>Ga0115031_1004009_pt1 | contig 10912 bp, 16 predicted proteins | sample Maine_Asex4_meta_FD_87301 | JGI IMG/M metagenome (GOLD analysis project Ga0115031, IMG submission 87301) | Marine algal microbial communities from Maine, USA - Maine_Asex4_metaG | ecosystem: Host-associated > Algae > Red algae > Unclassified | place: Maine, USA | collected 2015-01-05 | reverse complement strand
CTCCGCGCCCCCCCTGCGCCCGTGGACCCCCCCCCCCCCCCCCCAGAAAAGGTTTTTCCGGTTAACCCCCCCGCCCCCCCCCCCCCCCTTTGTGCCGCCATGCCACCGGTCGGGAGCTTGGCGACGGACGCTGGCGCCGCAGACCTCCACGAAGCTAGGCTCGCGGGACTGCGTCTCGTGTGCCAAGGCGAGAGCTGACGACCAAAGCCTTCGCCGAGCGCTTCAAGATGTCTTACGCTCAGGCCCGCTACTTCATCCTAAACAGAGGAGTGAGCCGCCGGAGCGGTCCCGAGCCTTTTTCTTCTCCCGAGGAGGATTCCCTGCTCGTGAAGTACCTCATCATCAACGCTACGATTGGCCGAGGACTGTCCACCGAGGCGCTCTGCAATGTTTGTGGTGACAACCTGTCCGAGATGTCGACGGAGCGGCAGGCGGCTGCTCGCGCCCTTTTCAACTGCAATTTGACGCCCGGCCGCAGCTGGGTCACGTGCTTCCTCGGGCGCCACCCGGACTTGAGAAAGTACGGCGGCGGCTCCTTGGAAGAAGGACGGGGGCGGAACGCGAGACCCGAGGTTGTGGCTCGCTGGTTTGGCCTGCTGTCGCTGCTGTACCGGGACCTCAAAATCACGTCCCCACGTCAAGTTTGGAACATGGAAAAAACCCATATCCACGCCCGGACATCGGCGATGACGGGGCGTATCGAGGTGATTGGCTAGGTCGGGATGACAGAGCCGAAGGTCCTGCTGCCGCCCTTTGCGTCCGGGGCTGGCGCGTGCACGGCGGCTTTTTGTGTGTAGGCTGCAGGCGTGGTCGCCTCCTACTTCATTGTCGTCGATGGCAGAGTCGCCGGGCACGGCGTCGTCACAGAGACGTCGCCGGAGGGCATCAAGGAGGAGAAGGCGCTCGTCTCGTTTTTGAACGACGCGGCTGTGGTGTGGCTCGCTCCCCGCCCGGGTTTGACAAGGTCGTCTTTGACGTTTGGGCGGAGCATTTTGCAGCTTTTGCGCGGTCTTACTACCCACAGGAGGATAAACTTTTATCCCATGACGGCGCCAAGGTACACCTTTCTCAAGCCGGCTTTCTAACCCTCCTGCGCGCAAATGTGCACGTGATTGCGCAGCCGTCACAGATGTCGCATATATTGCAACCGCTCGACAATAAGAGTGCGCTTGGACGGTACCAGCCCAAGCTGCGGTCTCGAGTGCGTGAGATTGCTACCCAGTGTCGAGACGCTGGGCGGCAGTTCAACGCCCCGTAGTTGATGAGATGTATTGCGGCGGCCGCATCGGACGCTTTGACGGTGACCGCCTTGACGACGGCTTTTCGGCGGGTCGGTATGTGGCCGCTGGACCCGACGGTTGTGACTGGGGAGGAGCTGAGCAAGGGCGCCGAAGCTCCGGTCACGATTGTTAATCTCTAGAAGCTCACGCGTCGCCTCATCCCCTCGGTGCTCAAGGACATGACGTGCGCGCGGATTGTCAACGGGACGCTGTCGATTGCCGGCCGTCGTACGGTCATGATCGCGCCCGAGATATTGGCGGCCCTTGAGGGGGAGGCGGCCGCCAAAGCCGCGGCCAGGAAGGCCAAGGAGGCGGGCAAGCGCGCACGCGAGGCTAAGGCTGAGGAGAGAAAGCTGTTGGCCGCCCAGATGGAACAAGATAAGTCGGCCAAGATACGGGCAGTGCAGGCGGCTGCACGACGTGATATGAGGGCGGAGTGAGCGTTTGACGCAGCGCGTGAGGGGGCATCTAGAATTCGGGCGATGGGGATGCTCGGCCCCTTCGCTGCCAAACTGCGGCGTCGTGCGGCGGCAGCACGTGCACGCGGTCCGTCTGCGGCCACACATCCGCTTCCACTGCAAATTTTGAGGCGTGTGGTTGCTTTGCAGGCCGCCCAGGCTGCCTCGGGCATGTAGCAAGGAACTCGTTTCTCTCCACGTGCCTTTTCACTCTAGCCCCTTGGCAACCACTCGTGGGATGGGAAGGCGGGACATTGGAAGGCCGCACTGCCCCCCCCCCGTTGTCGACAATAGGAGGGCGGCGCAGTCGGTAATCGTACAGCCCCCCCCCCCCATGCCGAGACCAGTGTTCTGAGGGGGGGCGTGGCGGGACAACAGCCAACCGCACCGGGGCTCAATCAACTGCGCCAGTGCCATGATGGAACCAGTGGGCGGTGGGGGGCGCTTCAAGGGACAGAAAACCGAGATAATCGTGTCGGTGCTCCGACCCGGAAAGCCAAATACTCGATAAAAGCGTAAGTTTTTGTGACTGTAATGTGCGTTTCCAGGCGATCCGCATACGTATATGTAAACGCATTGTGTCAAAGACTGATGCAGGTCGTTTTTGACGTGCATTTTCCAGAACGAGAACAGGAACGCCCCAGGAGAAACGGAGAAGACCGCTGACCTCGTGAGTGTCCCCCGAGCTGAGCCATATTCATTTCTTCTGTGGGGGATAGGATTAAGCCTTCCCAGTGGGCGAGTTGCTAAAGATTGGGGTCAAACGGATAGGTGGCGTTGGCAGGAACCCAGCGGTGCGGGAAGCATGCCGGAGGATCCAAGTGCTAGGTTTGGAATTTCAGTCCGAAATGCTCGCCTCCTTCGGTGGCTTGACACAGCTTTCACAATTTCATCCTGCCAGCCACCGCAGAATCCCACGCCGCCGGCCAGACGCAGCGATCCGTCCGCAGGAGCCGCCATCGCTCGCCAGGTCGACCACAGCCCCCGTGCGCGCTGTCACGATGGCGTTGCCTTCATCTGATCAATATTCGCGCTTTCGAACTGCCAATGGTCGCAATGGACTGACGCAAAGCACAGTATAGGCCATATTCGATCGCAAATGGCCTGGTTAGGGAAGGATCTGACGCATACCTGCTCTCAGGGGCGGTCCGCACTTTTAGGGAACTACCTCTGGGAACGTGCCCTTCACCTAAAACTGACGTTTGCGATCGATTGCGTCGCAAAATCCGCACCACTGGGCTTGCTCTTATGCCCCAACCCAGAGGGGAGTTCCTAAAGCGTCGCGAAGAGACAGATCAACGGCATTGGCATTCCTTTGCGTTCGGGGAGAGGCCATGCTCTTGTGGTGTCGGGCAAAGCGGTGGGGGTCACAGCGGTCCGCGACAAGACGGTGGTGCTTCTGTTTGTCGGAGGCGCCTCGGTGGCGGTCGTGGCGGTGAGTGCCGAGGTGTTCGTGGTAGCGGTGGTTGAGGGCAGGACGGCAGTGATTTTGAGGGTCAGAAAGCAGGCGGCTGTGATCGTGCTAGTAACCAAAGCGGTGCAAGTCGTGAAGATCGGCGTTCGGGTGAGGGTTGAAGGCTCCTGGAAGACCAGCGATCCAGCAGTGTACCCTCCTGGGCTGCGTTACGCCGCAGTTGCGATAGTCAACCACAAGGTATGTCGGTACAAGGTATCAGCCGTCATTGGTGTGCGATTCGAGCAGCTTGAACATTGGCTGCGGTACTGTCGTACCAGCAAGAGCATGTAGCGTGTCCCCGAGCGAGAGAATCGTCATGAGTACTTATCCTGGGAGAAAGACACCCTTCTACGTGCCATCCTGGTGCTGGTCCGCGAACATCCCTTGGCGTTGTCACGGGAGCACGTAGCCATGATGACAGCAATGCGGCCGGTCCCTGAGTATGCCAACCTCAGGGCGTCCAAGAGTACGGTCGACCGCTTGTTGTGCCGACTCGGGGTTCCTCGAAGAGTCATCATTCTTCTGTAACGCGCCACCAACCCTGAGCACCGACGTGAGAATGCCGTGCTACGCCAAGCGGTTGGCAACGTGTGCCTTGTCTCTGTGGTCGAGACCCACACATACGGGAACTACGTCTTGCGTCGACATGGGCGAGCGCCGGCAGCGGAGCGTGTGAACCTCCCTGACATCAGCCCACGTCACATCTACCGCGTCAGTGTGACGGCCGGACACATGGCCCCCACACTTGGGAAGCCAGATCCCTCCCAGTCACGAGGGGACACGTGCACTGGCGTCATGGGCAGTCGAATTCGTTCAGTCCGAAAAGGCCGCTGGCTCTCACGAGAGAAATATGTCCCACTGACACATATTTCGAATCGTTCCGGTGGCGATCCACTTGTGATCACCCCGTGGCTCACCAACCATAACCGCGACTTCGAGACTTCCCTGGGACTAGTAACTCCGCGGGAAAGCCCCGAGTTAAGGGCCTGATTTTGTGTAAACTCGACTTGGACTGTTGACCAGCATTACACCGCGCCCCTGACCCCGGGGCGCCGCGAGGGTGTCACGGAGCACCCTTCCCCCGCCTCTACGCAAGGCGGTATTCGAAGCTTCGGCCGTCCTCCGCTGAGACTGGCCCCATGAGCCCTGAGCGGAGGGTTTTCTGAGGGTCCTTTGAGGGTGTCTGAGGGGGTTTCTTGCAGTTGTCTGAGGAGAACGGACGGGATAAGAGGTCGAGGCGTAAGTGTTGCCTCGAGGCATTCGACGCGGGCAAGAAAACTTCCGGTCACACAACTCGTGTTTGACGCTCGGGGCGTCTCCCCCCTGTCGACGCCATGCGTGTGTGCTCTTCGGGGTTTCCTACCGCGGCGGGTATTCCCTAACAGGACTACCCGGCGACACGGTCTGGCCCACCTCCCCCCCGACTGGGTGGGGTTGGCTAGGCGTGTTGTCACATTTGGTGGAGCAGCAGGGGATAAAGGCGACCCAACCTTCCTCGGGGTGGTGGCGGTGCGTCAACCCGCCTCCGGGGGAACCTAGCTGGTCCTCCTCCCATTGGTGCCTAGCACTGCGGGCGGCGCCCCGCAATGTCAGGTTTGGATGAGTCCTGCCGGGTAGATGTCCGATGGGGGGGGGAATGGAGGCCCAACAGGTGTCGAGGAGCCTGGTGTCGGGGGGGATGGGTCTTCCCCCTCCGGAGGCGGATCGTCGGTGGACGATCGCCACACCAGTGCAGGAACCACGGATGCGGGTGCCCGCGGGCAGCGGACTTTTCTCCAGCCCTTGCCCCCAGGACTCGATCCGACTGGGACTCGCCCCCCGGCGGGCGCCCCCTCGGGTAGTACTCACCCCGAGGCGGCCTTGTCGGGTGCTGGCACTCATTACGCCGTAGGACAGCCGCCCGACGTTACCACGTGGGGCGGTGGGTCTGTGCCTACACAGGCAGAGGAACCTGCGGGTGGGAGCTCTAGTCGTGCTCCCCAAGGGTCACGGAGTGCCAAGGGTGCCCCGGCGCATGAGTACAGCGCCGGGACCCACTGTATCGGTCCTCCGGCCCTCGGGCCCAGTGGGAGATCCCCTCTCGGTGCTTGGGAGGGAGGGCCGATGCCAGACTCGGCACGGGAGCATGCGGGTGGGAGCTCTAGCTGTTGCTAGCCCAGGCTCATGGGGTGCCAGGGATGGCGAGGGTCTCGAATGGCGAGACGCCGTGGCCAAGGTCGTTCGGTCTGAAGTTACCAGATCGCTAGTTACGATGTTGAGTGGCTCTACGCCCAGGCCCGCTGAGCGCCGGGGCAGAGCCCGAAGTTCTTCCCGTCTGCGCGGACGCGACAACTCGTCATCTCCGTCAACCACAGACGTCTCCCGCTCGGGGGATGACTCGGCCTTTGCGGTCCTACTAGGTTCGTTCCGAGCTACCCCCACGCCGTCGACGGTGAGGGAGGGTACTGGGGGTATTGACCCGAGAGCTCAACCAGCTCCTGACTCGGTGGGGGTTGAGCAGGGCGGGGGGGGGGCGCGAGAGTTACTCCGGGGTATTAACCCGAGGTTCCCAACGCAGCTCTCCCCCGCGACCGGCACGAAGGCGGAGGGGTGGCCAACTCAAGCAACGCCGACGCCACCGACTCGGGTGGTGCCGCCCAATATTGTGGTAAACCACCAGTACTACCGAATGATATTCGATTGCGAGACCTACGCGCTGGATAACGAGTCGGTTGTCTACACGCGGCGCCAGGCCCGTACTCTGGGTCGGCGCAACAAGGACGTGGCTAAATACATCGGGGTACTCGACGAGTGGGACGGTTCCCCCCCTGCCAAGGTCTTCCATTTCTTGGGCAAGTTCGCCAAGGCCTGTGGCGGCAACGACATCTCCGAATACAAATCCTTCTACATCCTTCAAGACTTTACGAAGGAACCTCTCAAATCAGAGGTGATGATGGATATGCCGACTCGCCGGGCGGGTAGCCCCGATGAGGTCACCTCCTACCTGGAGCTCATCAACTGGATGCTCCGACGTCACGTCGACGAGGCCTCAGTGGCTACTCTCGTCGGGACCCTTGACGTCGTGGTCCAACGGGACGACGAAGACGAGTTGTCCTTCGCCGCACGTCTCCACCGCCTCAACACCGAGTGCGGGTTCATGTATGGGGAGGGCGCTCTCAATGGGCGCTTTGTGGAACGCGTCCACCGCGCCACGCGCGCCACTATTTGGGAGTGGAACACCCCCAGCATGAATATGGCGGAGTTAGCTCGCGTCGCCCAGACTAAGGGCGACGAGCACCGCTGGCTACGACTTGAGCAGCTTGAGGAGCGGACCAAGGAGCGAGAAGTGATCGCGGAGGAGGCCCGGCTCCGGCGGCAAGCTCGTGCGGCCGCGCTTCCCCGGTTCTCGGGGGGGACTCGGGGTTATTCCCCTCGAGACGCCCCCGTTCGGGGCATCGGGGCCGTGAACGCCCCAATTTTCGGCGCCGGCGCACTGCAGGATGCGTCCTGACCCGGGGCACCGGACGGCTCGACTCTCGGAGGCAGCGAAAACTCACGCCGCCGGTTCCGACAGAGGGATGAGACCTCCCGTCCCAAACTCAGGACAGACAAGTACCCTTGCTGGCAGTGTGGCAAGCTGAGTCATTGGGCCGAGGTGTGTCCCACTTTGGACGCCCGCCTACATGACCGATTGGCGATGGCCAGTCGCTGGTTCCCTCTCGGGGCGCCCTTGGGCTCTTGTGATATCTAGCGGATGGGGCGGCGGGTAGCCGTTGCCATTCTATATGATGAATCCAGCTCAAGCGGCGATGAGTCGACGCCGCTTGAGAAGGGGGAACCGCAGGCCGGGCCCGAGTGCGGACCGCCTACCTACTCTGAGTCAGAGGAGGTAAATGAGTAACCACCGGTGTTGTGCCATCCCCGCGGCGACCGGTGGACTCAACCCGGGGCGTGGATGTGATGCCAGTACGCATCCAATCCCGACCCAAGGGAATCCACCCTCGGGACGCACCCCTCCCTAACGGGCTGGACGGCCGGAATGTGGTGGCCATCCTGACGGGGTCCAACCTTCAGGTGGCCAGCCGCATCTGGTTGGACGCGGGGCGCGAGTTCGCCCTCCACGTCATTGTAGACACGGGGTGGTGCGTCTCCCCAGTACCAGAGGCGCTACTCCCCCCGGTGATGAAGGTGGCGCCCTTAGACGCGGCGAACACCCAGTTGTTTGACGTGAGCGGGGGACTGCTTCCCATCACGGGCACCGTGACTCTTACGGTGCGAATCGGCACCTACTAAACACCAGTCATGTGTAGAGTAGTGCGCGGTATGTCGGTCTCCCTACTCGTAGGGACCGACTACGCTGACGTCCATGTCCCTAACATCTGCGGGCCCAAGAGGTACATCCAGTTACTAGATGGACGTAAGGTCCCCATCCTCCGTCGGGGTAAGACGGTATCGCACTCCACAAGGGCATGGTCCTAGGGCACATGTCGGCCTACTCCGGTACGGTGGCCGCCATATCCCGGGAGGAATGGGCTGCACTCAGTCCCAGTCCGGACACCGCGCCCGACGCGACGGATCCCCTGGAGTAGCCCCATGTTCATACTTCGAACGTGCTCGATGGGTTGCGGCCTCAAGTGCTCGCCCTACTAGAGAAGCACCGGGCCCTATGGAGTGGGCACTTGGGCGCCATCAAGTACAAGGAGCACTGAATCGAGTTAAAGCCGGGCTCCAAGCCCGTCCGGATCAACCCCTACCGGATGGGTCCCCGAACTAGGGAACTCATCAAGGCCCAAGTCGACCGAATGCTCAAGCTCGAAATTAAAGAGCCCAGACAGAGTGAATGTGCTAGCCCGGTGGTACGCATCCCGAAGCCCGACGGGAGTCCCCGGTTCTGCATTGACTATCGGCAATTGAACTAGCGCACAGTACGCGACTCGTATCCGTTACCCCGGATGAACGACTGCCTCGACTCCTTAGGGGATGCCCAGTTCTTCTCCACGTTGGACTGCGACGCAACGTACTGGCAGATCCCTATATCCGAGGAGGATAAGCCCAAGACGGCGATCACCTGCCACTGTGGGACGTACCGGTGTACCCGTCTCCCCTTTCGCCTGTGTAATGTCCTTGCCACTTTCCAGCGGGCTATTGACATGGTCCTATCCGGAGTTAAGTGGCAGAACGTGATTGTGTACTTGGAAGACCTCATAATATTCTCCGCCGATGCCGAGGCCCACCAGTCCCACTTGCACACGGTCCTCACCCTCCTCGGGAAGCATGAGGTCACCCTAAAGGCACAGAAGTGCCACCTCTTTAGTAACGAGGTGGAGGACCTTGGCCATGTAGTGCGGCCAGGACGCTTGGGTGTGAACGAGAAGAATCTCAAGGCCATCAAAATGGCCGTCTTCCCCAAGCCCCAAACACAACTAGTGAGCTTGTTGGGCATGTGCAATGTGCACCGTCGGTTCACGGTAGACTTCGCTAAGACAGCGGAGCCGCTGAATGACCTGAACAGCGTGAATCTTTCGAAGCGCTTGAGCCCCCCCACTCCAGAGGAACAGGCCGCTTTCGACAAATTACGAGAATAGATATGCCACCCGCCCATCCTAGCGATACCGGGCAAGAAGGGGAGAGACATCATCGGTGTGGATGCTAGCAATGAACAGCTGGGGTGCTGCCTACTACAGCAGCAACCCGATCCCCGGTCGCTCCCCGTCACGTCACGTTTTCCTTCCCGGGGGTAACTGGGACGTGGCCTGTCCCGGCCCGATTTCCCTGCCGTCGTCGGCGATACCGCCCGCGGTTCAAGGGTTGTTGTTACGGAAGGAGAATTTTGAGATTGGGGCCTCCTACCAGTTGGCGCCGTGGCAGGGGTGGACCGAGCATGCGTCTCGGACGCCGCCCCGAACTCAAGTGAGTGACGCCTCGGGGCAGCTGCTCAAGGTGAACGTGGAGGTGTCTCTGACCATCTACGTCGGGGGGACCGCCATCGAGTATGAGTTCCTCCTGGTCAAGGAAGTTTCGGTACCGCTCATCCTCGGGTGGGACTTCTAGCGGAGCACCGTGGACACCACCTCCCCCAAGACGCATACGATCAAGTGGGACGAAAGCAGGTCCACGGTTGCCGTGCGGAGTTGGACGGGGAACACGCGACCCGCACTCTCACGTCGAGGAAACAAGCCGAAGGCCCAAATTGGGGCTATCCGGCTTCGACAAGGGGTAACCTTGGGACTGCGGTGTATCCATGCGGTCCAAGTATGCTGCAGCGTCAAGGGGTCCCATCTAGTGCGGGAACGTCCCTTCCAAACGAGCCGACGGAAGATGCTGTTGCACATCGCCGTCGTGGAGTTCTTCCCCAACACCCCGCGGTCCCTCGACCTGACGAATATCGGGGATGTGCCGGTCCACCTGACCAAGGGGTATGTCGTCGGAGCCGCGACGGCCTACAATGGACCGCTGCCCGTCGTCTCGGAGGAAGAGGAACCGGGGGCAGTCCTAACGGTGGGGGTGGACACCCGTGGCAAGCCCGAAGAGGAGGTCAAGACGGGCCAGCAAGCCGAGGAGGGGATCGACGAGGGACAAACCCCGCCTCACCCGCCGGACAAGACGTAACCCAAGCTAGAGGTCCACTGGGACGGTGCCTCCGACACGCTTCGAAGTGAAGTCGATGACCTCCTCGAGGAGTACAAGGCGTTGTGGGGGGGGCAGCTCGGCAAGGTCGACGTCACCCCGCATCGGATCGAGGTCATCCCCAGGGCCCGCCCACGACGGCCCCAACCCGATCGGACGAGCCGTGCTTCGAGGGAAGTCATCGCCAAGGAGGTGCAACGTGAACGGGACCTCGGGGTCATCGAGCCCTCGAGTGCCGAGTGGGCCTTCCCTGTGGTCCTGGTCCCGAAACGCGACGGGACGATGCGGTTTTACGTGGATTACCGCCAACTCAACGAGGAGACGGTACGGGACGAGTACCCGCTGCTACGTATGGACGACTGTATTGACTTCCTCTGGGACGCCAAGGTGTTTTCGACGCGCGACTGCAACTCGGGGTATTGGCAGATCCCCAGGCGGACGAGGACCACGACGAGACGACCTTTGTTTGCAACGAGGGAGCCTATCGCTATGTACGCCTTCCTTTCGGTCTGTCTAACGCCCCGGAGACCTTCCAACTGGCCATCGATATGATCCTCCGGGGACTCAAGTGGAAGAGCTGCCTCGTGTACCTCGACGACATCATCGTCTTCTCGCGGTCGGCGGGGGAGCACGTGGAACACCTCCGGGAGGTCTTCACGGCACTTTGTGGCGCGGGTGTCTCCCTCAAGGCCAAGAAGTGCCACTTGTCTCCAGAGGGGGTGGGGTATTTGGGCCACATCGTAGGCCGGGGCGAGCTGAAGATGGAAGACAAGAACGTCCGCGGACTCAAGGAGGCGTCCCCCCCGCGGAGCAAGAAGGACATACGTACAGTCGTTCCACAAAAAACCTAGCACTCAGCCGAGACCAATAGTACCACCCATATGTTCCTCGTTTCGCGTAAACGTGGCTGAGAACCAGTGACGTGTCAACGAACAATTCTCAAAGGCGCTTTTCTGCTCAAAGCCTTCGGGTGCTCAAACACACGAGGCAGCACATGACAGCAATGAGCCCTCCATCGCTCTTTCTGGCCCCCCACATCGTGGAGCAGGGCCCTTCGGCCATTCTGGCTGGTCGCCCATTGGGGGGCGTGCCAGGGGTCACTCGTCCCGTTG
>Ga0115031_1004008_pt1 | contig 10912 bp, 3 predicted proteins | sample Maine_Asex4_meta_FD_87301 | JGI IMG/M metagenome (GOLD analysis project Ga0115031, IMG submission 87301) | Marine algal microbial communities from Maine, USA - Maine_Asex4_metaG | ecosystem: Host-associated > Algae > Red algae > Unclassified | place: Maine, USA | collected 2015-01-05 | reverse complement strand
CGGTGGTGGCGGTATGGTCCGTAGCCACGCGTAGCCGATACGGCGGTGGTGACCGCTGCCGCGCGGGCGGTCCGCGGGGGGTGGGGGGCGATGCGGCCGGCCGGCGGGCCGTGGCGCCGGCAATGGCGGCGTCGCGGTGGGGGCAGCGTGCGGCGGCGGTCGCTGACGGGTGCGAGTGTGGCACCCCCGCCGCGGTGGTCGGCCGCCCCCCCCGCCACCGCTTGCGTCGGGCGGCGGCGGCGGGGCCGGGACGGGCCGGTCCGAGTGACGTGCGCGTCTCCCGCCGGGTCGACTCGGTCGGGGTGGGCGGGGAGGTACTCCGTCGGGCGGGGGTGACGGCGGTGCTGCTGCTGCCCGCCCGCCCGCCCGCCCGCCCGCCCGCCCGCCCGCGCACGCTACGCGGCATCCGCGCTGCGCGGGCGGTGCTCGGCGTGACGCTGTTGTCGGGCTCCCCACACACACAACCGTGCGTCTTCCAGACGCAAGTGGAGACCGAACAATTTTGGCACGCTCCACTGTGCCAGCCACGCGGCCACGCTGGCGTGCACGCGCCCGCCCGGCGCTGCAACGTAGCGGGCCGAGGCGGCGGCAGCCGGTGCCGCCACATCTGGCTGTCAGCAACGCTCGACGTGGTGGGTGCGGCAGTCGTTGACCGATTTGGCCACAACTGCCGCACGCACGCGCGAGCCGCGGGACGTCCGTGCTCGCAACGCCCGCCGCTGCGCTGCTGATCCGCGCCGCCACGCCTCTGCAGGCGTGGCTGCTGGCACCGCCACCCGCCGACCGCCGCCCGCGACGGCGTGTGGCTCTCAAGCGGAAAGAACGCAGGTGCCACGCGCGCGCTTGCGCGTGCGGCTTGACACCCGGGTGCGGGCCCGTGTAAGTCACCACAGAGTCTGGACGGTTCGGGGACTCGCCCCCGCGGCGGGCGGGGTGCCGCGCGGCATTGGGGTGCGGACCGGGGCACCCCACCCCGCGGCGGCGGGTGATCCGGCGTGTGCCGCCGCGGCCACTTGTCGGGGGTTGGGAGCCCGGCGTCGCGGCCTTGCAGGCCAGCGGTCGCCCGCGGCGCGGCACGCGGCGAGGCGCGGCGCGCCGCCCAGGGTACGTGTGCTGGCACACGTACGGGAAACGGCAGTCAAACCCCGGGTGACCAGCCATGGACGGGAATTCTACTCTGTTTGCCCGGCGACGGGACAGCCGGCCCCGATCGCCCACGACGGTGTCCGCCGCCCCACCACCTCGACGTCTCTGTGGATGCCGTGACGCGGCCGCCGTCCATCCCCCCCGCGACAGACGTCTGGCGTGCCGGGCTTCGCCCGCCCCCCCCCGGTGGACCCCATCCCCACCAGCCACGCAAGGCGGGGCACCCCACAAGAGGAGACTCCACCCTTTCCCCCCCACGGCCGCGGCTAGCCGACCCTGCGTTAATCACAACGGTGCTCCCCGACAGCGTCCACAGCACCGCTTCCCGCACCACTGCGGGCGCGGCTCTGCGTGTTCCCCGTGGCGCTCATGATGGCGCCCCGCTCCCTCTTCGCGGCGGCGGCAGCGGCGGCAGTCGCCGTTGCCGCCGCCGCAACAACCACCACCGCCGTCTCCACCGTCACCTACGACGCTGGCGGCACCGTGGCATGGACGCGCCCCGCCGCCGCCTATGCGACATCCGCGTACAGGGTTTTTGCGCCGGCCGGCCGCGGGGGTGTTGCCAACACCCGCCTCGACGCCGTCTACGCGTCGTCGGCGTTTGTCTGGGGCGGCGACCTCGAATTTGTGCTCCCCGTCGCCGCGCCGGGCACCTACCACGTGATGCTGGGCTTTGCGGAGCTCCACTTTACGGCGCCGGGCAAGCGCCAATTCAACATCCTCGTGTCGGGGTCGGCGCGCGGCGGCTTCCGCGCGCTCACGCCGCTGCGCACCAAGTATGACATTTACGCGGCGGCGGGCGCGCGGCGCCGCGCAACGACCGTTTGGGCCAAGCGCCTCGCCGTCGACGCGTCGGGCATCCGCGTGCGGCTGCAGCGGGTGGCCGGCCGCAACCACCCGTCGATCAACCTCATCCGCGTCATCCCCGTCAATGTGCCGCCGACGCCGTCGCCGAGTCCTTCACCGGCGCGATCTCTTCTACCGACGCGTTCACCTTTGCCGACGCCGACGCGTTCGCCTTTGCCGACGCCGACGCGTTCGCCGTCGCCGACGCGTTCGCCGTCGCCGACGCGCTCGCCTTCGCCGACGCGTTCGCCGTCGCCGACGCGTTCGCCGTCGCCGACGCCTTCGCCGACGCCGACGCTGACGCCGACGGCCGAGCCGCCGACGCCCATCCCGCAGACGCCCGTGCGCGGCGCGTGGACGGCGCAGCCCGGCTTCCCCGCCGGCCAGCGGCGGCACGAAAACTGCTTCGTCGCCCACCGCGGCCGCTTTTACCTCATTGGCGGGCGGGGTAGGCGCGCGACGATGCGCTACACGCCCGCGACGGGCCGGTGGGATTGGCGCTCCGCGCCGCCGCAGGGCGCCGGCGGCATCCACCACATGCAGTGCGTGGCGCTCGGCGACTACATTTACATCCTTGCCGCCTTTACCGGCTTTTTCCCGCAGGAGCCGACCGTCCCGCGGGTGCTCGCCTACCACCCGGGCCGCAACGAGTGGTCGACGGGGTCGTCGCCCATCCCCGCACCTCACCGCCGCGGTGCCGCTGCGGCCGTGGCCTACCGCGGTGCAATCTATGTGGCGTGTGGCAACATTGGCGGCCACGGCTTCCCCCACAGCACCAGCCAACGCACCTTTTCGCGCTTTACCCCGCCGGCGGGTGGGGGCGCCGACGGGCAATGGGCGGCGCTGCCGGCCGCTCCCCGCGTGCGTGACCACGTGTCGGCCGTCGTCGTGGGCGACGAGATGGTGCTCGCGGGTGGCCGCGACGGCGGCGCGCGGTCGCCCTTCAACGCGGTCGTCACGGAGATTGACGTCTACGCCTTTGGCAGCGGCGCGTGGCGCACGCTGCGCTCGCGCCTCGCCGTCGGCCGCGGCGCGCCGGTCGTTGGTGCCATTGGCGGGCGCGTCGTCATTGCGGGCGGGGAGGGCAAGGGAGAGGTGTGGCCCCAAACCGAGGTGCTCGACGTGGCCGCCGACACCATCCAAACGGTTGCGGCGCGGATGCTGCCGGGGCCGGGGGGGAGCCAGGGGCGTCACGCCACGACCGGCGCCGTGTGCAATGGCGTCATTTACGCGGCGGCGGGGTCGGGGCGCCAGGGGGGGAGCCCCGAGCTCTCCTCCATGGAAGCGTTTTCGTTTGTGCAGCCGCCGCCCAAGTGCACCTAAAGTTATGTCGCCGGTCGGCGAGCATCCAACGGCTGCAGTTCTTGTGTTGCGCACGCGCGTGCACCTTACTTCAACTGCCCAATAAACCTTGAGAGTGTCAACGATGCGTGCTACGCTCTTTTGAGCAACGGCCTACCTTCAGAAAGAGAGAGATAGAGTAAAGCCTATGGAGCACAGTTGCCATCCTCTGCCACGCCGCTCGTGATGGTCGCCGCGGCAGCACCTGCGCTCGTCGACGCCGTGGCCCGCACCGCCTGCATCGCGTCGCCGCGGCCGCCGCGGCCGTCGCCGCGTCGCGCCGGCGGCGACGGGCGGACTGGAGCGGCTCGGCCCACCGGCGGGCGCGCTCCCGCTGGGGAGGGGAGGCCGCGCTTCACCGCGACACGGCGCTGCGGGGCGGCGGTGGAGACCGCGTGCGCGGCACCGCGGGCGGCGGCCGCCGACGCCGCCACCGCGTCGGTGGTGTTGAAGTGGTGATGTTCAGCTTCCCAGGCCAGTCACACCGGTCATGTGGCGTAGTTGGTTTTTGACCTCTCAACAGGTGGGAGCAGACGAGGTGGGGGTGGCGGCGCTCGACGTGGGGCGGTCGACTTTGACCGCCTCGATGGGATCTGTGAGGTACCCGCCCACGCCAAGCCGGTCGGTGTCACGTGCGCTGAGCCGGCCGAGCCGGCCGCGGCGTGATCGTCCGCTACGCCCGCGCCGTTGGTAGACGCCACCACCACTGCCTTTGGGTGCGGGGGCGGCCGCCCGCAGCGGTTGGGGCATGTCACGCGCATGGAACGCAAGGCGGTGCGGGCGGCCTTTCATGCCCCACCGCCGCGCCTTGTGGCCCTTCACATCCACGGGGCGACGCACCTGCCGGCGTGCGGCAGCGGCCATTTAGCGGCGGCAGACGGCGCCGCTGGGGGCCGCCGGAAGGGAGCTGCCGCTAGTGACACTGCTTGTGACGCCGCCCTGTACATGGCCGCCGTGCTCGAGGCGCTGCCGCGCCTGCGGCGGCTGACGATCGCCACCGACGATGGCGGCTGCGCGGTGGTCGTGATCGACGGCCTCTGCCACCCGTGCCTCGTCGGGCTGGCCTTGGCGCCGCCGCTGGCGGTGCCGGGCGGCTGCCCGCCCGGCGTGGCCGCCCGCAGCGTGGCGCCGGCGGCGGTGGTCGAGGTCGGGGCGGCCGTCGGCGCGGCGCTGCCGGCGGGCTTGGCCGTCACGGGGCTTGCGCGCACGTTTGTGGGGAGAACCGCGCACCCGGCGGTGGGGCACCCGACGTTGGCCACCGCGCGTGGCTCCTGCTTCCTCCGCGGAACGCGTGGCGGGGGTGGCGATGGGGCACAAGCGAGCGGGCCTCGCTCGTGTTTCACAGAGTCCGCTACTATTTAGTACTGTACCACGTGGTACAGTACACGTGGCCACGTGGGCTTGTGATTAGATGCATAGACCAGCCAACCAGATTTTATCTTGAAGACCGTGAAAAGATGAAGTTTCTGTACGAACAAAACGTGAAAGATGTGCTTGTGGTCGTCTCCAGGAAACACAGCTCGGCCGCTGGAGGAAGAAAACGCTCGCTGTAGCGACGCTCTCTGACACCGACTCGCCCGCTTCGACACGCGTGGAGGTCGTGCTGCTCGGAAGGGTCCGCTTCCAAGTGGCGCCCATCCGTGACGTGCAGCGCACCTGCAAGTATCGCAGAACTGGACAGATTGCGTTGCTGGTCTTCAACTCCGCCATCTCGCGCCAAGGGATAGATCTCGCCAAAAAAACAACAACCATACCACAAAACACACAGATCAAAACACAGAAAAACAAAGCAAACACAAAGCACACAGGGGCAACGGAGCGTCGCAAAGTCCAGGCAGCTCCTCCGCCGCTGTGGAACACGAGCCACCACGCCGCACGGACGTCTAGTAGCACTCCCCATATTTGGGGAACGCAAGCGCAGCGCCTGCGCGCGCGTCGGCCTCGGCGGCCGTCCACCCGAGCGCAGACAGGAGCGCAAAGCGCTCCACGACCGTCGCCGCGAGCGCCCGCCCGCCGACCGATGGCGGGGCCAGCCCCGACAGTGCCCGCAGGGCGACGGCCGGGCGGCCACGTAGGCGCTCGCGCGCCGACACAAGCAGCGCCACCTCGGCGACCGACGCGCCCGAGACGCTCGCGTGCGGCTTGTCGCACGCCACGCCGCCAGTAGCGGACGACGAGGATGACGTTGGCCCCAACACCGGCGGCGGCGAGGTCACCGCCGTCCAAGCCGACAGCGCCGCAATCGCAGCCTCGACGGCGGCCACGTCATTGGCAGCCGCCGCCGCACTGGGGGCGTCCCCACCCTCAGCGAACAGCGGCGGCGCAACCGAGCTGCCGACGGCGGCGACCATCGAGGCGGTCGCCACCGCCGCCGCCGCGCGGGCCTTGCGGAAGAGCGCCTCGATGAGGGTCGCCTTAGTCGTCTCGCGGCGCTTATTCTCAGCCACCGCCTCCTCGTCTTCGGTGTTGACGTGCATTCCAAAGTGGGCGGCGAGCGCGCGGGCGTCAATTTTGACCACAACAGCGTCGGCAGCGGCAATGACCGCCGCCCAGTCGGGGAGGTCGCCGCCACCGGCCGCTGCCTCTGCGGGCAGCGAGGCGCCCACTTCTGGCTTGGCCGTATCCTCCTCCCCATCACCGCCACCCGCAAGCGGCGCCAGCGCCGCCGCGTCGGGCGACGACACGCCGAGCGCGGCGGCGGCCACGGCGGCCACCCGCCGTTGGGCCACTGAATCCTCCAACTGCAACCGCAACAACAGCACCACCGTGTCGTCGGCCTTTTCCTCCAGGTGCGGCGCCGCAACGGCTACAAAGCGCGCCACGTGCGTGGGTGCGTCGGAGAGGTCTGCCGACGCCGCATCCTTGACGATCTTCTTGAGCAACGAGACGCGAGCGTCGGCCATCTGAGAGGTCACCCAGCTGGACACTTTGTCCTTGTCATTCCCGTCGGCACCAGAGGCTGCAACACCCTCTTTGGGCGCCTCCGTCGCGGGAGCACCGTCGACGGTCGACGGCTGATCAGCGGCAGAAGCTACGGGCGCAGCGTCGTCCTTGACCGACACCTTGACCTTGCCGTCATTGGCTGACGGGTCGGCCTTGTCGGCGTCGGCCTTGTCGGCGTCGGCCTTGTCGGCGTCGGCCTTGTCGGCGTCGGCCTTGCCGGCGTCGGCCTTGTCGGCGTCGGCCTTGACAGTGTCGGCCTTGACGGCGTCAGCCTTGACGGCATCGGCCTTGACGGCGTCGGCCTTGACGGCGTCGGCCTTGTCGGCGTCGGCCTTGTCGGCGTCGGCCTTGACGGCTTTACCCTTGTTGGCGTGGGCTTTGTTGGCGCCGGCCTTATCGGAGGCCTTGCCGGGCGAGCGTTCCGTTTTGGCCGTCTTCTCGCCCGACATGGTCGGTGATACGACCCACGACACCCCGTAAGTGGCCAGTCCCGTCTGGGACGTGGTGCCCGCCTTGGTGGGGCCATCAGGCGCCAACACACGATCGATAGTCATGGTGCCAGAGAGCTTGTCGCCAGTCTCCAGCCATTTGGGCAGCGCCGACTTCTTGGGTGGCCCCAGACAAAAGGACATGGTCGCGCCTGGCGCGAGCGTCACCCGTGCCGACGGGCTGATGGACACCTTGCCGCCGACGCCGCCATTGGCGACGAACGCGAGCGCCGCTGCATGCCGTGTGCGGTACGTATCGAGCGTCAATGACGAGCCAAGCTTCATGCGAAGCGTCACGCACATGTCAGTGAGCGCTTGGAGGATGCTGGCCCGCTCGTGGCGCACAAACGCGCGGATGGTGTAGGTGCCCTTGACCGACAGCCCCACGTACGACGGGTAAATGTCCGTTGTGTGTACACACTTGCCATTGGCGTCAAAAACCAAGATGTACGGGCCGCCCTCAATCTCTGCATTGTACGGCGCGTCGTGGAGGCCCGAGAACCGGGGCGACACTTGAACGGCAGTGTTGCTGCTGCTGTCGCTGGACGACAGTGAAAAGCTGTATTCCAACTCGAGCTGGTACAAGCAACGCGCGTCGGGGAGCAAGTCCCGATCCCGGGGAAGCGCGGTGATGACCGCCAGCGACGGGGGCAAGACGCGGGTCGCCAAGCACAGCGTCGCTCTGACGCCGACGCCGGCCAGGACCGGCGGCGCTTCCGCGGCCGTCGCAAGGCAAGTGGTGCCCCGCTCGGCCGCCTCGGCCGCCGCCGCGTAGGCAGACGGGTTAGACGCGTCGAGAGACACGCGGCAGGCCGAGCCGCCTTGCGGCAGCCGGTTGGCGAGCACGAGCATGGAGGAGGCGACGGCGCCCGCGCCCATCGACGAGGAACCCGACTCCAAGGAGAGGCCCGAAAAGGTCACCTCGAGCCGCCGCACCGTGCACGCGCCGGCCGACGACCACAGTTGGGCGAGGGCCAACTCGAGTGTCACCCCGCCACGGACGGGCATAATGGTGGACGCGACGCCGTCGGGGGAGAGCGAAAAGACCTGACGGGGCCCGCCTGGCGCCTTCCCCCCCACCACCTGCACCGCGTGCAGCTGCACGGTGCGGGTGGCGACGACGCCGTCGACGGTCGCCGCCGCGGCCGACCCCAAAAACTCCTCGGCCGTCCCCGCCGACAGTTGCACGCGCGCAAACGTTGCCGCCCCGGGCGGGAGCACAAACGTGCGCACGACGCCGCCCGGCGTGAGCGAAAGGTGCTCCACCTCGAGCGAGCAGACGCCCCCGTCGCCGCCCGCCTGCATCAGCGGCTTGACGACCGTCACGGGGACGCGGAAGAGCGGGCCACGGGGCGCGGCCCACCCACCCGCCGCGGGTGACGCCGCGCCGCGCGCGCCACCACCCGCCGGGGGCGCCACGTAGCCCGCCACCTCCCCATAGTGCACCTTGCCGGGCGTCAGCCCCGACGGGTCAACGGTGATGGGGAAGAGGCGGCCACCGCCGTACAGGCGCACGCCCGCGGGGGCGGAAATCCACGGCGCGGACGCCACGAGGGACACGTCGAGCTCCACCTCTGACACCATCTGCGCCGCCGCCACAGACCGGTCGGGCAGCGCGTCGTTGACCACGTCCAAGTGGACGACCCACTTGCGGGCGGTGCGGCACTCGGCGCCGCCGCCACGCATGTACACGCCGCGGCAGCGGCCAAACTCGCGCGACGAGCCGCGCGCGCGGATGACGGTCTTGGATGACGGGCTCGTCACCGACACGGCAAAGCGCCAATCCTCCTCTGGGCAATCCGCATAGGCGTCGAGGTAGGCGACCGTGCGGGGGACGCTCAAGCTCCCGTGGCCGATACTCAACGCCAGCTCGTCGGCCGTCAACGCATCGTCGCTATCCCCGTGGCCAGACGTGGAGGTACCGGATGAGGATGCCGCCGCGTCCGACCGGCCGACGCCATTGCCGACCGTCGCGCCCGCCCCATTGGCCGCCGCAGGCGCTGCGCTCGCCCTGCCGCCACCGGCGGCAGCCTCAAAAAAGGCCGGCCGCAGCCCCGCAGACGCCCCATTCTCAATCGCCCGCCGCAGCCGCGCGACCGAGGTGTTGGGGCGAGCCGACAGCGTCACAGCAAAGGCACCAGCCGCCGACGGGCACGACATGGACGTACCATTGAGCAGCATCTTCTTGCGCAGCATCCACGACGAGGACGACGCGACCGCCCCGCCGGGCGCGGAGATGCTCACGCCCAAGGAGCCGTCCGGACACGGGCCACGGGCGGTAAAGGTGTAGGGCACGCCGAGCGGCGCGTCGCCATCGGCCACCACGTCGGAGGCACTGGCGGCCGACGCCGCCGCCGCCGTGGCGGACGGCTCGGCCTTGACGCGGGGGCTCGCCGGCGCGGTGGTCGGCGTGTCGCTGGCCCCCCCGCCCGACACGAGCCCCTCCCCCGCCGGAGGGTAACCGTCCGCCGACATGGCACCCGGCGACGGGTGCACCAGGCCGTCGGGGAGCAGCGAGTAGGCTTGCGTGGCCAACCCCGGCGTCACGTACGCGCCCACACCAATGACCGCGTCGGTCGTCCCCCCCGGCGACCCGAGCGTCGACAGCCCCGGCCCCGCGTTACCCGCCGACGCTAGGAAGAGGACGCCCGCCTCCCGCGCCAGCGCCGTCAGCAGCTGCACGATGCGGCCCTCGTTGGGGAAGGCGGTCGGCTCCCCAAACGACATATTCGCCACTTGCGCCGTCACCTTGTGCTGCGCCGCGTGCGGCGGCGTCGACGGGTCCTCCAACGACGCGGGGAGCAGGTGGTTGAGCGCCCGCACCAGCCCCTGGTGCGTCTCCATCCCGCCCATCCGCGAGTCCCCAATCTTGAGCGACACCACCTGCGCGCCGGGCGCGACGCCATTGCGCTCGGGCGCGTCGGGGTAGTTGCCCGCGGCAATCCCCGCCACGTGCGTGCCGTGGTAGCCCGACTCGACGACGAGCGACACAACGTTGCCCTCATCGTACACGTTGACGCCAAAGTGGATGCGCTCGCGCTCCCCAAACGAGGCGTACCGCTGCGCGACGCGGTAGTTTTCCAACACTGAACACGCCGACAAGTCGCCGACCTCGCTCGTGTCAACAACCACCCGCCAGTGGGCGCCGTCCCAAAACGCAAGCACGTCATAGACGGCCGCCGACGTCGGGCGGTCCGCTTGCGTGAGCAGCTCCTCGGCGGCCGCGAGCTCCTCCGTGAGCAGCTTGTGCGCCTTGGCGTCGGCGCCGCCGCCCGACGGCACCGCCTTGGCCGCGTGGGCGGTTTTGCGCCGCGAAACGTCCGTCAGCTTCTCCCGGTGGACCGTCGCCCAGCCGACCGCGCGTTCGGTCCGGATGCGGGTGGCGAGGGGTTTGGGGAAGAGCCGCGCCGCCGACGCGACGCCGAGGCGCCACTCGCCCGCGCCGGCGGCGGGCGCGCTGCCGTCGGCTGGCGCCGCCGCGCCGGCGGCGGCAAGCGCCAGCATCTCGTCGGTGAGCGTCAACTGCCGCCCGGTGACGCCCGTCAGGTGGCGGCCGTCTGCAGAGAGGACGCCACGGCCGGACAGGGGCACATCCCCCGACGACGTGCAGTCAATGATGTCAACGACCTTGACGCGTCCGTCAGATGTGAGGCGCAGGCCCGCCGCGCCGGGATCAACGCCCGTATCCAGGACGGCAATGGTGATGCCGCGCCCATCCTGCTCGGCGTGGGAGGCCAGAAAGGACGATACACCGGTGGCATCCTTTGGCAGCAGCCTACGAGTCAATGGTCGCAAGCAGAAGAAAGCAGGGGAGGGCAGAGGAGGGCAACGATCCGCACCAGCACCAGTGCCATCAGCGAGAAGGACACGACAGCATGACAAGGGGACGAGGAGGAACCAAGCAACAGCGAGCGCATGCAATGTGTCAGCATCTCAGCAGCACAAGCGCAGCAGCCTGATCCCAAGCCCCCACTCGGCCGACGCACGGGCACCCACCCCCACCCCTCTTTGGCCAAACGAGGCTAGTGTGCAAAACCCAAACAGCTCCCACCCCCCACCCGCGCAGCCGTCATCACGACACGCCGCCCACGCATCGCCGTGGCCGTCGACCGCCTTGCTCCCCCCCCACCCCACCCAGCGCGCCACCT
>Ga0115031_1004003_pt1 | contig 10916 bp, 10 predicted proteins | sample Maine_Asex4_meta_FD_87301 | JGI IMG/M metagenome (GOLD analysis project Ga0115031, IMG submission 87301) | Marine algal microbial communities from Maine, USA - Maine_Asex4_metaG | ecosystem: Host-associated > Algae > Red algae > Unclassified | place: Maine, USA | collected 2015-01-05 | reverse complement strand
GACGAGCTCCACCGCCTGATCTCCGCGGAATAGCTGCGCTGTTCGTGCACTCTCATCAGCGATCCCGCCCCGCTTGCTGAGAGTCTCTTCGTTCCACCTCTGTGCGACAGATGAGTCCGTGCGACGCCGTCCGGACACTTCTCCGAGGTGGGCGTACGGATGGGAGGCGGCTTTCAGACGAGATGTCGCCATCGGAGTATGAAACACTCTGCAAGTGACTGGAAACGACGTGCGAGCTTTGTGGGATGGACACGCCGAGACGTTTGACGAAGAGCCAGATCATGGCTTGAACGATCCACGAACCCGACGGGCGTGGGAGCTTTTACTGGATGGGTTCCTCGGTTCGTCTCAAGGCGCAGTTGTCGATCTGGGATGTGGAACCGGCTCGCTTTCCCTCCTGCTCGCCGAACGCGGCCATCAAGTATTGGGAGTGGATATCGCTCCCAGGATGGTCGAAAGAGCTCAAGCCAAAACGTCGGGCGCCGAACACAGGATCGAGTTTCTCGTCGGGGACGTTCAGCTGATGCCAGTCCCAACCAGAAAATTCTCAGCGGTTCTGTCGCGGCACGTTCTTTGGACCGTCCCCGATCCCAGCGAGTGCGTGGCGAGGTGGTCAGGGTGCCTCGAAGACGACGGAATGTTCGTCGCTGTTGAGGGCGTGTGGAACGGAGCCGGGCTTGCACCAGGAGACGCATTCTCGATTCTTCAGGGCCACTTCGAGAAGGTGGAGTACACCGACCTCGCCGCTCAGGCTGACCTATGGGGAAAGTCAGTGAACGACGAGCGCTACGCCATGGTCGCGCTGAATCCCAGACGTAAGCCACGATCCTGATCCCAGCTACCCGGTTCGCCATCAGGGGGAATTCCCCTGGCTGCACGTTCAGCAAGCAGAATATGCGCTCCGGTGTTCACGCCTACTGCGACAGCCTCCAGATTCAAGAGGTTCAGCTTCGGATACCGCCCGGCTATCGCAACCATATGCGACACGATCGTTCGAGGATCCGGTAGCTCGATGCGTTCGGGCAACGTCAGCAACGCAGCGATAGCGTGCGCCTGCAAGTCGGCTGCGAGTTGCTCGAACGGACCCGAGAGCCGACCACCGGCGCCCAGTACCGCTCCGCGGCAGGCCCGGTAAGACCAATACGAAGTTGTGAGAAGCGAGCTGCCCGGCTCCCGGGCCGATACGGAGCCGGTCAGTATCTCCTCGATCAGCGCATGGTCATCGAGAAGCAGGACCCGTGCCATCTACTGATCTTGAAGCTCTGGATCGTCCATCTGATCCAGCCCATCGACATAGTTGGTCTTGAGAACTCGGAACAGTTCCATCTTGGCGGACTCGATACCGCCGGGAACGACGAGTGCGGCATTCCCAAGGTCAAGGACTCCGACCTCTCCCCCGTTTTCAATCCCCAATCTGCGACGCAGGTTTGCTGGCAGGGTTGTTTGCCCGCGATGAGAAACACTTGCGTTGGACGCACTCATGACTGCATTGTATTGACACACCTTTACAGTGCGATCGGTGGATGAACCGTCTCAGTCCTGGACGACGTGGGTGGTGAACTCTGCGAGCGATGCCGCCCACCTATCTCTGCGGCGGGGCCCATCAAGCGATACGGCGGTTGCTGCTGCGGATCCCATCGCGAGGACATGGTGCACGTTGTCGGGCACTCCGAGACCCTGTCGGCCAAAGGAAAGCAGGCCGTCGAGACCCTGCACCCATGCATCCACGCGGGCGCGATCCTCTTGGTTCGCCGTCTCGTACACGGGGTAGACCGACGGCAGGCGGCGGGCCTCCGCATGCACAATGCGCGCTGCGGGCAGTCCGGCACGAGCGAGATCATCAGCAAGAAGTTCCCCCAGGTCGGACGTGGACATGGCCCAGATCCGATCGCCCGGAGAGCACGCATACTCTGCACACAGGACGCTCTGGCCAGCGGGGTCCGGGCCATCGCGATAGTTCTTCGGTTCCGACAACCGAGCCATGGCAATGCCAGCCTCCGGAAAGTAGTGAGCATCGAAGGGCGTGTACTGGTCCACATCGAGAACGGCGTAGACGAGCACCATTCCCCGCGTCCGAAGCTTCCCGAGAGATTCGAGCACGTCCGCCGGAACAGCATCAGTCATCGCATTGGCAAGCGTTTGCACCGGCATGGTTGACAGCACAACCTTGGCATCAAAGGACTCTCCAGACGCACTGACGCATCGCGCTCCAAGGTCAACGGTGTCGACGGATGCACCGAGACGAAGTTCAACGCCAGCCTCCACAGCCGCTCCTGCCAGTCGTTCGGCAATCTCGCCGTAGCCATGCCTGGGGTACCAGAACAGGCGGCCACCCGACCGGGAGGCACTCACCACGCGTCGCAGGATGTGTAACGGCGACGAGGCCGTAATCCTGCGGTTGGCCAGTTCTGCATCCAGCAGGACTGGATCCAGGCCGTACAACTTTTTGGCATACGGCTCATAGAACTCTCGGAAGATCGTGGGACCGAGCCGGCGGGTGACTTCATCTGCAAAGCTCTCACCGTTGATGCGCCGCAGCGGTCCAGCCAACGTGTCACGGGCGCTCATCACCGAGAAGTCCACTGGCAGGGACCGAACCATGTCAACAGCGCGAAGGGGAAACCCAACCCAGCGATCACGAAGCCGGATGCGGCCGTTGCGTTGGCGTGGCTGCAGATCCGGCCCCAGGAGCATCGCCAGCCGTTTCATCAAAGCCTGATCGGTGGCTGGATGCAACCGGTGCGAACCCAGGTCAACGCTTTGTCCGGCCACGTAAAAGCTTGCGGCCATGCCGCCGACATGCTCAGCCGCTTCCAGGACGACCACATCGTGACCAGCCTCGGCGGTTTCCAGCGCCGCAAGCAAGCCGGCCGGTCCCGCTCCGATTACAACAACGTCACTCATCGACAGACACCTGCTCTCTGCTGCTCGGGACTGCGGTACGCATCCACACCAAGGCGCAGGCACCGACCAGCAATGCCGTCCACACTGCCGTCAGGATTGGACTTTCGAGCGCAAGACTCTGGTGGTCGGGCAGGAGGTGCCGCCACACTGAGTACATCGGATTCGAGGTGTCCTGAAAGTCGACGATCAGGGCACGTCGCCCGGTGGATGTTTCCCATACCAGCCAGAGCCAGCTGACGAACGAGACGAAACAGGCCGACAACGTCAGGCGCAGTACGGAGGTTGACCGATCTGCCGCGGCGGCCACGGCCACTGCCAACAATGGCAGTGCTGGCACTACCTGACGGCCGGGCCACCACCAACCGTGCATCGTCAGCGCCACCCACGTTGCCATCGCCCATGTGACCGCAGTCAATGCGACCAGCAGGACCCAGGATTCCCTCCTGGCCTTTATGTAGCTGGTGAGGGCCAAGGGAGCGCCGAGGTAAGCGGGAGCCCACGCGACAAGTCCGAATCCCCGATCCACAAGAAGACCGACGAGTCGACGGGTACGACCCAGCGGATTGACGTTGATGCCGACCACGTCGAACTCGCTATCAACAAAGTGGTCTCCCGACGCATAGACGGTCCACCCCCCGTAGACCTCACGATGAAAAACCAGATAGGCGATGCCCGCAGCGACCATTGTCGCTGCGATGCAGGCATCTCGAACCCTCGTCTCACGAAATTGCCACATCAGGGCCAGGAAGAGAACGGCCGCAAGTGGCGCATATTTGACGGACAGCCAAGGCAACGCACAGATTGAAACACAAGTCACCCACCAGTAGCGGTGGTTGGGGCTGGTAACAGCGACGACCCCGGCCAGTACAGCAACAGTTGCCGCCATGGCAGGATAGATCTGGTTCCCGTAGGTGATCAGCGGAGGCGTGACGAAGAACCCGAGCGTCACTGCGAAGGCCACGGTCGGTGAGACCTTCACTCGCCGCTCAGCCAGGAAGAACGTGAGTGCGGCTGCCAGGCCTGCGAGCGCGGCCATGGCGAGGCGAGCCCCAACCCATCCGCCAAGGCGCACCGGCAGCGCGAGGTACAGCGGCAGCAGCGGATCGTGGGGACTGATCCGACGGCCTGTGTCCTCAGCGACGATCGACTGTGCCAGCAAATCGATCTCATGCCAGGAGCGAAAGCGTTCCTCTGCGATCTCATCAGAAATATCAAGGCTCGCGTCCTCGCCCAGGCTGATTGCGGACAGTAGGTACTGAGGTTCATCGACACTGATCCGTGCGCCGTATGTCGCTCGAATATTGATCGCGAAGAGTGCGACGATGAACACCAGCAGTCCAATCACGACCATGCGGTGCCGCGTTGTGGTCACGAGTGCACCAGCGTCACGCGCTGTCGGCACGTCGAAGGATCAACAACCAGGACAACAGCGCTGACATGGCAACGAGGACGACGGCCATGATTCCTGCTTCAGCCACAAACGCATCTTCGAACGAGTCAAAGATGCGCGTGGTAAGCGTGCGGTAGCCGAGAGGCGCAATGATCAGGCTGATCGGTAGTTCCTTCATCGTTGAGAGAAGCACGAGCCCGACAGCAGCGACCATCCCGGGAGCCATCAGAGGCAATTCGATACTGCGCAACCGTCGAAACCGACCTGCGCCCAAGGTGGATGCAGCGTCGAGAAGCCGGTTGGGCACGGCCTGCACCGCTACAAGGCAGATTCCCAGCGCGAGCGAACCGAACCGGATCACGTACGCGAATACCAGGAGTGCTTTCGTGTCGAACAGCAGGTCACCAGCGATTCCCGTGCGCAGTGTCCAGAACCGAAGAGCCAGGGCAATCAAAATTCCCGGGACGGCGAAGGTTGCGATAACAACAGCATGCGACGCCGTTCCGATCCAGTCCCGGTAACGACCCACAAGAAAGGCAACCGGCAACACGACCATTACCGCAACTACAGCCGCCAGCAGACTGGACTCAAGCGTGTTGCGGGATGCCTCAACAACCTTCTCTGTGTCGATAGTCAGCGGCCGACCGTTCCTGGTTGACCGCAGAACGCCATCGCTCGCCCAATCCAGGATGGCAATCATCGGCGCTCCGACGCTCATGAAAGCCGTGGCCACGACCGCTGCCGAGGCTGGCAGAGACAACCGTCCAAGCTTGTAGCCAACCGGATTGAGCGTCCGGGCCTGCCCCTGAACGTTGATTCCAACGGAGAAACGCCTCTCCGCTGCCACGACGACCATGGCCAACGCGAGCAGCAACAGGCTGAGGGCGAACGCAACGGCGGGGCGGGCCACGTAGTTCGTCTCGATGGCTCGAGTCAACGTGTCGTACAACATGAGCTGCACGGCGCCGAAATCGCTGATGGTGTAGAGGAAGACGAGTAAGGTACCGGCCCCCACTGCTCCGCGAATCTGCGGCAGGACGATGCGCCGGAATGCCTGCGGAGCAGTATTCCCGAGGACCCGGGCGCTCTCCTCAAGTGAGCCGGGCAGCCGCAAAAGCCGGGCCGCCACGGGAAGGAACACATACGGGTACGTGAAGAGCGAAAGAACCAACCAGGCTCCGAAGAGTCCTCGAAGTTCGAAACCCCTGAGACCGATTGCTTCAAGGACTCCGTTCGCGAGGCCCCCTGGATTGAGAGTTCGTCTGAACGCGGCGGCTCCAATGAACGTTGGGAAGACGAGCGGTATCGGCAGAACGGCGCGCCAGAACCTTCGTCTGGGGAGATCTGTCCGAACGGTAAGCCACGCCAGACCGACGCCGAGGATCGCTGCGGAGACCGACACGAGCACTGCCAGCTGCAAGGTCCGCCGCAGCGGTCCAAGCGTGCGGCTGGATTGCAGCAGAGTGAGCGGTGCCGCCCCGCTGGTGAGGTTGCGAAACACCAGGTAGAGCGCGGGAAAGGCAAACACGACAGCGATCACCAACCCTGCCAGCTGCAACCCCCACGGTGCCCGCTTGGACGTCACTGGTTGGCGATGCCGCTCGCGTCGATGATCTCGGTGGTCTGCTCGAAACCTCCGCCGAGCGCATCGAAGTCGACAGTACCGACCTCAAGCGCTGCGAGTGGCGGCAACAAGGCTGCGGGCTGCACGCCCGCTGCCAGTGGATACTCGAACGTCTCATCAGTGAAATAGCGCTGCACCGGTTCAGAAAGCAGGTAGGCGAGAAGCTCATTCGCCTCGTCAGGGTTGTCGCTGCCACGCGTGACCGTGGCAGCGGTGATAATCAGCAATGAGCCGATGTCCTCGTTGCCAAGGTCGTGGTTGAGGGCTCGGTGACCATCGCCAGCCGCAGCGACTTCCTGATAGTTGTAGTAGTGATTCACCAGGCCGAGATCGATTTCGCCCCGCCCTGCCGCTTCAACAATCGAGCGGTTATTTGGGTAGTAACGGGCGTCGTTGGCCACCATGTCATCGAGCCACTGCGTGGCCACATCGGTTCCGTGCTGGTCCCGAAAGACGGTGAACCAGTCGACGAAGGACCCGTTTGTCGCAGGAAGCGCCACGCGACCGCGCCATGCCTCATCCGTCAAATCGAAGACAGACTCTGGAAGTTCAGCGTTTCCAACCGCATCAAGGTTGTAAACGGCGACACGCTTACGGCCTGAAAAGCCCACCCAGCTTCCAGCGTCCGAGCGGTTGTCCTCCGAAACCAGGTCGAGCACTGAAGCGTCGACCGTGCCAAGTAGTGACTGTGCTTCGAGGAAGCCGATTGGTCCCGGGCTCCGACTCAGAAACACATCGGCGGGGGTACGGTCTCCTTCCTCAGCAAGCAGGAGCGCAAGTTGCGTGGAGTCGGCAAAGCGGACAGCCACGTCAATGCCTGTCTCGCACGAAAAGGCATCAAGTACCGGCTCAATCAGGTTTTCTGTCCGCCCGGAGTAGATGGCGACCTCCACACCCGTACTACCCACACAGGTCCCCGAATAGATCGAGGCTGCCGCTCCGTCGAGAGCGCGATCGGTTGACTGTCCGCTGCACGAAGCAGCGAGAAGGACAACAACGCACAGTGCCACCCAGAAACGAGATCGCAGATGGCTCAAGGATGAGAGATTCATGAGCATGGCAGCGAAGCATAGCGCCACTGCAGGGTTTTAGTAAAGGTTGCTTAACTTCTTTCGTGTGGGCGTACAGTGGGCATCGTGCACATGCTGAAATGGCTTCGAAATCGACTGCCGATGCGGGTCCTGTTGCTGGTCGGCTTTGGCGTCGGCGCACTCGCTGCAACCCTGATCACGAGCACGATTGACGGAGCATCCGCGCGGGAAGCGGCAGCAGCAGCAATGCGAGATCCGGCTGGCATCCTCCTGGCCCTCGCAGCCTTTGGCGCCGCCTTTGTGCTTCGGGCAGCGGCATGGCGTCGAGTCCTCCCCGGACTCTCCTTTGCCCATGCGCTCTCCGCCATCCACGTGGCCCTCGGCGCCAACCACGTGCTTCCCTTCCGACTGGGTGAACCCATCCGGGTCATCAGCGCCGTTCGCCGGGACACCGTCGGACTGGAAGCTGCGACGGCCTCAACCGTCACGCTGCGAGCGGCCGACATGTTGACCATCGTCGCGCTGGGCATTGCTGTTGCACCTTCGGCGTTCCTCGATTTGATTGGACCAATCGGGTGGATCTGCGTTGCAACGATCGCCATCGTTGCTCTGGCAGGTTTCCGATGGCTGAAGCGACTGGTCGACGTCGGGTTGGGCGCTGACCGGCCCGAAGTCTCCCTGCCCGGAGCGATCGCTATTGGACTCTCCACTACAGCGTGGTTGTGCGAGACCGCCCTTGTCTGGCAGACCGCACGATGGGCGGGCCTCGACGCAAGCTTCGCTGAGGTCACCTTGGTCACTACGGTTGCGGTCGCCGCCCAGGTTGCCGCCTTCGCCCCCGGCGGGTTCGGCACCTACGAGGCTGCGGCCGTTGCGGCATGGGTGGCATTGGGTTTCGACCCGGGCCCTGCCCTGATAGCTGCCCTCAGCGCACACAGCCTGAAGACCACCTATGCACTGGTGACCGGCGCAATCGCAGTGTTCCTCCCGGCCCCGTCGCTCCTCGGAAGACTCCGACTGACGACAAGGACAAGTGCACCCAGGCATGCCGGGCCCATCGATCACGCCGCGCCGGTTGTGCTGTTCATGCCAGCCTTCAACGAGGAAGAGTCTGTTGGAGCGTGCATAAGCAGAGCACCAGCCACAGTCCATGGCCGTCCAGTTGAGGTGCTGGTCATCGATGACGGATCCACGGACATGACTGCATCCGCCGCAGCCGAGGCAGGCGCAGAGGTCATCGCCCTTGGCGAGAATCAGGGCCTCGGCGCAGCAGTCCGCGCCGGTTTCGCGGCTGGCGTCGAACGCGGAGCGGCTGCGGTCGTGTTCTGCGATGCCGACGGAGAGTATCCGCCCGAAGAACTCGAGAACCTTGTAACCCCCATCCTTGACGGCTCAGCTGACTATGTCGGCGGCAGTCGGTTCCTTGGCCGCATTGACCACATGCACCCCCATCGCCGATTCGGGAACATTGTGTTGACGCGCATGTTGTCTTTGATTGCCCGACGCCGGATCACCGACGGGCAGACGGGCTACCGGGCATTCTCACTCGCCGCTGCCGATGACGCTGAGATAATTCATGACTTCAACTACGCACAGGTGCTGACCCTGGATCTCCTCGCCAAGGGGTACCGCTACGTCGAGGTCCCGATCAGCTACCACTTTCGAACGACCGGCGAGTCCTTCATCAGGCTGGGCAACTATCTACGCAACGTCGTGCCAGCGGTCTACCGCGAGCTGAACAGTGCATGAGCTGATCCGATGGTAACCCCTCTACAGTTCTTCTGTTAAGGTAACCTAACATATCCTTGGCTGCTGTACCCACACTAATCGGCACCGTCGCAACCAGCGGCGCGATCAAATTCCCAGGAGGGAAACACCAATGCCCAGACACCTCAAACTCTTCGTCACACTTCTCTGTGCGACTGCACTCCTCGCTACTGCTTGCGGATCAGACGATGGTGCAACGGTCCGCAACCTGGGTTCGGATACCGACTCATCCTCGTCCACCGGCTCCAGCGGATCAGCCAGCAGTTCTGCCGTGAGTCCCGCGGACACAGCGGAGACTGTGGGCGACGGTGGATACGAGTACGCCTCAAATGTGGACAGCCACCGGCTCGTGGTTTCCGACATCTGCGAGATTGCAAGCGCCCTCGATGCCGGCGACTGGGCAACGGTTGAATCACTCTACCGAGACGGGGCAAACTCGGTAAAGGGCGACGGTTCGGTTCGAACGATCGCAGGGTTCGCGGCGGGCGAAGGAAAGGTCCACGGCCTGGACACCTTCTACGGAACGCCAACACCGCTGGACGACTTCATCACCTCTGCGCTGGACGGCACCGGCGAGTTCGCCGGTGAGCCTGACAGCGTCCGAGCGCAGGCGGTGGAGAAGGGCATCCAGAACCAAACAATGGTGGCCTGGACAGTGCACGAGCTCAATACAGCACTCGCAAAGGCAAACGATGGCAACTTCGATATTGACTCAGGCGCAGTCCACAACTGGGATGAGGGCTGGGCCTTCTTCCACGGTGCTGAACCGGGTTGCGCTCCGCACGCAACCGGGAACAAGCGGGCGGGCAATTTCAGCACCGTTGACGGCAATGGCGTTGCCTTCGCCAACACGGCGATCCTTCAAGCCATGATCCAGGGACGAAACGCACTGCTGGCCGAGGACGCAACTGGAGCCGAGATCGCGGCTGTCGAAGCCATCAGAAACATCGCCATCACGTACAGCCAGGCAACCATCCGCTACGCGCACCTTGCTGTGGCCGACGTCGCCGCCGGCGAGGCCGCTGCAGCCCGTGAACACCAGGTTGAGGGGTACGCGTTCTGGCGCGTCGCCGAATCGATCCTCGTTGGTGCTGGCGCCGACGGCGACACCATCAACAACATCCTGGCTCCGTCCAGCCCTGCGGGTGCGAACGGCGGGTCTGCCGAGATCCGAGCAGCGCTCGCCCCGGCGTGGGATGCGCTCGGTATCACGGAGGCGGAAATTGGGCGCCTCGAGTCGGAGTAAAGGCGTGACATCCATAGAACACGTGCGGTCCGCTTCCTCCCTGCCGCGTGTCGCGGTCATCGGAACGGGTCATGTGGGCAGGAACATCGCGCAGCGTGCCAGAGCAACTCACGAAATAATCACGTACGACGTTGCCGAGGACGACGAGTATCCAACAGAGCAGCTTTCAACGTGTGATCTGGCGATTATATGTGTGCCCACGCCGTCGCTTCCCAGCGGCGCATGTGACATCTCGATTGTCGACGCGGCAGTTGCGGCCGTGCCTGTCGACCTGGTGTGGGTCCGCTCAACGGTGCCCCCCGGCACCTGCGACGAGCTTGCGTCCCGGCACGGCAAGCGCATCTGCTTTTCGCCGGAGTACGTCGGCGAAACGCACTTCAACGACGCTTACGACCTTGAGGACTTCCTGATCATCGGAGGGCGTTCCCAGGATCGGGAGCAGATCGTCAACTTTGTACTTGAGGCCAAAGGACCGCCAACGCGGATCTATCGATGCGCGAACGCTGAAGCCGAACTGGTGAAGTACATGGAGAACACGTTCCTTGCGGCCAAAGTCGGCATCGTTGCGGAGTTCTATGAGCTGAGCCAACGGATCGGACTGGACTGGGACAGCATTCGCGAAGCGTGGCTTGCTGATCCACGAGTCGGCCATGCGCACAGCCACGCAACTCCCGGTGATCTCGGCTTCAGCGGCAAATGCCTGCCGAAAGACCTCGCTGCGCTGTGTGCATTTGCCGACCAAATCGGACAACCGCTGGACGTACTTGCCGCCGTACGCGACGCGAATCGCAAGCGCCGCTCCGACATCACGTGATTACGGCCTGAGCCCCGCTCAGCCGCCACTGGTCACCGAGAAGGACGGGGCGACCGCTCCGTCAGTGACGGGCACTGCCATGGTGGCAATGGATCCACTTTCACCCACCAGGGACAACTCGGCCATGACGGCCTGGGTCG
>Ga0115031_1004000_pt1 | contig 10919 bp, 8 predicted proteins | sample Maine_Asex4_meta_FD_87301 | JGI IMG/M metagenome (GOLD analysis project Ga0115031, IMG submission 87301) | Marine algal microbial communities from Maine, USA - Maine_Asex4_metaG | ecosystem: Host-associated > Algae > Red algae > Unclassified | place: Maine, USA | collected 2015-01-05 | reverse complement strand
GCCGCCGCCGCGCCCGCCGGTGGAGGCGCCGGCGCCGCCGCGGGCGCGCGCCCCCGGGGCGCCGCGCGCCGGGGGGGGGGGGGGGGGGGGGGGGCGAGCGGTCAGTCCAGCAGCCGGGCGACCGGCAACGGCACCGCGAAGCGTGCACCCCATTCGCGCGTGTGCGCCAGCTGAGCGGTGATTTCCGCCGTCAGGTTCCAGGGCAGGATCAGGATGACATCGGGCCGATCCTCGTCGATCTTCGACGGCGGGTGGATCGGGATGCGAGAACCGGGGCAGCGACGCCCGTGCTTGTGCGCGCTGCGGTCGCAGGTGTACTCCAGCAGGTCGGGCTTGATGCCACAGTAGTTCAGCAACGTGTTGCCCTTGCCGGGTGCCCCGTAGCCGACGACACGCTTGCCGGCCCGCTTGAGCTCGACCAGCAGCTCGAGCAGCCCGTACTTCACGTCGTGGACACGGGCCGGGAACGAGGCGTAGGTGGCCATGTCGCGCAGGCCGAACCGCTCCTCCTCCTCGACGAGCCTTCCCACCCGCTCGCTGATCGCGGTCCCCCTCGCCACGTGCTCGACGAAGATGCGCATCGACCCGCCGTGGGTCGGCAACTGCTCGACATCCACGACGCGCATGCCGACCGACTCGAACAGACGTGACACGGTGTACAGCGAGAAGTAGGAGAAATGCTCGTGGTAGATGGTGTCGAACTGCACGCCGTCCATCAAGCGCATCAGATGGGGAAACTCGAACGTGGCCTGTCCGCCGGGCGCCACGAGCGTCGAGACGCCGGCCAGGAAGCCCTTCAGGTCGGGCGTGTGGGCCAGGACGTTGTTGCCGATGAGCAGATCGGCCGGACCACGCTCGGCGCGCAGCCTGTCGGCCAGATCCGCTCCGAAGAACTCCACCAGCGTCTCGACACCCACCTTGCCGGCGGCCTCGGCGACGTTCGCCGACGGGTCGATGCCGTAGCAGGGTATCCCCAGATCCACGAAGTTGCGCAGCAGGTAGCCGTCGTTGCTGGCCACCTCGACGACGGTGCTGTCGCAGTCCAGCCGGAACCGCGCAATGACCATGTCGACGTAGCGCTTCGCATGCCGCATCCAGGTGGTCGAGATCGACGAGTAGTACCCGTAATCGTCGTCGAAGATACCGCCGCGAGGCGTGAACTGATCCACTTGCGCCAGGCCGCATCCGGCACAGACCATGACCTCGAGCGGGTAGAAGGTCTCCGGATCGGACAGTTCGCTGCCGCGGATGAAATCCTCGCACAGCGGCGACATGCCCAGATCGATCAGCGAACAGGTCAGCAGCTCGTCACAGAACCGGCAACGGAACGTGCGAGCGGGGGCGGCGGCAGGCATGACGATGGAGTGTTCTCGTGCGGTCCGCCGCGAGGCGGCCGGTGGCGCCCGGAAGAGTGCGGGATCGTAACCGGCCGGGAACCGGCTCACAAGCGCGGCGCGGACGGCAACGTTACCGTTCCCGTCACCCGTCCCGGGAACCCGCGGAGTAGTCGTCCCGCGCACCGTGCGTGAGCTTGCCCAGGTTCGTGAACGCCTTCTTCAGCCAGTCACCCGCCGAAGGCCGCCCGAGCAGCAGCAGCGCACCGCCCACCGCCCCGGCCACCAGGAACTGCAGCGCGGCCCTGAGCAGGAACACGGCGAGCGCCGGCAGCCCGTGACCGGCCGTGACGAGCCGGCGGAAGGAGCGCCCCTGAGTCATGAACCGTGTCAGCGCATAGCGCGCCGAGGCTCGCTCGTCCGCGATGACCTCCTGTGCCGGTGCTTCCGCGCACCATCGGATATTCCCTCCGGAGGCGCTCAGGCGCATGAAGAAATCCGTGTCCTCGGCTCCGCTGGCACCGTAGGCGGCGTCGAACCGGATGCTCCCCAGCCTGTCGAGCACGAGCAGGCAGTTGCCGGCACCGGCCGTCGCCAGAGGCTGACCCGTCACCTTGTTCCGGGTGTTGTGGAAATCGGTCCGGCGCAACCAGAGCGGTGCCGATGCGGGAAACCTGCAATGGACGGGGCCGGCCACCGCATCCGCATCGTGGCTCGCCAGACACTGCAGCAGTGCGCCCAGCCAGTCGGCCGTCATGCGTTGATCATCGTCGACGAAGGCGAGCAAGGGATGGCGAGCCTGTTCGAGGGCGAGATTGCGAGCGTCGGACAGGTTGTCGCCGATGGCGGTGACGACCGTGACGGTCTGGGTGCGACCCGGCTCGCATCCGGCGTCCGACCCGTCACGCAGCGTCGCACCCGAGCGTGTGGACAGGCCGGCGTCGCGCCAGCGCGCCCGAGCCGTATCGACCGTGGCACTCAGCGAGGCGAGGAAGCCGGCGCCGCCGTTGTTGACGATCAACAGTTCCCGGGGAGCCACCTGCGCCGAAAGTACTGGTTGCAAGGCGTCGAGGAACCCGGCGAACGTGGCGTCCCCGCGATCGTAGGTCACCACTGCCAGCGTGATGCCGCGCTCGGCGAGCTCGATCGTCATCGTTTCGACTACCTTTCCTCGACCCTGCCCGCACGGCGTCGCCCGACGGTGCCGCCCGACGGTGCCGCGAGGGCGCGGGCAGGTCGTTTTCATCCTGTCCGAAGAGGCAGGATGTCGGGCGGTGCGAGTATAAGGGCCTGTGAAGGAATAACAGGGTACATCCTGTCGCCCTTTATTCCTTCACAGGCCCCAAACGTCCGCGCAGGATCCGTTGCTGCAAGCCTCATCCTCGAACAGGTACCTGCATGACACCCGTTTCGCCCGCTACCCCGCGCATCCTGGTCGTCTCGATGCGTGGCCACCGTTTCCAGGCAGCGAACACGATCCAGTACGAGTTCGAGGACTTCCTGTGCCGCCACCTGGGCGCGACCCTGTGCGCACCGGTTGCCGAACCCTCGATGTCGCGCCGGCGCTGGCGGCTCGCCCGCTATCTGGGAGCCAGCGACGTCACGGCCTCCCGGTTCGCCCGGGTCCCGGCCGCTCACGCATCCGCTGATCGCTACGACCTCACCATCGTGGTGGCGGACAACCCGTACCAGCTGCACGCGCTCGCGCAGGTGGACGGCTGGCAGCACCGGACCGGCACGCGGGTCGGCTACATCACCGAACTCTGGCCGCCGATGCTGGCATCGTGGCGAATGCGGCGTGAACCCCTGTCGCTCTACGACGCCTTCCTGATCGGCAGCGGCGGCGGCCACGACGAGCTGGCCCGGGTCTCCGGACGCCCGACCGGCTTCATTCCGCTGGCCGTCGACACGGACCGGTTCGTGCCCTCCGATCCCGCGGCCGAACGACCGATCGATGCGATCTACGTCGGACGTCGCCTGCCGGTGGTGCACGCGGGCGCGATGGGCTGGGCGACGCGTCACGACCGTCTGTACTTCCACGATACCGCCCGGTCGCAACCCCTGCAGGTCGACGATCCGGCAGCGCACCGCAGGCTGTACGCCAGCCTGCTCAAGCGAGCCCGCTACTCGTTCGCCTTTCCGGCCAAGCTCGACAAGCGGCAGGAGACCGGTGGCGTCTCCGAGATCGGGGCGCGGTACTACGAACTGTCGGCAGCCGGCGTGACGATCCTCGGCCGCCGTCCGGACGTCGCGCACTTCGACACGCTGTTCGGCCACACCGATGCGGTCATCGACTTCGATCCGGACCGGGACGATCCGGGCAGCGTCCTGGACGCGCTCGAACGGGAGCCGGCCCGGAGGACCGCGATCGCCGTCCACGGCGCGGCCAACGCGTTGCGGCAGCACGACTGGTCCCACCGCATCGCCGCGATGTTCGCATTCATCGGCACGCCGGTTCCGGAAGCCGTCGAGGCGCGCATCGCGGCACTCGCCCACCGGGCCGATGCCCTCTCGCCGCCCGCCTGACGGATCGCGCGGCACACGCCTACCAGGATCGTGCCGCTTTCCTCTTCTTGCGACGCAGGCGATACGGTGCACCGGATTCGGTGGACGGCCCGATCGATCTGTCGGGCGATCTGTCGGGCGATCTGTCGGGCGATCGATCGGGCAGCAGGAAGTGCACCGCGATCGAGGCGATCACGAACAGCTCCCACACGGGATTCCCGGGGCGCAGCATCGAGTACTCGGTCAGGTTGTGCAGCCCCAGCACGACGAGGCCGAACGCCAGGGGGTACACGAGGGCACCGGTCGCAGCCACCCGTCGTACCCGACCGAGGAAGGCCCGCACGTGCACGCCGAGCACCAGCATCAGCACGGCGCCCCCCGCCACGAGCGTGTCCAGGAATCCGTTGTGGTACTGGGTGTACGGCACCGTGTAGCTCGGATCGTCGAACACCGACTGGTGGGAATCGTAGGACCAGCCCAGCACGGGTCGGTGCTCGATCGCCGCCAGGGCCACCTCCCAGATTTCGGTCCGTCCGGTCAGCGTCACGTCCTTGCCGACGCCCTCGGTCGCGACGGTCGCCAGATCGTTGCCGAACAGGCCGAGCGCCAGTGCCGGGACGGTGACGGTACCGATGGCGAGCAACACGAGCGTGGTGGCCTGACGCACACGCCTGGACAGCGACTGCATCGTGCCTTGCCACACGGTCAGTGCCAGCAGTACCGCCATGACGATGGAGGCGGTCGAACTGCCCGTCATTGCGACACAGAGCACGGCGCACGCGAGCGCTGCCCACACCATCAGCCGAACGGATCGTCGAACGTGACCGCCGGACAGCAGGCACAGTGCGGCCCACCAGACGAGTATGCACACGGCGCCCAGCGAGTTCGGGTTCCCGCTCAGCCCGCCATAGCGACGCCCTTCGAGCAGGTATTCCACCGCCTGCGTTCCCGTGCTCGCCCAGACCAGCAGGCTCGACAGGAGCACGAGCGCTGTTGGTACCAGCACCACGAACCCCACGTCGCGGATCAGCGTGGACGCGCTCCGAACCGAGGATATGAACAGGAAGGCGGCCAGCAACCCGAAGCACAGATGGATCACGTTGGTCACGACCTTGTCCGGGTAGTCGCTGACGAAGGATCCCGCCAGCAGCACCAGCACGAGCAGCAGCAACGTCCGTTCCTTCAGAACGAAGGACAGCAGCGTGCGGATCCGCGGAACCAGCAGCAGCAGGATCACGAAGTAGTTGGCGAACTGGATCCGCTGCTTGAACAGCTCCGCCCGGAAGCGTTGCTCCTCGTCCTCGACGGCGAAGGCGGCCGTGAGCACGAACAGCGGCTCCCGATCATCGATGAACGTCGTCAGCGTCAGGAAGTCCAGCGACCCGAGCGCCAGGTAGAGCATCAGGGGAAGGGCATTGAGCAGCGGCGATGACAGGAGCGCCGTCAGGCGGCGCCGTGCGGTGGACAACCGACGCTTCGCTCCCGGAAAACGGGCGCTCGGAGCTGCACCGTCACGCGACCGGTGAGAGCTTCGCCGCCGACGTCGCCGTCGCGCCAGCTCCGTCATGGCCGGGGTCGTCGGTCGCCCGGCAAGGAGCGTACCGATCGGCCGAGAAAACCGATGCTGCCCACGTTGCGGCGCCACAACCGTCGCGGTTCACGGAACAGCCGGAACAGGGACTCGAGCCGCCAGAGCTGCATCCAGCGCGGTGCACGAGGGTGGCGATCGCCCATGAAATCGATGACGGCCCCCCCGCTGACGATGAGCGCCTTGCGCCCACCGACCGCGGCACGCACCGCCATGGCCACCCGTTCCTGCTTGGGCATGCCCATGCCGAGAACGATCAGCTCGGGCGCGGTGCTCGCCGCCCTGTCCCGGTAGAGGGTGTCGTGCTGGAAGCCGTCGAGCACGTCCACCTCCAGGCCACGCTCGGCGCACCGCTGCGCCGCCGTGCCGAGCCACGGCTGCGCCGAACCGTACAGCGCGACGCGCGAACCGGCCGGCATCGCGCGAATCAGCTCGGGAATGAAGTCGGTGCCGTTCATGTTGTACCCGGGATCGCGCCCGCGCAGCTTCATGTGCAGCTCGACGCCGACACCGTCGCGCAGCAGGTAGTCCGAATCGAGCAGCGTCTGCAGGAACCCCTCGTCGCGCAATGCCAGGTTGCAGGCGTGCGCGTTCAGGAAGGAGACCACCGTGGGTCCCGCCCTGGACAGCAGTTCGCCGATCAGCAGGGCATGTGATCCGGTTCCGGCGCGAATGTCCAGAGAGTCGATCAATTGACGCCAGACGCCGGGTGGGGGCTCACTCATACCGTGATAATGGATGGTGCTGATACTTGACATCTTCGCTCGTTCCAAGCAGCGAGCATGCGTTGCACGCCGCGGGTAGTCTACGGTTCTTTATGCCGGCCGCCCAGCCGGGTCGGACCGATACGTTCCCCACGGTGCCGGCCAGGCTGCACTTGGGGCCTGTGAAGGAATGAAGGGTGCATCCTGCCGACCCTGTGCGTTTGCCTCGCAAGGCGCGGAGAACGGGGGTAGCAGGGCTACCCGAGCGAGCAGCAGCGCAGCGGGACGAACGCACAGGGCCGGCCCGCAGGGTCGCTTCGCAGGGCGCGCCATCCGCTGTTGCCCGTCGGTCGCCCGGCCCTGCCAGGCTCCGCTCCTCGCGCCTGGGCCGGCACGCCCTGCGAAGCGACAGGATGTACCCTTCATTCCTTCACAGGCCCTTATTCCGGCGGGGCGAGCACCGCAACGAGCCCTTGATGATCCCGCAGCCCGTTCGCCTCACCATCGAGCTTGCCCTGCTGGCGCTCGTGTCGGTGACGATCGCACTGGCAGGCCTGCTGCCTCGTGACAGCCATTCGGACCGCTGGACGGAATGGCAGGAAGGTTCGCAACGTACGATGCTGGGCCGCCACGGTCTGGCGACCGGTCCGCTGGACGTCGGTGCCGGACCGATCACCGGACTCGAGATCCACGTGCGGCTGGTACCGCTGGACCTGCAGGCGGATCACTTCCAGATCCTGGTGCAGATCGATTCCGAATCGTCGACGGACCCTCTGATCATCGGTCAGTGGAGGGATCAGCTGATCGTCATGCAGGGCCGCGACTTCGCCAACGTCGAGAGACGTCCCAGACTTGCCGTTCCACTGGGCCACTCGGCAAACCGGTCACCGGAGGGGAACACGCCCGGCACGGTCGATCTGCACGTGTCGCTGATGAGCGAGCGAAATACCGCCCGCCTCGGCGGTGGCCCGGTCGCCACCCACCGGCCATCGCCCTACGCGTTCGCGCAGCCCGCCACCCGGATCACCGTGGGCAATTCGCCCGACGGTGCGCTCGGCTGGACCGGGCTGCTCGAAGGCGTCACCATCGCGAGCAGCGCGCCCGGCAACGAGGTAGCGATGTCGAGGGACTACCGCTTCGACATCGATGCACTGCCACTGGTCCTGGACGACTCCGGCGCCGCGGCACCGCTGCACGTCCCGCCACCGGGCCATTTTCCCGACTACGCCTACATCGGCAGCATGGCCCTGCCGGACCTGCTGGCGCAGAACCGCCTGGACCTGCTGATCAACCTGCTCGGCTTCATGCCGCTGGGCTTCGTGCTGCAGGCCCTGGTCGGCCGGCTGCCGACGGGTACCGCTCCGGCGATGGCGTTCACCACGCTCGCAGGCCTTGCGGTCAGCCTGGGCATCGAGTCGCTGCAGACCCTCATCCCGGGTCGCAGCCCGCACGTTCACGATCTGGTTCTCAACACGCTGGGCGCCGCCGCCGGGGCAGCGGCATTGCTGATCGTCGAACGTATCCGTGGGCATCGGGGCCGGCAGCCTCGCCAGCACCCGTGACGCCCCCGGGACACGGTGCCCGCGTCACCCCGCGTCACCCCGCATCGGCGGGCACGTCGGCGGGCACGATGGCATCGACGAACCGGTCCGCGGTGGCGTCGATGGTGTACTCCTTCGCCGACGCGCGGCAGCCCTCGCGCAACCGGGCCACCAGCGCGGGGGCGGACAGGAAGCGGTCGATCATGGCGGCGTACGACTCGGGCGTGCCCTCGTCCTCCAGGATGAGACTGTTGACGCCATCCGCCAGGTAGGCGACCTCGGGGCTGTGCTGCCCGCAGTTCGTGGTCAGTACCGGAGAGGCGTAGTGGAACGCATCGACGGCGACAAGACCGACCAGTCCCGGCATCGCGATGGCCGAACTGCGGAACAGGATCCGATCGCGGTCCTCGCCGTACACCTCGCCGTGGTAATCGCACCAGTCGTGTGCGTCGGCGAAACGTTGCACCCTGTCGACCTGTGGACCGGCGCCGACGATGTCCAGCCTGAAACCGGGGTGGCGCGATTGCACCAGCGTGGCCGCCTCGAGCAGGAAGTCGATCCGCTTGTCCTTGTACAGACCACCGATGTAGACCAGCCGTTCGGACTCGCGTTCGACCTGACCCTCGTCCAGGGTCGCCTTGTGTTTCAGCGTGTTGTTCACCGACACGATGATCGACGGATCCACGCCTTGATCAACCAGCGCGTCCACCGACATCTGCGTGTAGGCGAACCAGCGGTACACCCGGGCGACCATCAGGCGCTTGATCTTCCTGGCGACCCAGATCTCGTGAGCGTCCTGGAAATTGCGTCCATGACCGAAGTAGCACAGTCTCAGGAAGCCGATCTGCTGCAGCGCGAACAGCACGTAGTTGTCGAGCAGCTTGGAGGCGTGCTCGACGATCACGACGTCCCCCTTGCGCCCCTTGAACGGCGCGCCCTGCCAATAGAGGTAGCGGCCCGGCAACGGGATGATGAGGCTCTTCACGCGCGTGCCCCACGACGGAAACTCCATGCGGATCTTGGAGCCTTCGAACGGGTCCGGCTGGCCGTATATCAGCACGAACTCCACACCGCGCGCCGCCAGCTTCTCCTTGAGCAGCTCGAACAGGGGCAGGCGGTAGTGAGGCACGAACTTCTGTACGAACACCACACGTCGGGGACGTCTTTCCGCAGTCATTCAGGTCGTGAAGGCCGGTCGAGGAAGTCCTATGGTAGCGTCTGGCAGAGCTTGCTCCCTACCTGCGCCCCTCACGCGCAAACGGCCCGTCGCACACCTGGCGGCGACGCCGTTCCGGCGATTCGCCTTTCCGTGATGCACCACTCGGCACGCAGCACATTCGAGCCCGTATATGGAACCGCTCTCTCTCATCCGTGAAGTGCTGCTACCCCTGCAGTTCGTCACGCAACCGTTCTTCATGTGCCTGAGCTTCGTGCTGCTGTTCGAGCGTTTCGCCGGGCGTTTCGGCTTCATGGACACCCCGGACGATCGCAAGCGTCACGACCAGCCGATCCCGATGGTCGGCGGTCTGGCGATCTATCTGGCCACCACCTTGTCCATCATCGTCTTCGTGCCGCATTCGATCACGGCGGTGTTCATCATGATCGGTGGCCTGGTGGCCATGCTCGGCATCCTGGACGACCGATTCGATCTTCCGGTCCGTTGCCGTGTGGTGGCACAGGTGTTGATCGCCTACCTCACCGTTGCCTACGCCGGCGTGGAGATCCACCGCATCGGCAACCTGGTGGGCATGGGGGCCTTCGAGTTGCCCGGCCTGGTGGGCGTCGTGTTCACGATGGTCTGCATCGTCGGCGGCATCAACGCGATCAACATGATCGACGGTGTCGACGGACTGGCCGCCGGTGTGTCCTTGCTGACGGTACTGGGCCTGAGCTTCCTGTGCTGGCAGGGCGGGTACGAGGTCGGCATGCAGATGACGCTGATCTTCGCCGGTGCCCTGATGGCGTTCCTGTGTTTCAACGCGCGCGTGTTCGTGCCCCGGGCACGCGTCTTTCTCGGTGACTCCGGCAGCACGCTGCTGGGCTACGTGCTCGCCTGGTTCTTCATCAGCCTGACGCAATCCGGGGAGGAATTCGTGTCCAGCATCGTGGTCTGCTGGCTGTTCGGCCTGCCGCTCATCGATACCGTGTCGGTCATGATGGGCCGCGTCAATCGAGGCGTGTCGCCCATGACGGGCGGGCGGGACCATCTGCACCATCGTCTGATCGACTCGGGAATCAGTGTGCGCCGCACGGTGGCCATCATGCTGGCGCTGCACGGCGCACTCGTCATCATCGGAGTCGCCAGCAACGGCATTCCAACCCTGGAACCGGTGTTGTTCTTCGGATTCATCGCCTTGATCGTCGCGTACCACACATGGGCACCGGCACTGGTGCGTCGCATGCTGCCGTCACCGACCTGACACACGCACTGCCTGCCGGAGCGCGGTTCCGCACGCGACCGAGCGCAACTGCGGGCACGCGTGCGCTCGGCAGGCATCATGGCTGTCCGGATGTGCGCAAGGCACGGGTGGCGTAGGTCCAGGCCGCGCGGGCGTGCCCTGCCACGCGGCGTGCGTCCGGCTCCGCCCGTACCATGTCGCGCAGCCGCTCCTCGGCATCGCGCACCTGCGACCGCGCCGTCACGCAAGCGGACGACGTCGCTGCACCGCAGGTGCGCTCCAGGGAATCGACCGCCTGCTCCACCCGGCTGTCCGCCAGTTGTGCCACCAGCGTGATCAACCGGCTCAGCACGTCGCGCTCGATACCGTCCGACGAGCCAATGGCCTGCCGCACCTCGATGGCGGACAGGATCGCCTCGATCGCCCGGTCCAGATCGAGAATCGCCGGCGCATCGATGGTCGTGTAGGCATCGGAAACCCACAGCGCACGGCCGGATGCGACCGCGATGGCGAGTGCCGCCCGTTGCAGCGGCTCGTCCACCCCAGGCAACTCGCCGTCGAGCATGAAGTACAGTTCCACGGACAGGCTCTCCAGCTCGCCACGCACCTCGCCGCGCAACCCCGTGTCGGCACTGGCGTGGATGCCCGGCCCGCCATCGTTCAAAAGACCGCCGTCATCCGATATCGGACGCGGAGCGGTCATGCGGCCGGCATCCGGATCGATACCGGACTCGCCGTCGATGACCGCGGCCCAGCACACGCCCGAGAACCGCGCGTGCGTGGTTCCGTACGGTGCCCAGCTGCGGTCGTTGCCGCCGTAGAACGTGGAGTAGTAGAGGTTGTCGATG
>Ga0115031_1003988_pt1 | contig 10929 bp, 5 predicted proteins | sample Maine_Asex4_meta_FD_87301 | JGI IMG/M metagenome (GOLD analysis project Ga0115031, IMG submission 87301) | Marine algal microbial communities from Maine, USA - Maine_Asex4_metaG | ecosystem: Host-associated > Algae > Red algae > Unclassified | place: Maine, USA | collected 2015-01-05 | reverse complement strand
CGGCTGGTGCGCTGCTCGATGGCCACGGTGGGCGGGATGCCGGTGATCGACTCCACGTCCGGGCGCGAGGCCGGCTGCACGAACTGGCGCGCGTAGGCGTTGAGCGACTCCAGGTAGCGGCGCTGGCCTTCGTTGAACACGATGTCGAACGCCAGCGTGCTCTTGCCGCTGCCGCTCTTGCCGGTGATGACGGTGAACTGTCCGCGCGGGATGGTGACGTCGATGTTCTTCAGGTTGTGCTCGCGCGCGTGGTGCACGTGGATCGCCTCAGGCGCCGGCTCGCTCTCGGCACCGATGGCGGCGACCGTCTCGGCCACCCGGTTCACCACCCGGTCGAAGCGCATGCGCTCGTTGCTGTCGTGATAGTCGCGAAGCGCCGCCCCGGTCACGCTCTTCCTGCTGGCGAGCAACTGCTTCACGCTGCCCTGGAAGACGATCCTGCCACCGTCGCTGCCACCGTCCGGGCCGAGATCGACGATGTGCTCGGCGTTGCCGATCACGTCCAGGTTGTGCTCGACCACCACCAGCGAGTGCCCCTGGTCGAGCAGCTGCCCGAACGCGCCCAGCAGCTTGGCAATATCCTGATAATGCAGGCCCGTTGTCGGTTCGTCGAACAGGAACAGCGTCCTGCCGCGCGAGGTGGCCTTGGCGCCCTTGCCCTTCGCATCCCCCAGGTGAGCGGCCAGCTTCAGCCGCTGCGCCTCGCCGCCCGACAGGGTGGGCACCGGCTGGCCGAGCGTCACGTAGCCCAGGCCCACCTCCTTCAACGGCTGCAGCGCCTGCACCACCCGCGCCTCGTCGGCGAAGAAGGCCAGCGCTCGGTCGACCGTCATGTCGAGCACGTCGGCGACCGATTGCCCGTCGTTCTCGAACGGGCCGAACAGCTTGATCTCCAGCAGCTCCGGCCGATAGCGCCGCCCCTGGCACTCGCCGCAGCGGATGTAGACATCCGACAGGAACTGCATCTCCACGTGCTCGAAACCGTTGCCCGAGCAGGCCGGGCACTTCATGCCGGAGTTGAAGCTGAACGCGCTGGCCTTGTAGCCGCGCTCGCGCGCTTCGGGAATCTTCTCGAACAGCTTGCGGATCGCCTCGAACGCACCGGTGTAGCTGACCGGGTTCGAGCGGGCGCTCTTGCCGATCGGCGACTGGTCGACCAGCACCACGTCGTCGATCAGCTCGTCGCCCTCGATGGTGTCGAACGGCTCGGCCTGATCTTTCGGTCGGCCCTTCAGGGCGGTCAGCGCGTTGTAGAGCGTGTCCTGGATCAGCGTGGACTTGCCGGATCCCGACGGGCCGGTGATGCAGACCAGACGGTTCAGCGGCAGGGTCAGGGTCACACCCTGCAGGTTGTGCCCGGTCGCACCGCTCAGCACCAGCTTGCCGTCGCTGGCCGGCTTGCCGCCGCGCACCCCGTCGGTGCCGATGCGACGGCGTCCGGTCAGGTAGTCCGCGGTCAGCGAGTCGCTCAGCGTGGCCAGCTCGTGCGGGGCGGCGTTGAACACGATCCGCCCGCCCGCGGCCCCCGGTCCGGGACCGATGTCGATCAGCCGGTCGGCGGCCAGCATCAGCTGCGGGTCGTGCTCGACCACGATCAGCGTGTTGCCGGCGTCGCGCAGGCGCAGCAGCACGCGGGTCAGCCGTTCGATGTCACGCGGGTGCAGGCCGACGCTCGGCTCGTCGAGCACGAACAAGGTGTTGACCAGGGAGGTGCCCAGCGCGGTGGTCAGGTTGATGCGCTGCACCTCGCCGCCGGACAGGGTGCGGCTCTGACGGTCGAGGGCGAGATACCCGAGCCCGACGTCCACCAGGTAGCCGAGCCGTGCCCGCATCTCGTCCGTCACCAGTTTGGTCGGCTCGTCCACCTCCCCGCTGGCGATCCGCTGCACGAACGCCTCGAGCCGGTCGATCGGCAGGTTCATCAGATCGGCGATGTTCAGGCCGGGGAGGGTCTTGCGCCGTTTCTGCGCGATGGTCGAATCCGGTGCGAACCAGCGCCCGGCACCGTCCAGCGCCACCGTGGCGTCCTCCAGCGAACCGACCCGCCAGTTCAGCGACTCGGGCTTCAGGCGCGCACCGGAACAGCCCGGGCACTCGTCGTAGCTGCGGTACTTGGCCAGCATCACGCGCACGTGCATCTTGTAGGCCTTGCGCTCCAGATAGTCGAAGAAGCCTTTGATCCCGTACCAGCCGTCCGCGCCCTCGTCACCGTGGATGACCCACTGCTGGTGGTGCTCGGGCAGGCCGTCGAACGCCACATCGAGTGCGACGTGCGCCCGCTTCGCGGCACGCTCCAGGTCGCGCTGGCAGCTCTTGCCGCTCTCGCTCTGAACACCTTGACAGCTCCCCCCTTCAGGGTCTTCGAGGTGTCCGGCAACGCCAGCCGGTAGTCGATGCCGATCACCCGCCCGAACCCCTTGCAGGTCTCGCAGGCGCCGATCGGCGAGTTGAAGCTGAAGCTGGACGGCAACGGCGTGCGGTAGCGGATGCCGCACGGCTCGCACTGCAACGCCGTGGAGTAGCGCTCGCTGGACACCACCTCGCGCTCATCGTTCAGGCGGTGCACGCCGACCTTGCCCTGGCCGAGTCGCAGCGCGTTCTCGAGCGCCTCGATGAAACGGCCGCGGTTGGCCTCGGTGGTCTTCAGTCGGTCCTGCACCACCTCGATGGTGGTGGCATCGCGCGCGTGGATGCGGGTGAAGCCCTGGCGGGCCAGCCAGTCCTCGATCTCGTCGCCGTCGAAGTTCTCGGGAATCGTCACCGAGAAGCTGACCATGACCCGGCGCGGTTCGCCGTCCAGCCAGGCGGCGGCGATGCGCTCGGGCGAATCGCGCTGCACCGCATCGCCGCAACCGCCGCAGTACAGGTGCGAGGTGCGCGCGAACAGCAGCTTGATGTGGTCGTTCAGCTCGGTCATCGTGCCGACCGTGGAGCGCGAGGTGCGCACCGGGTTGGTCTGGTCGATGGCGATGGCCGGCGGTATGCCGTCGATGCGGTCCACCTTCGGCTTGTCCATGCGGTCCAGGAACTGGCGCGCGTACGGGCTGAAGGTCTCCACGTAGCGCCGCTGGCCCTCGGCATAGATGGTGTCGAACGCCAGCGTGGACTTGCCGCTGCCGGAGACGCCGGTGATCACGATCAGCTCGCCGTGCGGCAGGGTCAGATCGAGGTTCTTGAGATTGTTCTGGTGGGCGTTCTCGATCCGGATGGCGCGGGTCATGGGCGGTCGGGGCGGGTCGGGCGGGAAGCCGGACAGTGTACTGGGTGGATGACCGGTATCGAGGGTGGGCGCAAATCGCGGTGCCCACCGAGATCAGTCGTCCGGGAACATCAGGTTCTCGAACGGATCGTGGTTCCCCCACCGGGGGACCCCGACGTCGCGACGGTCGGTCGACAGGATGCGGCCATGCCCGAGGTGCTCGGCCAGGATGACGAGAGATGCGTCCGAGGGAGGACAGGAACCGGGTAGTCGCCGTTGCGCCCAGGCGTCGCTGCAGCAGGTGGCAGGTCGCTACGGCACGTCCAACAGCACGTCCACCGGCATGTTCAACCGCACGGTCGAGGGGCGAGAAGGCGTTCCCGATACGCCGTCGCAGCGATCGACCGGCCCGGGCAGCTCGATCAGGAAGCGGGCGCCCCGCGCTTCGCCGCTGGCCAGCTTGATGCTGCCGCCATGCAGGGCCACGATCCGCGCCACGATCGACAGGCCCAGCCCGCCCCGCCCGCGTGGATCGGCAGCGCCCGAGAAGCAGCTGTCGAAGGCCCGCCGGGCGATCTCCGGTGTCATGCCGCAGCCATCGTCCCGCACCTCGACATGCAGCGCCCGGTCGTCCGCGCGGCGTAACGAGATCGTGATCGTGCCGCCCGTATCGATGTGACGCAGCGCATTGTCCACCAGATTCTCGAGCATGCGTTGCACCATCCCGATATCGGCATCGATCGGGAAGCGGCCCTCGGCACTCGCGCTCGCCACGTCGAGCGCGAGACGGGCGTCGCACTCGTCGGCTATCGGCCTGAAGTCCTGCAGGCAGTCGTCGACGAGTTCGCGCAGCGAGAACCGCTCGGCGCACACGCTCGCGCCGTCCGCCGACAGTCGCGACAGTTCGAACTGTTCATCGATCCGGGTGCGCAGTATCCGGGCGTGGCGGTGCGCGATCTCCAGGCAGCGCCTGCGCTCGTCGCTGCCGAGCGTTCCCTCCCCGAGCTCGAGCGTTTCGAGATACCCGAAAAGTGTCGTCAGCGGCGTACGCAGATCGTGCGACACCGACGCGACGAGTTCGCGCCGCTCAGCATCGCTCGCCGCCAGCTGGCTGTACTGTGCGTGCAGTCGCCCGGACATCGTCTCGTAGGCGAGGGCGAGTTCGTCGATCTCGTCGCGCGGGCCCGTGCCGCGCGCGTGCGCGGGGTCCCGTGCGTCGATGCCGACCATCGCCTCCCGGTCGCTCTCGACACGTCGGGTGAGCTCGCGCAACCGACGCGTCATGGTGAAGAACAGCGTGCCGCCGGCCAGGCCGGCCAGCAGCAGCGCACCGCCGATCAGTGTCGCCAGTTCGCGGGTCGAGCGGCTCGCCTGCAGCGTCTGCAGCAGCGTATCGTCGGGCACGCTGCCGAGCACGGCGTACACGTAGCCCACGGTCCGGCCATCGCGTTCCACCGGCCAGGTAGAGAACGGGCGTCGGGCATCGGCGATCGGGTCGTCACCGAGCAGCGGGTACTCGATGTCGGCGTTCAGGAAGCGGTGCACGGGGCCGAGGTCCACCTGGTGGCGATCGATGGTGTTCAGGCTGGGGGCCTGGGCGACGACGTGGCCGGCGGCGTCGAGCAGGTACACCTGCACGCTCGGATTGATGGTCATGACATGCGGGGCGAGTTCGGCGAGCGCCTCGCCGCGCAGCCCGTCGGCGTCGGCGAAGGCGACCGTTTCCGCCATGTAGCGCGCCACCGGGGCGTTGAGCCGCTGTGTGACCTCCAGCGAGCGCTGCGACGCGCCGCTCTGCGCCAGCCACATGAGCGAGGCGCCTAGCGCGAGCAGGATCGCCAGGAACGCCAACGTGAGGCGGATGTACAGCGATCCGCGCACCCTCCTGGCACGGAGAGCTTGTAGCCCACGCCCCAGACCGTCGTGATGTAGCGCGGTGCCGAGGGGTCGGGCTCGATCTTGGCGCGAAGCCTGTTGACATGGGTGTTGACGGTCGGCAGGTAGCCATCGTGGGTGTGGCCCCACACCTCGCTCAGCAGCTCCTTGCGCGCGAAGACCCGCAGCGGCGCGCGCGCGAAGGTCAGCAGCAGGTCGTACTCCTTGGGCGTGAGCGCGACCGGCCGGCCGGCGACGTGCACCTCATGGGCCGCCGGGAAGAGTTCGATGTCGCCGATGACGATCCTGTCGGCCTCGGTGCCGTGGGCCACGCCGGCCTCCAGGGCTTCGAGCTTGCGGAACGTGGCCTTCACCCGGGCGACCAGCTCGGCCACGCTGAAGGGCTTGGTCAGATAGTCGTCCGCTCCCCCATCGAGCCCGCGCACACGATCCGCCTCGCTCCCTCGTGCGGTCACCATGATGATCGAGACCGTGGCGCTTTGCCGACGGGCCGCCTCGCAGATGGCCAGTCCGTCGCAACCGGGCAGGCAGCCGTCCAGCAGCAGCAGGTCCCAGGGTTCGTCGAGTGCGAGAGCGAGTCCGGTCGCGCCATCGCTGGCGTGATGCACCCGTACCCCATCGCCGTGCAGGTGCAGCGAGATCAACCCGGCGATGTCCGGTTCGTCCTCGACGAGCAGGATGCTGCGCTCTGGCATGGCGAATGATCTTCCGGACGTGTCTTCTAGACGGGAGACGGTCGGGACCCGCTGCCCATTTCGCTGCTGGACGTCCCGGACCACATGGCCTGCGGCGCGAGCTGCAGTACCGATCAGACCGACGGAATCACGCGAAGTGCCGTGGAACGAGACGCACGACACCGTTGTTTGCGGTTCGGTTCATGCGCGAGTTGCCGTCAACGATTCTCCAGCCGATTGAAATCCAGCAGGCCACCGTCGATCGGTTCGGCCTCGGCGATGCGGTCGTGCACACGATCGGCGTGCGCCCAGAACCCGGCGTGCGAGCGGCGTATGCCGTGGCTGCGCATGAAGCCGGTGTAATCGGCCGGCGAGCCGATCGATGACGCCGCATCGACGAAGCCATCCAGATCCGCCCCGTCGATGTGCCAGAACGCACCGGGGTAGTCGCCCACCACGCCACGCAGCACGTCGAGCGTGTCCTCGTCGGGCCGCAGCGTCCGGCGCTCGTCGAACACGTCGGTCATGTTCGCGTGGGCGACGTGACGCAGCACGGTGTACAGGTGCAGCGAACCGTCCGCCGCCTCGACGCTCAGCACGGCAGCTTCCGGAAACTCGGCCAGCTGCCGACCCTTCAGCATCGCCAGCCGTTGCAGGGCCGCACGGTGCACCGGCGGTACCTCCGGATGCTCCAGCGACAGGCCGTCGCCCAGCACCGGTGCCAGGCGCTCGCGCAGCACGGCCTGCAGGGCGGTTTCCGGATCCGGACCAACGATCCCCGCCAGCCCGTTGATGCCGTCCATCCGCGTCACGGCGGACCGCATGTGCTCGTGAACGTCGGCATCCGCCTCGCGGTACCAGCTGTCCAGCACCGGCAGCCGGGCCTCCTGCGGCAGCAGCTGGAGGTAGGCGTGCTCGCCTTCCTGACGCAGGAAATCCATGTAGAGCCGGGTGGCCAGCTGGTGGCCGACACTGCCGAACACGTCGAAGCCCGCCACCAGCAGGTAGTGGATGCGTTCGAGCAGCGGGTAGTCCACGAGCCAGGCGGTGCGCGGCGACTGCCCGACCAGGCCGTGCACCACCGTGGAACTGTCGTGGTGGCGGAACACGGTCAGGGCGGCATTCGGATTGTCGCCATCGCCGTCCCAGAGCCTGTCGAGCGGGGACGCCTCGTCGTCCGGCCGGGCCGCGCGAAGGGCGTCCACCTTCGCTTCGAGGTAGCGCCGGTTGTTCTTCGCGTACCTGCCCCGGGTCTTGACCAGGCTCAGGTAGTCCTCGCGGGCGGAGGGAAACTCGAGCGCCCGCGCCTGTGTCGCGAGCAAACCGTCGAGCGCGTCCGGCCGCGGGTGCTCCGGATCGACGAACACCAGCCAGAAGTGATCGCGGATCGCGTTCAGCGCGAACTGCCCGCGGCACACCGGACCCTTCATGAACCCCATGATCGTGTAGCGCGAGTTCTCGAGCAGGAAGCGGTAGCGGGCGCGCACCGGCAGCTGTTCGAACGCCAGGAAGGGATTGCTGGCCACGCGCGCCGCGTAGCCGGGCAGGCGGTCGACCGTGAAATCGGCCTCGAAGAACAGCTGGTCCAGCCACGCCATGCGCCGCGGGTTCAGCGCCCAGGGCAGGTGGCTCTTGGCGATCACCGTCTCTGGGTCGTGCCAGAGCCGGTACCAGACGCGCTCCACGCCCGGGTCGTCGAACGGCAGGCGCGTGGCGATCGGCTGCACGGGTTCTCCCGGCGGCGTGCTCGAGCGCACCAGCCGGTACCAGACGCGACCGTTGCCGACGAGCTCGTCGAAGTGCAGGTGGGCCAGGAACAGGTGCTCGTACACGTACCGGGCGATCAGCCGCTCCTTGTCGGTGCCGCCGTTCAGCCGCGCTTCCCAGCGAGCGATGACGTCATCGTGCGCGGGCTCGGGCGCCGGGTTCGTCATCCGTGCGCCGCCGGCCAGCCAGTTCACAAGCGTTGCCGTCTCCTGGTCGGCCAGCGCCGGCAGGGCGTACGGCATGCCGCCGAACGGGGTGCTGTCGGCGTAGTGCGGGAACTCCTCGATCGTCGGGCACTGGTCCCGCTCCTTCAGGCCGGTGGTTCGCTGCCCCTCGGCAAGCGGTTCGTTGTCGCCCACCGGCAGCGGGTTCGCAGCTTTGAGCGCCAGCATGCGGTACATCAGGCTTGCCTGGAGGTTCGCGGTCGGCTCCTGCTCGCGCTCGTTCAGCACCGGATGGAACCCGCGCGAACGCCAGGCGGACGTGTCGGTCTCGTCCAGGTGAAGCCGCGTCGGGTCGGTGTCGAACACCCGGCCCGCATAGACCGGGCGCTTGCTGGCGCCTCGCTCGACGCCCTCGGTCGAGGTCAGCTTCAGCTGGCAGGCCGCGTCGTAGCAGGCGTGACAGACGACGCAGCGCCGGTCCAGCACCGGCCGCACCCGATCGAGAAAGTCGGCCGCCGTCACGCTGTCGATCGGTACGGGGCTGGCGCGCACCCGCTCCTGCACGCCGGCCGCGCCGAAGGCCTCGTCCAGCGCACTGCGCTCGCTGTCGCCGAGCGTGGTGCAGCCGGCGAGCAGCAGGGCCATCGTGGTGCACAGCGCCGCCGGCGGGACCGGTCTTCGTCGAACGGGGTGGTGCATCGTTTCAGGGTGTTGCCGAGCGTCGCGGCAAGGGTATCGGATAGGCGTCCCTGCGGCGAGACGTGCATCCGTCGCGCGAGACGCACGTCCCACCTGGCCGATGATGGGTTGCCGGGCAGCGTCGAGTGTTAGGAATTCGTTGCCGGATCGGGACCCTTTCGTTAGAACTCGATCACTAGCATCGAAGACCCTTCGATCCGAGCTGCACACCATGTCCCGTATCCGACCCATCGCCGGCGCCCTGCTCGCAGGCACCCTCGTCCTCGCCGCCACCACCGGTGCACAGGCCACCGGCCACGAGCGCACCTACCGGGTGACGATCGTCAACATCACGCCGGGCAGCCAGCTGACACCGATCCTGGCCGCCGTGCACAGACCGTCGGCATCGCTGTTCTCGCTGGGCACGCCCGCCTCGGACGAGCTCGCGCTGCTGGCCGAGACCGGCGATACCGGACCGCTGCAAGGGATGCTCGAAGCCGAGCGGGCCGTGTCGCTGGCGACCACCGTCGCCGGTCCGTCCGAAGGGTTGACCTTCGCCGGCGAGCGCGTCGAGTTCGAGATCACCGCGCGCGGACGCCGCCAGGTCATGAGCTTCGCCGCCATGATCCTGCCCACCAACGACAGCTTCGCTGCGCTGAACTCGGTACGCCTGCCGCGCTTCGGTACGGTGACCTACACCGCACTCGGCTACGACGCCGGTAGCGAGGACAACGACGAGCTGTGCGTGAACATTCCCGGCCCCACCTGCGGTGAGGACGGTGGCAGCCCCGAGGGTGAAGGCTTCGTCCATATCAGCGGCGGTGTGCACGGCATCGGCGACCTGCCCGAGGAGGTGTACGACTGGAGGAACCCCGTGGCCAGCGTGACGATCACGCGGATTCGTTGACGCGTCGACCGGGCGGGTCGCCGACCGGCACGTTCTGCCCCCACTCCGGGAGATGAAGAGGGTTGTCACTGGCGTCCGGGGGTGACGGGCTGGTAGCGTCGCACGCCGGACCCAAGACGGACCTGCCCGATGATCCACACGGCCCTCGGCCACTGCCACGCCTTCACCGCACCGCACCGTGCCGCCACGATGGCCGGGTGCGACGTGCTCGCCGCCGGCGGCAGCGCGATCGAGGCGATGGTGGCCGCCGCCGCCACGGTGGCGGTGGTCTACCCGCACATGAACGGCATCGGTGGCGACGGCTTCTGGCTGATCCGTTCGCCGGGTCGTGAGCCGGTCGCGATCGCCGCCTGCGGACAGGCCGCGGCGCTCGCCACCCCCGGATGGTACGCCGAGCGCGGGCACGTCACGGCGCTGCCTGCCCGGGGAGCGCACGCGGCGCTCACCGCACCCGCCACCGTCGCCGGCTGGGCGCAGGCCCTGGAGCGGGTGCCGGCCGCACGTCGCCTGCCGCTGGACGTCCTGCTCGCCGACGCGATCGGGCACGCGCGCAACGGCATCACCGTGACCGGCAACCAGGCCGACTGCACGCGCGACAAGCTCGACGGCCTGCGCGACGTGCCGGGGTTCGCGACGCATTTCCTGGTCGACGGGCAGCCGCCCGTCGCCGGGCACCGGCTGAAGCAGCCGGCGCTGGCCGACACGCTCGACCGCCTCGCCCGGGTCGGGCTGACAGATTTTCATCACGGGGAGCTCGCGGCCGTGCACGCGGGCTTTCTCGAAGGGGAGGGCAGCCCGCTGCGGCTCGCCGATTTCGCCGCGTGCCGTGCCCGTGTCGAGACGCCGCTGAGCGTGCGGGTGCGCGAGGGCACACTCTACAACCTCGGGCCACCCACCCAGGGGGTGACGTCGCTGCAGATCCTCGCGCTGCTCGATCGTCTCGACGACGCGCCGCCGGAGAGTGCCGCCTGGGTGCACGCGCTGGTCGAGGCGACCAAGCAGGCGTTCCTGCAACGCAACCGCGCACTCGGTGATCCGGAGGCGATGGGCGAGCCTGCCGCGGCATGGTTGCAGCCCGACAGGCTCGACACCATGGCGCGGGCGATCCGGGCCGACACCGCCCTGCCGTGGCCGCACGACAGCGCGGATGGCGACACCATCTGGATGGGCGCCGCCGATGCGGACGGTACCGTGGTGAGCTTCATCCAGAGCGTGTTCTGGGAGTTCGGCTCCGGGCTGACCTGTCCGGACACCGGCGTGTTCTTCCAGAATCGCGGCGCCGGGTTCTCGCTGGCGCCCGGACCGAACCGACTGGCACCGGGCAAGCGTCCGTTCCACACCCTGAACCCGGCGCTGGCGGTGCTCGACGACGGCCGAACGATGGCGTACGGCACCATGGGGGGCGAGGGGCAACCGCAGACGCAGGCCGCGCTGTTCACGCGCCACGTACGCCACGGCCTGGGCCTGCAGGCAGCCATCACAGCGCCGCGCTGGTTGCTGGGACGCACCTGGGGCGACGACACCACCTCGCTGAAGCTGGAATCGCGCATGGCGCCCGGACTGGCCGACGACCTCGAACGGCTGGGCCACCGGGTGGAGACGATGGGCGCCTGGGACGACCGGGCCGGGCATGCCGGAGCCGTG
>Ga0115031_1003984_pt1 | contig 10933 bp, 8 predicted proteins | sample Maine_Asex4_meta_FD_87301 | JGI IMG/M metagenome (GOLD analysis project Ga0115031, IMG submission 87301) | Marine algal microbial communities from Maine, USA - Maine_Asex4_metaG | ecosystem: Host-associated > Algae > Red algae > Unclassified | place: Maine, USA | collected 2015-01-05 | reverse complement strand
TGAGCCGCAATATGATGTTTTTCTACAATGCCATCTACCTTTTTTCTGACCTCGAATAATTGGTCTTTGACATGTAGATAAGTGCCGTAGCTGTTGAGGTGTATTTGCATTGGGTTTATTTTAGATTTGTTGATAGAGCTGAATTAAAAGTCGAGTTCCCCATTCCTTCAACTAACTTTTCGGATAGTTCCAAACCCTCTAGACACCGATTTCCCCAAACCGATATAATCAGGCAATTGTACATTCACCACAAACCGACCTGTAAACGTCAACAACTGTTGGTTTTTAAAACTCGTTGATCGCCCCTCTTTTAGCGAAAGGTTCACCATCATCTGCTGCGTCTCTTGATGCCCGACTGCCTTGAAAAAAGAAATTAGATTACTAATCAAAATATTTTCTAATTGCTTTTTTCGCTCTGCGGGAGAATATTCTAGATACAGCGCATGATTTTTCTGATTCAAGGCCATCCATGTATTCACAAATTCATATTCATTCAAGGCCCCTCTTACGCCAATGAGGTGTTCTTGGCTTTTCATATTTTTCTGATCTGTAAAAAAACGGAAACCATCTATATCTAGATGTTTGATGCGCAGAAATCGCTCTATCACTAATTCCGCCCCCTCTTCTAATCCAACGACCATCGGCACACCTCTGACTATCTTGTATTGTATGCGTGGATAGCGATAAATGGATTTCCCTCCTTCGTCATGGTTGTGGAACAGATCGGACTCGTCTCCGAATTGTTGGGCAAAGTAGCCTCTTAGCTTGTGTCCGTCTCTGCGTTGGAGCTGGATTTGGGGGAAGTGTAGGGTGGTTTGGTGCATTTTGTTTTGGGTTTTAAAGCATTAACGTTTTACTCTTTCCTTTTGAAATATTTCTTATATATCCAGTCTCTAAATCATAATAGTCCTTCCAAATTAAATTAGGTACAAATACAAGATTATCTGATAAGTGTTCTAAATTTCCATCTAAACACCAAGAAGGAATGTTAACTATACGCTGATGAAAATCACGTTTAAAAGGCTCAAAATTTCCTTTTCCAATCTTCTTGTCTAACAAATCCATAAATTTCTTTCTTACGTCTATTCCTCTATTATCAATTTCAATAAATACTGAACTTATTCCTCCTCTTTCTTCAATGACTTGAAAACTAGAAACCGTTTCATATTTCTCAATCTCTTCTTTAGTACCATCGTATTTTAGTTGTTGCATAGCTTTAAAAATAGATCTGGACTGATCATATCCACTCTCAGAACTTACATTTTCAAAATAATTTTGAATTAAGTCCAAATAATTTTCCTCTGCAACTCCTTTACTAAACTTTCCCTCAAATGCTTTCCTTGAGTGTTTTTGAGTAATTGCATCATAAATTTTAGAACAATCTCCAAAATCTATAATATAGATGGGAGATTTTTTTATTTTTTTATCCCCTCTATTTATTCTACCTGCAACTTGAATAATTGAATCTAATGGAGCCAAATCTCTAAATCCTATGTCAAAATCTAAGTCAACTCCTGCTTCAACAACTTGAGTTGAAATTAAAATTGGCTTTAAACCATTATTCATGTCTTTTTTTATTGCCTTTATTCTATCTAAACGATGAGCAGGAATAATATTAGTGGAGAGATAATAGAGAGGGTTTTTCAAATCTTTTTCAGACAAAAAATCTCGAATACAGTTAAAAACTGCTATTGAACGATTAACCGTATTGCAAACGATTAAACATGATTTTTCTGAATCCCATTTCTTATCGAATATTTTTGTTATAAAGTCTTCTTCATCCTGTAAATTTTCTTCTAGTAGTGGTATTAATTTAGTTCTATTAAACCACCCAAAAACTTCTTTATAATTGTTCAACAATTCTAATCGCTCAATTTTTTCGTTGTTTAATAATTTCTGGACGGCTAATTCATAAGTTAAAGGTTTCGTGGCAGTCATAAGAATAATCCGAGCATTTAGGTATTTAGACGCATAAAAAAGTGCTGCTCCAATCAAGGGCAAATGACTAAGTTTTAAAGTTTGAACTTCGTCCAGAATTATAATTGAATTAGCTAGATGATTAAATTTTTTGAGAACTTTATTTCGATAACCAATCAAAGTTTGCAAAAACTGAACAAAAGAGGTAATGACAATATCTGATTGCCATGTATCTAACTGCATTGTTTTTTGGTTATAATTTTCATACTCATTATAGTTTTTCGTTTGCTCAAAAACATCAGCAAATTGATAATGAGCCTGTAATTTCACATATCCTGGCAAGACACTTCTATAAACATCTAATGATTGTTCAATGATATTTATGAAAGGCAAAGCATAGATTATTTGAGCTTCAAAGCCTTCATCAATTCTAATTTTTGCTCTTAATTTTAAGGCAAAATCTAATGCAGTTAGCGTCTTTCCAATTCCTGTTGGAGCTGTTAAAGTAAAAAGTTTAATTTGTGTGATGTCATCACGTTCTAAATTAGAAAGAACCTGTAATCTTGCTTTCGTTCTTCGAGCATTTTGAATATCCTTAGGATTTACATTTAAGGACAAAATAAATGAATCTACAAGATTTGAATCAATGTACTTTTTATGATAATATGGTGTATCTGAAGCATCTAATTTATCTCCTTCAATCAATAATGAAAAAAAATAGTTAATTATAAAATAATTATGTATGTCTTTCTCATCTTGTAAATCATCAGCTGGCAACAACAAATTGAGTACTTGTTTTCCGAGTTCTTCTTCCTTAATCACAATCCCTAATTCCTCTTGAATTTGTTTTAGCTTCCCTCTTAGATTTTGGTACTGACCTCTAAGACGTTTATTAGTCTGTCCTTTGTTTACCTTCTTTTCTGGATAGCATTTAGTAATATCATTTAGATTTGAATGATGATGATAAATAACAAAATAAGCAATCAAGCTTAGTTTCTTATTCTCATTTTGCAACATATTAAAAATGGTACAAGCACCTATCATTGTATGAAAATGAAGATTGTTTTTGGCTGGCTTACCCGAAATTAAGTAATCCTGGAAAAAATCAGTATATTTTCCTAAATCATGAAGCTTTACAATTTTAATGAGCAATTCATTGTATGAAACTAAATGACTCGAAAGTGATTGCAATACTATCTTTGTAATGCCATTAATATGCTTAACAAGCTTCTTTTCAAAATAAATATTACCATCCTTATCTTTTTTTATATGGGAAATAAATTTCATATTAAAGCAATGTTGAATTTAGATTCTCCGAATGATACTGTATAAATATTTTCTGCATCATTCAAATTTACTCCAAATGCGATTCCGTTTATACTATAAACCAATGACTGAACATCCGAAGCAATCCTCGTAATAGTTTTAGCATTTGTAACTGAATCTATTTTCATCCTCAAAGGAAAAGTATCTTGTTCTATAGAAACATTTTTTGTTGTTAGACCTTGAATTTGTTTTGCTTTGATGGCAGTAGAAATTAGTATATCTAAGTCGTCATTTTTTACAAATGATTCATATTCAATGACACTTTCCAAATATCCTATAAAATGTGCCAATCCTAGCGTAATCCCAAATTCGTTTTGTCCACTCTTCAAGTACTTTATGAGCTTTTGATATTTCTCATGATTCCTATTGTTAACACCTACAAAAATTCGAAACTTTAAATCTTCTTCTCTAATATTTAAAGGTATAATCAATTCTACCGAAGTTTGTGTTCTATTAGGGGCTATTCCTGCAAATTCATCAATATTTTTACTATCAATTTTTAAAAAATTGAATTTTTGAAAAACCTTTTTCATTGGAGAAATAATCTGAACCCCAATCAGCAAATCATCCATATTTTCATAATAAGAATCCCGAGGTTCTCCAATAATAGCAGCTAGTATTCCAAGTATAGTAGTTCGTGGAGGTATTGTATGAGTTAAAGCAGAACTAGTCGAATAAAATTTTCTAAAATGCGCTACCTTTCCACACAAATCAAAACTTATTAATTTTTCGAGCATAATTTAGATAGTTAGTTCTTCAATATTTTTAATACCAGTACATATTTTTGTCAATTGAGTTTTTATTTCTTTTGAATCAAAATCCAAAGATGTCCAAATTTTTATACCTGCGATTTTATCTTCCACTAACTTTATCTTTTCAAAGAGAGGATTGAAATCAATGTCCAAGTCTTCTAATTTTCGGACTTTTGTAAAATCTTTATCATCATTCCTATCTGTTGCTTTAGAAACCACTTTAACATGATTTCTTAAGTCACCCAATCTACCATAGGTTTCTTTCCGAGTTTTTATTTTCTTTCCATCTTTTTCTATTTCTTCTACTCCTTTATACTCAATTTCTAGATAAAACCGAGGGTATTGATTTTTCTTTGATTCCGTTCGAGTTTCTAAAATAGATTTAATCAAACTCTGACGAAATAATACCAAATCAGTGTCTTTCAAACCATTAATTTCTGCTTTCTTAGCATTTACAGTCCCCGAAAATCCAATCAAGCTATAAAATAAAGTTTCGTTTTTTCCTATCGTACCCTGCCCATCATCTGTTGACTTTGCGGGCATAATAGTTACTAAACTGTTGGAAGTATTCAATTCAACAGGATGTAAAGAATAGCCAAGATTTACCTGGATAGCACCTGTAAAAGTTCGGGAAAACCCTTTAACAGCAAAAGAACCTCCAAAAAATCTAATATCAATAAACTTAGATTTCACCAAAGCAGTTAACACTGCATTATTAATAAATCCTTTATTAGACTTGATAAAAGCTTCTTCTTTTGCTTTTGCTTCTTTTTCAGGTTTTCCTGTTCCAGCAATAGTTGATTTAATTTTTTCTTCTCCATCCAATACGAAAATTTCAAAAGCAGATAAACCTGAAATGGCTTTTACATTAGACTTAAAATAACCAAGTAATTTCTTTAACTCGTCATCATTTTCTACGAGTGCATCAAATACTTTTTGGTCACTTTTTAATTTTTCGATTTCTCCAGTCAATCTTGTCTCAAGGCTAATTTTACGTTCCCCCATTTGTCGAACAAAGACATCCAAATTATCATTTGTTTCATTGTCAATTAAATAGTCTCGCACATATCTCTTTAAACGATAGCTCGACACTAGGTTCGTTTTAGTAGCCCTGTCCATTCTAGGTTTATTTTCTTGATCAGGGTCGCCATTTGGATTGCAATTGGCAGCATCATAAAGGAATAAAAATTCTCTGTTATTCATTTTTATATTTTATTTATTTATTAAGATTCTGGTTTTAGTCCGATTTCTTCCGTTACTTGGCTATTTTGTTCAGACGAATTTGGGTGTTCTTCTTTTGTTTGCCAATACATCCCATATCCTGTTAGAATGTAGAATACATTCTCCATCTCTGATAATCCCCACGAATTTTGTCCCTTGGCATTTGCTTTCAAAAATGATTCTGAGAAAAATTTCCAATCATCTTTACCATATTTTAAAGTCATAGATTTCCCTCTATTATATTGTTTTAATTTTTCAAAAACCTCACAACTAAGCCATTGTATATCTTCCACTCTCATTCCGGAATAATTAATTTTTTCTAGAATTGCTTTGGAATTTCCTTGACTACTTTGCGCATCAGCAATCCTTCTAGTTAACCGCCCTAAATAAAAAAGAGCTTTTTTGCTTTCTGAACTTGAAAATCCTGCTGTCTCAAAGAATTGTTCCGTTTTATCAATTTCATTTGTATTATTTTCCATGTTATGAGTTTTATTAATTCGGGAAATAAAATTTATTAGGATTAAGTATTTTAGTGTTGCTACACTAATTGCGTAATCAGCATATTCCTTTGACTCATAAGGAACATTAAGAATGCCACCATAAGATGATTTTTTACCCACTTTTTTCTTTTCATTTTCTTTTCCATAGCGATAGACTTTCAATAGTTTTTGATAATTATCCATCAAAAAAGATAACGGAATAGGTGTTTTCTCGAAAAGCATTTTAAAAAATAAAAGAACAGGATTCTTCTTTGGCTCACTAGTCGAAATTGGAAATAAACGATAAGAAGAAGATAAAGAAAACCGAGATAGTTCATTCCATTTTCCATCGGCTAACTCTGCAATTTCTTCTTGCGTTTGCTGGAAGGTCTCAAATAAATAGTTAAAATAATCTGGTTCAACTATTTGGATTCTATTTACAAAATCAATTTGACGGTCATCACCAATAAATCCAATAAAGGAAATTGAATTTATGTTCTCATTACTTAATCTGAACAATCGCCTTTTCATTCTATCATATTCTGCTTCTTTAAACACTAAATCAACTTTATCGGTAAGTTCCGCTTTATACTGTAAAATGTTAAAATCATTTGTAAAGTCAGGTAAAATATAATGTGGAATATTGGCAATTTTTGTAGTCATTTTCTTAGCTAAAAACCAACTACCTAGTTTTAGTCTATCATAAGCAGCACGGCTAACGGAAAATGTGCTACCTTGAAAATTAGAGTCCGTTGTAGTTAAATTTGTACTTATTTTTAATAGGTTTACATTATCTCTCGGCAAGGATACATTATATACATCTGACTCTTCCGTAAAATAACAAACTCCTTTTTTTTGCCTTTTAGAATCAATTCCTGCAAGGTTTAAGAATCGCTTGGAATAAAATTCTATAGCTTCTTGTTCTCTATTCAGATAAAATCCTTGACCATCTTTTTCTTTAACAATTTTAACAACAATAAATGCAATATCGGCATTTCCTTTTGGCGAGGTATTTAGCCTAGAATTTAAAGGGGTATTTCTATATTCTGTCTCAGCAAATTGTTTATCAAAAGCCTTCTTTTGTGAAACTTCTACAAATAGTTTCAAATTAGTAATAACAGTATTCAATCCTTTTATTATGGGCTTATTTCCTCGAACTAAATCTCTAGTTTGTACCAACTTAGAGTTTTTAAAATTCTCACTCAAAAGTTTACACTTTATCAATTGAGTAAAATCTTTTTCATACCCAATTAGGTCATTCTTCTTTTTTGGCAGCTTTATTTTTCCATCTTTAATTCCAAAAAAATCTAGAATACTACTTCCTTTTTTATAAGGAGTACATAAATAATAGCTTGTAAAATTTCCTGCTACAGAAGTAAAATATCCTTCTTTTACAAAAGGATTTCCTGAGTCGTGAAGTTCTAAATCAGAGCCATCAAGTTGTCTTGAATCAAGCCTTACTTCTTCTAAAGGAAAATCAATAATTATTTCTAAAATATAAGGTGTCTTTCTATCTCTTGTATCTTTTATATATGGAGGATAGTAAGAACTATGATAGGCATTCTGCCAATTATATTTACCTGATTTAATCAAGGAATTTCCAATATTATAGGTTTGTAACCATTCCATTTATTATATTTTTTATTCATCCACAAAGTAAAAGCATCTCTGCGACAGAACTTGTCGCAACCCCATTCTGAAAGTAAATCCTCCGACTTACAAAGTTTTTTAACTTGGGAAGTCTTCGTCTCAATTGAAAAAAACTTTGCAAGTTGGGGAATCCTATTTACCACAAAAAGTCCAGCTTTCGACTTTTCAAAAAGTCCAGTAAAGCTTCTGATTCCACAATCTTAACATGCCCAGGCAAACCCATACAAAATCTAGAGATAGGTAATAGCGTAGCAATAGTAGCAGAAAACTTAAATTTAAATGACCCATCGTTTTCATAAGGCTCAATCAAATCATCTGCCCCCGGACGCTCCTCTACCAAAATCCGATACGCTAAAGAAGTGAGTAATAAGCAAACTGGAAGCCGATCCTTATTAAATGCCATTTGAAAAACATCTACAGATGTAGCATCCGGAGACTTAGTGCATTTAGTCTCAAGTCTCCTAATTTTAGGAATACGGTCTATTTTTATATTAACAAATAAGTCATCTTTGGCTTCGTAGGCAATTAAGTAGCGGTAGTTGGTTGTAAAAAATAAAGGCTCAACAAGCCTAGTGATTAATTTTCCTTGATAGGCAGAATAATAATCCAATATTTCAATTTGACAATTCAGTTTCATTGCCATTGTCAAGTCTTTTACAACAGCAGGCACATTTTTCTTCACCTCATCAGATAGCCATTTGCCGATACCTGAACGAAAGAATAATTTAGTTTGAATAGCATTTGTCAAAGGATGAGTGGGCTGAGTATGTGCCATTAGGTCACTAAGGAAGTCTGCCTCATTAGGTGTTAGCGAAATTTTTATCCCCTTAGCCATATCAGGGAAGGCAAAGAAACGTCCCGCTTCATCGCTGTCCTCATATATACCTAGCTCGTGTAAACTCTTAAAATATCGTTCAATAGAACGAGTAGTTTCAAGACCGATCCCTTTCGCTAAAGCCTTTTTCGTCTTTCCTGGAGGGGCTAATAAATCAATTAATTTAAGTAATCTTACCGTTTTGTTCATTGTTTATTGGGTCTTATTAAAAAGTAACTGCGTATTCTTACCCGACTTACAAAGTCTTCAAGACTTGGGTAGTCTCCCCTTCTGTCTAATACTCTCTTCTCTTCAATTAAAAACTACCCAAGTCTGGAAGACTTTGTAAGTTGTAGCAACTTAGACATAGCAGTATCAGGTGTGATCAAAACCACACAATTAAAACCAGTAAAAAGAAGGAAAACAGGAAACAATTAAAGGTTAGTTTTCCTCACTTATTTTTATGTTACTATTCGAGAGTGATTCCTTAACGAAAGTCTACCAGCGTTAAAGAGTAGCCTTTTAAGGTTCTTTCTAAACAAAAGGTGATGGTACGAAAAGAAAAAGAAGTAGTTTTATATGAGGTTTAACAAATGGTATAATTAGGAAAGTTAATTTAACACATATAAGATTCAATAGCAAGAAAATAATACATAAACTATTAAAAATAAAGTGTACACTTCAATTGTAGAGTATTTCATGGTTTTATTGCGGTATACCAAAGGGATGTTTTTTTGAAACACAAAAGGCACAAAAATTCACAAAAGAGTTTCACAAAAGGTGTTATTAATTTACTTTTGTGAAAACCTTTTGTGAACTTTTGTGCCTTTTGTGTTTCAAAAACAATAAGCCATACAACTCACAATCGTTCCAACAGTTCTTTTTTCTTTGCATTAAACTCCGCCTCATTCAATATCCCTTTTTTGTACAATTCGGATAAGCGTTCTATTTTATTAAAAATATCTGAAGAGTCATCACGAGTAGGAGAATTTGAAGGAATAGAACCATGTATAGGTTCTTTCACTACGATTGTCTCTTCCATACGTTCTGGCGTAGGCGTAGCTGTTTTTGGTACATCTCCATTAATTAAAGGTAATTGTCGAACATCTACCGTTCCAAATTGACTAGTAAATACGACTGATTGCGAATTACCTTGTTGTTGCGAAAATCCTGAAATTTGGTGGTGGAGCGTATCGTAAGTCGTAATGTTACCCTGATTGTTCAATGCCAACCGATTGATAGCACTAAAGTAGGCATAGCGCATATTATTTTGGCTACCACTAGAAGAAGGAGCACCCCATTCACTAGGCCACCAACTACTAGAATATCCGCCATTGCCCCTTGTTGAAGCCTCCGATTTCACAAAAATATCTTGTTGATTAATCAATACAGATAGGTCGTGGCACAAATTATTAACCGTTGTTTTTAGCCCACTATTAAACATATCCCCTACCATCGTCATCCCACCTTGCATCCATTGGCCTGAGCCTCCTAGTTCTGGAATATTAAACTGAGCCATTGTATGTGAGCCATTCAATATAGCGTCCAACATAGTTTCGACCGCAGATACACTTAAATGATATCGCTCTGCAATTTCTTGAATCGCTTTTTGCCCCTGTGGCGTTAATTTTTTGATAATGATTGTTTTTTATTGTTAGGTTCTTAACCGAGTTTTGAAACCAACAAATTCCATTCACTCATGCTTACTGCTGAGGCGAAATAAATTGTTCTTGGTTCGAATGCTCTGAAAGCTCATTAATTTCATCTATCCAATCTTCGGGTATCTCTCTAATAATACTACTTAGGGCAGCACCCCATTTAGAAGAAATATCTTTGAGATCCGATTCTTCATATCGTTTTTCAATCATTTCTCCTGTTTCGGGTTTATAAATCACGACATCTATAGGAAACCCGACATCATTCGCACTAACTCTGGTAGAGTCAAAAGAGAGAAAGCCTGTTTTTAATGCAAATCGAATACTCGAATCGTATTTGATGGTACGGTTTAAAATAGGTTTTCCGTAACCAGAATTGCCGATAATAGTGAAGGGCGCGCCCGTTCCAATTTCAATCCAATTTCCCTCTGGGTATAGTAAATAGAGTTTATGTTCTTTATCTTGGGCAAGTTTACCTCCAACGATAGTATATAAATTAAAACTTAGACCCGAGGCAGCAAGTGGTTCTTTATCTTCCGCAGCAACCCGCCTCAATTGACTTCCGAAGGCATTAACAACATTATACATTTTAGTATATTCGGGGCCTTCTGTTTCTAATACCTCTTCAAAATAAGCAATTGCTTTATCTCTTATAGAACGTAGACCAGAGGTCATCAAAAATAAAGAACCATGCTGATTGGAATGTAAAGATATTTTTTTTGCAGTAGTTGTTTCTGTTCCAGATGTAATTCTGGTGTCGGCGATGGCTACTAAACCTTCCTTTACACGAATCCCTAAACAATAAGTCATTTTTAGCTTTTTTGTATACAAGAATTTTAAATGGTAACTTTTAAATGATAAATTTTAAATGGTAAATGGTAAATTTTGAATGATAAATGCCCAATAAGACGTAAAAACTTGCTAGGTAGTATCCAATAAATTCATCATTTACCATTTACCATTTACCATTTACCATTTAAAATTTACCATTTAAAATTAATCTACAAAGATAGGTACATCTTTATTGAAAATATAGTTTTTCTAGCTCATTATGAAAATCGTAAACACAATTTTGAATATCCGTAATGTTGGTCATTGTTTGGTCTATATCTAAAAAGT
>Ga0115031_1003983_pt1 | contig 10934 bp, 10 predicted proteins | sample Maine_Asex4_meta_FD_87301 | JGI IMG/M metagenome (GOLD analysis project Ga0115031, IMG submission 87301) | Marine algal microbial communities from Maine, USA - Maine_Asex4_metaG | ecosystem: Host-associated > Algae > Red algae > Unclassified | place: Maine, USA | collected 2015-01-05 | reverse complement strand
ATATACAACAATAACCTTAGATGAATACGGTTATGCTACCCTTAAGGCAGAAACGATAGACGATCACAGCATCGATCATTGTGGAGATATTTTAGATTATAAAATTAAAAGACAAGGCTTTTGCGTTGGACACGAAACTGATGTTGATTTCAGCGATGAAATTCATTTCTGTTGCGCCGATGTAGGAAACACCTTATGGGTCTTTCTAGCAGTGTATGATGAAGATGGAAACTCTTCTATCTGCGAGGGCCAGGTAAATGTTATACCTGGGTCTGGTGGAGGAACAGGTATACCTGACATTGTATGTCCAGCTGATATAACTTTAGATTGTAATCAAGATTATAATTATTATAGCTATCCAGACATTACCATCGGTAATCATCACGATGGTTGCGGATCAACTACTGCTTCTTATTATACGGATGATTCCTTTGATACTTCCAATTTAAATGGATGCGGTCTTGGTTTTATTATAAGAACAGTCAAGGTCACTTTTGAGAATGGAACAATTAAAACATGCGCTCATAAGATATTTGTAGAGGCTGGTAATCCTTTGAATCCGAATGATATTTATGTAGAATCAATGATTACAGTAAATACTTGTAATCAATATGATGGTGATGCTCTTGATCCTGAGATCATCGGTGGTACACCAACAATTACAGGTACCTATTCTACCTGTATAAGCATCACCAAGGAATATGAAGATGAAATTATCGCTGGCGGTATTGGTTCCTGTCAGCAGGTAAAGAGAACCTGGACAGTCACTGATTTTTGCGTAGATAATGGTATGGGGAGCGGAGTTTATGAATTTGAGCAGATCATCAAATTAAACGATAACATTAAACCAGCCATAGCTTGTGACGATGTTTGGTTGTTTATTGATAATGCAGATTGTAACAATGAAGTGAGCCACACGATTATGGTTACGGATAACTGTACTCCTGATGCGTTAATAAACCTTAGCTGGAACATTGATGTTCTCAATGACGGATTAGCTTCCAATGACTTGAGTGGGAATAGCTTGAGCTTTACTGCAACTATTCCATTGGGTACACACCCAATCACAGTAACAGCGGTAGATGCTTGCAATAATTCAAGAAATTGTACCTACAATCTAGTGGTTGAAGCAGGACAAGGTGGAGGAACCGGTGGAACAAATGCAAGTTGCCTTACAGAATTGCAATGGACGCTTGGGCCAAACGGTGTAGCAGAAATTTGGGCTTCTGATTTTAACTTCAACAGCTCCGCAGGATGTGATGGATCGGATTATAACTTAACATACTCATTTACAAGTCCGGACTTTAACTCCACGCCTGTTATATACTATGATTGTAACTCCTTGAATGGTAATTCAATATTAGTGTTACCTGTTACTATTTGGGTTAGCGATGCCGCTGGTTATTATTCAACCTGTACCTCGATCTTACATCTAAGAGATGTATTGAATGTATGTGGAAACAATGTTAACGGTGGAACCTACAACGTAAATGGAAGACTAACTACTGAGAATGGAAATCCTGTTCCTGAATTTGAAGTTTCTCTTGAGGATATGACCATGGATGAAATGTCTTACAATATGTCTGATGAAGAAGGAAATTATGTCTTTACTTCATTGACTGAAAACAATGATTACATGATTAAGCCTACCCATGATTTACATCATGGACAAGGAGTGACAACCCTTGACTTGGTATTAATACAAAAGCATATTTTAGGTCTAGAAGAATTAGATTCACCGTATAAATTAATCGCAGCGGATGTAAATAATTCCGAGAGTATCTCAGCAAGCGACTTAATTCAGATTAGAAAATTAATTCTCGGTGTGTATGATAAATTTCCGAATCAAAAATCATGGGTTTTTGTTGACAATGATTTTGTGTTCTCAGATCTACAACATCCTTGGGATTATTCTGATGAAGCATATATTCAGAATCTACAGTCGGAAGATAACAAACATGATTTTACAGCTGTGAAGATCGGTGATGTGAATAATTCCATAACCATGGAAGCACACAACAACACTACTTCATCAAGAAGCGGCGGATTGAATTTAAGAATTGATGCACTAGATGTTGTAGAAGGCGCCATTTATAAAATTCCTGTATACAGCGAAGATTTCCAAGACATCTATGGTTTACAGTTTGCTCTTGAAACTAAAAATCTTAGAATATTGGATGTTGAAGGCGGCTTAATACCTATTAAGGAACATAATTATGCACTCGAACAAGAGCGGATCACCTTTTCATGGAATGATAGTCATGCACTAGGCTTTAATGATCAGGCATTGTTTGAAATAAAGGTTTTAGCTACAGAGGATGGACGTCTAACGGAAGGTTTATTTCTTGACCAACTTAATTTTCAAAATGAGGTTTATGTCGGCAAAAATATCGAAGTAAAACCATTGCAATTGCAAGTCGGAAATCAAGGAAGTTTTGAAAATGTACTAGGCCAGAACAAACCAAATCCATTTTCAGATGATACTGAAATTACCATTAGTTTAAGTAAAGCACAGTCAGCTGATCTTATCTTCTACGATATTTCAGGAATGGAAATTCACCGCATAGATGGAACTTACCCTAAGGGAAAATCAGTCATTGAAGTTTCAGCAGATTGGCTTAACACCAATGGGGTAATTTACTACAAGCTAGAAGGAGAGAATTTTACAGCCATTAAAAAAATGGTCTTAGTTAAATAGAAAAATTAAATAGTTGGCTTTATAAATTATGAGGCCAACTTCAATACCCTTTTTTTATATAAAGTTTTTTTAATCAGATTCATGTTCGGAAGAAATTCCGAAGCGAACTTTTACTTCAATCGCCTTCTCTGTTCTCAGAGAAGGCTTTTTTCATTTTAATCTCTTGATTTTCAATAGCTAACCTCAAGTCTCTGACTTATAAATTAAAAAAAATCAGTCGTATACTTTTTTTTGTAATGCATTGAATACCAAATAATTACGTGCTATTATAATGTCGTAATTTAGTCAGATTGACTCCTGATTATGGCATAGTTTCTGCATCTCTTAGGTTAACTATGAACATCGAGGAGATAAATAGAAAACACTTTGTAGAAACGGACATGTACTATCGTGTCGGTTACGGGCTTTCTTCTAAAATCTTAAATTTTAGATCAGGCATAATTACTATTGAAGTCGTGTTGTCAAGAAAATGGGACAAGGACTACAATACTACGGCGCTTGAAATGGCCAACATTTGGAAGAACAATCATTCTGAATTGAAGCATGCGATCGGCTGTAAAATCTATATAATAGATACCAAAAGAAATCCTTATAAAAAGTCGTTAATCCATTCAGGGGTTAAACCAGGCTACGATGCTAAGAAAGGAATTCTATTCTCTAAAGGCTATATGAACTAAGGACCAACTTAAGTCGAGATTCATAACTTAAAGAGGTGTACCTTTATACTATGGTTTTTAGAATAATCACGCTACTCTTCATTTTTCAGAATTTTGCTTTTAGCCAGTTTGATCATCGTGAAGTACATAAAGGTTTAGAAGGTGAAATCCTATTTGAGAAACTTGTAGATGATTACAAGCCTTCCAACGTTCTTCCATTCAACAATTCAAGAGATACTTTATTTGCCATTATCTATGCTGTAGATAATGTTCTAGAATGTGTTTATAGCGGTCATCAAGTAGAACTAGATCCCAACGAAGATCCCACGGTCAGTGCGTACCAAAATGGAAACGCCAATGGCATAAATACAGAACATACCTATCCTAAATCTATGGGTGCAGCTAGTGGAAATGCTGAAGCAGACATGCACCATCTTTATCCTACTAGAACAGCTGTAAACTCTGCTCGGGGCAATGATCCTTTTGCAGAAATTCCGGATGATCAGACCAGTAACTGGTATTATCTGAACCAGAACCAGTCGTCTACCCCTACTTCTGATATTGAGCTCTGGAGTGAGGATAGGAAAAATGGCTTTGAACCCAAGGAAGCACACAAAGGAAATACCGCTCGAGCCATGTTTTATTTCTATACCATGTACAGAGACGAGGCCACACAAGCCAATCCAAATTTCTTTGATCAACAGGTCAATACTTTATGTGATTGGCATTGGCAAGATCCAGTGGATGAGAATGAATGGAATAGAAATCAGAGGATCGCAACTTATCAGAGTGACAAAGAAAATCCATTTATATTAGATTGTAGTCTAGCGGCACGATTGTACTGCCCTCAGATAGATGATGCTTGCGCTACCGTTGATGTGCTAGAAACCTCTCTTACAAGTCCCAGGGTATTTCCCAATCCCAGTTCAGATGACTATCAGGTAGAATGGTCTGGAAAAAATTTCAATCTAATACTCACCAGTGAATTGGGACAACTGATTCGTAATGAAAAGGCTTACGATAATAAGCGCTTACTAATGCCAGAAGGTCAAGGAATCTATTACCTCAGAATTTCTGATGAAAAGGATAATAGTTATACAGTTAAATTGGTGAGACTTTAAACTGATTCACGACCATCATTACTCAAAAATTGATCAAAATTTAGTTGCAATTTCTACAAATAGAGAATGTATGTAGGCGATTTTATTTGTCAGGCATCTGATCAATTTTCTTCATCAACTCTTCCGCTTCCGCAAATTTAGCATCTGATGCAGTACGATCAGTCTTAGATAATCGAAAAGCTTCTTCATGTAGCTTTTTATACTCAGCCATTAACTTCTCTTTCTCGCTTTTGCCTTTAAATATTCCGAACATTCGTGGTGCTTTTAGTAAAAAGAAATATAACAAATGTATTTTCACATTGTTTAAAAATTAAACGTCAATGATGTTAAACGCAGAGCATAAGATAACCGTCATAGGTGCGGGAACCATGGGAATGGGCATAGCGCACATTGCAGCTATAGCCGGCCATGAAGTTTATCTTTATGATAGAGACCCCAAAGCCATTCAAAAAGCGCTACAAAAAATTCAGCACTTCTTAAATAGAGGAGTAGAAAAAGGAAGAATGGATGATTCTCAGGCTAAAGCGGTTTTTGGCAGATTATATGCGATTGAGAACTTAGAAAGTATTTCAGATAGCAAATTGGTCGTAGAGGCAATCATTGAAGATCTCGGGATAAAACAAGATCTTTTTAGACAATTGGAAGCAATTGTTTCTGATGATTGCATTTTAGCAAGCAACACCTCTTCCCTATCCATAAGTGCCATTGCCGGTGGTTTAAATAAACCAGAACGATTTATCGGCTTACATTTTTTCAATCCGGCCCCTTTGATGAAGTTGGTAGAAGTTATTCCTGCCGTTCAATCTAGCAAAGAAACTGGTGAAGACTGTTTTCGTTTGATGGAGAACTGGGGCAAGCTTCCAGTCTATGCCAAAGACACTCCAGGCTTCATAGTCAACCGAGTCGCTAGACCCTTCTATAGTGAAGCACTTAGAATCCTAGAAGAAGGCCTGGCGAATGAGCTAACCATCGATACGGCTATGAAGGAAATCGGAGGTTTTAAAATGGGGCCTTTTCAGCTGATGGATTTTATAGGGCACGATGTTAATTTTAAAGTAACTGAATCCGTCTGGAAATCCTTTTATCACGAGCCGAGATACAAACCCTCCTTTACCCAGAAAAATTTAGTGGCAGCTGGATACTTAGGAAAGAAATCGGGAAAAGGGTTTTATGATTATAATTCAGAAACACCACCAGAAGAACAAATGGAGATTGATCGCTCAGTCCTCCAACCTGTCTTTGATAGAATCATTTCACTGCTCATCAATGAAGCCTGCGATGCTGCTTTCTGGGGCGTAGGAACTGTAGACGCCATTGATACAGCCATGCGCTACGGAGTGAACTACCCTAAAGGGCTACTAGCCTGGGGTAAAGAAATCGGCTGGGATAAAATTAAAAATACCCTGAACGAATTACACACCATCTATCGAGAAGAAAGATATAGACCATCCCCTTATTTACTAAAAGTTTAAGATGCTCAAGCCAGAAGAAATAGTCATTGAAAAGATGCTCGCGGAAGATGCTTATAGTCAATGGCTGGGTATAAAAATTGAAACGATATCCTTGGGCTATGCCAAAATATCGATGACCATCCGAGCAGAAATGCTGAATGGTTTTAAAATCGCTCACGGCGGCATCAGCTTTGGCTTTGCCGATAGTGCTTTCGCCTTTGCTTCCAACTCTAGAGGTCGTCATGCCTATTCCATAGAAACCGGAATCAATCATCTTGAAAAATTAAAAGAAGGAGAAACCATATTTGCAGAAGCAACAGAAGAATACTTTAACGATAAGCTGGGGAAATACAGAGTAGAAGTCACGAGATCTGGTGGAAGCTTAGTCGCTCTGTTTCATGGTATGGTATATCGTACCCAAAAGCTTTGGGAATAAAATTCTAATTAATTCAATTAGTCAAAATGTCATTATTAGACATTTTTAAAAAATTAGTCAACAAAATTGTCATCAATTTCAATTTAACAGCATTATACTTAGGTAATCAAGTATGATTCTTTCCCTGGTATAAACTTAATCCAAGTAATTACTTGGCATTCTCAGAAAAGCGAGCGATGGGGGTACTTGAAACAAGAATATTTTTAGTACAAAATAACCCCATGAAAAAATACAGACTGAGCGTCGCACTACTTATGCTTTTTCTTTCCTCATGCATTTATTCGCAGGTACCTGGTTTTCTAGGTAAGAAATTATCTATAAACATCGGAGCAGGTTTTTACCCAGCCATAGAAGGTCCTTCAAGAAACAACAAAGGTAATGCAGAGCATATCCTAGCAGAGAATTCTCAAAAAAATTCCATCGGTTTAAATTACTCTTTGGAAGTTTCAGCAGATTATGTCATTGGGCGATACGGAGCCATCGGCATTTATGCTGGTCAATATGAAACCGGAATGACCTCAAGATTACATATACCGTCTGGAGAATCCATCTTCCTTGTTTATGATGCAGAAACTTTTCATCTGATAAATGCAAGAACAATAGGAATACAATATTCAAAATTTAAATCTGGAAAAGGAGCACTGGCTCCGATCGGTCGGTTCACCTCTTATGGAGTTGAGCGAGTAACTGCTTCTGGGGAAATTACAGATCTCATTATTATAAATAGAAAAGGAATTACAACCGTCGAACCGTCAAGAGTAAAGAACTTTGATCAAAATCTAAACTTCATAAATCTGGTATTTAAATATATGATCTCTATTCCACTGACCGATAGATTATTAATAAAGCCAGGAGGTAGCCTAAGACTTCCGGTTAATGCAATCCTAAATTATAGAGAATTCAATGATGCTTCTAGGCATCCACAAAGGGGAATAAACGATAATCAAGCATTCTATGATGTAGATTTACAGACCAGGCTACTTCGTCACGCCTTGGTAAGATTTGAAGTAAACCTTGCTTATTTAATTTTTTAATCCTTGAAAGATACAATTATGTCCACTCTTAATATTAAAAAATTTAGTTTACTCTTATCCATAATTTTCATTGCTGGTTCTTCATTTGCGCAAGCACCGAAAATAATTTCTTCTACTGGAACTATTCCCTCCGAATTCCTAACACCTAGCTCTATAAAATATAAGAAAACAATTGAAACCTACGAAAGTAGCGATCGAAAAAATGACAACTTAAAAACTAAAGAAAATAAAGAAGAATTTTACCTTGCTTCTAATTTCAACATAGATAATTTACTACAAAGTGGTTATGCCCTATTCAATGATCAACTCGGGGAATATACCAATGAAGTCATGGATCAGCTACCTATCAGCGAGGACCTGGAAAAGAAAAAAAATCCTAGAGTATATGTTGTAAATTCCAATGAAGTCAACGCCTTTGCAACAGACCAAGGAATTATATTTGTGACCCTAGGCTTGCTTGCCAATGTTGAATCAGAAGCACAACTCGCCTTTATTCTTGCCCATGAAATTTCACACATTGAAGAAGATCATGGGTTAGATAAATTCCTTACCTATCAGGAATTCGAAGAGGAAGAAGGTCGGATGCTTAAAAACCTCAAAGACAAAAAAGGAATTTTTACAAGGGCCATCTATTCTAAAAAACTTGAAACAGAAGCTGATGAACACGGACTAGAATTATTCCTTAAATCCAAATACGATCCAATAGGTGTCGATGAAGTATTCACAACACTTTACTATTCCTATTTAAGTTATTCTGAAGAAAGTTTTGACCGATCCTTTTTTGAAGATGACAATTATAAAATTCCTAATAAAGTCTGGCTTGATACCGTAAATGCAATTCAACCGATGGAAAATGGAAATGAAGAATCAACCCATCCTTCTTCCGCATCAAGAATGAAAATGGTGCAAGAAAACATTTCTAAAGCAGATGCCGGCGATAAAAATATATTTTTACTGGGAGAAGATCGTTTCAATAAAATACAAGAAATTGCGCGCTATCAATTACCCTACCTGTGTTTAGACAACAATGACAATGCTAGAGCCATTTATAATGCCTACGTTCTTCTTAAAAAATATCCAGAAGATTTAGAACTTGAAAAATTAGTCGCTAAAGCGCTATACAAAGAAGTGAAAAGGCAACGAACGGCGAATGAAAATAATGAAAGTCGCCTATCGCTTTACAAGCATGTAAAAGACATGGAAGGTGCGATCCAGCGCGTAGATTACTTGTTTAAAAACATGAAGGCTCGCGAACTAACCGTGCTAGCACTCAAGCGGAATTATGAAGCCTGGCTTGAAGATAAAGAAGATGAACAATTAAATATGGCTGTCAACTCTCTGATGGTTGATCTTGCCCAGCATTATGCCACACTTGATGAATTCTCAAGCGCACCTAGACCCGTTGAATCTGACAAACAAGAAATTGAACCTACAACAGAAGAAGGTACAGATGACAAAGAACTCACAAGAGAAGAAAAAATAAAACGAGCCAATGCAGAAAGTAAGGAAGTCGTGAAAGACCTTTCCTATGCATTTGTAAATTACGTAAATGACACAGACTTTCAAGATAGATTTGAAAAGGCATTGAAGTTGAAAGAATCTTGGGAAGAAAATGAAAATAATTCAAAGAGAAGTAAAACCTATTATATGGTGAACAATTCTGTCTCATTGGCGATAGATAAAGTTGTGGTGGTCAACCCCAATTATATCATGTTGAATTCTAGAAAGGATCGGTCAATGAAATACATTGAGTCAGAAGAAAATCAATCCATTTTTCAAAAGCAAGTATTGGAAGTCGCAGAGTTGAGTGACATCAATCTTGATCTACTCAGTCTTTCTGAATTGACTGAAAATGATGCCAATGGTTTTAACAATTTGAACGAATTAGAAACCTATTTTCAGCAGCAATTAGAATTACCTGCGAAAGGTCTTCATCCAAGTACAAATCAAAATAAGATCAATCAAATTGCAGAAAGCTATGGAACTGATTATTTTCTCTGGACAGGATTAATTTCTGTCGGAAAAAATAAGATTAAACCTCTAGCCGTAACTTTAGGTTTAGTTTTTCCTCCAGCCTTTGCCTCAAGAATTTTTGATTTTATAGTCTACAATGATGATACTTTTTTCTACGCCATATTGTTTGATGTAAGGAATGGGAAAAGACGGGCCCTCAAACTTGATTTTATCGATGGCAGTCTTACGAAGCCGCTCATGAAATCTCATTTATATGACATATTTAACCAAATTTCGTCCAATTAAGAACCTATAAGTTATTCATAGACCAAAGAAATAAATATTCAATATTGTATATTTATCACATGAAAAATGTTCTACTATTAATATCCTTAGGTCTACTTCTCTTTGCTTGTAAGCAAACAGCTACTGATAAGAGTACAGAAGTAAATACATCTGCCGAAGTTAAAATTCCAGAAGGTCCATTGGCCAAAAAGCTGTATACTAATTACAAAGCGTCTCCCGCTACACAGGCTCAAAAAGATGAAAATCGTTTGATAGAATATGCCGTCGCCAATAACATTGATGTTACTCGTACTGCGTCTGGACTCTATTATTCCATTACTAAGAATGATGATGGGGAGAACTATACAAGATGTACCACACAACCCTGCCCAAAAATTACTGCCAATTACAAGGGCATGACTCTAGAAGGAATAGAATTTGACAATAGTTACAAAAGAGGAAGTCCTTTGGTTTTTGCCCATGGACAGATGATCCCTGGATGGAATGAAGCCTTATTGTTGATGAATCCAGGCTCAAAAGCGACCTTGTTGATACCTTCACATTTAGCTTATGGTTCACGAGGCTTTCCTGGGCTTATTGGCCCTAATGAGCCCTTGGTATTTAATCTTGAAACCCTATAGTAAGACTAAGCTTTCTCTGCAGCGGCTTTTTTACCAGCAGCAGCTTTTTTAGCTGCTACAGTTTTCTTTTCACCCTGTGGTCTTGCATTACCATAAGATGATCTGAATATTTTACCTTTTCTAGTTTTTTTATCTCCTTTACCCATTGTGGTAGTTTTATTAAATGAATAGCAAATATAGGTATTAGTTATTGAATGCCCATTCCGCAAGAAAGAATCTAACAGACATATCAATCATATTTCACGTGCTTGCTAGGTATTAACAAAGTCGAATAAATCTTCTCTTCTTCCTAAGTTCGGATCATGCAGCACGTTCCCATACTCCAAATAACACTTAAGATTCGTCAACCAGAAGGTCCAACCACCCTTGCAGCCTGCATAAAAATTGAATTTTGCCTCATCCTCTGTTGGTATTTTATTCTGATGCAATCTTAGAACAGTCCACCCTTCTAGCTCCTCTAGCTCAATTTCAACCTCCATTCCATGTCCAAATGTGAACTTTAAAAGATTTACTTCATTTGCCTTGAGCACCTCAATTTCCGTACTTATTTCAGCATTATACCAGGTCCATTTCAGATGATCAGCCTTTCGGCAAATGCGGCCTTCTGTTCTATTCATTATTTCTACTTCCTTCAAAAACCACACTTTTAGCTGATCTAT
>Ga0115031_1003965_pt1 | contig 10964 bp, 16 predicted proteins | sample Maine_Asex4_meta_FD_87301 | JGI IMG/M metagenome (GOLD analysis project Ga0115031, IMG submission 87301) | Marine algal microbial communities from Maine, USA - Maine_Asex4_metaG | ecosystem: Host-associated > Algae > Red algae > Unclassified | place: Maine, USA | collected 2015-01-05 | reverse complement strand
GGGAGGGCCGCCCCCCCCCCGCCGTCGGGTGGCGAGGCGGGGGGGGGCCCGGGGGGGGGGCCGCCCCCCCCCCCGCCGCCCGGCGGCGGGGGGGGGGGGGCGCCTCGCGGCGGGGCGCGGCGGGGCCGTGGGGGGGGGTGCGGGCCCCCCCCCCCCCCCCCCCCCCGCCCGTCACCAACCCACGACGCAGCAGGTGGTGCCACCGTCGCCCGCCCACGGGCGCCGGCGTCGCCGCACGCTGCTTGCCACGGGCGGCTGCCGGGCTGCTCCGGGAGAGCTGGACCGGGTACAAGACGCTGCGACGAGCGCCTCCCTCGCCGGCCACCTCGGCCGGCAGCGTTCATTTCTCCTCGTCGTCGCCCACCCTCCCCCCTCGACGCAGCCGGGAGACCGTCGTCGACTGTACCGGGCGCCCCTGCCGGGGCGTTCGCTTTGTTCATGCGGAGGATACCTCGGGGCATTGCGATCACGTCTTCTTTTTCCTTGTGACTTGGCCGTGTGCGCCTGCTTTGCGCACGCGAGCACGTCCGCCTTGAGCGGCCGCAAGTCACTCGCACTAACCTGCTTTGGTATTATTCCGTGGCACCGGACTAGCCGGTCGACTGGTCGCCTTGGGGGGACCAGAGTAGCCCACTTTGGAAGTGAATCACGTTATTGGCACCTTCCTCCGCCGGTCATCCTCTGGTTACAGTGCGTGTTGGCCATTTTTATTGATATTGAGCTGAATCAGCTGTCTGTTGTACAGTGCGTTCTCGTTGTAAGAGAATTATTTACAAGAGAATATGGGTCGCAAGTCTTCCCTTCCGGACCATGTAGGCCACTTTTTATTAATTCTCAGCTGTCTCTGATAACGAGAACGCACTGTAACGAGAAGGCACTGTAATTGGTCATGTTATCTGATTGATTCAACTGTCCACCGGCGACTGGTGCCATTAACATCTCGACTGTTGCCATCACGCCCACCAGCTTCGCATCCACAGCACGCAACCCCCCGTCCATGCTGCGGCGTGCATGACGCTGCGGTTGTTCCACCCCCACCATCCCCGAAGCAGCGGCAGAGCTCCCTCTCGTTGCGGCTCCCCCTACTGTTTCCACCCTGCCACCTTCACGTCGGCCTTGGAGCCATGTCTTCCACGGCAGAAAGCCCCCATCGAGCGGCCGCTGGCAGAGAGGAAGGCGAAGCCCCGATCGCGCCTCCAACCCGAGGGCACAAAGGTGTACGCAAGGCCAAAAACGCCACGACGGAGTTTTCCGCGGTTTCTGGTGTTGGCGGAACGTGCTTGCATTGTCGCATGCTCGTCAAGACCAAGCAGCAGAGCGGTACAATCTTGGCCCAGCACCTCTTTGGCTTCCGTCTCGCCCCATCGATCCAGCAAGTGGCGTGGGATGCTTGCTCAACGCTGCAGAAGTGTAAAGCACGCCCACTTGACTCGTCTGACGCTGCCACGAGGCCGGCGCCTGGGGTGTCCGGAATTCGTGGTGGTGCGAGCGGAGCTGGCTCTGTGGTGTTCTCGCCTCAGCTGCTCGGATCTCAACCGCCAGGCAGCCCTTCCCGCAAGAAGATGGCCGGGCCTGGGCTCACCGCGATGTATAACGAGACGCGAAAAGAGGTGCTCGACTTGCTTGCATCATGGGTCCTGCGGTGCAAGGCCGTCTGCGTCCTCGACGCGTGGGAGAACGTCAAGCAGCACCACATTGTGAACCTGCTTGCTGAGGTGGGTGACAATGTTGTCTTTCTAGACTCTGTCTATTGTGGGGACGAGTGTCAAGATGCGCCCGGGTAGGCGCGACTGGTGCTGGAGAAGCTGGACAAGTACGGCGGCATGAACACGTTCCATGCGCTGGCAACCGACAATGCGGCAGCCTGCGTGGAGATGCGGCGGCTAGTGCCTGTGGCGAATCCTGGCCTCGTGTCCCTGAACGACCAGGCCCACGTGGCTAACCTCCTCGTCGGAGATTTGTGCAGGGTGTCGTGGATGCAGGGTCGGGTGTCGACGGCAACGGCGGTGTCGGCGTTTAAGCGGCGGCACAGCCGGATTTTGGCAGCGTACGAGGCGGCCAAGCTTCGGTACAACAAATCTCTGCCGGAGGACGCGGCATCCAAGCAGCAGACAGCTGTGTCGTACGTGACGCCCAGCACGACCCGGTTCCGGTACAACCGCGACTTGATGGCGGCGTACGCGCGCAACATGTAGCATTTCTTCCCCTGCATATGGAAAATTGCCACCGGTAGCCCCCTTGACTGGCCAAAGCCCACGTACTGTGCGAATTGGCCTGTGGCGTGCCCTCTGGGGTTACTTCCGCATGGTTCATTTTTTATTGTTTGTTTGCTTGCCTGTCTTACAGTCTGTATCGGTTAATGTCACGTCGGGTGATGGCCGTTTCGAGAAAATATTCTCCACGAGGACGGAGCCGCTGGCCACGATTGTGCCCACAGTCGGGGTTCCAAAAGAGAAAACGATCGAATCTGAGTTTCTACGAGCGTGGCGACGCTGTCAACGAAGTTGAGCTGATCGCGCTTTCTCTTGTTCGAAGCCTGAACGTGGCAGCGCATCGAGCACCACCCTTCAAACGCAATCGCCGTCTCTCACGCGCCACTTACAAAGTGCGTTGCCAGGAAGGGTGCAGCCCTCTCAACACACCCTTTGATTGAGGAGCTGCTTCACACCCCCGCACTCGCCAGTCGCCTCGATCGCGGAACCCCACAGCTGCCCGGCGCGTCGCCGGTCCTCGTGCCTCCACAAGCCTCAGTCGCTCGCACGGGAGCAATCACCAACACCGAACTCCCTTACCACCCCCTGCTTCCCTCGCGGCGGTGCCAATTATCTCCCGCCCTGGTGCGCCCGATACCCCACCTCTGCCCCCGCAGCGTCGCCGATTACCTCCCGCCCTGGTGCGCCTGATACACCACCTCTGCCCTCACGGCGGTGCCGATTGCCTCCCGCCCTTGTGCGCCCGGTACCCCACCTCTGCTCCGACGGCACGGCCGATTGCCTCCCGCCATTGTGCCCCCGGTACCCTACCCCTGCCCCGCGCCTGTGTCGGTCGCCTCCTGCACTGGCCCGCACTGGTGCGTCCGGTACCCCACCTCAGCCCCAGCGGCGGGGCCGATTGCCTCACGCTTTGGAGCACCTGGTGCCCCACGTCTGCCCCCGCGACGGTGCCGATTGCATCCCGCACTGTTGCGCCCGGCACCACGCCGTTGCGGAGCCCCACCTCCCTACGGCGGCCCACCTCGCTCTGCACCACTCACATCCCCCACCGTCGCCGCCGCCCTGTCGTGCGACGTCTCCTGCCGCCGGGCGCACCGTCCACTCCTGCTGTGGCGGTACGGGCGACGGCCGCTGCCTGCGCCCCAACCCCCGCTCTCCACCCGTTCCTCCCCACTTTCGGCCTCTGTGGTGCGACCAGTCTTCCTAAATGCTGCAGACCTCCCACCAGGAGCTTCCACCGCCATCATTGGCCCTCTTTGGACTGTGCCGGGGTTATGCACGCCCCTCCGTGTCCACCGCCTATCCAGCAGATAGTCCGCGTCTAGGATTGCGGACGTGTATGCCGAGGGGGTGACGATTGTTTGTCGGGATACTTACATTGTCTTTTTCATATCTACAGATTTGTGTGAGAGTTGCACAGACACTATCGTGACCCATCACTCAATTTCATCTTCACCTTCCCCTCCGCCCAACACCATATCAACTGTATCCTCCAATATTCCGACGTTCTCCTCAGCTCCCAGCCACGCAGACACACCACTGATCAAATCTTCGGACTGGGTCCCGGGGAACAGGCCGTCTGTAAGCGTCACACTAAGCAGCACTTAAGTAATATCCGCCACTGCCTTGGCCACCGGCGCCGTGTCAGCACGATGGTAGTCGGTGTAGAGATCGGTGAGCGCGTTCTGCATGGGAGCTGACAAGCACCGGGCCGTATTCCAACATCGGGCCAGCGACTCCGGGGTTGTCTCGGCCTACTCGTCTTGGATGATACGTGTCACGTCCAATAACGACACCCGTCCGGAGTTGGCCAACGTTGCCGTGGTCCGCGTGACGCCGGTTGTGGACGTCAAACCATCGAGATGCTCTACCATCGCGCTCAGGAAGCGCCGCTTGTACCGTAGTTTTAGCGCCGCAATTGCGCCCGCGTCGAGGGGCTGGAAGACAGGTGTTGTATTGCGGGGGAAGGCGATGAGCACCAGCTGATCGTCGCTGACGCCGTCGTGGGAGGCGAAGTTGTCGACCACGAGGGCGACCTTCTCGGTGGTGCGCAGTCGAATGAAGGGCAAAAACACCTCGTAAATCCACTTTTTAAGACAACCCCATCCATCCTGCTGTTGCGCTGGCTGAAGTATGTGAGCGGTGACGCACAGCCGGGCCGGCGGAAGCACAGCGGCAGCGCGGCCTTGCCAATGATGGCTACGGGAACTTTCTTGGACCCTGTGGCGTTACAAGCCAAGAGAAGGGTGACCCGCTCTTTTGCCTTCATGCTCTTGGTGCCCCTCGCGGCTCGACGCTGCTTCGCAGGTACAAAAGACCGGTTCGGTAGCCAACGGTAAAAAAGCCCGGTCTCGTCCATGTTGAAGATGTTCTCGGGTTCAAAGTCTTGAAGTAGTCCCTGTATGGTTGCCATCCGCTCTTCCGCTTCCTCCAAGTTGACCGAACCGCCTGCCCCATGAAGTACCACGCTCGTCAGGTTGTGCCGCTGTGTCCACCGCTGCACCCAGCTCCACAACGCCTTGAAATTGGGCTCCCGCAGCTCGTCCGCCAGCCTCCGGGCTTTCTCTTGCAACATCGAGATGGTGAAAGGAATACGTTTACGCCCACGCCTTGACAATAGAAGAAACCAATCGTCATCCGCGCGTCGATGGAGCCGAAGTCCGATCCCAGCCCATTTGCTCGGGATGCCCGCGTACCGGCGGCAGCTAGCGACTTGCAGTGGTTGCGCCTCTGCCAGACCTTGCAGAGGTTGTCAATGAAAGACGAGGGAGCAATGGTGCGCAGGATGTCAGGGAAGGACAGCCCCCGCTCCCGCGCCTCTATCACGTCCAGCCTCACCCCGAGAGTGAGTGTTCGGAGTTGTGCACGGGGCGCTAGTGGCAGTCGGTCTGGCTGTAAGCGCCGTCGACGCACATGCGCTCCTCCAGCAGGAAAGCGACGCTGATCGACGCCACCGCGCACGCCTTCAATGGCAACTGCGGCAGCGTAGGCGGCATGTCGAACGGCAGCAGCGTTCGCCTCAGCCACGTCGGGCGCCTTGAGAGCAAATGCAGCCTCCGCAACAGCCGCAGCGGTGTCAACGCCCGAGGCCAAAGGGACGGAGCCTGGTTGGATGGTGGCGGGATGGGTGGGAGATGGAGGGGATTGGGAAATTGCTGGGGGGGAGGGCGGGGGGCAAGGGGCGTCCCAGACTGGCATGTTGGTGTAGCAGTGAGAAAGGGTGAGGTTGTAGGTGGGGCTGGTCCTTCGTCCAGAGGAACGGTCGGCGTCGTCGGCTGGCGACGTGGACGGCGTCGACCGATGGCGACGACGGCGTCAAAAAAATGGGGTTCTGCTTGCCAGGGGGTACGGTGAACTGGGGGTCAACAGTCGGTCGAGTAACTGTTAACAAGCCAATCGATTTAAATAAAATATTGAGATAGTACCCCCCTGTGCGATCGATTGTGACCGGGTATTGTCACGGGCGTGACAATATCAGGTCAGAAAATAACCGATACAGACTGTATCTGTCTTCCGGCACTTATTACGATCGCTTGTGATCGAACGGTCGATCGACCAGTGCCCTCGTTTGTATTAAATCACCATGGGTCCGGGGTCGCCGTCGCGGGCACCACCCGGCTCCCCATCGGATACCCTTCAACAAAAGGTCTTTATTCCTCGCCGCGACGGCGATAGAACTCGCTTTATTGCTTGGCTACGGTCGGTCCCAACACACTTGTAATTGAACCATTGTTTTTAATACCACACAACAGACCGGCCTTGAGAACCATATTCGAGTTATACAACGGGGCGGAGCTCCCTTGTCTTGTCAAGCCAAGAGACGAAAGTGCTCGCGAGGCCGTGGCCAGATTTTTCCGAGTGGCCGAATCGACGGCCGACGCGAGGGACTGGACGGCCGCGTGCCGCATTCTGGATCCCGTGTGCACTTACGTCCGGCTATTTGACGGCGAGGCGGCTCTTTTTTCTGTCGTCTTTTCCTGCCACGAGGCACCTGGAAAGCGAGATGGCGGCGCTGGCGGAGGCGATGCGCTCGAGGGAGTTGGTGTGCACTGCGTCGAACGACGTGCTCGAATCGTTTGCGGCCGTAGTGCGCAAGCGGGTCCACGGCCCGAAGGACAGCAGTGTCCGGGTGCTGCTGTTAGAAGACATCCACTACCTTGTGGCCGCACTGGACCCGCGCGTTTTTGACTCTCAGGTCATCGACGTGGCTGAGCACGGCGAGCGCGCCTTCCGCGCGATACACACCTTCTTCATCCGCTCCCCTGCAGTGTTCACCTCCGACGAGCTGCAGACCATGGGGGACGACGAGCGCATGGAGCGGCTCCGCGCACAGTTCTCTATGTACGCGGCTCTTTCAGGCTCGTTTGCGCACGGTGCCGCTGCGGCTCGCAAGCCGGGCGCACCGTTGGACGTGGCGCAGGTGATGAACTCGGACTGGGATGTTTGGAGCTGGTGGTCAATGTACGACGGCAGCGCCAAGGCACTGCGCGAGATTGGCAAGGCATTGGCGGGCATGGTGCCCTCCTCCTGCTCATTCGAGCGCTCCTTTTCGTTGCAGAAGTCTATCCACTCAATGGTGCGCAACAAACTGACGCACGAGAAGGTCTCCAAGTTGATGTTCGTGCACACCAACATCAACTTGCTGGGCGGCGGTGATCTTGACTTAGACTTTTTACAGTCGGTCATGGTGGACTTGGGCGGCGATGAAAACTGTGCGAGTCGCGATGGGGAGAGTGATGTGGGTGACGAGACAGTGTAGCGTACGATAATTTGTTGTGCGCAATTTTATTCTTGCTTGCAGCGAAGTCATGACGTTCGGACGCGCCCTCCCCACCCCCTCCTTGAAAATGCAAGCGCTGCCGCCTTCGAGGATTGGAGGAGAAAAGTAAAAGGACAGCCGGTCTCTCCAGGTCTCTTCCCCGCACCTGCAGACGCTGCCAGAAACGCTCCCTGCACATTCTTGGCGGCCGCCACTGTCGGGTTAGGCGGGGAGCCCGATGTGGTGGGGTTGGCCGAGGCGAGACTCGAGGGCGGCACCGACGTTGAGCGTGGAGAGATGGGGCACTTAGGACCGCCGTGCGCGCGGGGCGATCGCATGCGCGTGACAGTGGTGGGGAGAGCGTCTGTAAAGAGTCGGTAAACGTGCTTTTTGTCTCTCTTCCGCCGTTAGGGGCTTGTCACCGGGCTCGGCGTCTCTCATACCCCTTTGTAAGCGCTAGCCCCACACGGCGCCCCACCGGGCGCGCACAACCCTACTTGCTCAGGCGGCGGCGGTCCCCACCCCCGTCCTGCAGCGGCGCGCCCGACACGACGAGCCGCGTCAGCCCAAAAGACGCGTCGCTCGCGCGCAACGCGGCAACGCATGACGCAACTCCCCCATCATCGTCAACCTTGCCCGCCAGCGGCGTACCAGGGGGCGTCCCCGCACCGCCGTCGCCGCCACTCTTTTCGCCCCTTATGTTTCCAAGCATCTTGGGGGCCGGCCCTGGACTTCAACAACTATATGGTAAAAGAGTGTCTGCATACAACCATGATGTGCGGTCAGCAGGACCGGACAACACCGGTTCTACCGTCAATGAAGGCAGTCCAATAAATCTGGGTTCTTTTGTTGATAGTCTTGGGTGGACCGTATGTTTTTGGCATCATTGTGATCAGCGCTCTGAGTTGAACCCAATGATATGAAGAGAACCCACCCGACCGCTATCGGCTCGGGCAGCAAGCTGCATCTTCTTCGAATTGGGCTCATCGGATGTCGTCTCTTTCGCATGAAAGCCGAAGACAGATCAGAGACCGGCCTTCACACTGGGAGTCCACTCAAGGGCATCTCGCCTATTGGGTAGGTGTCATGCGCTGATTGGCCCACATCCACTTCCGCAGGAAAAATTGAGGACGTGGAGGCAGTAAGTGCTATGTTTTCCAATCCCACTGCCGGCCACCGCAACCGCCAATAGAAATCCAGAATTGTTGGACCGATCCAATCAGGTGGCTTCCTCGGCCCTGAAATCGAAAAGAGTCGCTGGAGGCGGTCTTGACTAGGCGTGAGAGGGGATGGGAACTGGGTAAACATGCGTGGGCTCGCACATCGAGAAAATCTCTAACTCCCGGACGCACCCAGTCCCCACTTACAATGATTGGGTCTCGCCCACGTGAAGAAAATTTTCTTTCTCAGCTCAGTGGCAATCTCGTCCCCGACTGCCTAGCATGGCACGCTCGTAACTGGCAGTCCCAAGGTTCTATACCTCTCAGAAGAACCCACGAGAGAAAGCCCTGCACTGAGTGCTGGGCTGGGAGCGAAGCTTCGCGAGAATGCCTTCATCCTCAATGGTAATCAGGAAAACCCGAGCGAAGGCACTCGAAGAGTCACCATGAACGCACGCGACCTTCATGACCTGAGCATTGGCTACACCCCACCCGCTCTAGATATCAATTCTTCTCCACGACACTGCCGACTTCATCCAGTGCTCCCTCCACGGCTGGCACACGCTTCAAGACAAAACTGCGGCTACACGATAGGAAATCGTGCCGCCAGGGCAGCTGAAGGCGGGCCCATGTGCACCCCCCCCTCACTCTTTGCTTAATTCAATGATTCATAAGGATAGTTGGCCCATGTCCTATGCCTTTGCGTGGCTGGACTATTTTGAGAACAACTGTTGTACAGTGCGTCGTGTCCAAGTGTACTCGTCTGTGGCGGTGAGCGCGGCGACGGTGTGAAATATCAGTGGCTCAACAGCTCACGTGAGCTGCAGCGCATGTGCGGCATGGTTTTCGGTCGCTTCCATAGGAGCCACAGGATAAAGGGCGTTGACGTCGGCGTTGAGCTGCGAAGGGGGGTTGCCAGTTTAGTGCAGGGCCATTTGTTTCAGATCACATTTTCACGTGGCGTGCCACAGAGGTTCCACTTGAAAGTTAATTAGTGGGCGGTTCTGTTGCCACGTGGGTCTCTGAGAGAGCGTTGCGTCGTTGAGGGTAAGAAGCTTCGCTAAGAATGGGAATCGAAGTTCCACACATGATGCGTCAGGTTCCATGATGGGCGTTGGTGTGAACGAAGAGGCTCCCCACGGTTTTTTGCTCACGCTGTTGGCGCAAAAGGCAGACATTATGTTTGCGGAAGAAGCAGACTGACTATCGGTTGAACAAGCCCTCACACTTTTTCGAAGGACAGTCCCCAAGATGATCTTTGGGTCAAGATGACACTGCTTCTGGAACGATCCCAGAATCAGTCCCGAAGATGATCCGTAGAACGAGTCCAGAAGCTGTAGTGATGAACTGCCCAATCACAGAGGGAACTTGAGAATCAGGCAATTTGTAGTGTACGATATTCGCCGATCCACGGGACTGTTGTGCACATGATCCTCCGAATCATGCTGAGGCCAGCTCACATGAGCTTTGCACGGCTATCTCATAACATTCTTTCGCGTCTACTCGTTATAGATTTACAAGCCGGCAAATTTAGAACTACCTGGGCGATGAAATTCCCTGGCCTTTAGGACAGGGTGCCCTCAAAGTGTAGTGATGCACACATATACTTAGATCAATGGACTTGCTCTCCGTTTCAGAGGTGGCAGTCTGCATTCGTGTCCTCAGGAATCTGAGGGCGTGTCAGCGTTGGAAGGGTCGCGATGACGCTAAAAGCGAATATAGTTGCGCGGCTGAGGAGGACTGTCCTGCCACAAGGGTCACAGGGCCTAGACGGCGCCTGCCCCCCTGCCCCCCCCCACCGCCCCGAGTTGCGCGCGGCGACCCCGTGCAGCGACTTCCGGGGTTCGACGCGCCCGCGATGACCCGCGGGTGATCGTGCCTGCGCGCCGGCGTCTGTTGCGGCGGCACGTCGCCGGTTTCTAACGCCATCTCACGGCACAGTTAGAGGCGCCCCGTCGCACCGTGGTCGATCCCATCCGCCCGCCCATGCGCCTTGTCGGCCGCGCGCAGGTGCGCTGCGCGGCGGGGTGACGGCCCCACCCGTAGGCGTTGCACCACGCCGGCGGGCCGCCGCCGCCGCGGCTGCGGCAGCGGCACCGCTTTCCCCGCCCCACGCCCCCCCCGCCACGGCAACGTGGCTGCACGTGCCCCCGTGCGTGCTCGCGGCCATGGAGCCGGCCGGCTTCTATGCGTCGCCGAGCGCGCCACCGCCCTGAAGGCCAGGGTTTGCACGTACGCGCCTGGAATACCGACGCGCAGTGCAGCGCATGGGGTGCTCATCGACACTGGCCTTTGATGCGGCAAAAACGCAGGTGTCATGCGAATCGACATGGTATTCTCGATTCGCTGGTCCCAAATACGTAGAGACGATAAGCGAATATTTACTGGACATTGAAATGTCAATACATCTTGATTACTGTTGATATATGAACACGAATTGAGTTCTGAGTTCCTGTGTCGATGGAACAAGAAAGATAAGGGTTCTCTTGTTACAGTCTATATCCGGTTATATACGCTCCAGTTATATATCAGGGTGATATATAACTGGGAGATTCTCGATCGACATTCTCTACTCGATCAGTGGCCAACCTCGATCGTCATCTGGCATACAGTCGGCAAAAAGCCCAATTCGGAGGAATTGAACTACGATGATCAAGGGGGTACGAACCTGTGCCCCAATGGGCCCCACCCCAGTCGTGGACCCCATCATCGTGGGCCCCACCGTCGTCAGCGCGACCACCGTCGTCACGGCTGCCCACGGTCCGCCACTGGTGTGCCCGCCTTTGTGGACAGCGCGTTGCTCTGCACTGCCGGGGACCCGAGACCGTGTCT
>Ga0115031_1003957_pt1 | contig 10974 bp, 13 predicted proteins | sample Maine_Asex4_meta_FD_87301 | JGI IMG/M metagenome (GOLD analysis project Ga0115031, IMG submission 87301) | Marine algal microbial communities from Maine, USA - Maine_Asex4_metaG | ecosystem: Host-associated > Algae > Red algae > Unclassified | place: Maine, USA | collected 2015-01-05 | reverse complement strand
GGTGCTCCTGGGCTGTTTAGGAGGGGGCCGGGGGGGGGGGGGGGGGTTGGCGCAGGGAGTGGACGCGGCGGCCGGGCGTGCAATCGATGCGGCTGGCGGCGGCGTGCCCAATGCAGCGGCCGGGCCATGCACCAATTGGGGTGGTGCCGAGCAATTTCCAGGCATGGCGTCTGTCCGCCGCCGCGCGCTCGCCTGGCGCGCGCGGTCTGCGCTCCACTTCTGGTTTCTTTCCTATACCCACCTGCCATCTGCCGGCAGCGCGCCGCGTTGGTTTTGGCCGTTGGCACCGTGGCGCGCCGCCGCCGCCCAACCGGCATGCAACCCGAACAGCGAGGCCCCGACGCGCTTGCCGGTCAGCGCCACGCTGGCAAAGGCGTTGCGTCCGCCCACTACCGTGTCGCTCTCGCGGTGGGCGGCGCCGGCTCGTACCTGTTTTTTCCGCATTGAAACCGTATACGAGTCGGTTGGTACACGGCCACCTCAGTGGCCGACGCCCAGACAAAATAGAGGACGTCAAGGCGCCATCGGCGCTCCGGCTGGGCGTAACCCAGTCCCGCCTGCGATCCTCCATCATGCCATTCAAGGCACTGCGGTCGTCGCTGCTGGCGGTCGGCCGGATGGGGCGCGGGAAGCTTTGTTTGGCGGCGCAGTCACGCCCATGTCGAGGTATATTACCTCGGTTCTAGAATGGAATAGCCGGTAGAGTTGTTGACAGTGCGCCAAGTCTACGTCCTTAGATCAGCACATGTGCGTCAGCGATTGCCTACTTTGCTGTCATGAGCCTAAGTACCTGAAGGATCCCTTACACCAAGTCGTTTCTGGGCCCAATCAGGATGATATTTCCAGAAGTCTTCAAGCGTACTGTTCCCCCAGCGTATTCGCTTGTGTACATCGTCTGCAAAGTGGAGCGCATGCTGATTTGCTGTACTGGTGCCGGTACCGACAATTTTCAAGTTACCTCCAAACGCCTCCAGTACAGGATGAACGGCATGTGCTGGGCCAAATTTGACCCCCCTCCACACTGCAAAACTTCCAATATAGTGTAAATTCCAGGCACATGCGTGCAATACCCTGGCCTTCAGGGCGGTGTCGCGCTCGGCGACGCACTGACACCGGGCACGCAGGCCGGCTCCATAGCCGCGAGCGCGTTAAAGCCCGGAAATCGCTGCGCGCGGTCGCCCCGCGCAACTCGGGGCGGTGGGAGGGGGCTGGGGGGCAGGCGCCGTCCGGGCCCTGCGACCCCTGTGGCAGGACAATCCTTCTCAGCCACGTAACTTCATTCGCATTTAGCGTCATCGCGACCCTTCCAACACTGACACGCCCTCAGATACCTGAGGACACGAATGCAGACTGCCACCTCCGAAACGCAGAGCAAGTCCCATGATCTGAGTATATATGTGCATCACTATACTTTGAGAGAAAGCACCCTGTCCTAAACGCCAGGGAGAACGATATTCGCGATTTAGACTGCGGCGCTCCTCTGAACGTGCCGAGTACAGGAATACACTGCGCCCTCAACGCGCCTGGCTGCCGCCACTCCACGGCACCGACACTGCTCAGACATCACGTACGCGGGGGTCTTTCCGGCGCTGATTGGGGACACGTAGAGCTCGCAGGACATCCCACGACCAAGAAGCGTAACGTGGCACCTACAAACAGCGATCTATCACGCTTCCCTTGCGGGCTGTCGTGAGGCTGCTTGTTGCTCTGCAGGGGGGCTGTTTATGCTTCGTCTCATGCCTTTATTCTTTGGATGCGCTTCCTCTGCAATCACTGCTTGACATGTCAAACAGAGTCCAGGCCATGAAAAGGACCAAGGATAAAGACAAAACCAGAGATACACCGCCCCGACTTGATCTCAGGCTGAACCCCTGCGTGCCCCGTTGAGCGCATCATTGATACAGAAACGAGCAGACCAGCGTCAAACGCAGAAAATCCAGAAAGATGTTACACACACGTAGCCAAGCACGAGAATCAAAGAGATCGACGAGGAACACGGAAGCGTCAGACGTCGGTCAGTATAGTAATACAAGAACTCTGTACGTCCGCGAGACCCGCACCCTACCCACCAAGTACGCAGGCACAACACACTACTGAATTGTATCACTCTGAGCAGCTGCTCGACAAAACATCCGCCTCACGGCACGTACCGACGAGCCTGCGGCAGATCGGAGACGAATCGAGGGGGTGGCGAACGACGGCGACGCCGGCGGGGCGTCGGATGACGCCGGGAGGGTGAAGGCGAGGGCGTCGGTCCCGAGCCGACTCAACGACATGTGGCAAAGCCCCAGACACGCCGCTCTCGCAGTGACGTTGACTCTTGTGGGGCGAGCGCATTGTTTTCCGACCCTCTCATTCGCACCGAGAGAGCACGTTGTGCGCGGTCCACCAGCCTCCTTCCACTCAGTGTACAGCTGCGCGCTGTCGTTTGCGACTCATACGTGGTGCGTTCCATGGAACACAGCGATAGCCCCCCTGTCAGCTCTCGACAGCAATGCTGGGTCATCAAGCTGTGAGTCCGCAGGGGGGTGCAAGGGCAGGTAGCCAAACGGGGTGCCCGGAAATCGCGGGTCAGTCAGGCCAGTTTTCCTGGGCTCTCCATGGACAGGAACACAGGAGACCGCGACGGACATGGACAGTGATCTTTCAACTACCTTCGTCGATCCACTTTAAAGAAAACTGCATTTCGCGACTTGATCAGGCGGTTTTTTGCCTCATTGGACGAAGAGCCGTCGGCGATGTCTATTTAGTCGGTGCCCCCGTCGCAGCAGTGCCGGCATTCTTCGGCTCTCCCATCTCGCTGCCGCGCTCGGTGCTGTCTCATCGTCGTCCCCGCCAAAAGCTGCCGCGTCGGCGCGCCCGCCGGACGCTACCTGCCGTCGTTCCTCGACCCCCCTCTCCCCTTCACCCCCCCCAGCGCAGCGGGACCAAAACCAAAAGCACGTCTGTTTTTGCCGGTTTTGAGCCTCTTGGAGGCCCGTGTTCCTGCTTAAAGAAGCAGAGTTCCCGTGCAAAAAACCGACGGACCCCCCTTGGCAGGCTATCAGAGGCCTTCCCATGCGAGGTCCCAGCATATTTGTGTTTTCGAGAACAGGCATCGTTCCTCGCTCCTCACATAGCGCCTGCTAGCAGGGTCATAGATGCTTTTCCTTCTCTCTCTCTTTCTGGAAGTATAAAGTGTATACGTCTTGTGCTGTGTCTCTTTTTTTCACGAGTGGAGGTGCATCTATCCCGGCGAGCAGATGATTCTGGCGCACTTTCTGGATAAAAGCAGCCTTGACAGAGCCCCAGGGCGGTTTGCGGATTATCTGTTTGTCCCAGAACACACAAAATCATACGTGCTCTTGGCGACGGTTTGGAGCCCGCTGCGCAGTCCCCTGATGCTCGCTTCTTCCGTCACCTCAAGTTCTGCCCCAGTCCGTTTACAGGCACGAAATGCCCACTGACTGTCCGCACCTGTGCGATTGCAACGCCTGTACGGGTGACGGTGATGACCCTCCCTGTCTGGCGTCCAAGAGGACATGCTTCCGCCATCAGGCAAACAAGCGGCGCCGGCTGACAGGAGACATTGTCTCTGGTGGTGGCTCTGCAGGGCCCCACTAGAAGTAACACGGACACGTACGGGGACAAGCCTCTGACCGATCTGGCCACCGGCTCTGGGCAGGGAAGGGTGGGCGAGACTGCGGGAGCGGACTGTCCAGCAGGACCGGATCACACGACTGATCGGGGGGCTGCTGCTTGCAACAAGGATGGACCTCTCAGTGCCGATCTGGATGTAGATCAGGATGGTAATGACGGCGAGAGCAGTACGGTGAGCCCGGACGGGGAGTCTGTGGACTCCACCGACGTGCGACCCGCCGCTTTTGTCGCGGAGGAGCCTGCCGACGAAGCCGGTCCCGCTGCGGAGCTGATTGGGTTGCCAGAGCTTGTAATGCAGGATTTTGTAAGCTGCAACGAGGTACAGCTTCCGGTGACTCCATTTGCCGAGAACGCCGAGGAATTGGCGCTGCTTACTTACTCCGTGAACCATGATCTCACTGAGGCGGCGTTTGCTCATTTGCTTCAGCTGCGCGCATGCAAGGCTACGTATCGAACTCCGTATTGCTAACCTCCAAAAAATGGCGGTTGCAGAGAGAAGGGAGGCAGAGCCCACGACAGGGCGTAGAAATGAAATCGGATTGGCTGTTCCACGAGCCACGATCAAACTATTGGCTGAGAGTTGCCGCCAGTAATATTGCAAGCCAATCACCGTGTCTTGCAGGAGTCACGCAGAGCCATTGCAACCCACAATGAGATTTCTTGAGATTTTTGGGCCGCTTGCTTGGGCCTGAAGAGGGCATGGAGAGGGTTCTGGGCCAGACCATCAATAGCGGGCGTCAGAAAGCCGCCGGGTAGAGGAGGGGGATGGCAGATGGATGAGGCCTGGTGGATCTGTCGGCAGGCCGTTGGTGGTGGGCGGCCTGGATGACCGCCGCTTCCGCCGCCGCCGCCGATGCCGCCGTCTTCGCCGCCGCCGCGTCGAACGCAGCGCGGAAGCGCCCCCCTCACCCCTTCGCGGCGGACATCGCGGCGCCCACCACCTCTGTCACTGCTGCAACCGCCGCGCTGTGGGCGCCCGACTTCCCCCTTCCGCGCACGTACGCTGCCGACATGGAGGCAATGGCCGCGTCGAAGGCGGGAGCCCGCTGGCTCCACGTCTTTTTTGATGTCGCTGCAGTCGTGGTGGTGAGCCGTGCCGTTATTGCACTAATCATCGAACGCGTCGATGTGCCTCTGCCGCCGCTGTCTGCGCTGCCGGAGGCGCTGAGGCCTGTGGTGGAAAATGATGAGGCCGCGGCCGCGGCAGCGTGCCGAGTGGTGCCATCAAAGGCTGACAGCTCTCTGTTTGACCGGGTTACGTCGAGAGCAGCGGTGGACTTCGGGGGAACCGCCGCTGCGGCAGCCGACGCGGTCGGGGCGGCGACAACGGCCAACGGGGCGTGTTAGGGTAGAGGCCCGTCTGCATTGCGGCCGCTGCCGCTCTTCTCAGTCGGCCGCGTGCACTGGCTGGTGCACCCCTTAGCGGCGGCGGCCGGCTATGGCTACGGCAACGGCGGTAGAAGCACTGGCCGGAGCCGTCTTCCCATCGGTGGTATGTGCAGGTGAAGAATCTGCCCTGCAGCAGAGACTGTTCTTCGCGAACCTTTTTCTTTGTTCTAAAAGGCAACAGAATGCTGGCAGAAATGTCAGGCACCGCTTCGTTCGCTGTCATGTACTTATCCCTCTCCTTTGCCCGAATGCTACAACAAGAAACTGCTACTCTCCCCGTCCTACTCTACTCAGACAAGCGCTTCTGGCGCAGCCTGGATACGGGAGCTTCCCACTTCGCCGCTGGTCCACGCAAAGGCGCCGGCTGTTCGCCCACCTTCTTGCGCGACGCCACTGCGCGATTCATGGCGGGAGGGTCGCGTGCCGCGTGTCCCAGCGCCTCTTCCACCAGGTAAATGACGCTCTGGTGCAGTGTCATGATCTCTTCGGCCTCAGCGACGCGCAGGCGCGTCCTCTGATGCCGATGGCTGATGGGGAGGCTGTTGTAGTCGACATGGGCAGCGCACACAGCCTTGCCTTTCTTCTGGAGCAGCGCGGTCATCAGTTGCACACGAGCCAGTGGCGGATGGGACTGCCAGTTGCAGGCAGTCCGCTCGTGCCGGCCGCACATATTACAGCGCCTCCCCTTGTTGGCCGCACTGTCGTCACTCCGCTTTTCCACGGCCGCCTTCTCATCCAGAGACATTGAGCAGCAAGCGCCTGCCGCCGCCGGTAGTGGATGCGATCGTCTCCTGCAGGGTGGACGTCATTGTTATTCGGAGCGTCTCGAGAAAGGTAACAGGGGGAAGGGACACAAGGAGTGATCGTGGGGAAGGAGGGTAGCGCCGTGAGGGCAAGAGGATGCGAAGTGATGTTCGTCCGTCGGACTGGTGGTGTCGTTGTCGCGCTGCTACGGGGGTACGCGAGCGTATCGATGAGATGCAGACTCAGCTGTGGCGTTTGTACACCGACTAACACCCTCTATGGTTCGGGGCAAGGGACTCACCTCCGACTGTTTTGAAGTAGCCTTGGGCGGAGCTGCCGAGCTCCTGGGGTCTCCTGCCCTCGCCCACGTTCGGGAGGAAGGTAGGAGGTATACATAAAGCGGACACCCGTGCAGGAAATGCGGCGGAGAGTTGTAAGTCGACTGTGTGGTGGTCAGAGCTGGTCGGCTGACCACCGGCAGCAGCTCCTTCGGAATGTACTACTCAGTCGTGGGTGATGATTCGAGCGCCTCCAGCTTCTTCGTGCGGCGATGCGGGAACCTGCCTCATTTTAGAGGGGCACCCTTGGGTACAGTGCCAACGACGGGAACGCCAGCGCTTGCACGGTTGGCGGGCGGTTGGTAGTGGGAAGGGGAAGGATTGTGGGGGAAACCCCGTACCCTCGGATGACACGACCCCCCCGGCATAGGCCGGGGAAGGGGCTGCGAGCATCCACGCAACGTCTCCCAGAGGGAGCCGTGTGTAGCGCTCCCTTAGGGCGTGGTCCAGGTGGGGCTTAGGGCCGCACCCGAGGCTCACATCCCTCCCCCGAAGTGGGGGAGGGACACCTCATCGGGCCCCGAGGGGCAGAAGCCAGAGAAGGACGAGGGGACACGCGACCCCTGGATCCGGGCCCCCTAGAGGGGGCGAGAAGCTTGTGGAGGCTTCTCTGACCGGGGCACATCCCGGGGGCGAGATTAGATCTCGCCCACGGTCGATATCCCTTGAAAACTTCGATCGAGGAATTGAAAAGTGTTGGGGAAAGTCTTCAAATTATTGTTGGGCTATTGCAGTCCAAGCTGGCGTAAGTCGAGGGACCCGATTTCCCTTCCAGTGGAAGGGGGTCCCCTGATCCGTGGCAGGGGCCTACCAGGACCCCGTGTCGGAGACCGTGGCCCGGGGGCCACCGGTCCCCCTACAACCGTCTTTTCCTGGGTAGGGTTTGTGCGCGCTGTGCGTTCCCGTAGGGTACATGAGTGTGTTTCTCTGGGTCGGCTTGCTTCCATGAATAAATCAGCGTTGCGTTTGCGTTAATTACGGCGTTCTGGTGCGCTTCGCGCCCTGTGATCCAGGCGTTTGTGTTCTTTCTCCTTTGTGTCGTTCCGCATCCTGTGTTGGGTTTTCTGACGGGGTCTTGCCCCGTCGGCTTTGAGGGCAGAAACCACTACAAGGTGAAACCGTTGCCTTTGGACCTTATGACATGGAGGAATACTGAGGGGGGGGTGGCTGCGATGTGAAGGCACGCAGGGTCACACTGCCGAACGTGGAAAAGGAAGCGCAGCCGTGGCGGCCCGGGAGGTGCACACTTGAAGGCGAGGATTGTCATTGTTGACACAGTTGGTGTCAGCCGTAATGACGTGGAGGCAGTATCGAGAGTTGTTGGCTGCGCTGCGGAGGCACCTCGGGGGCACATTGCCACGGGCGGGAACAGAAGCGCTGATGAGGCGGATGACAAAGCGGGAGAGAGAAAGAGGGGAGGGTCCTTCTGCCACAGCTCATCGCCAGTGGCCATGACGAAGTAATAGCACCACTGGGGGGCTGGCGCTGAACTGTGCAGCGCTCGGGGGGAAAAAAGCTGTCGGAGAAAGCACCAGCTCGAATCTGGCCGACGAGGAGGAGGGGAGGGAAGGGACGGGTACTGTCCCTCATGCCGCAGTTCGCCGTTGGACCGAGACCGGGGAAGGAAGTATCGGTGTGGCAGGTTCTTGACAGCGGGGCCACTCGTGGAGGATTTTGCCAGTGGAGGGACCTCGCTGGTGTGGTCAGCAGGCTTGGGGATTTTGTTCGCGTGGCACGGTTTCTGTCCTCCTCCGACCCACCCTGCCCACTCCGTGTTCCCCTGCTGTCGTCGTTTCATTCAAGCGCTGTTGTTTCAGTTTACACCTCCCCCCTCCCAGGTGGAACCACGGCTGACCCCTTCTGACGCTCCGCGCTGAGGACAATGGTGTTTTTGTGGCACAAAGAGGCCGGGTCTCTCATCAAAAACACCGCCCTCCCCGTCATCCAGCACTGCCGGCCAGAACCTCCCCCGACTGCCACGGGAATTGGGTTTCCCGTCGTCGCCGCGTCGCGCTCGCAGCTGCTCCCGCGGTTCAATGCTGGCCATCCGAACGTCTTGCCGCCGGCCGTGGCGACCACCACCGCCGCCACTGCTGCCGCCACCGCCACCAAAACCTACGTCGTCGTGACTTCCAACCCGATTCCGCTGCCGTCAGGCGAGGTCGACACTTGGGGTGTTGAAGCGCGAGGCGGGCGATATTCCGTGATCTACTCAGTCAGAGCAGGCCTTGACAAATGACAGAAAATAGGTAAACACTTGATTTCTTGAACTATATAGTTGCGAGAGAATGCATGTTAGGAGATCCTATGCATTGAGAGCAAGCCCAGCGGGGCCCGCCAGCGCCACAGTATAGCGTATTCGACTCGATTCATGGCGCATTGTCAGTGGCCCCTCCAAATTATGGAGCGGCCGATGGTCGGTGTGTTTCAGCGGTTCGGGCGCCAGAGTATAGGGAAAAATCCGAATTCTTCAGAACCGCGCCAGGAAGTGGAGGAGCCCGGCCTGCACCATCCCAGCTGCAAACCAATCCCATGCGTTTTCTGCTGGCGGAGCGCTCGCTGCGGCTGTGGAAAATTATTTACCCCGTCCCCTCTCTATTCGCATATCGTCCCCCCGCCCTGCCCCCCCCCCACAGGGGCTGAAGAGCGTTTTCCGGGGGCCTTGGCCATCACGCTCTCCAGGAAGAAGGAATGGGTTCAGCGCCATCGACCCCCCGACCCTCGGCCAGCTGAAACAAGCTGAAGATGTCGACGGAGAAACCGACGTATTAGATCGCTTCTCTGTTTATGTAGAGCCTAGTGGCGGTGACTGGCGAAAAAAACGACAGCATTTGAATCCTCCCTGTTGCACTGTGCTTCCGGGAGGCGGGAATTTATGGTCGCTGGCTTCGAAAGCGACGTTGCAGCTGGACGTGTCTTGTGGTCATTTGTCAGGCGATTGAAAGAAACCACAGGGCCACTTCAAAGTGCCACCTGTCCTCACATTCGAGATAACCTTTCGATTCGCAGCGGCATGTTTCCGCCATATGTCACCGCCAAACATTGGAATGGCGTAGATCTCACGCCATACCACTGGATTATAGCGTCGGATCTCCGCCATCCCAACATTATGCGTGGAATCCGCGTCATGAATCTGACCGCTGAGCACTCTCTTCGCTATGAATTGGCGTTAGCAGAGATTTTCCGCCATAATTCGAACCGCTGGGCTTGCTCTGAGGAGATTGGCGGGGCAATGATGTTCATGTCCAAGAACGTCTCGGAGGGCAATCGTCTCAACCGGGGCACATCCACTTCGTGGTGCCCAAGGCCGACAAACGGTTGCTACATAGGTCGGCTGCTCTTCTTAGGCCTTGACTGAGCTGACATTGCGTCGACAACTACAAACTGGGATTCCCACATTCGGAAGGCCTTACGCCGTCTGCCTTACCGGTGGAACCCCTGCGTCGCCAGCTCCCTGCACAACGCGGTTATCTACGCTGTCGGAGCCGCATCTGAACGCCCGCAGCGGACAGACGCCGGGAACGATAAGGAGGAGCATCAACCGGAGCGGAACAAGAACCCATCGGCCCGAGCGTTCGTAACGAAAGGGCGAAAGCTTATGGACCACTTCAACCACTCGGAGCAAAGTGTGTCAATTTGAAAGTTTGCCAACGTGCCGCACGACGGGCCGTGCCGCCTGCTCATGACGGACGTTCCCACGCGGTGGAGCTCAACGTACATAACCATGGCTCGGATGTACACGTGCTACTCGAGGCTCGTCGTCTTTTTTTCCTCAAGTGAAGTCGGGGCAGAGGCACGGAGGCGGCAGCTGACGTCCTCGGAATGGGACCGCCTCCGCCAAGTAATGGGCGTGCTGAAGGGTATTTTCAAGGTCTCGACGAGGTCCCAGAGCGCCACACAACCTGATTCGCACTTGCTCTCGCTGCGCGTGTCGCTGTGGCGTGTTTTCCACGACGAACGCTTCTTTGTGCCCGCTCGCGAAGGTCTGCCGCTCGCTGCCGGCAACGAGGCGATTGAAACGTACAATGACGAGCACAGCACGGCGCCGGTGACCGTCGTGGACAACTACCTCTACCCAGCCGAGTATTTGTACGTGGATCCAGCGCCCGGCAATGAGCAGCTCTGCGACGATGCGGCGACAGCTTTGCGCGTTTTGCGGAAGCAGCTGGATGATCAACTCTTCAACAAAGAAGACAACTCCCGGCAAGGGCGATCACAGCAATTCTATATTCTGTGCTGTGAGCTGCTGTGAACTGCTGTGACTGCTGCGTGAAAGAATGGTCGGATCCGAGAAACGCTCACCGAAGCATTCTTTGGCGACGCACCATAATGAGGACTCTGTTGTTAGGCGCCACAGTTGCAGTTCTCCCATGTTTTCCTGTCCACAGTTTCTCTTAAATCTTGAGCGATCGGTTATACGGGGTGCCACTCTGACCCTCCAGTCAAGCCATCCCCCACTCTGAGGTGGGTTCCCGCCAAAGCTCTCAACTCAGGGTTACCCCCTCCCCCACAGCCCTTGGACGGCCCTTTACTCTTCCGCCCCACTCCGTAAAGCCGATTAGGGGCCTTTGTGGGAATCTTGTGCAAAGATTCCCTCCCCTGCCACGTGAGCGGCGCGCCACCCGCGCCGCGTGGGGAGTTCGGAGACCCCGCCAGGATCATCCTGGCCCATGATGGTCCCCCGCGCCAGCCTCCGCCGCCCGCGGTCGCCTGTGGCGACGGGCGGCACGACGGATCTCTCGGGGGTGGCCCGCCGGTCAACTCCACCCCCCTTGGGGAGGAGGAGGGGGCGGGGCGGAGGTGGCGGCGGCGTGCGCGGGCGCGCGCCCGCCCCATCGCTGTGGCACGGCGGCGGTCGCTAGTG
>Ga0115031_1003954_pt1 | contig 10976 bp, 15 predicted proteins | sample Maine_Asex4_meta_FD_87301 | JGI IMG/M metagenome (GOLD analysis project Ga0115031, IMG submission 87301) | Marine algal microbial communities from Maine, USA - Maine_Asex4_metaG | ecosystem: Host-associated > Algae > Red algae > Unclassified | place: Maine, USA | collected 2015-01-05 | reverse complement strand
TGCCTTGCCGCAATTGCTCCACCCGAGCGCCCACACGCAGGTTCCCCCCCCCCCCCCCCCCCCCCCCCCCCTCCCCCCCGGCCCCTCCCCTGCCGCCGGGGGGTCGGGGGGGGGGGGGGGGGGGGGGGGGGGGGGGAGGTGCGCAACGGTGCACCGGACTATGGGGTCTAGACGGAGCCTCGTGGGGCGAGAGAGGGATGCGGACAAAGACGAAAGAGGCTAGAAAGGCACCAGCCCTTAAAGGTGAGTGAAGACGTCTAAGTGACTGAGGCCAGGCGCTCGCGATTGTCGCTGACGCCCTTGTGTCCCAGGCGATTGCCGTCAATTGCCTTCCATCTGAGCCCGCGACACGCCGAAAGGCGACCAAAAATCCTTCACAAGGGCTCGGTCTCGGCTCGTGCGGCTTCAGAACGCCACCGGGAAAGGGAGACGTTCCCAGGAGCACCGCTGGTCTGGATAAGGACCGCCACGGGAGGAGTTGGACGCTGGGAAGGATGGTCTGCATGCCAATGAAGGGGCGCTCAGTCAGACAGCTGTTAGACTTGTATCCAAACATTGTACAATTTGGTTTGAAAATGACAGAGTTGGAGCCAACAATGAGGATCCTGCCTGCCACAATTCAGCTCTCGGGCGACTATTCACGGCACGCACACAACACTTTGGAGCAATTATTTGATTGTACAATTGTCCTCAGCACTTGTGCTCCGTTCGAATCGGCCAAAAATGGGCAGACTGCAATACTCGTCTCACAGAGGCTATGAAGGCCTAGAAAATTGAGATGCGTCCTATAAAATTGGGATGCGGCCCAATCGCTCTCGACCAGTGGATATTTTGCATGTTGCTGGCTGGTTTTCATCTGGCATGAGTAAAGCTCAGACCCAGAAGAGCAGCCTTAACTAGGCGTGGCAGGCTGGCCGAGGACGCGCAAGACCGTTGCGCAGAGTCGCCATGGCGTGGCTCCCAGCCGCCACACGCGGCCCCGCGCCGCCCGCGGGGTTCCATCATAGGAAGCCCCCCGAGGTCAGGTGGGCCAGTAGCGATTCTTCTTTCAACTCGCTGATGGAACTGTTCTGGACCTAAGTGCGTTCAGAACATTTACCGCGGGGTGGTACTGTACGCACACAGGCGCGATGGCCGCGTCCGCGGAAAAGGCGTCGCACGCTAGATGGTCATACCCATGCACCCTTCAGGTGCGGACTTCTGGGTTTCTTGAGTACGACTGGTTGTTGATGGCTCCCCACCTTGACAACCCTGCACGAAGCAGGAAGCGGCTACGGGCTTCAACGGCAAGAAGCAAGACACCAGCAGTGCGCTCTGAGACAAGTAAGCACATTCCAAGACAGAGAGAACGAGCAATAAGCCGCACCAATAACTTTCAAAAACGTTTTTCTCATTCCGCCTCTTTTCTTCTTGGAGGCTATAGTCCTTTACCTCTCTGTGCTTCGCAGACGCTTCTGGATCACTTATGATGAGCCTGTAAGCCTCTCTAAAACTGCGCTGCGGTGAAGCGTGTCAGCGCCACATTGGGCCATTCCATATTTACCTATCGGATCTTTGCTCGCTCGTGGAGAAGGCACGCGGCCACTCCTTCTTCTCTTCAATCAACGTGCGGCTCATGACGGAGGGGATGGTTAGGAGCCGCTGCTTTTTGTTGGAGCTCCTGTCCTCGTATCGTGTCCCTGCCAGCCGCATGTTCCAAGAGGTGCTGAACGTGAACGGAGAGTGCGGTGTCTCACTCACATGTAGCCGCTTGCTGGATTCTTGAACCATAGAGCCGTCGTCTATGGCGACAACCTGTGACCTCTACGACCGCTGTGTGGCTCCTTGTTGTGCCTTGTGGTCAACGACATGCAACACGCTACCTTCCTTTCGCTGTCCCTGACGCGTCAACCGATTGGTTTCGGCATCATCTGGGACATGGCACGATTTTCCGCAAAGCGGACGACCTCCTCAGAGGGCAACACTGGAGACGAGCCGAAAGGAGGGACTTGCAAGGAGGTCCGCATGCGCCGGTACTTGCTGACGGTGGGTGGCAAGGCGTTCATCCCACATATTCCGTTCGTTTCCTTTTGGAGCTTAGTGTAGACCAAGGTCTGCGAGCCGGTCCCGCTTTTTCGCGGTATTCACATACTGCTGTTGTGGAGACCACAGCGCGTATTGACGTGGGCAGGGATGTTTTGTTCTTTGCTTTTTTTGATACTGCTAGCCAATGACCGGGCTTTGGTTGCTGCTGAGGTAAGCTTGTGCTCATGTTCGCGCATCTACCCTTCTTCCACTCACTCGGGAAGTGGCTCCATCGTCATAAATCGGAGTCTCAGTCCCGTCACGCAGCGTTTCAATTTCTGCGCATTCCGGTTGTCCATCTGTGGAAATAGTTTCTGGACAACGACGGGTCGCTGGTTAGTTGCGCCTGGAAGCTGAATGAAGGCGCGGACGACATCTAGGCGGGCACGTTCTCTCTGGCGGTGGACTCCGACATGATCATGGCGTGCATCCAGAGCAAGTTCTCTGCTCAGGACGCCTTGACGTTGCTCGGCTGGGCGGACAGCTACGCGTGTGCGGTCGCCATGCAGAAGGCGGTATCTGATGCCTCTGCAGACGTGGCTGCTGCTGGTGCCACTTCTTGCAACGCGAGGTCATTCATGCAATCGCGGATTGCCATCGTCCTCGCTGCTCGTCGCAGATGGCGCAGCGCGTAGGCTACTTGCTAGTATTAGCTGTGTCGGCACATGGAGTCGGTAATGGCGCTTTGCTGAGAGGACGTCGAGAGATACGTTGAATTCCTCCTGAGCGGCTTGATGGTCAGCACTGACACCGTTTTGATTCAGGGCTGGCGGCAGATGCTCGCGCCCCCCCACTCCCGTTCCACCCTGGCACCCCAAACTGGGGTCTCCACACTCGCACACAGCATGGACGCCTGCGGTGTCCATCGCAAGCCCCCCTCTAGCCTCACCGCCCGCCCGCCAGCCACCCCACCCCGACATGGTTCCCTCTTCGATGAGATCCGTCGACGCGTCGCCACTTGCGTGACGACGCCCACCCCGCCCCTCGTCGGCTCCGCTGCGCGTCGACTTGAGCCCCGCCACTCACCGGCCACGAACCCCCCGGCCGTCATGCCCACGGCCGCCGCGGGGGTGAAGGACACCCGCCGCCCGCCCACCGTCACGCACCGCCGCGGCGCGCGCCACGCTGCTGATGGGGGGCGTCACAGCACCGCTGCGCGCAGCCCATAGGCACCACCCGCAACGCGCGCGCGGCCTGCGCGCCACGCGCGACACCGCGTCGTGCGTCCCGGCCGGCCAAGGACGGTCCGGCAGTTGCGGCGGCAACGCCGACATGGCGGCGGGCGGCTGGGGCCCCGCCGCGCAGCGACCACCACCGCTGTCACGAAAGCCACGGGGCGCGTGCCGCAGCGGGACCACCCCCTCGCCAGACGGGCCGTTGTGGCCACCGCCGCCACCGCCGCCGCCGCTGCACCCGCACCCGCTCCCCCCCCCCGTCGACCGGCGACGGGGGACCGACGGGCCGGGCCGGCACCGCAGAGCAGCCACCCTTCCAGCCGCTTCGAAGCCCGCCCCCGCCGACGTTCCCGCGCGGCCCGCGCGGCGCGCACGCACAGATCCGGCCGAGCAGCGCCGGGGCCGCCGACCGGGCGGCACGCCCAGTGAACGGCGGAGATTAGGATGCAGACACGTTGCATCATTTCAGCGTACACGTGAATCTCGTACCGTATCCACCATTCCAAGAGGCGTACACACAAGAAGCGCAAAAAAGCAGGTAAAAAGCAGATACTTCCGTTACTGATCGTGACGTGAGAAAGTACAGAAGCTCGTGCTGAATATTGCTACGTGGTTTGCAACCCACTTTTGATGTCCTCGTTTTCTTGTAGCTGCTGCTCTTCTCACGCTACCTCTGATGAAAATATTGTGCCACCTTGACGCATGGATGTCACCTCGTTCCCCATCCGCATCATAGAACCCATGCTACTAACCCCCCCGTCCTTCGATCATGGGCTCATCCAAAAAAGAAGGCTATCCGAATTCATCATATGGCTGATCCCACAATGCTGAGAGGACGACAACTAGGCCTCAGCTTTCAGTCGACAACAGGATACCGAGCGGTTCATCCGAGTATCGAGAACTCCATATCACTTTCCAGCAGTGTTCGACGCTTCTGAGGAACCGAGGCACTAATGAGCTTTGCAACGAATCATGAGCTCGCTGAACTCTGAACAAGCAGTGCAAGGCTCTGCTTGGCCGTGCAAAAAGCAGGCCGGCGCCTCTACCACTGTCGCCAGCGCCCTCCACCGTGCTCGTCCCCCCGCCCGCCCCCACCGTCGTCCCCCCCCCGCCGCATCGTCGCGCCCCGCCGGCCCGTCATCGTCGCCCCCCGCCACGCCGTCGTCGCGCCGTCTCCCTGCCATCGACGTCCCCCGCTCAACCCCCCCGGCGTCACTACCTCCCCGCTGTATGCGTCTTTGCGGCTGGCCGCCCGGCGGGGTTGCGGCCCCACTCCCGGCGTCGTTACCGCCCCGCGCCCTGCGTCGTTTCCTTCAAGACCCCAGCGTCGTTTCCGTCCCCCCCCCAGCGTTGTTGCTGCCTCCCTGTCTTGTCGCCGCCATCGTTCTCATTGTGAGGGTCATTCTACACCAGCCCGAACGCCCCGAACGTCCGAACGCTGAACGGCGATATCGAAATCCCATTGGGCGACGTGGCCTCGGCTGGAATGCTTGGCCAATGGAATTTGAATATGGCCATCCAGCGTTCGGACGTTCGGGGCGTTCAGCCTGGTGTAAAATGACCCTGAGTATAGACAAGATTAGAAAACGAAATAGGGAAACCTCCATTGCATATGGTGCGTGTCCTAAAAATGAGACATCGCGGTTTTTTCTTTTTTTCTCGGCCCACTGGCCTTCTGCAACGGTCCGATAATGTAGTGTGACCCACTCGGTCCCACTTTGCTTCCAGAACAGCCCCTGACAGTGTTAGCAGAGGCGGCACATCCTTACGTTTCATGGGGGGAGGTGTCATTCATTGCAACTTCGACAAGTGAAGATCACGTGGCCCAATCAAATGCACAGGTACTAGAGAAGGCATGTGCTGACAATTTGTGCAAGAAGAAAAGGGCACCACCTTACCAATAGAAACGTGAAAAAGACCCCCACGTAGCCCCCTGTGAGAAAAACACGATTTGGGACACCCCTCATCGAGGCTCCAGTTAGCACAAGATCTTTGGCGTTGCAAACCTTCAACCCAAAGAACATAAAAAGGACTGGCTCCAAGATCGAGGCTATCTGAGAGGTCCACAGAACAGGGCCCACAGGCGGGTATTAAGGAGTTGGCAGCCAAGCACGCGTCGGGAGAGGCTCTTTCAATGGAGGCCAGTCGAGATTCTTCTCGTACCCCACGCCCCCTGCCCCCGTGCAGTGGTGTGTCAGTCCTTCAGAAAACGCGCATATCTCAATTTCGGGACACGCACCATAGCTCTGACAGAGCTGTTGTGTTTTAACTTGCTGTTTTCTCAATTTCGGCCGACGTGCACCGGAACAGGAACAAGAGTGACTATTTAGTATTTCGCAATATCTTCACATCTTTCGAAAAGCTCGTTACTGTATTTGTGCTTTCGCAACATGTATCCGGATCAATTGGGAACAGTAGAATTGGCAGCGCGGATGAGGCAAGCTAGAATGTCGGTCGCAGCCGCGCCCACCGTCGTCGTTGACAGCGTCGTCGCGCTGACCACCATCCTCATCCGTTTCATCGTCATCGTACCACGTCTCTGTCAACGAGCAGGCATCATCCTTTCAGTTTCGTTTCTCCAGCAGATTGGCGGCGTGTCGCAGTGCGGCACCGCCGCGGCGGGAAGAACGAGGACAATGGCGGACAACGATCATGCTGGGTCTTCTTCATATGATGTGATGGAGATTCCGGGTATGTCTGCGTGGGTCATGTTGCGCTCTTGCTCTGACACAGCCGGCATCTGATCGGGTGGGGGAGGCTATGAGGCGACCGGCAGTAGATGGACCGTGAAACTCACCTGAAACGCTTGATTCGACGAACAAATGGATCCCTTTCCTTTATCTCTTTGGTCTTGATACCTTTTTTTTCTCTTTGTTCCTCAGAAAACAAGAATAGCCGAAAATGCAGTGCCTGCCGCCTGGTAGAGCACATTTGGGGCGGCTGCCCGCTCGTGTGGGAGCCGATGGTCCATTGCAAGTGCGGAAAGGGGTCGTTTCCCGACCGCTCCGTCGCCTGCGAAAAGTGCAACCAACGCGGGCACTCGCAGGACACGTTGTCTCAGCCAATGAGAGTCGGCTTCGTTGTACGGTTTACGCGCCCAGAGCTTGACCACGCCGCTATGCAAGAGCGCGTCAAGATCCTCCGGGCGGCTATGGAGCCGACTGCAAGGGCCAAGAAGGCTCTCGCCAAGGCCAACAAGGGGCGCCTCGCTCAACTCGTACCGGGGGCGGGCTCTCACCTGTAGACGCACGTGCGGCAATCCGAGCTCGTCGACGAAGCCGGCATGGGCGGCGCTGCCGCGTCGTCGGACGTGCGAACGGCGGGGGAAGTAGACGCGGCGCTGCTGAATGATGGGGCATCCCGCCCGGCAAGCCGCGCACTGGGCGCGTTCGCGGCTGACAGTGCGCGGCACGGTGCATCTGGAAACTCCCAGCCGCCCTCGGGGCTTTTGGGGGAGGTACCGGTGTCTGCGTCGCGCCGCAATGCGCTAGCCATTTTGGAGAACGGTGTGCGTAAGCGCGCCCGATACTCGGCAACCACACGCGTGGGTATGCATCGCGCTACGTGGGCGGCTGGCCTGGATGCGCCTGGCGGCGCGGGGGAGTGCGAGATTCTCGGATCCAGCAGCCCCGTTTTTTGTCTTACTGGCCCGCAGCTGCGACGCGCAGCCGTGCGCTACCTCCAGATCCCTGAGGTCGCCCTGTACGAGTTTTTTTGGCCCGACGCTGATGTACGTCGATGCCTCCGTCACCAGCGAGCTGTTCACCACCACCGAGGTGTGCGACGCGTTGATGGGCTGCGCCGACCGCGCCAAGCTCGAAGTGCCATCCGTACGGGCGACTCCTCGCCAGTTCATCTTTGAGCTCCGCCACGGAGATGAGGGCTGGCAGCGTTTTCTGGATCCACCAGCAACTGGGCGCGAGGATGCCGTGGAGGAATCCCCTTCTGACTCTGAGAAGTAAAAGCTACTCCCCTTTGGTGCGCTCGAGTGTCGAATTCACCAACAGGCCTGCCTCCGTCAGCAAGTAAACACACAGCACCACAACAAGAACTACCCGAAAATGTTCACTCAAGTGAAAGCCGCAAGAATGCAATGTCGGCTGATTAGAAAACGCGCCCAGGCACGCCCCGGTTACCGCCTTGCAAACGCCACAGCACCCACAGCACCGTGCGCACCATCTGACCGTACGGCACCATAGAAACGGTCCACAACGCCCTGCGCCACGCAACAGGCGACCTGCCGCAGCCCAAAACTACCTTGCACGACATGAAGGCGTCCAACGTTGCGTGCTACACCAAAAATGGACGCCGCCGCGGCCGACCACCCGGCCGTCGTGGTGCCCGCCATCGCCCGTACAAATCAGACGCCGCAGCACACCGTGTCCAGGCATTCTCCCTCCAAATGGAACGTCAACGCCACCCTGCCCACAGCACCGTCAGCGCCACCCCCCACCACAGCGCTGTAGCAGCACCATCGGCACAACCCCACCCCACAGCACCGTGTGCGCCACGCCCCCCTACAGCGCTATTGCCGTGACCTCCATCTCCGTGCGCACCGCCACCTTTACTGACCCGCAGCCGAGCACGATGGCGTTGCTCGAAGCGGCGGTGTCTAACGTCGCGTGCTACACCAAAGTGGATGCCGCCGCGGCCGAGCACCCGGCCGTTGCGGCACCCGGCGCCCCCCGCACAGACGCGACGCCGAAAAGCAACGTGGCCAAGCACCCCCCCCGCAACTGCAACGATAGCGGCACCGTGTTCACGTCGCCGTCAGCGGCGCCCCCCACGACAGCGCTGTCAACGCGACCTTCACCGCCGTGCGCCCCGCCACCTCGGCCAACCCGACGCTAAGCAACAGAACCTTGATGGACGCGGCGGCGTTCAATTTTGCGTGCACCAAAAATGAACGCGGCCGCTGCCGACCACCCGGCCGTCGTGGTGCCCGTCATCACTCGTACAAAGCAGACGCAGAAGCACACCGTGTCCAGGCACTCCCCCTCCAACTGGAACGTCAACGCCACCCTTCCCACAGCTCCGTCAGCGCCACCCCCCACGACAGCGCTGTTAACGCGGCCGCCTCCGCCGTGCGCCTCGCCACCGTCGCGGACCCGACGCCGAGCAACATCAGCTTGATGGACGCGGCGGCGTCCAAAGCGACGTGCTACACCAAAATGGATGCCGCCGCGGCTGAGCAGCCGGCCGTATTGGAGGCCGCCAACGGCCTTGCCGAGCAGACGCCGAGAAGCAAGGCGTACAGGCACCCGCCCGCCAGCGGCATCAACAGCGCCACCCTCCCCAAAGCACCATGCGCAGCACCCACCCCGACAGCATGGACAAGGCGCCCTCCTCCGCTGTGCGCCCCGCCACCGTCGCCGACATGCCGCCGAAAAACACCACGTTGATGGACGCAGCAGCGTCCAATGTGGCGTGCTACCCACAAATGTACGGCGCCGCCGCTGTGGAGACATGGGCGTGGACCCGAGCGTTGTCAAGCACTACCACGCACCGTTCCCGCTGGTTTGCCCAGACCACAGCAGGGTCCCACTCGTCCATGTGAGGCAACAGGTGATTGATCACAAACAGCAAAAAGTCAACGGACGACTGTCCAGGTGGAGGACGCGTGATCAACCATTCCAACGATTCATCATGGGCCATGGCGACAAAGAAGCTTGTGCTCGCCCGAGGCGACGACAACACGTAGCTTTCGGCCCGCTGCCCCTTGGGCGACCACGCCCACCTCCTCTCGGCTGCGCGACCCAATAGATGTGCCTCGTCCACAAAGACGCGGCAATGCATCGGAATGACCCACTGGGCCTCCACCCACGCCGTGCGCAGCGCCTCGTTCCTGGTCACAAACGCCTTCTCGATGACCTTCCTCGCGTACCCGTTGAGCTCATGGATGCGAAAAGTGGAAGATACCGACACCTCCACGTCGTCTCCGACCTGGGCGCCATCGAGGTTAACGAAGTCCGCCACCTCGTCCAAGTAGTGCTCAGGGCGCTCCTCAACCGCGTCCAGCACGGCGTCCCGCAGCTCTAAATTGTAGCACCGGTTGTCGTGGTGCCGGTTCCATTTGATAGGGTTGTAATGGACGTCCCCGCCCGTGTCGGCAAAGTAGCGCAGGCCTAGACCGCACTCACCAGGGCCAAGAATTGCGGGCCCAGCGGCGCAATGGCTGTGAGAGTCGGCCAATGTGCCGCAGTTGTATGGCGACACTCCCTGGAGGAAGAGAACTGGTGTTCGTGCTGCTTGGGTTTTCACCGGAAAAACGAACCAGAGGACCGTATTTGGGTGCCAATTGACGCCCAGAGTGCCTCCGAATTTTCTCTGTGGGACAATTTCCAAGGTTTCCGGTCGCGTCGTTTGAAAGTTAACTCTACTGTAAGTGTCCATTCTGTTCTTGTTCCTGTTCGCATCGGCCAGAATTTGGAAAACAGCAATCCTGTCGAGCTCAACGACAACCTTTCTCCAGCCATGACATGGTGCTCGTGAACATCTCTGCCACCAGCCACCTCTGTCGACCACGCCAGGCACAGCATTTTCCGCCCAAGTCGGAGTGAAGACTATGCGGTAGGCCGCTTCGGGAGACCAAATAAAAAGAGCCTGACGGCCGTGTTCCCTCATGTGCACACCTCTGGTGACCACCGGCGGCAGTCCGAGTTGCGTGGCTTGACCCAGGCTCGGAGTGAACAGGCGCTTCCAACATGGGCGCGCTGTGCAAGGCCCTGTCTCGTCCACTAAAGGCGCATCTTGTCGAGCTGTCAGCAGTTACGATGCTGGATCAGACTTGATGGGCTTACAGCCATGTGAGCATTCCATGGCCATTCTGTTGCGTCAGCCACACGTGCCAGAAGGAGCAGTACTTGTGGTCCTGTTTTTTGGCATCACACGAAGACTGCTTCGCTGTCACTCATGGATCGCGTGCTGTGATTGGCCCAGTTGATGACAAGTTCACTCAGACCACTCTACAGCTGGTGTCAGATGACAGTTCTGGGTCGGTCTTGCTTGGTCGGTCGGCCCTCCTGGCCACAAATTCTTATGTCAAGTCCAAGGAGACACCCCTTGTCCCGGAGTGACGTTTGCGGATGGAGCGCAGCCGAAACTGATCGAGACAGTGGATGTGACAGGTAAACGGACCACTTGCAGAAGGTCGATGGGTGGCTGTCAATTCATTTGGACCGGACTCCTCCCGCACTCTTCAGACGGGGCCGTGACAGCTTCCTGCGGTCTCGGTCATACGTGTCGCAGAAGCAGTTCTCGGAGAAGTTCCTCCGGTGCTGCGACTCTAAAAATCGAGGGATCAGCTATAGTGCTCAACATGGCCCGGTCTGCAACGAGCGTGATGGCGACGCGGCTTGCTCCAGATCGAAGCGATTCGCATGGTTCAGCAGGTAGACTTTCGATTTGTCGCAAATTGGAAAAAACACGTGTGATGTGAATGCCCCGAGACGCCCTGATGCGCCTGCTGCCAGCTACGGTTAGGACACGTCTTCAGAAAGCTGGCTCCAACCGCTGGAAAAGTGAAAAGTGTCTGACACCTTGCAATCTGGCCAATTCCCTGGACTTTAGTCTAGGGTGCTTTCTCACACCCACACGTCGAAAAAAAAATCCTTTTTTCTAGTGCACGTTGCGGGAGTACTTAAAAAAACGTCTTTGGCGGTCCGTTTGGCTCCCTACGCCGTTGGAGGACGTCCTCCGGCGCTTTCTTGACTATGGGAACATGCGCCGGGGCTGCCC
>Ga0115031_1003951_pt1 | contig 10980 bp, 17 predicted proteins | sample Maine_Asex4_meta_FD_87301 | JGI IMG/M metagenome (GOLD analysis project Ga0115031, IMG submission 87301) | Marine algal microbial communities from Maine, USA - Maine_Asex4_metaG | ecosystem: Host-associated > Algae > Red algae > Unclassified | place: Maine, USA | collected 2015-01-05 | reverse complement strand
GGGGGGGGGCGGGGGGGGGGGTGGGGGGTGGTGGATGGGGGTGGGGGGGGGGGTGTGGGGGGGGGGGGGGGGGGGGGGGGGGGGGGGGGGGGGGGGGGGGGGGGGGGGGGGGGCTTGGGTTGTGGCGGCGAGGGCACATCTGCGGCGTCCACGGCGGTGACCGGGGGGTCACCGACAACTCTGCGGGTGGCCGGACGACCACCGTGGCGCCATCGACAGCGGGGGCAAGCGTGGCGACGATGGCTCGGCGGGTGGCAGCGCGGGTGCGGCGAGCCGCGCCGGGATGCTGCCCGGAGGCGTCTCTGTGAGTGTCGAAGCAGGTGCGGCGGCGGCACCTCGTGGCCGAACGGGGGGGGCAGGGGACGGCATTATTGGAACGCGGAATTGGTGGCGGCGGCGATGATCGGGGGGGGGGATCGCCGAGGACTCGGTGGCGGGCAGCACGGACGCGGGGGCGGCGGCGGCGGAAATGGGAGGGGTGGGCGGCGACGGCTCAGCGGGTGGTCGAATGTGTCTAGCGGCGGCAGCGCCGGTAGGAGGGGCCGGGTATGGCGACGGCTCGGCGAATGGCGGCGCGGGCGCACCGGTTGGCACCGGTCGACGTGGGGGTGGGTGTTGGCGACAGCTCGGCGGGTCACGGCGCCGGCAGAGAGGGGGGTGGGGGGGGGAAGCGTTGGGTGTGCCGCCGTCCTCGGCGGCGCCGGGGACGGCGGCACGGCCGCGTCGACGCCACTGGCGCCGCACGGAAAGCCGTGGCAAGGAAAGGCGTTCACGAGAAACACGTTGGGTTTTTCAGTGGTTTTGCAGCCAAAGTTGGCAGACATACACGCGCCTCTGAAGGGAGTTCTTCGTCTGGCCATTCATGCTCACCTTGATGCCATCGGTGGAGTGCCCCATGTGCTCCATACTTTGGCAGCACGAACACATACCAAGACAAGCAGAAACGCCATAGACGCAGGCAGTTGATGCCTCGCCGCGCCTGACGGCAAGTGCAAAAAAACGGTGGTGTGGCCAAGAAGCGCGATATAGCGAACGGCAAGGCAATCATACAGAGTAACAGCACGTGCGACAGGATGACGAACTCGTCGTAATGAAGAAGAAGGATGGAGCTGAGTAGCGTGGAGGAGTACGCCATGAGCAAACGGGCGTCAATACGCTCCACTGAGCGGTCCGCAAAGTTCAGATCCCAACAGCGTAGGAGGTGACATGGCTCGGGTCCACGCGTTTCACATCCATCTCCCCCCGCCGCGCCTTGGAGATGTTGTGGCACAGTACCATCTCATTAACCTCAGCAGACGAAGCAAGGTTACCGCCAAACGTTGTGGGAGCCGCCGGGCTCGAAACAACCATCCAGCTTGCGGTACCGCGCGTCGGAGCAAAGTGTGCCCCTATCGCCGCACGGATCTGGTGCCCCATCGACTTGCCCCTCACGAGCGAGTCAGCCGGTAGTACAAAAACATAGCACTTTGCTCTGCCGTCGACGCAGTCACCTCCAGTGGGTCCCAATCGCGTAGCTCACAAAAGTAGTTCCATCCACGCTCTCCCGTGATGTAACCGTCGTTCTTTTCGTTCGTCGCGACGGAGCGGTGCTCTCGCCGCACGGTCGACACATCAATGGCGGCGGTGGCCGCCAGGAGACCCTCCAGAAGTGGAACCATGACAATGCTGGGTCGTAGCAAAACCAAGGAGATGGAGGTGGCCGCGACAGCGGTTGGTTTGCTTGCACACCGAGATGAAGGAGAGCTCTCGAGAACGCGATTCGGACGCAAGTGAGGTCTTGCTGTAGGCGGGCACTGTGACTCGCTGCAGCTCGGCGCCGTCATCCAGTGGTGCTCTGAGCGCGCTTTTCGCGGTTCTCGCGCCAATTGGCCAGCTCACCAGGTAGCGAATTGGCGCGGGAACCGTGCAAAGTGCGCGGGAAGGCGCGTGCCCGGCACGTGCCAGCCCAATTGGCCCCGCGCAGGCAAGCATTGAGCAACTTGACGTGGATGCACTGACGTCCCTCTGAAACAACAGTCCTAGAAGCGAGAGGGCCACAAGTTCCCCTGTTACCGCCACTAGTCGCCCGGCCTCTGGCTCCTGCTCGTTTTGTCTCACCAGATGCCGCACCGAAGTCCTTGGCAAGCAGTGCGGCGTCACTGCGCTAGTGCTGCCAGGCCCCCCACCTTCCCGCGACCCCCTCCGCCAGACAGTCACCATTTCACGCCTGGGCGACTCCATTGAAATTGATGCTGGCATGCACCCGACGGCCAGAGCGCAGGCGGCCTTCTTTGTACCCACCCCCCCGACGGACGAGGATTTGCTTCTGTTCTCGTCGGCGTCCTCCCACTCCCCCCTTGTCGCAGACCCTCTTTTCCTCTGGTTGTCTGATTTGGCCTGTAGTCGTCTCGGTGACGCTGTGGCCAAGGGACGAGAGCTGCGCCGAATGTTGCGCTCAACGAGCACCCCCCCTAGTGGTACCCCACCCGATGTCCCCATTCCGCCCTGTGCTGTCGCCGTGCTCCCTGGTGCCTATTAGGAGCCGCTCGGACTTGCACCTGCGGCCTCTCGGTCGGGCAGCCAGTCGACGGTGGGATGCCCCGCAGGTGTCAACGCAGCCCCCGCGCTCGGGGAGGACGATGCAGATGGTGGCCGCAGCCCGACACGCGCCCCCACCTGACGAGATCCCAATCAAGTCATCTGCCGTGGACTGCGGTCTGTGGATGAGCTGATTCTCGCGTGGGAGGAAGGTTACAACCGCTACTTACCTATGAAGACGTTCAAGAAACGAAAGGGGGGCGAGTTCGACCGTGCGCAAATTGACCTGCTATCCAAGGCCTACAGCGTGTGGAGGAAGATCGACGCAACGGGGAGGGAGGAGTTCCGGAAGAAGTACGAGATTGCTGTGGGTGGGGTGACACCGACGCTGACGGACATTTGGACACGGATTGAGCGTGAGAATAGGACTGCCAAGAAAGGGACGGCAGAGGGCAGTATGAAGGCCAAGTAAAGGATTCTCTTTTATTTGCATATCCATGCTCCCCGTTGACCGTGGCATGACACCCACGCCTGTTGGGCTTCCGTTCCCCATCACACATCGGTCCGTTGACCCACCCGCGGCTTTCGGACGAAATCCATCGGTGACCACCTGCGGTGTCGCATGGGGCAATACTCATTTCACGTGGCGCGGACAGAGACGCGAGATGGGCGGGGGGCTCTTGGTGGGATACTGTTCAAAGCTTTCTGGCCACGGAGATTAGTGGATCACAGTTGATGTGGGCCAGGGCCGAGCCTGCGTGAGACTGCAGTGGAGCGCGCAGGGAGCGAGGTGACGCGGTCGTAGAAGAGGGAAGCTCGCTCGCCGCCTCCGCCAATGCCAGCGTATCTACGCTCACCACCACAGCCGCCCCTATGGTGTGACGCTTCAGCTTCCCGCCGCCGCGGGGAGCAGTGGTGTCGGAGCCCCCCCCCCCGCGTCCCCGCGGCATCCTCAAGCAGGCTTCCCCTCCACGAGGCGTGTACCGCTACCTATTCCATTGACAAAGACCACCTCTCCCACAACGACGGCAGAACAGCCCAGCGTCGCCGTAACGCCCCCTCTGAACCGCTTACCACTCTTCCCGTCACTGGCCTCGTCACCCTTCTGGCGGCGAGCACGGCGCTCCGCCCCCCCCCCATCTGCGCGGCGGCCACCTCGCGGGCGGCAACTGTCAACCACACCCGGGCGTTCGACGTGTCCGAGCGCTGGGTTTGGTGCGTGCGGTCTCTGTTGCGGGACGTGGCGGTAGCCGCGTGCTGGGTGGTGCCCCGTGTGAAACCAATTTGGGGTGTGTGTACGGGGTTTGGGGGGGACGAGGCAGTCCAAATGAGCAACTTGCGTACGGGTGCCCGCGGACCACCCCCCCGGCACATCTGCCGGTAGTCCCTACCTAGGAATCCACACCCGCCGGACCCCCCCCGGACCCCCCCCGGCCGTCATGAGTTGCAGCAGCCGGCCATGGGCGCGTCATTTTCCCCTCCCCTTCGCCGCGTCGCTACTCTAACCGCCTGCAGAAACGCGCGCAGCTGCTCTTTTTGCAAGACCTCATCCAGAACCCCCCCCTACTGTAGTACTACGGGGCCCCCTATGTGCCAGGGGGCCGCCGCGGAGACGCCGGCGGCGCCGGGAGACGCGGCACCCGTCGGAGGGTCGCGACGCCAGCGGCGGTGGTGGCCGACGGGGCGGCGACGCGGGGGGCGGGACGATGGGGCCGTCCCGCTGCCCGGCTCGGTCCACCGGAGGAGCGTACCTGACCCGCCGCACCACGGCACGCGGGCCCCGCGGGGGGCCCGGTTGGCGCGCCCGAGAGGGCGCGGCGGGCGACGGCTGACCCGGCGCCACGCGGCGGGTGCAGCGCGTTGCGCGTGGGACGGTTACTTCCCCTCGTCTGAAATGATCGCCTCGGGGGACTTGACATGCATGGAGGGAATTATCTGCATTGGTTGGTGACGGCCCGGGTCAATTCCCATTTGGGAAAATTGGGCCCGGGCGACGGTTTCCGCCTTTTTAGGACGAAGGGCGACGACGGTGGGAGGCACCGTCGTCGCCGGCAAGTAAACCGTGTCTTCATGTCTTGGCGCTTCGATCGGCCCGACTTCCCGGACCTCGAGTCCCATAGCGGGTGTCGCGCGAGCGACGCAGACGGCCGTTACTTCCCTCTCCCTGAGGTAACCCCCCTGATTGTGGTACTACACCTACCGCCTCCCCCACCCCCAACACCACCTCCGCCGCTCATAGTATCGCTGTCCGATCCCCTCCGTCCATCTCGGCCATCTTTACCAGCCCTACCAATGACGCCACCACAACCACACGCACCATCGCCGCCCACAGCAATAGCTTAAGCCGACCGAACAGCACGAGCCGCATCCTGCCTGCCTACAGGAATCCAGGCCTTTTGAGGGCGCGAGAGCACAGCATGAGGAGATAGACGATGCGTCGACAGCGACACCGATGACGTTGTTAACGTAGCCGTCAGCCACTGCGTCCCTTTGTCACCGGCTGGAAGGGCGCGGTGAATCCAGATGTGGCGACGAAGGCGGCAGCCCGTGTCGGCGCCGCGGCAGCCGCGCCCGTGAAAGGCTACAGCATCGCACCAGCGTCCTTGCGCGCGCCGTCGCTCTGGCATTGATGCAACCGACGGGCGGTACGAGGCGGCGGTAAGGGTGGGCAGTGGATGCGCCACCGCTGCGACCGTCGCCACTGTGCCCGCGCCGTTACCCAATGAGCGTTTGGTGCTAGCTTTCTCGCCCTACGTACATAATATGTCGCGACGGCGGCCGCTGCACAAAGATGTCCCCGCATCGCCACGCTCAGCCAGCCACGGCCGCCGGCGCAGGGCCTACGCCGTCACCCGGCGAGCCGTCGGCGCCGGCCCTAGCCCCGCCGTTGCCACCGCCACTGAGGCGCCCCGCCGCCACCAGCCAATACTTTACGGCCCTCCTCCCCCCAGCGATCGCCACCACCACGTCGTGCGTGCCGCGGCCCGGCGAGCCATCACCGCCCCGCCTCTGCCCGCAGTCAACGCCGACGCCTCGCCCACGACTCTGCCCGCCAATCTCTCGGCGATCCCCACGCCCACCCACTGTCAACGCTGCCATCAGGCATCACGCCCATGTCGGCACGCGCGGAGCTGTCGCTGCCACCCCCCCCCGCCTCCGTCACCGCCGCCGACGCGCACGTTCGCCCCCCACCCGAGACTTAGGCGCCACGTCCCCCCACGCGGTCGACGCGGACACCGCTCTCAAGTCGGCACCCGTCAATACTCCGGCAGTCTCCTCGACCCCCGGCCGCCGCGGCCGCCACTGCGACCGCTCCTGCACCCGCCGAACCGTCGGCGCCTCCTCCCCCGCCACTGTCTCCGTCACCACGTAGCCGCCGCCACGCGAATCACCGGGTGGTTTCTGCCCCCCCCCCAACCACTGCTGACGTCGCCGACGCGCCCGCGCTGTCGCCGGCAGCGCCGCTGCCGACCCGCCCTATCCCGCTGTCGGCGATGGCACGGCGCTCAAGCCGCCACCCGTTAGGCATTCGTAGATATGCCTCCCCTCCCACCGTCGCTGCTGCCACCACGTCCGAGAATCGAGCTCGACGAGCGCTTACCTCTGCGCCCCCCCCCGCCGATTATGCTGCGAGCACGGCCGATTGGCCATCCGAGCAGTCACCACCCCTCGCCCCCCCACGGGCCGTCGCGCCCGCGCCGGTACTCTGCTACATGTCCCCCTGTCGCTGCCTCGCCGTCGCCGCCGCCGTCGGCGCCCCTCCACCTCTGGCCGTCGACATGGCTGCCGCGACGGTTTGACTACCATCTTAGCCTTCGGCGACCACACCCCCCCCTCTGTCGCCGCCGCCACCGCACCCGCTCCGCCACTCGCCGAGGTGTCGACGGCCCTACCCCCCGCGCCGTCACCGCCGCCAAGGAGCCGCTCGCTGTCCCCGTTCCCCTCCCGCTCGGCAGGCACGACTGCGGCTCCGCCTACGCCGCCACCAGCACAGCAGTTGCCGCCCCCACGCCCGGACCATTGACGCTGCCGCAGCGCTCGCTGGGCCACCCACCGCTCCGCCGCGGTACACCGCCTAGTTGACGTCACAGCCCGCACCGCGCCTCCTGCGCCACCCGCCGAGCTGTTGCCGCCCTATCTGGGTTTTTGCCGCAGCCACCGAAGCTGCGCTCGCGCAACTGTCCGCTAAGGCGTCGGCGCTCGCCGCCCAGCCAAATGTCACAACCACACCAGCGTTCGTGCCGTCCCTCTCCAAACCAGCCTCGCCGCGCATCCATTCTCCGAGGACGCTGTGTGAAGGTCGAAAACCAACTACGCCAAATGACCGGTGTGACTGGCCTGGGAAGCTCAACATCACCAGTTCATCACTCCCTTCAGCTCCTCAGGGCCAGGCTCGTCTGACCCACGACTCGGAATTGCCTCTGCTGCAAATTCCTCCGTCCCCCTCCTGGGGCGCAGCCGTGGCGAATATCGAACCCGCGACCTCTTAGAACTAATTCCAGCGCGAGCTGGGCCCATAACCTGTGAAGGTTGAAAAACCAACTACGCCACATGACCGGTGTGACTGGCCTGGGGAATTGCTGAATCCAATTTAACACGCAGACTACTTGCAGAAGACATCACCTACGAAGGCTTCGGAGATTCCCCCAGCCTCCCGCCGTCTCTGCTGCCACCAAGTCTGTGGCGCCACCCGCTGAGCCGTCGGCGCAATACGAGCCCCCCCCGGGGCCGTCGCCACTGAGAAGCCGCACCACCGTCCGCCGAGCGGACCCCACCCCCCGCACCGCCACCCCGCCGTCGACGGCATCATTGCAGCTCCGGGCCGTCAACCGCCGAGTGGTCGCCGCCCCCATCGACGCCACCTTCGCCGCCGCCACTGGCCCGCGCCACCACACGCTGAGCCGTCGCCGCCCCACTTCTCGCGTTGACGCCCCTGGCTCCCTCATGCTGCCGCACGCCGAACCGTGGCTGCCCGCCCACCGCCTCACCACCGTCAGCCTCGTCGCTGCGCCCGCACCGCGACCGGCAGAGTCGTCAGCGTCCCCTCCCCCCCGCCCGTCGACGTCGTCGCCGCACCTGTTATGCCGGTCGCCGAGCCGACACCTCCCCGGCCGACCAGGCCGTCACACGGTCGCCGCGCCCGCGGTGCCGCCACGCTCCCATCCGTCGCCACATTTCCACTTCCCGTAGCAGTTCACGCCGCCGCTAAGACCGCGCCGCCTCCTGCGGAATCGTTGCAGCGACCCCGCCCCAAAACAGGCGGCCTTACCGCCGCTCCCATGCGACCACGCGCCGAGCCGTCGGCGCACTGCCACATCCCGCCGTTGACGCCTTCGATGCGCCCAAGCCGCCGCCCACCACGGCTTCGGGCGCTCCTCCCACCTCCTCGCCGTGGCCACGGCCACAGCGTGCGCCCCGGCACCGCCCGAACCGGCTTCGCCCCCTCCCTGCCGCCATCGCCTCCGCTGCCACTCCTGCGTAGCCAGCCGCCTCGCCGTCACTGCCCGTCCCGGCCTCGCCGTGGCTGCGGCCGCCACGCCCGCGGCGCCGCCGCGCTCCGAGCCGTGGCCGACCCTCCCCCTGCAGCGGAGCGGTCTCGGCCGCCGCCGAGACCGCGCCGCCACCGGCCGAATCGTCGCCGGCCCCCCCCCTACCCATCAGTCTACCCCACCGCCGCGCCTGTGCGGTCACCCTCCAAGCCGTCACAGCACTCCCGCTCCGCTGTCGACACCGATGACGCGACCGAGGGGCCACCCGCGGAGCCGTCGCCGCGTTTCCGCCCCCCCGTGGTCGCCGCCGCCACTGCACTGCTGGGCCGCCACCCGTCGAGCGGTCGCCTTCCCTTCTTATGCCGCCGCCGCTTCGCGCGTGACGCCACCCGCCGAGCCGTCACCGCGCCACCCCACCCCGCCATCGACGCGGCCACCGCGCTCGTGCTACCGCATGCCGAGCTCCGGGCGACGCGCACGCCCCACAGTCACCGTCACCACCGCTCCTGCGCTGACACACCCCGTGCCGTCGCCGCCCGCCCCGCCCGCCACAGACTCCACCAGCGCTGCGCGCGCAACGTCACCTACTAAGCCGTCGCTCCCCTTCCCCCAATGCGAGAATCGAAACCGCTGTCAAGCTCGCGCCCCAACCCGCCGAGTTGTAGCCGCCCATCCCCCCTCGCAACCACAACTGTGCCGCCGCGCCGTCACTCGACGAGTCAGCACCTCCCTCTCCCCCTTGCCCTCGATGCCGTCACCGCGCCGCCGCCGCCACCCGCCGAGCCCGCGGTGATCCCCCTCCGCCCTTCACCGCCATCGCCGCCATCGCGTCCGTGCTGCCACCATTTGAGACGTTGGCGCCCCCCGCTTCCCCCCGGGCACCATCGATCAGGATGCGCAGTGTCAGCTCGGCTTAGCTCCAATGCTGCAATTTGATTAGACGGTTGAGAGAGAGAAAGAGGTCTTCTTGTCTCTGTCACAGCAGAAAGACACACGAGCACCATTGCCGCTACGCTGTCCTGTGCCGAAAACTGCTAGGAGAAAGAGAGAGAAGAACTTTTTCTGCTGGTTGTACATATAAAAGTTTTCTCATTAACGCACTCGGGCTGCCAATGCCAGGTTGTCAAAGTTGTAGCGGGTGTGTCGGCTGCAAAACGCTGGTGGCGGCACCAGCAGGTAGAGGCCACAGTACAGCAGGGCGGGCGCGCGGCGCGGTGGTGCGGAGGGCCGACGTCGGGGAGGAGAGCCATTGGGCAGGCGGGCCAGCGGGAATGGGCGCCAGCGGCTAGGGATGCCGGCGGGGATGCGTGCCAGCGAGGAAGAGAGCCAGTGGTCAGAGGGTCCAACATGGAAAGCTCCCAGCAGCGAAGCACAGCTGTGTGGAGAATCGCCAAAGGGGATGAGCCCGAGCGGAGAGTGGCACCATCGCGGAGCCGTACCGGCGAGGAGTGGCAGCGGCGGAAAGGGGCACGACGGCGAGGAGCACAAGGGGGAGGAGCACGACGGGGAAGAGCACGACGGGGAGGCGCACGACGCGGAGGCGCAGGACGCGGAGGCGCACCACAGGAAGGAGCACGAAAGGAAGGAGCACGACGGGAAGAAGCACGAAGAAAAGGAACACGACGGGGAAGAGCGCGACGAGAAAGCGCACGACAGGGAGGAGCACGACAGGGAGGAGCACGACAGGGAGGCGCACGACAGGGAGGAGCACGACAGGGAGGAGCACGACAGGGAGGAGCACGACAGGGAAAAGCACGACAGGAAGGAGCACGACATGGAGGAGCACGACAGGAAGGAGCACGAAGGGGAAGCGCACGACGGGGGGGACCACGAGAGGGAGGATCACAAAGGGGAGGCGCGCCACGGGGGGGACCACGACTCAGAGAGGCGCCTACAGGGAGGAGCGCGAAGCCGCGAGTGTAGGGATTATGGACGCGTCGGACGATGGGAGGTTGCGCGGGCGCGCGTGCGGTGTGGTGATAGGAACAGCCGGCTGACGGTGATGGCGCTCTATACGCGTTCAGAGGTGGTTTCCCGCAGTCCCTTTGTTAACTGTACGCCGGGATTCCCCTCTTACCCTTAGTAAGGGGACCTTACGTGGCTTCAAGGGGACTGGCAAGGTGACCGACGTGTCACTAAAGCCCCGCACCCGGGCCCGTCCGGAGGGTTTGCATCAGCCAGTCCATCCCCTCCCAGAAGTACGAAGGTGTCCGAGCCACGGAATTGCGCTAATCGCCGTACCGACCTTTCCCCAATGTACCGTCTTTCCACCCCACCAAGCGATAGTCCCCTGCCAGGGATAAGCACCACTGCGCTGTGGCGTCGCTTTCGACTGCACCCAGTAGGAGCCGACGGACTCGAATGTCCATCAAACCAGTCGAATTGGAACTGATTGTTTCCAAGTGCGCACTTGAAATCGTTCCACCGGACCAGCACGCGGCAAGTTCGATGTGATCACATGAAGTAACGTCGGAAAGTTCTTTTCCGACGTTGCTTCGTGTGATCAAATGTGATCACATTGTTTCGTGTTGCAGCCATTTGCTGGCCGCCCCACATCGTCACATGAACCGTCACACGAACGAAGCCGCAGCTAAGAAAGGGCCTCAGAAGGTTCCCTCAGAGCCATCCAGCAAAGCGTTGCAGATGGCTCTCAAATCGTCCTCTGATTGGGCGAAAGCACCATTGATTGTCTGGTCTGTGCAGGTGCTCCCACAACTTCGCCTCGACATCAACTCGCCATCGTCCTCTTGCCATCTCCCCTCGACGTCGTCATGGTGGTGCGCCGTTGCCGGTTTGCGTGAGCACGTACGACCGCATCTGACCGCTTTTATACACTGCTGAGTACTGGTAATCCTTTCAATGTTAGCTATGGTTGGCGACAGGGGGCATCGGGGGGAGTGCGGGGAGCCGCAACCGATTGTGGGTGGAACTGTGATATCACCGACCCTTTCTCGATCTGCTGTGTGCTGCGGGG
>Ga0115031_1003949_pt1 | contig 10981 bp, 6 predicted proteins | sample Maine_Asex4_meta_FD_87301 | JGI IMG/M metagenome (GOLD analysis project Ga0115031, IMG submission 87301) | Marine algal microbial communities from Maine, USA - Maine_Asex4_metaG | ecosystem: Host-associated > Algae > Red algae > Unclassified | place: Maine, USA | collected 2015-01-05 | reverse complement strand
CACACACGGTCTCTTGTACGTAGCCCACTGATCGTTGTGGGTCGTTTCTTTCGAGATATTTACTAAATACGCACCCCAATCGATCGATGCAAGCGAGGCGACCATGTGAAATTTATTGCCCATGCAGTAGCCCCGGTTGCCCACATTGTAGCCCCGGTTGCCCACAGTAGCCCCGGTTGCCCACAGTAGCCTCCTTCTTACACCAACCCTACGATTACCAGGGTTCGGCAGGCACCCAGTCTTGATGCAAACATGACATATGAGACTATAGTACGGGTGCCACTTGACTTATATTGCGAGTATTGAGGGCGCTACTTGGGGCGTCGTGAGGGCGTTTTGGCTGCCTAATGGGGCGTCAGTAAGGCGTCTTATGCGTCGCGCGCCCCTGACGCCCCCGAAATAGGGGCGTCGTGTGCAACCCTACTCATGAGGGAGGAACAGGTTACACCGCGGGCACTACGCGCTTCCACGTGACCACGCACGTGAAGCGCCACGCACCACCTCCTTGTCGCCGCCTTGATGAGCACTGGCTAGCGCCCGCTGACCGTAAGCGACGCACCTGAGCGCGCGTGTCGAGCGGCATGAGAATCCTCTGCAATCTTTCTTGGCGTGCGCCAGCGCCTGCGCCGACCCCGTCACACACGACTCTCCAACGACGCTCCAACGACTCTCCAACGACTCTCTGGGTAAGGAGGAAAGGCCACCCAGCCACGCAAGCACCAGACACGCTCGCGATTGCGGGGGTCACTGGCGAGTGAGAAGCCAGCATGGGGTGGTTTTGGGCTGGGTACCAACAGTCCAGGTCGCGGCCGTACCTCCGTACCCAGCGTGCCACGTCTTTATCCTATCGCTTCGCCTGCGCACGCGAGAGACGGGGAGCAGAGGCGCCCGATGATCTCTGCGTCGCCACACGTGACCGCGACAGTGGCAGGTACTCTCCCCCGAGAAAAATAAACAGCCTCAGGCCTGTGGGACGAGGTGGCGCAGTCGTGAAAGGGGGGGCAGCCAAACCACGCCACCACGCAGCAACGGCACCCGGCTGACACTGTGTCGGCACACCAAGTCAGGAGGGGGGAGGAGAGAGAAGAAGAGGCTGCGCACAAGCCTTTCACTCGGCGTCTCAGAGAGGGATGACGCGACATGCAACGACTGCGGAAGCACGCACAGACAGGACATTCGGATCGCACAGGAAGGAGCCCACACCAGCGGTGCGGCGACCAGTGCCGCGGCGGGCCAGGAGTGCCGGGTCCTCGCCTCGACCACCGCCAGCGCATGCTGGCCGTCGGCACACGGCGAGCCGACGCTGACTTCACGCCCAACCTAGAGCGGGCGTGTCACGCAGACAGCTGCGTCGGCGGCGACGGCGGTGGCCGCGGGACTCGCAACTACCTGCAGCGGCTCTGGGTCCGAGGCATATCAAGGTTGAGCGCACCTCACTCTGCCGCGCCCCACCGCCGCCGACCCCCAACATCCACCTGTGCACCTGCCACTCTGCTTGGCCCAATAGCAGCGTCGCCACCGTCTGTACCCTCCACGGTTGGCGGTTAGCAACCATGGGCCTCCGCGCGACTGAGGCGGTGGCCGCCCTGGCAGGCCCTGCCTTGACGGGCAAGGACCGCGAGCTCCTGGCCTTTGGTGTCGGCGTCGGCGGGATGCTTGGTCCAGCCGCTCGCCCCGACGGCGGACCCCGTCGACGGAGCACCGGTGAGAGCGACAGGAGCGGCAGCCCCGACGGCGGGCCCGGCGACGAGTACCGGAAAAATGGCGCTCGCATTCTTCGCACGCCGCCGGCGCTGAGCCTGTACGACAGCATGCGGGGCGGAACACGACAACAGCAGCGGCGGCAGCTGCAGCAGCAACTGGAACTACTACAGCAACAGCCGCAGCAGTCACTGTGTGGTACGGGGGCAAGCAGCGATATCGACGACAGCAGCAGCAGCGGTACCATCGACGGCGAAAGCTGTGAAGGCCTCCTCGGCGCCAACAGCGACGCCAGCAGCAGCTGCGGTGCGCTTTTCGTCAACAGCCGCCACCCCGCGCTAGCCGGTGCTCTCGCCCGTCAGGCCACGGCCAACACGAGCAGCTACCCGACCGTCACGCAGCACCCGCTGGACGTGACACCGACGACGGCGGCAATCACACCGGCAGGCCGCACCGGGTGGCGGCGGCGGCGGCTCCGGCGACGGGGCAGCGAGGCGGGCGCCGCCGCAGCGGCCAGCAATGGCCACGCGTCAGTGTACGCTCACGACAACACGGCGGTGCGGCGGCAGGAGATGGCGCGCGCGTATGAGTCGTCCGACACGGGCGGCAGCAGTGCGAACCTCGGCTTCTGGGTGGACGGTACCATTACCCCCCGCACGTCGTCCCAGCAGCTGTTCCGGGAGCCGCGCCAGCAGCGAGGCGGCATTCATAGTGACTCGGGCGACAGCGCCAGCACTGAAGGGCTCTGGACGCCGGGGGAGTCGTCGAGTTCGATCAGCGGATGGACCACAAACAGCGACGCCAACAGCATTGCCAGCAGCGTGAGCAGCGATAGCATCGAGAGCAGCAACCAGGGGCAGCTGATTGACGGTCACGCGACGACCGGGGCCCCATGGGAGCTAGCAGCGAGTGACGGGTGGAGCAACCTCAGGGCGAGCATGATGCCCACCCTACCTATGCCGCTTGGCTTGGACGGATGGCCGGCCGACGCCAGTCCGCACGACGACGCGCGCATCGGCACTGGCCGCAGCAATGACTTGCTCGGCGGCGCCGCAAGGCCTACGCTACCCACCATCGGCGCTTGTGGGGCGGCCGACACCTCCATTAGCGCGGCGGCAGAAGTACGCGTCGACACCGCTCCGTCGACTGGTTGGCCCACGCCGAGTGGCAACTCCCAAAGCCTCATCCACGTCACCGACTGCTGCGTGGACGACGACCCGTCTTACGCCACCAGCGACCTCACGCACCTGCTCCAAGCCAACCGACGGGCCACGGCGAGCCGGCGACGGGCAGCGGCAGCGGCCATGCATGCCGCCCGTACCGAGGCCGCTGACCGGATGAGGCCAAGGGACGTGGTGCTGGACAAAACGGACGATGATGACGTGGGCCGCCATGCAGGTCCGCCCGCCGACAAACGTCGGGATGGCAACGACGGTACGGCCATGGACGAAGGCGTCTTGCGGTCACCTCGCCGCTTCTTCCGCGCGTCGAGCGGAAGCTCTGGCAAGACTGCCAGCGCAGCTGCAGCGGCGGCCGCCAGCGCCGCGGCAGCGCTTGTGTCCGCTGCCGGGACGGGCACGCTGCGGTTGGCAAAGTCGGGCAGCCGCTTCCCGCGCCGGGTCTCACGGTCGGGGCGGGGCATGGGCGGCGAGCCTACCAGCGAGCGCGGCTGGTGGAACGCCTCCTCCACAAGCACCCCAGCACAAGACGGACCCGCGTCGGTACCGGCCATGCCCTGTGCCCGCCACAACAGCTATAGCGGCACCGGGGGGGCGGGGGGATCCTCCAACAGCGGCGGTGGCAGCGGCGGCGGCAGTGGCAGTGGTGTAAACTCCGCTGGCGGCACCAGCGAGCGTCGTTTCCTTGGCTCCCGAGCAGCCGCAGCGCTGCACCTGCTCGACCGGTTGTCACTCAGCGAGACGCTACCGTCGACCATCGCGGGCCGCGCGACTGGCCACGGCGGGATGCCCACCACCACCGCCGCCGCAGCCACCGACGCCCACTCCCACCGGATGGCGGATTGGGAGCGCCTCTCCGAGGCCGAGGCGACGCCCACCTCCACCGTCACGCGGTCGGGCGGTAGCGCCGCCAAGTGGTGGACACCGCCATCGCCGCTACACCGCAGGGAGCGGTAAGACAGCGTCACTTTCGATGCACAGCCCGAGCCAATCCCCCCCTCCGGACACCCACCCGAGTCGTGCCGGCGGACAGCGCGGGTCAAACGCCCCACCGAGCGGCGGGCAGGGCGGCATCCACACGAGAGGTGACAGCCGCGGCCACTCACACCGCCGGGCGCCCGGTGGAGCCATGCTGGCGGCGGCGGCGGCTGCGGCGACGACTGTGGCGGTAGTGGCAGCGGCGGCGGCGGCGGGGGCGGCGACGGCGCCGCCGGTGGCGCTGGTGGCGAGGCCCGATTTGCAAGGAGACAAGCGGGTGGCGCACAAGACGCTGAGGGAGGACGGCACAAAGTTCGTGCCGCCGACCGGACGGTTAAGAAGGTCGCCGACGGTCGGTGGTGGCGGTCGGCAGGCAGTGCATGGACGCCACTGCCGCAGGTGAATAGTTCCAATGAGAAGGGTGCTTCGCGCCAATAGCGGACCGCCAACAAGTAGACGTGAAGAGCCCGAGCGTGCAGGTAGAGCCCCAACAACTCACGGCGCGGTCGCCGAAGAGGAAGAAGACCTGGAAAAATGATACATATTCTTCAACAGCAAGGAGGACGGACTTGACCTGTGCGCAGGTGCCGCTCCCGACGAGGCGTCCAGTACGCCGTGCGAAAAGCTAAAGGCCACGCTACGACTCTAGCACTCGCGAGGCCCACTAGCGTCAAAAGGTCTGCAAGTCACCAGCGCTGGCCTCGTCGTCGTGCGGACAACGCCGGCCTCGACACGCCAGGCCCAGAGCTGGCACCGACCCCGTGGAGCTAGACCAAGGCACTGGCAAGCACCATCGGAGCAAGAAAACATAAAATTCCTCACCAGCATTTCCATACCGCCACTCCCACGGCGGTGTTCCCCCGCTCCCGCTCAGCCACAGAGCCCATGGAGACGACGCATGCACATGTATCGCGAGTCACAAAGGGCGGTTAATTCACCACCCAGACTATGACGACAGGCCCCGTCCGCAGCTCCAGCTGCAGACAAACCCATAGCCACTGTCAAAGCCACAGGAGAACGCCCACGAGCCGGCACGCGCATCGTCGGAGGCGACACACGACCGACCGTGACGGCTGCCACCCGCTGTCGTCAGCCCCCCCACCCGTACGCCATCCGCAAGCGGAAGAGACGCAGCAGCAATGCGACACGGGCGTCAAAACACTTGAGCCACACGGGCGGCCACGGCTGTTCACGAACACCTCGACGCGACGAGAGGGGATGACGGATGCTCGACGAGCCGGTGGCCGATGCGACCGAGGCGAAACCAGCGGAAGCGAAAAAGCTGACGAGTGCTGCGAGCGGACCATGACCTGCAGGCGTAAATTGAATGAGGCAAATTTCAGTCGAACTTGACCTTGACCTCAGACTGCGAGCCACGTGGTCGTCCGGCCGCGCAACCTTCTGTTCGGCCAGCGCGTCCCCTCGACGCATCACCAACGTGCCCTCCTCTGCCCCAGCAACTGCTTCCTTTCTCTCACTACCCACCACCGTACGCGTCACGTACCCACCTCACCATGACGACGGCCCATCGTGCGACCTACAAGCCTGCCCGGGGCGCCTCTTCTGGCGGCGCTCGCTCCATCGTCCGCTCCGCCGCCGTCTCGGGGCGGGACGGCGTCAACCACACCGTCCTCAAGACGCGGGAGCGGTTGCCGCTCGGCGCGTCGCTCGGCTCTGATGACGACGAGACGGTCGCGGGGGACCCGTCGACGGGCGCCCTCGGGGGGATTGTTTCCACCGACGTGGGCGTCGGCGTCGGGGGTGCGGGCGGCAAGCGGCGGCGACGGCGCGCGCGGCCGGCCCTGCCGCCCGTCACGCCCGCGGCTGACGTGGCGGCGGCGGCCGCCCGCTACGCTGACGCCGACGCGGATGTGGTGTTGAGTAGCGACGGGGACAGTGAGGATGGGGGGGGGGGGGGGAAGCGGCGGCGCCCCCTCGGGGTAGCCGACGGCGGCGCGGAGGACGGGGCGGACGCGGGCGGCGTTGCAGACACAGAGGAGGACGACGACGGCTCTGACGGCGATGAGGAAGACGATGAAGACGATGATGACGCGGAGCTGCTGCGGGAGCTGGAGCTCATCAAGGCCGAGCGCGCGGCGGAGCGGGCGCGCGCCGAAGCCGACGCTGCCGATGACGGTGACGGTGGTGCCGACGGTGGTGGCGGGGGGCTCCTCGGCGACAACCCGCTGCTCGCGGACAGCACGACCGGCGCGCCGTCGGAGGTGGGCACCGCCGGCGGCGGCGCCTTTCAAGTCCGCCGCCGGTGGGACGATGACGTGGTGTTTCGGCACCAGACCCGCGGGCAGGTCGTGCCGGCCAAGCGCTTCATCAACGATACGGTGCGCAACGATTTTCACCGGCGGTTCCTGGACAAGTACATCCGGTGAGGCGCGTGCTCCTGTGGGTGGGGGTCCTACGCGTCATTCAGTCTTCTAGTTTGCTTCGTCCGTGGCTGCGTTGTGCGTTATATTGTACAGGGGAAGCACTGTTCAAAGACTTTTTTCTGTCGGGGGTCTGACATCCAGAGCCGTGGCAGACCGTTTGCCGGCACCGTTGGGGTGAAGGTGGGGGTACAGCGAGCACGTTGCTTCTCCTAGAGCCACTCAATCGTGCCCGGTGGCTTGCTCGTAATATCGTACGTGACGCGGTTGATGCCCCGCACCTCGTTGACAATCCGCGTCGACACCCGCCGCAGCAGCGGCGTTGGCAGGTCAAACCAGTTGGCAGTCATAAAGTCCGACGTCTCGACCGCCCGCAGCGCAATCACCTCCTCGTACGTGCGGCAGTCGCCCATGACGCCGACCGCCTTGACCGGCAGGAGCACCGCAAACGCTTGGCCGATGGCGTCGTAGAGGCCCGCGGCGCGGAGCTCCTCAATGTAGATGGCGTCGGCGTCGCGGAGGACCGACAGCCGCTGCGGGGTGACGGCTCCGAGGATGCGGATGGCCAGCCCCGGGCCGGGAAATGGGTGCCGCCCGACCGACGCCTTCTCCACGCCGAGGACGAGCCCGAGCGCCCGCACCTCGTCCTTAAAGAGGAAGCGCAGCGGCTCGATGAGCTGCAGCTTCATGTGCGCAGGGAGCCCCCCAACGTTGTGGTGCGTCTTGATCGTCGCCGACGGCCCCTTGTGGGAGACGGACTCAATGACATCGGGGTAGAGGGTGCCCTGCAGGAGGAAGGCGGCGTCGACTTTGGAGGCCTCCGCGTCAAACAGGTCGATGAAGGTGTTGCCGATAATCTTGCGCTTCTTCTCGGGCTCCACGACCCCGTCCAGGCGGGCCAGGAAGGTGTCGGCGCCCTCAATGGTCGTCAGCGCCACCCCACACTTGTCGTGGAGGCGGGCAACGACCTCAGACACCTCGTTCTTGCGAAGGAGGCCATTGTCAACGAGGAAGGCGCGGAATTGGGTGCCAATGGCTTTTTGCAAGAGTACCGCGGCGACCGTCGAGTCGACGCCGCCCGACACGGCGCCAATCACAATGCCATCGCCGACGCGTGCGCGGATATGGGCCACCGCCTCCTCCACAAAGTCCGCCATTGTCCAATCCCCCGCGCACCCGCACACGTTGCGCGTCCAGTTGCGCAGCAGCGCCGTGCCGTGGTCGCTGTGGGTGACCTCGGGGTGGAATTGGAGGCCGTAGAAGCGCCGGGCGGCGTCGCCGACCGCCGCGTGTTCCGTGTTGGCCGTCGACGCAAGCACCTCAAAACCGTCTGGGAGGGAGGCGAGCTTGTCCCCGTGGCTCATCCACGCCGTGAAGGTCGACGGGAAGCCCTCAAAGAGCGCCGACGGGGGGGCGGACGTGGACCCAGGGGGCACCAGCGTCGCCGCCGCGTGCCCAAACTCCTTCTTCTCTCCGGCCACCACCGAGCCGCCCGGCAAGTGGTGCGCCAGCTCTTGTAGGCCGTAGCAGATGCCGAGGATGGGGATGCCGAGGTCGAGGATGCCCACGTCCAGGTGCGGCGCGTCGGCCGTGTACACGGACGACGGACCACCCGACAGAACAATGCCCTTGGGCGCCAGCGACTTGATTGTCGCCGCGGGGGTGTCGTACGCCAGGAGCTCACAGTAGACATTGACCTCCCGCAGCCGCCGCGCAATGAGGTGGGTGTACTGGGAGCCAAAGTCGAGGATGACGACCAGCTCGTGGTGGCGCTCCAGCTCCGACGCCAGTGACGCCATAGTGACGTGGGGGGGAAGGGCGGGGGGGAGGTCAGCAGAAACGGTCACTGGCTGAGGCCTAGCGGCTTGTGACAGGTACGGTGCTGGGGAAGAAGGCAGGCCGCGGTTCCGCCGAGGCCAAGCCGGCGGCCGCGTCTTTCGCGGCCAAGCCTGGCCAAGTGGGATCACAACGCGGGAACAGATTGAGCCGCCGACGTTTCGAAAAATAAATTGCGCTGAGTCTTCCACCTGAAAGTAAGGAAACGGTTATATTTTCTGCGCAACTTTCAGATACAATGGTGATCTGCAGCTCCTCTCTACACAGCTTTTGAGCGCGTCTCCAGAACGAGGTAAATACAGCGCCTTTCAGACAAAAGAGATGGCCCCGTGTTCTCACGACAGCCCTACTCCACAACATCTTCGTTACGCCTCACCTGGTCAGTCAAGAACTCCAGAGATAGGCTCTGGCGTATATACTCCCCGTCACACACACCACATACGAGCCGAGAAGCAACTCAACAATGATGTTAAACAGAGCATACTGAGCAGTATCAGGCGTGCTGCTCGAGGGCTCTTCAGAAGACGCACGGACTGCTCATCGTTGATGCGTAGGCGCCATCCTTTGATCATGTCTCAATGAGTTCCCGGTCTGTACGCTCTCAGCGCTATCGATCCCACTCGCACTCTCGATACTCGGAGAAAGAGAGAAGCATTAGAATCGCCGTCCTTTCGAGCGCCGTGGCCCAGGCGTGTGCGCTTGAAGAGGAAGAGACTGCCGTGCTGTTTCTTGTGCTGTTCGACGTGGAGCCATGTCGAATTCCAGCCGTTTTGGTGCTTGGCGCAAGGAAAGAATACAGCAAGCAGAAGTAGCCCGCGTATGGCTGTCCGAGGCTCCCAGACGGTCAATCAACGCCTCTGTCAGCTTCCAGACGGCTTGCGGTGGTGTGCGAGGCGACACCCCCACCCTCGACCGCCCACAGCGTGACGCAAGCCGTTTGTGCAGACAGCCGGCCCTTGGACCCGACGACCCCCCAGAGCGGCATTCGAAGCCGCCCCAAGCCGCTCGTATCTTACTCGCCCGGCACACTCGCCATCCTCGTCATTTTCCCGCCCCGTCGACGCCCCCTTTGCGGCGACCGGTGCGGCCTTGCTGCTGCCGGTGGATTCCCGAGCGTCAGCGGCTTCATAGCGGGTGTAGCCCTGTTGCTGCCTGTGGCTGCTTCTGCCCGTTTGCGGCTGTCGTGTGGGCCTGAGGATCTGTCAGCGCGGCTATCTTTTCCCTTTTCCCCTCCTCGTGAGCCGTTTGCTGCAGCGCTGCGGCTCTTCACTTTGGTTCGTCGGCCATCATGGCCATGACGGCGGAGTAGTACGTTGCGTGTTCCGCGCTTTGTGGCATCCCCGCAGTGATCGTTTGGGGCGGCTGCGGTCGGCGTAGGCGATGAGCGACGACGGCGGTTTTGGAAGGGCGGCGAGGATTTGTTTGCTTCACGCTGTTCCCCAGCATGTCCACCATGTGTGTCGTCGTTTAGAGAGTGTGGCGCACCCTCGTAGGCCAGTCTTTCTGTTGCTGCGCTGTCCATGGACGACGTTGCACAGCGCACCCCGTGCCACTGCTGACTGTTTGTACGCATTGCATTGGCGTCCCCACTCTCTGGCTTGCTCGCCTGGTGCTCGTCCTTTCCTATTTGGCGTTGCTTGCGTTGTGCTTGTGGTGGTATTCTCATGGGTACCTACCTGTTCTTGCACTTAGTGACTACCTATTCAAGCTGCTCCTGATTGGGGACTCGTCTGTCGGGTATGTTACACGGTGCTACGTGGAGAGCATGCGCGGCACTAGTTCGTGGTTAGGGTGTGGGATTTTCGTGCTCGAGGCGCTCACAGCCTATACAGTTTCAATGGTGGCTCAATTCTGACATGTTTTCCTGCGCTGGCTGCTGTGTTTGTGCTCGTCTGAACTTATTTTTTCGCACTCGCCTGGTTTTGCCCCATCGCAGCAAGTCGGCCCTGTTGTTGCGCTTTGCGGACGACACGTACACGGAGAGCTACATCTCCACCATTGGCGTCGACTTCGTACGTTTGAATTGCTTGTCATGGCGCGTGCACGCTTGTTGAAGGCTGCCACTTGAAAGACGCTTGACTTTGTCCAGTGTCTTACTTCCCTTTTTTGTCTGAGGAGGTCACATGTACAGCGTTGCTGACTGTCATCGTTGCTTGTGTTTGTCTACACGGTCGTTCTGCCTTTGGCACGGCTGTTTGCATGGGTGGTTGTGCACTCACCTTGGCTCCTGGTGGTCTTGGTCTTCTTGGATGTCGCTCCTGCATTTCCATCATGGTTGGCCGTGGCATATCTTGCGCTCGCGCTTCTTGGGATAACCACCATCGCCGTTCGTTGTTTCCCTGCAGAAAATTCGGACCATCGAGCTTGAGGGCAAGACCATCAAGCTCCAGATTTGGGACACGGCCGGCCAGGAGCGCTTCCGCACCATCACGTCGTCCTACTACCGCGGGGCGCACGGGATTATCATTGTGTACGATGTAACCGACCTAGAGTCGTTCAACAACGTCAAGTCGTGGCTGCAGGAGATTGACCGCTTCGCGTCGGAGCACGTTAACAAGCTGCTCGTGGGCAACAAGAACGACCTGACGTCCAAGAAGATGGTGGACACGGCGGTGGCCAAGGAGTTTGCCGACTCCCTCGGCATCAAGTTCCTCGAGACGTCGGCCAAGACGGCTGAAAACGTCGAGTCGGCCTTTTTGACCATGGCGACGGAAATCAAGGCGAGCACCTCTTTCCAGCCTGCGACGAACAAGGACAACCGTGGAGGGGTTAACGTTTCCTCGAGGGATGCGGAAGTCAAGTCGTCGGGTGGGTGCTGTTAATGATTGCCTCTTCTGTTGGTGAATGCGTACTGTATTGTAGTGTTTTTTTTTTTTTTTTTTTTTCCTTTCGTTTTTCTTTTTTTTT
>Ga0115031_1003947_pt1 | contig 10983 bp, 9 predicted proteins | sample Maine_Asex4_meta_FD_87301 | JGI IMG/M metagenome (GOLD analysis project Ga0115031, IMG submission 87301) | Marine algal microbial communities from Maine, USA - Maine_Asex4_metaG | ecosystem: Host-associated > Algae > Red algae > Unclassified | place: Maine, USA | collected 2015-01-05 | reverse complement strand
ATGCAAATCGACGCTCAATGCAGAATTAACGTTCGCGGAAAACGATACGCCCCTTGGTCAGGTCGTAGGGCGAAAGTTCGACCCGAACTTTGTCGCCCGGCACGATACGAATAAAGTGTCGACGCATGCGGCCAGACACGTGGGCCAAAACTTCGTTTCCTGTTTCTAATTCGACGCGGAAACGCGTGTTGGCAAGTGCTTGTGTGACGGTACCGTCAACTTCAAATGATTCTTCTTTTGGCATGAAACCCCTTTTAATGTGAAAAAAATCCAGACGCCTATCATATAAGTGAGCCCTACGCAAAGTCCAGTCCAACCTTAGATTTGGCCGTCTTATCGGCGGAAAATCGAGCGAATCGGGGCAAAGGCTTCGCTGGTGTCACCGTCTTGGGCTGATCACAGCGTCACTTCGTGGAGAGGTTATGCGACCGCGTAATGAATATCAGAATCGGATGAAAGGCCTGCTGATTGTGGCAGGTTGGGCGACTTTTGCTCTTTCAATCAAGATTTGTGCGTCGATTTTGGCCGAATACGCCAATTATTTCCCACCGAATTTTGATGCCGAGTTCCTGATCGGACGCCAATCCTATTTTTGGGGTCATTATTGGCTGGCATTTTACGCTCACATCATCACCAGCCCGATTGCGATTTTTTTAGGTGCATGGCTGATGTGGACAGGTCGTCGACGGCAATCTAAACGGTGGCACCGACGGTTGGGAAAAATGCAAAGCGTGCTAATTATTGCCATCGTTGTCCCAACGGGGTTGGTCATGTCTACCCGCGCGATCAACGGGCCGGCGGCGGGTCTCGGATTCGCCACGTTGTCGATAGCGCTCATGGTGTCGATGTTGGCCGCGATCGACCAAGCGCGAAAGAGAAATTTCGCGCGGCACAAAATCTGGGCGACACGCTGCTTCCTGATGTTATGTTCGCCGCTGGTGCTTCGGTTGATGACCGCAACATCGTTGGTTACCCAGACGCCGTCGCCGTTGACCTATCAGATCAGCGCTTGGTCCAGCTGGATGCTACCGTTGGGGGTGTTTGAATCAGTACGCTATTTTCAGCGCCGTAATAAAAGTGGACCGGCCGGGGAATCGAACCCCGATCTCCTGCGTGCAAAACGAGTGTCTTCCCATTAGACCAGCCGCCCGAAATCGTTCTTCAAACTCAGTTGCAGACTTCGGAATCGAACCGAACCTTCTGGCCTTATGAGAGCCGGATGGACGCCAGTCCGCCTGCATAACTTTTTTAAGTAGGTTATTTAAGTAGCCTGTATGGGAATCGAACCCATCTCTTCAGCTTGAAAAGCTGATGTCCTTGCCGATAGACGAACAAGCCAAAAATATTATTTGGTGGACTCGACCCGACGAGCCATTACTGACGTTGATGTTGAAAGTAACGCAGGTGGGAGTCGAACCCACAAAATCACGAAGGTTTGAGCTTCGCCGCTTTGCCTGTTTGCGTACCACGTTATCGTGAAGCCGCAGACATCTGCTGCTTCAGCGGGTCGTTAGAAAAATACTTCCAAAGCAAACTTCAACGCTCCGCAGATGCGAGAGCCGGACTCGAACCGGCATAACGACATTCAAAGTGTCGTGTCTTAACCGTTAGACCATCCCGCAACAGTTGTTTTCCAATTTCCAATTTCCAATTTCCAATTTCCAATTTCCAATTTCCAATTTCCAATTTCCAATTTCTGATTTCTGATTTCTGATTTCTGATTTCTGATTTCAAAATCCAAAATTAAAAATCCAAAATCCAAAATTAAAAATGCTTCCCAAGCGACCCATACCGGATTTGAACCGGCGATCTTTGCCGTGACAGGGCAACGTCCACTCCAGGCTGGACCGATGGGCCGAAATGCAACGCGGCGAATTATCACCGCAACCTCTCTCAAGTGTTCTGCAAGAATCGAACTCGCCTATCCAGTTAGGAAAACTGACGCCGAAACCGATGCCGAAACCGATCGGCCAAAAACGAAAACAAAACAAACCACCTAAAAAACAAACCACTTTCAGCTCTAGCGGGAGGATTCGAACCTCCAATCGTCGGATTAACAGTCCGCCGCCTTACCATTGGGCCACGCCAGAATAAAACTCAATTGGAAACGCAAAAACCATGAGACTTTGCCGATAAACGTCAGCGGAAATGCGCTAGCCGCCAGTAAAATACCGATTGCATACAGGCTGCGTCACCCGCAACTAGCAACTGGCGGCTCACCATCAAAATCTCACGCTTCTCCAGTACTCAGGGTGGGAGTCGAACCCACAGACAGCTGTTTCTAAAACAGCGCGCTTTGCCAGTTTGCGTACCTGAGCATGTATTTCTGTAGAACTGGCAAAACCAAGTTCTACTCCTACATTAAGTAGGGCCGGAGGGATTCGAACCCCCACTAAGTTGTGTAAAAGACAACTGTGCTACCGTTGACACTACGACCCCGAAGTCTCCTTCGGTATCCAGCGTTTTAATCGTTGAAGATCTGCTCGCATCATTTCACTTCCTTTCACATCCTTACAGATCTATCATTTCACTTGGTTTCCAGCGGAGCCTCTGGCTCGGGCTGACGAACGTGAGCGGCAAGGCGATTTCCGCCACTAAGATGCCGTCCTCCATCAACCCGAGTCGAGGCTTCCGCCAAGACAACTCAGTACCCCGCCGAGGAATCGAACCTCGTCCCACTGTTTCGAAGACAGTCATGCAGTTCCAGTACACCTGCAGGGCAAACTCATCGTCGCTTTCGCTCGTTATAGTCGCCTTTCGCTCCGCGAAAGATTCGCAACCTTCGCGGAGCGTTGCGTAACCTTCGCGGAGCGATGCGCAACCTTCGCGGCCGCGAAAGGCGACCATTAGTGGTTCAGGAGGCGCTCGAATCCTCATCTACCGGGCTTCAACCGATCGCTCTTCCGTTTAAGCTACTGAACCTCTTAAGCTTCCATCTCATACATTCTGAAGCTTCCTTCCACTCCAATAATCGCCAGACAAAACTGATCGCCAGTTAAATCAGGGCATAAAAAAAGCCCGGAGTCTTTTGACACCGAGCCAATCATGGATTGTGGTTCCTTCCAACCTTCCATCGCTCAAGCGTCAACGGTGCGGATCATCTCCGCCGCCAAACATCAGATTTTGATTCTGCTGTTCCCGTAAAAGGACTTTGCCAAAATTGGCGTCGAGCTTGAGAAATTGAAAAATCATTGAACTTGAATCACTTACGCTTGCGTTAATTGGTTGCGTTAATTGGTTGCGTTATTCTTTTTGAAAAGCGATCACATAACACGCTTCACACCGACATAGACGTCCCTCTACCGATGAAGTTCGCGCAAAATCAAAATTGAATAAAAATATAAGAATCTTCCGGGCAAAGATGACTCTCCGCCCCTCAATCACGCGGGCAATACCGGATAGAATACGAGTTTCCGATTCACAAAATCCTGGAGACCATTTTGCCTGCGACTATTATTGACGGAAAACAAATTTCCAAGGACATCCAAGCCGAAATCAAGCAACAGGTCAGTGACTTTGTCGCCGCCGGCAACCAACAGCCTAAACTGGTCGCCGTTTTGGTCGGTGGAGATCCTGCCAGCCAAGTCTACGTCCGCAACAAAGAACGCGCCTGCAAACGCGCCGGCATCGCCAGCCAACTCACCCGCATGTCTGCCGATTCCACCACCGAACAACTCTTGGAACTGGTCAACCAGCTCAACAAGGATGCCTCGGTCAGTGGAATCCTCGTCCAACTGCCACTCCCACCGGCGATCGACGCGATCAAAGTGCTCGACGCGATCAGCCCGCTCAAAGACGTTGATGCCTTCCACCCAGAAAACGTCGGTTTGCTGTCCCAAGGCCGCTCGCGCTTTCTCCCCTGCACACCCTTTGGCATCGTTCACATCCTCAAACGATCTGGCATCACCACCAGCGGAAAATCGGTTTGCATCATCGGTCGCAGCGACATCGTCGGCAAACCGATGGCGCTCATGTTGGCCCAAAAGGATTCGCCACTCGGGCCCGACATGGCCAACGCCACGGTCACGCTGTGCCACAGCCGCACAAAAAATCTCGCCGAGGTCTGCGCGGCGGCGGACATCGTTATCGCCGCGATTGGCAAACCAGAATTTGTCACCGCCAGCATGCTAAAACCCGGCGCTATCGTCATCGACGTTGGCATCAACCGCACCGATGATGGCTTGGTCGGAGATGTTGATTTTAAATCTGCCCTCAGTGTGGCGTCGCAGATTACACCCGTGCCCGGCGGCGTCGGGCCACTAACGGTGACGATCTTGCTGGAGAACACGCTCAAAGCCGCCCAACTAAACCAAGCAACCTAGCCGGACAACGCAACATTTCAATCGAACATGGCGACGAAAACAAAACACTTCAGCGGCCTATTTATATTATCCCAAACCTAAAACCACTGCCTTTCCATTGCCAACATCGCCAACTCATTCATTTACTCGATTCAGCTTTGCCGTGCGGTGGCTGATGCTGTTGGTTTTGGCCGTTGGAGTCGTCGCTATGCCGGGTTGCTCGGGTTGCCGTCAAGATCCCGACGAACGTTTGGCTGATAAGATCAAAAGAGAGAAACAACGGCAGAAGAAAAAGAAGCCCAAGCCCAACTTCGTTTCACCCGGCACCGCGATCCTGCCAGGAGTGTTTCCTGATATCGACGGTAAAACTCCTGAAGAGCTCAAGGAATTATCGCCCGAAGAACGGTTGGCTTATTTCCGAGGTCAATTCAACCGCGTCAATCGTACGAAACTGGGCCACTGGTTGGAAACGTCGACACCGGCGATCGCCAATAATTTCAACCAAGAAGGCCAAATCAACTCGGTGCCGATGATCGGAGCTGCGGCTTCCAGAGTGCCGGGGACCGATTTTGAATTCGCGACCGCGCGATCCTTTTCCTTAGTCAAAGGGCAGTGGAAATATCTTCCTTCCACGATTTACTTGCCGCATCAATCGCAGACCGGGGGCGTCAGCATGAATGTTGATCTCTCAACTGGCAATGATGGGCTGCCGCTGTATACCGTTCCTTTGACGACGGCGCAAACGTTGACCGGATTCCAGTATCATATCGTTATTCTGTCCAATCGTCCCCAACAGATTCGTTATCTGCAGTTCACCGACAGCATACAGATTCGGCAGTCTAATATTTCCCTGTTTGACACGCCGCCATTTTATCACGTCGTCACCCACAAACCCGGTCGGCCAATACCGCTGCCGCACAACGTGCTCAATTGGACGACGACTGCTTATTTAATCTGGGATGATTTGGAACCAGACGATCTCGATCCTGACCAACAGCAAGCGCTGATTGACTGGTTACATTTTGGCGGCCAACTCATACTCAGCGGCCCTGATTGCTTGAGCAAGTTCGAAGCAAGTTTTCTCGCCGATTACCTCCCCGCCCAATCCGAAGGCAAAACGGAACTCGACGTCCAAGCGTTTGAGCCGCTCAACAAAAATTGGTCGGTGCCTAACAAAGACAATCCCGCTGAAAAACGATCGTTGGTCGTCACTGAATCCAAGCCCCTGATTGGTATCGAATTTAAGCCCCATGTTGCCGCAGCTTTCGTCACCGGCACGGGATCCTTAGCCATCGAACGCATGGTTGGCCGTGGACGAGTCGTCGCGACGGCGTTTTCGCTGACAGCGCCGCCGGTCAAGTCTTGGGGTAGCTTTCAATCATTTTTTCACAATGCACTGCTGAGGAAAAATCGACGCAGATTTGGGCAAGCAAATGATGTCGTGCTGTTTGATTGGGCGGATGACCTTTCGACGATGTACGATCCCTTATTAGGAACTACCGTGAGATTCCTCAGTCGTGACCTAGAGAGCGGCGGTACACCTGCGGACCCAACCCCTGAAACCGATCTGCGGCCAACAGGCGAAGAGATTGGCTTAGGTTCGAAACCGCAAAAGTTAAGTTCTAAAGCGTCAGTTGAAAGGAATCCAGACGACACGCGGCACTACGGAGGGTTCAAAGCGCATTCCAGTTCGGGAGTTGGCGCTTGGTCGGACGCCAGCGCGATCGCTGAATCGGCCCGTTCGGGTTTAAAGTCGGCCGCCGGTATCACTCCGCCATCGGCGGATCTGATTCTCAAAATGCTGGGCGTTTATCTGCTGGTGTTGGTGCCCCTCAATTGGTTAATCTTTCGCGCGGTTGGCAAAGTCGAATGGGCGTGGGCAGCGGTTCCGGTGATCGCCATCGCCGGAGCAATCACCGTTGTAAAGATCGCCTCCTTGGATATCGGTTTCGCCCGCAGCAACACGCAAGTCGCGCTGTTGGAGATTCATGAGGGCTACCACCGTGGACACCTCTCTCAATACTCGGCCCTCTACACGTCGCTGTCAACCAACTACGGGATCGAGCTCGATAACGCAACGGGCATCGCACTGCCACTCGGGCATAACCAATCATCGCGCCGGAAAGTAACGCCAAAACGGCTTTGGCTGCAACAATCGATGACCAATCGTACTGAAAACTTTCAAATTCAATCCAACTCCACCGGGTTGCTACATGCCGAATGGATGCAAGACGTCGGTGGCGATTTCCGAATGGGCTCCCCGGCATCACCGCTCAAGTTGGACAAGTTGAAATTGCAGAACACGACCACGATTGACCTCGAAATGGTCGGCGTCATCGCGCGCGACGCAGAGGGAGATTATTACAGCAGTTGGGTTGGTGCATTTAATTCCAACCAGTCCGTTGAAGTTTCAATGAACCGTAGCGAAAAATTCGACTTGTCTCAACTCTGGGCTGGCGAAACAGATCTGATCAGCACACTCGCATCGCCTCAGCAACTTTTGTCAAGTTTTGATATCGACGACAACAATCGGATCTCTTTGGAACAAATAAAAGCTCGGTCGCTGCTTGAACCCGTCCTACCAGCGATTGAAGCAAGATCCGAAATCTTCCCCGGCTCAGATCAGTCCTCGATCAGCCGCAGTCAATTCCTTACGATCATCGGCGAAGCAAAATTAAACGAAACGGAATCGCTCGTTGGTAGTCTCCTGTCAGTGGTGCTGGACAATCTCGAATTGGGTAAAGGCGAGATTCGATTGTTGGGAATTTGCGAACAACAAATTGGCGACACGCGGTTTGACCCCGAATCCACGCAGTCAACCGGCCAAACATTAGTCGCGGTTCACCTTCGTCAACCCGACCTGCCGCCGGCGCGACGCGATCTCAATTCGATTCTTGACTACACCAAAACTAGATCCAACATCGACTTCTATGACGAAGATGGCGAAAATGGCGAGATGTTCGGTGAAACCTTTGACGCCACGCTGGAACAAGATTAGCGACCCTAAAAATAACGAAACGATAAAACGAACATGATAGAACTAGCATGATAGAACTAACTGGATTTGGCAAAGACTACGGCGAATTTACCGCCGTGCAGTCTCTGGATTTACAGATCGCTGAAGGAGAAATGTTCGGTTTCATCGGCCCCAACGGAGCGGGCAAAAGCACCAGCATTCGTTTCTTGGCGACCTTGCTGCGGGCCACCCGAGGCGAGGGCACGATCAACGGATTCAGCGTTTCCAAAGACCCAATGAACGTTCGCCGTAGCGTTGGATACATGCCCGACACCTTCGGGGTCTACGACGGCATGAAGGTTTGGGAGTTTTTAGATTTCTTTGCGGTCGCCTATAAAATCGGCAGAACGCAGCGTAAACGCGTCATCCGCGACGTTTTGGAACTGTTGGACCTGACCTACAAACGTGATGATTTTGTGAACGGATTATCGCGCGGTATGAAGCAACGTCTATGTTTGGCCAAAACGCTGGTCCATGATCCACCGGTTTTGATTTTAGACGAACCGGCCAGTGGTCTGGATCCCCGCGCACGTGTCGAAGTTAAGGCTTTGTTAAAAGAACTGCGCCGGATGGGAAAAACGATTCTCATCTCCAGCCATATTTTGACTGAATTGGCCGATTGTTGTACTTCGATCGGAATCATCGAGCGCGGCCAATTGTTAATGCACGGCCCTATCGATGAGGTCTATCAGAAGATTCGTGGTAACCAAGTCATGGAAGCCAACTTCGGCGAAGGTCTGGATCAGGGACTTTCCATTATTCGATCCAACCCAGATGTGAGGGACATTCAAGTCGACGGTTCAAAAATAAAAATCGAATTCAATTCCTCTGACTATAATCCATCTGTGCTGTTAAAACAGTTAATCGATGCCGGTGTCGAAGTGAAAAACTTTGGACGCAAGGAACCCAACTTGGAAGACGTTTTCATGATGGTCACCAAAGGGCTGGTTTCCTAAGGCTATCCTGAAGCGACCATCACCGGACTCTGTCGAGTCCGGCTACTTTGCAACAATCGAACCTACCCGTATATGTCATTTGACCTAACCGCCAACCTTGTCGATCTTCACAACCGCGCCATCTACGTCGCCAAGGTCACGGTGGAAGACGCAACCATCGTCGCGATCGAGCGACTGGATACCGGTGGTGAAAAAAAGCTACCCTTCTTGATGCCCGGTTTTGTTGACGCTCATATTCACGTCGAAAGTTCGATGCTTTTGCCCAGCGAATTCGCGCGGATCGCAGTCCAGCATGGAACCGTTGCAACGATTTCGGATCCGCATGAGATTGCCAACGTCTGCGGTATCGACGGGATCGAACTGATGCTGCAAAACGCAGCTCAAGTGACCTTCAAATTCATGTTCGGGGCGCCCTCATGTGTGCCAGCGACGCCGTTTGAAACCGCCGGCGCTGCTTTGGATTCGGCCTCGGTTACGAAACTTTTGTCCGATGACCGAATTGGTTACTTAAGCGAGGTCATGGACTTTCCTGGCGTGCTGCGGCGCGACGCTGAGGTGATGGCTAAAATCGAAGCCGCCAAAAAAGCGGGCAAACCCGTCGACGGTCACGCGCCGGGCTTGCGTGGTCAAGAAGCGGCCGACTACATTGCTGCGGGTATCTCCACCGACCATGAGTGCTTCACACTCGAAGAAGCGCTGGACAAGATTGCTGCCGGTGGCAAGATCGCGATTCGTGAAGGGTCTGCGGCGCGCAACTTCGACGCTCTGGTTTCCTTGATCGATTCTCATCCGCAGCAGTGCATGTTGTGCAGTGACGACAAACATCCTGACGAATTCTTGCTGGGGCACATTAATTTACTGGCCGCCCGCGCGGTCGCGGCGGGTTGTGATTTGATGAAGGTGCTAACGGTCGCTTGTCTGAACCCGGTTGAACACTACGGCCTGAAGGTCGGCACGCTGCGAGTCGGTGATCCGGCTGACTTTATTACGGTAGTGGATCTTGAGAATTTTGAAGTCCTGTCCACCTACATCAACGGGCAGCAAGTGTTCGGGAACAGCAAGTGCTTGATTCCTTCGCCTCCGACCGCCACGATCAACCAATTCGTCGCTTCTCCCATTACCAAAGATCAGTTGGCAGTCAAAGCAGATACGGAGGCGGAAACTCAAACGATGGCCGTCATCGGCGCGATCGATGGACAGCTGATCACTCACTCTCTAAGCCACCCCTGCAAAATCGAATCGGGCTTGATCGTATCGGATGTGGAACGAGACATCTTAAAAATCGTCGTCGTCAATCGTTACCAGCGCAGTGCTCCCGCCATTGCATTCATCCAAGGTTTTGGTCTGAAGTCTGGCGCACTGGCGTCTTCGGTTGCTCATGATTCTCACAACATCATCGCCGTGGGCGTTTCTGACGACGATATCACCGCAGCGATAAACGGCGTGATCGAGACCGAGGGTGGGCTGTCTTTTTCGGACGCAGATAAAACAGAGGTTTTGCCTTTACCGGTGGCGGGCTTGATGGCAGTTGACCCGTGTGAAGTTGTCGCCGCAAAATATACGTTATTAGACAACGCCGCCAAAGCATCCGGCACGACGCTGCGGGCTCCTTATATGACGCTGTCGTTCATGGCGTTGCTGGTCATCCCATCTCTGAAGCTGAGCGATCGCGGGTTGTTCGATGGGGATAAGTTTCAGTTTGTCTCAGTGATTGCGGACCAATGAGCTCCGCCACATTCCACCTAAACCATTGAATTTTCCGCAAAATCGCGGTACTTGACCCGCATGTATTGCATTGTTACCACCGTTTACTGATTTAAGATAAACCAAGATAAGATTGCTTGATATAAACCCCCGCAAAAACCCTTATGCTCTTGGAGCGGGAACACCTCCGCCGGAACTAGCGGGGCGGGATGAACTCACTGAATCGGCATCGATCATACTTGACCGGATCCGGAACGGATTGGCTGCGCGAAGCCTTATCCTGTATGGGCTACGCGGGGTTGGCAAAACGGTCTTGCTCAATCGAATCAAACTTGATGCGGAAGTCGCTGGAGTTTACTGCGTTCCGCTTGAAGCCCCAGAGGAAAGGTCGCTGCCTGCTATTTTGCTTCCGGCGCTACGCAGCAGTCTGATGCGAGTCAACCGAACGCAAGCGACCAAAGAAGGCATTAAACGTATCCTCGGCAGCTTGGCCGCGTTTGCAAAAGCGTTCAAAGTAAAATATGACGACATAGAATTCTCTGTGGATCTCGAACCCATCGAACCCATCGCTGACAGCGGCGACCTAGAAAATGATCTGGGAGAATTGCTCGGATTGCTCGGCCGCCATGCTCAACAGCACAAAACTGTGCTTTCTCTGTTTATCGATGAACTTAATTACGTTGCCGAAGACCAGCTTGCGGCGCTGATAACAGCGCTTCACCGATGCAACCAGCAACAGTTGCCTGTAACAATGTTTGCCGCCGGGTTGCCTCAGTTGCTGGGTCAACTGGGCAAAGCAAAATCTTACGCAGAGCGTCTGTTTGAGTTTAAGCGGATTGGGCCGTTGGAAGAAGTTTACGCCCGGGCCGCGATTACTGTGCCAGTTCAAATGCACAACGTAGAGTACGAGCAAAGAGCCATTGATGAAATCGTCGCGGCTACCGAGGGCTATCCCTATTTTCTGCAAGAGTGGGGACAACATAGCTAACGCATCGCGGACGAATCT
>Ga0115031_1003939_pt1 | contig 10988 bp, 7 predicted proteins | sample Maine_Asex4_meta_FD_87301 | JGI IMG/M metagenome (GOLD analysis project Ga0115031, IMG submission 87301) | Marine algal microbial communities from Maine, USA - Maine_Asex4_metaG | ecosystem: Host-associated > Algae > Red algae > Unclassified | place: Maine, USA | collected 2015-01-05 | reverse complement strand
AGAAACAATACCCATCAATAAGGAGAAAGGAATTTTTATCAGCTTGTATCCAATAAGCAGAGTCAATACAGCTGAAAGAATACTAATAATGCAACTCGCAGCAAAAAATAAGATTCCTTCACTCGTAAAACTCTCTACAAATGAATTACCAGATGTTATTCCCACACAGCTTAATAACAAGATTAATCCTATTTGCTGCAAGGTAACATTCGAACTGTATGGGAGTAGCCAAACAACTGGGCCTGTTCTTCTCAAGGCCCCTAGGACCAACCCAACAATGAGCGGTCCGCCAGCATTCCCTAATTTGAAACTGAAGTTTTCTGCAATTGGAATTTCAAAGGAACCTAAGATTAACCCAAGTCCAATTCCTAAACCAAATGAAAATAAATTGACCTTACTGCTTTGGGTATACGAGTCTCCAAAATAATTCGACAACGCTTTCAGGTCTTTTCTTCGGGCTACAAATCGTATTCTATCACCCATTTCCAATACCATATCATCTTTTGCCAACATATCAACATCACCACGGCGAATGCGAGTGATCAACGCATTATATTTTTTGTCCAGTCCTAGAGAAGCAATTGTTTTTCCTACCATTTCCGGTCTAGAAACAAATATCCGTCTGGAGTCATATTTATGTCTATAGTAAGAAAGACTCTTCTTTGCTTTTTTACCTAATATTTCTGTAACACGCTCAAGCTCTTCCTTTTCTCCAACAACAACTATGAGGTCTCCTTTTTCTAAAACAATATCATAATTAGAAAGACTTATATCGCCTTGCTTGTCGATCCTTCCAAACACAACATTCCACTTATGTTCTTTGTACAAATCACGCAATTGCTTGCCATCTGGGTTATCTTTTGATACCTCAATTGTATAGCTACTAAGATTGTCTCCAAGAGGATACTCTTTCCTAAGACTATAGGCTTCCTCTTTGTAATTAATTTTGAGCAGCTTTTCCATGAGTACAATAGCTATGATACCACCTAAAACTCCCATTGGGTAGGAGTAGGAATATCCTACAACAAGTTTCTTAGTAAGCTCATCGTTCAGTCCATTTGCATTCATACCTTGTACATAATCAATCACTCCCGCTAAAGCAGGGGTATTGGTGGTACTTCCAGCATACACGCCAGTGATACTAGCGGCGTCCAAACCAAAAAGAAACGCTAGACCTATGGCTATCAGACCACTCAAAATAAGCATGGTCAACAAAAAGAAAAAATCGCGGAGTCCATTCTTTTTATATGATTTAAAGAATGCTGCACCTGAGCTCAATCCAATGGAGTAAACAAACAGCACAAGTCCTAATGAAAAGATAACATCCGGAATATGGAGGTCTTTGTCTATAGCTCCAAATGCTAGTCCAACGAAAAGAACTGCAGCAACGCCTAAACTACTCCCTCTGAATTTTAAATTTCCGACGAGGTAACCTAGTGAAGCAACAATAAACAGAAGTAGGAGAGGATTTTCTTTTAATAGTTCTACCAAATCTTACAATAGTGTTTTAATATGATCTGCAAATTCTGCTATAGACATGGCACCTTGATCTCCTTGACCCTGGTCTCCCTCTCCTTGGCGTCTTACCGAAATATTTTTAGCTTCCATTTCTTTTTCTCCGATGATGAGTAAGTAAGGAATCTTTTTCAGTTCATTATCTCTGATTTTCTTTCCTATAGACTCTGTTCTATCGTCAATAAATCCACGGATGTCTTGCTCTGCTAATTTCTGCTTTACCTCATTAGAATAGTCCAAGAATTTGTCAGAGACTGGCAGTATTACATACTGTTCTGGTGTCAACCACAACGGAAATCTTCCAGCTGTATGCTCTATTAGAATACTCATAAACCGCTCCATAGAACCAAACGGTGCCCTATGAATCATTACAGGTCTGTGCGCTTTGTTATCCGACCCGATATATTCTAATTCAAAGCGTTCTGGTAGGTTATAATCTACTTGTATCGTTCCCAGCTGCCACTTTCTTCCCAGCGCATCCTTGATCATAAAGTCCAACTTAGGACCATAAAAGGCCGCTTCTCCATACTCTGTTACTGTCTCTAAATCCACTTCACTGGTTGCTTCTATAATCGCTCGCTCTGCCTTTTCCCAATTCTCATCTGAACCAATGTACTTTTCTTTGTTGTCTGGATCACGTAGTGAAATTTGTGCCGTAAATTTATCAAAGCCCATCTTTTTAAGTACAAATGTTGTGAGTTCTAAGACTTCTAGAAATTCGCCTTTAACCTGATCTGGCGTACAAAAAACGTGTGCGTCATCCTGCGTAAATCCACGCACTCTGGACAAGCCATGGAGTTCCCCACTTTGCTCATATCTGTATACTGTTCCAAACTCACCAATTCTTAACGGTAATTCTTTATATGACCTAGGACGTACACCATAGATTTCGCAGTGGTGTGGACAGTTCATTGGCTTAAGTAAAAATTCCTCGTCTTCTCTTGGTGTTTTTATCGGCTGAAAACTATCTTCTCCATATTTTTCATAGTGCCCTGATGTGATGTATAATTTCTTGTTTGCGATATGCGGCGTTACTACCATTTGGTAGCCTCTTTTCTCCTGCTCATTACGCAAAAAGTTTTGTAGACGTTCTCGTATTGCTGTTCCTTTTGGTAACCAAAGAGGTAACCCGGACCCTACTCTTTCTGAGAACATAAACAATTCCATTTCTTTCCCCAATTTTCTATGGTCGCGCTTCTTTGCTTCTTCAACGAGAGCTAGATACTCTGTGAGTTCTTTTTGTTTAGGAAAGGTAATGCCATAGACTCTAGTCATCATCTTATTCTTCTCGTCTCCTCTCCAGTATGCACCTGCTAAACTTGTTAGCTTAACGGCTTTAATAGGAGAGGTACTTGGCATATGCGGCCCTCTACACAAGTCTGTGAATTTTCCTTGTGTATAAAAGGTGATAGTCCCATCTTCTAGATCGTTAATGAGTTCTATCTTATATTCATCTTGTTTCTCTGTAAAATATTTTAACGCATCTGCCTTGCTTACTTCTTTTCTTTCGAATGTGTTTTTCTCTCTAGCGAGTTCTATCATTTTTTTCTCGATCGCTGGCAGATCTTCAGGTGTTAACACCTTATCACCAGTATCTACGTCGTAATAAAAACCGTTTTCTATAGACGGTCCTATTCCGAATTTTGTACCTGGATACAATGCCTCCATTGCTTCAGCAAATACGTGCGCAGAAGAATGCCAAAAGGTCGCTTTCCCTTGATCGTCTCTGAAGGTATTAAGACTCAGCGTTATGTCCTTTTCTATAGGTCTAGTAGCGTCCCAAACCTCACCATCAATTGTTGCTGAAAGTACATTTCTTGCAAGTCCCTCACTTATAGATTTCGCGACATCCATTGCGGTACTGCCTATAGGATATTCTCTCCTTGCGCCATCTGGAAAACTAACTGTAATCATATTCTTCTGTTTCTCTGTCATTATTAAAAAAGAAAACCGGCTATTTACCGGTTTCAAAATTTGTTTCTTTCTACTCAGCTAAATAGTATGTAATTTTTGTCAACCATTTGGTAGGGTCTTTCTCCGTTCCTGGATCGGTAACATATTCTTCTACTATAGGTCTATCACTTAATAAGCTATTATCATTTAGGTACGCATCTAATGCATTGTGTGCTTTCGCAGACTTAGAAGAGTCACCATAATAGTCTATCTGTAATGCATTTTTTGCAGGAATTGTCAACGTCGTATAACCATCTACTTCAGCACCTTCTTTGACTGGAATTGCAGCTGCCATATCCGTTGTTCTGCTTTCATCATCCCATTTAAAAAACAAGGCACTCGGCATACCGTCCATAATCAATCTTGCCTCCCCTACTTTATTCGCTAAGCCTCCTAGGTTCCTATTAAAAAACTGTCCTACTGCACTCGTTTTCACTTCTGCTCGATTCATTACATAACTCTTTTCTGGAATTTCTACGCGATTAATTTTATACCCGTCATAGATTCCCTTTGCTCTTGGCTCTACAATCGCTTTCAAATTTCGCAGGCTTTCATCATAATTTTTCTTGATACTCCCTTTGAAACCCATAAGCAGCATCATCCCACGCTGGAGAAAAGAAAAATCTTTATCGCCGGACATACTCCAAGAAACATTTGTCTCATTACCGTCTGGTACAATATTAAACTCTCCATAGGAATAGCCATCCCAACCGTCAAATGCTAATCGCGTTTTTAACCTCCTGTTTTTTTCTGCTTCTATAATTTCTTGAGAACCTGCTCCTTGTTCGTCACTTGTCCATTTACTTATTGCACCCACTCCCAACGTTTTCCCAGGATAGGTCGTTATCATTGTGCTGTCATTCTTGGCCCAAGAAGACCATGTATTCCATTCTTTTAAGTCATGCACCAAATTATAGACATGTGCAGGTTTTGCCTTCATCTTTAGCTCTCTGGTAACATTGACATTCTTAGGACCTACAGCACATAAAATGCTATAGATTACTGCTAATCCCACTAATACTATAAGTGGCCATTTAAGATATTTCATATTCTCCGCTTCTTTAATTTAATAATCAAGATTTGCTTTCCCTACGCTTCTTATACATTTTAGTCCCCAAAAATAAGAAAAAGCCCAATAAGAGTACAGCCCCGAAAACATAAAAGGCATTTGCTGAATTTTTCAACACAGCTAAGAGAACGATTGCGAATAGAAAGAGTGTTGGAATCTCGTTGATTAAGCGATACTGAAAGCTGGAATATTGGGCTGTACCTTGGGCATGTGCCTTTACCATTTTACCACAATATCCCGTAAATCCTGAGAGTCCTATTAATAACAATAGCTTAATATGCATCCAACTATTTTCAATAAACCAGTCTTTACCATAGATATGCAGCATCCATATACCACAAATCCAAGTAATAGTCATTGCTGGATTACAAATGATCTTAAACACACGCTGTTGCATGACCATGAGTTGTGCGCTCAGTATCTTTTTTTCTGGATTGGATTTGTCTTGGGCTTCTCTGTAATAGACAAACATTCTTCCAAGGTAAAACAGTCCTGCAAACCACGAGACGAAGCCAATTATGTGCAGTGTTTTTAGAACTAAGAAAGTCATGGTTCGTAGATTTTAAATACTAAATGTTAGACGTTAGATATTAAACATTTAATTCGTTGTAAAGATTATACTTATTTATGTGCTATTTATATTTTGGTACAATTTTGTGCGTGTACGTCTTGTCTAATTTTGAGCGTAACCCATGTCTTGCGACATCGGTCGGGTCATTCAGGGGTTCCGTCCTTCGGACATCCCCTTCGCAAGCTTCGGGTCTCCCTTACTACCCCTTACGCAAGAGAAAGAGGTTTATGGTTTGACGGTATATGGTTTAAAGGTGGAGAGAAATATTACAAGAGACCATATATAAATACGAGTTAGCATTTTATTATCTAGATGGGACGCGGGATGCCTGCATTCGAGATGGACATTTGATAATCTTGATTTTTGGTTCTTTGTACAAAGACAAAGAATAAATGTCAGGTAAGTCGCTAGAATAAAACCTACTTTGAACAGTAATATAAAGATGGTCAAGATTTTTTATAAAAGCACTAGTCGCATTATCGTCACTTTTTCTCATTTCGACCGCAGCGGAGAAATCTTAATACTCGTAAAAAAATCTCAGCGTCAGAACAGAAATAAAAGAATGGTCAGAATTATTTTTGTGTGTCCAAAGAAGTGCATAACACACATACCAAATATTACCTAGTCTAACATCTAGCGTCTAGACCCTACTTCATCTTAACAAGCTCCACCTTATCCTCTGTCTTCAAATCCCCAAGCTTGTAATAGCAGTTATAAGAATTGCTTCTTTTAGCAGGCGTTGGTCGGTTGGGAAGGCTTATTGTTTCTGGAGCAAATAACAAGATTTGTTTTTCTTCTAGAAGTTCGCCTCGTTTCGGTTCTTTTCGTTGCTTGAGCATTTCATTTACGTAACCTTTTACTCTGTCTTTTTTCTCTTGAGGAATGGACTCGTCTTTTAGAAATGCGAAGTAATCACTTTGCAAATTCATGAGTAAACGTTCTTCTATTTTGAACACACGTTTCATCACACCACCTTTGTTTCTGAACGCGATAAAATTGACATTCTCGTCTATATTATACTTGCTTGTGTTTGGACATTCAAACGCGTAATGCCGACATGCAGCCTTATAAGACCAGTCTTGTGCAGGGCGTGAATAGACTATGGTGTCATCTCCAATTTCAGTTTCTTCTACAGTTTCGGTGTTTTTATCAACAGTTATTTCATCTCCATTCTCCGTTTCTTCAGCCATTTGGATGTTTTTTATTACAAATTAAGGATATCCTCAAGGTACTTTTTTTAAAGGCTTCATGGTACTAAATCGAGGTAAAAGTCGAATAAGATAGTGTATTAGAAGGTTTGACGGTTTATTGTTTCAAGTTTTGGGATAGGGGATTTCGCGAAGGAGCGCGTTCGCGATAGAGCGATTGTACTGTTCTATAATGACCATTTTGTCTTTTCGACCGAGGGGTGTGTTCGTTTCTTTTTTCTCATTTGAACAGGATTAAAAAAATGCTCACGATTTTTTTTGAACAAGATTAAATGGACTTGTCTTGAGAGTAGTCGAAAGATCTAAAGACAAGGGGTCTCCGACCTTTGGATTAAGAATAAACAAACGCTCCTTCGCGAAATCGCGTGCTCGCGTTTTCCCATCCCCCCACGCCGCTCTCTCTAACTCTTCCCTAATCCTTACTATCAAAGTTTCACAATTCGAGTACCTTAGATAGAAATACAACGATGAAAAACCTCGTAATCTTATTCCTCCTACTCTCCACAACCACTGCCTTTTCCCAATCCCTCCCCATCAATTTCGAAGGAGACATAGAGACAACAGACTTTATAGACTTTGACGGTGGAATGGCAACAGTTATCGAGAACCCTCAGGTAAGTGGGATTAATGAAAGTGGGACGGTGGCACAGATAGTGCGAAATGGTGGCGCAATATGGTCAGGAAGCAAGATTGCACTCGAACAAAATCTAGATTTTTCAACATCGACAATTATGTCAATGAAAGTATTTACAACAGCACCGGTTGGAACCAATGTAAAATTTAAGTTGGAAGGAAATGGTGCGACAGAAAGAGATACCAAGACAACGGTTAGTGGCGAATGGGAAACGCTCACTTGGGATTTTACAGGAGCGCCAACAAATTTTAACGAGGTCGTTTTTATGTTTGACTTTGGCAATGTAGGAGATGGTTCTTCAAACTCTACATTTCTTTTTGACGATGTAGAATTGTTATTTGGAGGCGAACAGTTGGATTTACCTGTTACCTTTGAAGAGGACAATGTAAATTATACACTCATAGATTTCGAAGGAGCATTTTCTGTTCTTGCAGAAGACCCAGAAGACGCGACAAACACAGTAGGAATGGCAATCAAAGGCGCAGGAGCAGGTGCTTCGTCAGGAACTACTATTGGGACTAATGGCGGGTTTGTATCAGAAATCGATTTGACTTTGACCGACTCAGAAATGACAGTACGCGTATGGTCTCCCACAGTAAACACACCGATACGGCTTAAGGTAGAGGACGCAAGCGATCCTACGCACACCTGTGAAACACAAACAAATACCACTACCGCTAACGCTTGGGAAACTATTGTTTTCGACTTTGCAAATGAAGCATCGGGAACTGCAGCGCTCAGCTTTGGACTTGACAACGGATGGATTTACAACAAAGCATCTATCTTTTTTAATTTTGGAACAGAAGGCAATGCCGCGAATGAACAGACGTATTATTTTGACGATATACAGTTTGGGAACATGATTTTGAATACACAAGAAGTGGGAGTAAATACGTTTACTGTTTACCCTAGTCCTGCAAATGCGCAATGGAATGTTGTGAGTGCAGCGGGTCCCATTTCTCAAGTACTACTGTATGATATGCATGGGAGATTTATCAGCCAAAATAAACCGAAAGGGGAAATTGTAAGTGTTGATTGTGGTGCTTTGGAGAGTGGGGTGTATGTTTTGCGGGTTGTGAGTGAGGAGGGGATTGGGTATCGGAAGGTTGTTAGGGAGTAACTGGATTGTTTCTTAAACAAGATAAAAGGACCTGTCTTGAGCGTAGCCGAAAGATTTAAAGATGTTCAGGATTATAGGTGATGGAAATATATCCCTCGCCAATGGAAATGTCTTTGTCGCAGATATTGCACTGTAGGTCTAGCATAGGCATTTTGTTTTAAGTGGTTGAATAAATCTAATTCCATTATAAATATAGGTGGTTACAGTGCAGTGTATCGCCCTGCACATGCGGAGTATGCTTGCCGACTTGTCAAAATAGGATGACAAAAAGTAACAAGGCTCTCTCCTACCGGCTGACTAAGTTAGAAGTGAAAAGAGCATATTACGTCATCGTGCGTTGTTATAGATTGCTACGTCTCGTAATATTATGCTTCAAAACTAGCTTATAAAAGAAACTGAATTTCTCAAACACTTCGTTAACTTTATAATCTGGTTGTATGGAAGCAAAAAAACTTAGTTGTGTTTAATCTATTTAAAAAATCAGGAAAATCAGAAACGTAAATTACTAATCGAATTCATTAAATATAATACCCTATTGATCAAACATAACACTTGTAATAAACAGCAATCTTAAAAAAACTCTTATAAACACCTTGGTTTGAGAATTAATAACATTTCAACTACTCAGTAAAAATGGAATTCGCATTTGGATATTCGATTCTTGAATGTTAGGTTATGAATTCTTAAATTAGTTTTAACTTTCAGCTTGAATGTGATCCACAGTAAACTAAAACATACACTATGAAAAAATTATTTCAGCTCTTATCCTTTTCATTAATATGCCTATTTTCTTTTACCAATTCTGACGCACAAAATATTAGCGATTCAGAAAGAATGAAATTAAACAAAAAGCATAAAGCAGTAAATTATGGTAAAGAATTTTTCAGTTTTGTGAAAAAGAAAAAGTATGGGCTAAAAAATTATAAAGGAAAAACAATACTAAAAAACAAGTATGGGTATCTAACAGCGTCTCTTAATTGCTCTTATTCTGTTGCTGGAGAAAACTATCGTACGGATGATATGGCATCTTCGATATATCGAAATTTACAACTTATAGATTCAAAAGGAAAATTGATTGCTAGTCAGTTTGACAGCAATGAATTCTACTTAAAAGGTTCTCATGACAAGAGTGAAGGATTACTTATTTTTCAACTAGATGGAAAATCAAAGTATAGCGCTAAAACTGGATTAGCTGATAAATGTGGAAATATACTTTTGGAACCAATTTATACGAAAGGATCTTTGATACCATCATACCATTACATTGCAGCAACATTTGACGGAAAAAAGTATTTATTCAGTATGGATGGCAAAGCCTTCCCAACAGAAAAATATGATAATCTTGAATTTGAATTTAAATCAACCAATGTAGTATTTACAAAAGATGGCAAACAAGGCGTTGTAGATGGAAACACTTTGAAAATATTATCTGAAGCTCATTATGAAACTTTCACTCCTATAAAACAAACCAAATATGGGGTTGTTGGATACTCTACTTTAGTAGATGGTAAATATGGACTTCTCGATCCAAATATGGAGGTCTTAGCAAAAAACGAATCTGATACTGAAATAGAAATAATGTTAGGAGGAAACATTGCTAAATATAAGTCTAATGGACAAATACTCGTAATTGACATTCCTTCTAAAGCTCAATTTGCTTTAGATTATGAAAATATTGAAACTGCTTTCGGGAAAACGTCAAGCGATTATGTAGTTACTGTAAATGATGAAAGAAGAGGCCTATTTAGTCTCAAGGAAGGCAAGGAAATTTTGACACCTCAGTTCGATAATGTAAGTAGCCCATCTTGCGATAAATGTCATATTATAGTTACTCAAGGTAAGCTTAAATATTTGTATAATCATGCTGGTAAAAAACTTGTAGACAGGGGGTTTAAAGATCTAAGGTGGGATGGCAAAGAATATTATAAATATTCTGAAGGTAAAGGAAAAGAGAAAGGTAAGGTTACACTTGATGGAGAAGTTATAATACAAAAATTCTAAACTTTCCAATCATTACTCAGGGTTGCAGCGGTACCAGTGGATTAACTAACTCTATTTGGTTGTTGTAAGCAATTAAATAGAATCTTAAAAAAAAAAGAACACAATAGTATCCGTAATATTTGCTTGTATTAGTAATGCACTTGGAAACAGGGAATTACTGGTCTAATTAGAAAATTTGAAAACAGCTATTTGCCAGACTATGAATAGACTACTGATAACTATAGGTGATGACAGCTTTTTCTTACCTCAAGCAAGTAGTTATCTATAACTCAAAGGAATGTATACATCGTTTACCCAATTGAGCTACGGATCAACAAACAATATGATGTATACATTTTTGTTGAACAATGCGGTTACAACCTCCTAAGGGTAACGCATTACTAGTAACACTCCTTAAAGTTTTATCTATTTACAATTTAATGATATATCTATACATATGAGGCGGTTTTAATTATATTTTGATCACGTTGATCACTATTTATTATCAAAATTTTGATTTTAGGCTTGATTTTGGTTAGTTTAAACATAGGTCGTCTACTAGTATGGCTACGCATACTATGGTAATTAGTCTTAGCATATTATATGGATATTTTATTAGGCGGTGATCGCGGATTGGGTACATTGATATATTGATGTACCCAATCTTTTTTTGCTTTTATCACAAGTATTTCATATTCTTCACTTTGGCATATTTCACAGACATAAGGGTTTTCCTTGGTGAGCTGTTTTATGATTTGCATTACCGTTCTTACTATATGGCCATTTCTCTTTATGGCTTCAGGCAACAGTCCTTCGTACTTTCTTTTGGTTGCTGAAGCATGCAGTCCATATCTTCGTGTCTTTTGAAAGTAAGCAGGCAATACATGCTGCATAAATTGATGAATGAAAGAGAGTGGGTTTGTTAGCTTATGCTTCTT
>Ga0115031_1003938_pt1 | contig 10990 bp, 8 predicted proteins | sample Maine_Asex4_meta_FD_87301 | JGI IMG/M metagenome (GOLD analysis project Ga0115031, IMG submission 87301) | Marine algal microbial communities from Maine, USA - Maine_Asex4_metaG | ecosystem: Host-associated > Algae > Red algae > Unclassified | place: Maine, USA | collected 2015-01-05 | reverse complement strand
GTAGTTGGAATCGGGGTCGACCTCGCCGTCCTGCTGAATAGCGCGAAGGCTGCGGCGGCGCGCCTGCACGTCTCTCCCCCGTTCGATGATGACGGGCTTGAGACCGATCTCCAGCATCTCCAGCGCGGCGAACATCCCGGCCGGCCCGCAACCAATGATGGCTACGACGGGTTTTTCGCTCACGTTCTGGTAGCGATCGGAAACCGGGGCTTCCGGTTCGATGGTTTCCGTGGGGCCGTAAACGGCAAGCCGCATCCGGAATACGGGTTGGCGGCCGCGGGCGTCGATACTGCGGCGTTCCACCACAATCTCCCCCACGTCCCCGACCGGAATATCGGACTGGCGCAACAGCGCGCGGCGCAGGGCTTCCGGCTGGTGAAGATCGGCGGGGGGGAGTTTAATTTCGGTGGTTGTCGGCATGGGACGCAAAGATACTGCTCCGAAGCCTTCGGTTTTGAGGCCGGGCGATCCCCCGTTATTTTTTGCTGATGTTGATCAGTTTCAGGTAAACCGGTGATGGTTTTGTACCTTGACTGCCTCCCTTTCCGTTTGGCAAATAGGGGGTGAAATTTGCTAAGAGCAGATCGGTGTCACCGTCGCCGTCGACATCGCCGCTGGTCATGCGCATATAGTGCTGGTCGGCCTTTTTGAGAAACCCCGTGGCTTCAAATTCCAGCTCATCCGTTTGTTCCAGGTAAAGGAAACTGGTAAACTGGCGGGTAGCGGGGGGAACGAAGTAGGCGATCACCGCAAGGTCCTGATCTCCATCGTCATCGAAATCGTCAACCTCCACGCCGTAGGCACCGTCGATCTCCCGGAAAAAAACCTCGTTGAACGCTTCCGCTCCGTTGTTGGCGTAGATGCGCAACCCGTGGTATCCCTTTGGTTCCGGTTGGTAATCGAAATTATCTCCGTTGGTGACAATGAGATCGAGGTCTCCGTCCCCGTCAAAATCACTTGCCTGAAAGTCCGAAGAACCATGACTGGGCGGGAAGCGGAGGAGGCGTTTACGGACGGGTTTTCCGGGACGGCTGTACCAGACCTCCAGCCGTTCATCACCCTGGGCAAAGAGGACCAAGAGGTCATCGTTACCGTCTCCGTCCATGTCCGCGGCACGCAGTCTGATCGCACCAGGGGTAGCTGCTAAAACGTCTTTCGGTACAAGTGATCCGTCTGATGTAACGAGCCAGGTACGGAGACGGCCGACAAGGTTTCCAAACTCAGCGACGATCACTTCCCGCTCTCCGTTCAGGTCCAGGTCAAGCCGTAGCATATCTACCGGGCGGGCAAGAGAATCTGAAAGAAGGCGGTTTTCATTGGTTGAATCTTGGACGGCATGGAGTAACCCGCGGGGATTATCCGATGGGGACAGACTGCCCATTTCCAGTACCAGACCGGAAGCCGCGTCATAAGCGCTCGGAGCGGTTACGGTCGGTTGCCGGCTGATCAACCGGTTCATAACGTCAAAGACACGGAAAACGCCGTCGGAGCCAAACTCCCCTCCCGTATGGATCATCCCTCTGGTTGAATCGAACTGGATCAGCGTAGTAAGGGCGCGCTCGTTGCCGGCTGTCGTGTCGTAAACGGGCTCAACGATAAAACTGGTCATTTCCGTTATGATCGGGGCGGGCTTATCTTCTTTAAGCTTTTGGGGAGCGTTGCTGAGGTAATACGTTTTGAGCGCTTCCCAATCAAGACTGTCGATCAGGTTAGTGGTCGGAAAGATCGGTTCCAGGTAAGGGCGTTCAGCGGGTGTGCCCAGGTAATGATCTCTGCCTTCAGCCCCGTACCGTCCAAGGCGTGCGCCCATTTTCGGGAGAATCTCATTAAGCCATAGATTATCCGTGAGCTCGTCGGGCTCGGGCAGTAAATGGCAGTTGGCGCAGTGAATTTCGGCCAGCTGGCGGCCGGGGGAGGGTTCCGGATCGGAGCAGGCGTAAGCAAGAAATGCCAGAACAAAAACAACCGCTAACTTTTTCATGCTACTGATTTGACCCACCATGAGATCTCGCCAGTGATGGCAATTCAGACTCACGGCACCTCACAAAGTTAACATCTCTTGCAAGCGGCAAAGCAATTACTACCGGCTCTGTCTTTTATAGGTCTTATCTCCGGCCTCGGAAAAATCTTCGGGCATGTAAACGACAATGTTGACGGTTTCGGAGGTACTCGCTTCGGTGCCCTGCACCATACGGCGGGTCTTATCCACGCTTTCCAGCATCAGCTGGTCACCGGAGATTTTTTCACCGAGGTCCCACCGTTGTTTTTGCAGGAAGAACTTCAGAATATGGGCTTTGCCGTTGTTGAGCTTGACGCTGGTTTCGATCAGGATATCGTCGCCGGGCCACGTCTTGATTTCCAGCTGATCGTTTTTATAAACGTCGAAGCTGACCTGGTTGATCTCGTCGAGATCCACCGTTTTATGGTAAATATCGGAGGGGTCCTGTGCAAAGGCGACCGTCGTGATGACCGCGAAGGCCAGGGTAAGTAAAAAGCGCATTAGAATATTGTGTTGAACGGTGGAAGGTGTTATGGTCTCAAAGCTATGCACTTAAAACGCCTTTATTTGTCGGCTTGTTGCCCGTTAAGCTAACAGAGATTTGGGCGGGGTCGCGAGTGCAACGGAAGGTTTTCATCAACGAGGTACCTCGCCCGTTTCTTAGCACCCGCGCCCCCGCCCCCGCCCCCGGTGATAAGCCGGTCGGTACTCGCTACGACTGGCTGCTCGGTTCTTCCACTATCTGGGTGCTGGACTCCGCTTCCGGGATCTCCTTGCCCAGGTAGACCAGTTTGTAGTTCCCGCCCATCGTAAAGTCCACCGTCGTCGGGTCATGCGGGATGACGTGCAGCATACCGTCCGGGTGTTGAATGAAAATGGGCGCAATGTCAAGTTCGGCCCCCGCGTGGGCCAGTAGTTCCAACAGGCGGGTCATGGTGGTGAATTCCACTTCATGGACGAGCGGAAACTCGCGGTTAGATTCACTGAGGTTGATAAAATCCTCGGTGTAACTGAACACCTTTTCGCCCGCCGGTTCTTCGCGTCCCTTGAGTTCGTCGGCCGTGATGAGGCGGTAGGCACCGCTTTCGCCGAAGATGTCTTCGTAACGGTTCAGGGAGTAGTCATTGACCTCGTCGCTGCTGGTCAGGGCCAGCAGGTAACCTACGTCGAGTAGTTCGTAGCGTTCGGCCAGGTCGGTGTTGTAAATGTTGGCCACGATGCCCTCCAGGCCGGCCTTTTGCGCCTTGGCGATGTGGCCGGGGTTGCTGTCCACCAAATGGACCATCCGGCCCTTTTCCTTGAGGTAAGCACCGATCGTGATGGCAAAATCGTTTGCGCCCAGGATGAGTACGCCGCCGGAAACGTCCTGCACCACGCCCAGCAAACGGGCCACGAGGCGCGCCGTCGTCGCGTTAAGCAGTACCGTTCCCAGCACGATCATGAATACCAGCGGCGTGATGTATTCGGCGCCCGCCACGCCTTTATCCGCCAGCGTCAGGCCGAACAGCGAGGCGATGCCCGCCGCCACGATGCCGCGCGGGCCCACCCAGCTGATGAAGAGCTTCTCCTGGTAATTCAGGTTACCGCCGTGGGTACTGGCGAAAACACTCAGCGGCCGCAGGATCAGGGCCACGAAGCCGAATAGTGCCAATGGGCGCCAGTCGAGCACCAGCAGTTCCAACTCCGACATATCCATATTCGCCGCCAGCAGAATGAACAGGATGGAAATGAGCAGCACGCTCAGGCTTTCCTTGAAGGAGAGGATCTCGTCGATTCGCGGCACGTCTTTATTGGCCAGCACCAGGCCCATGACGACCACCGCCAGCAAACCCGACTCGTGCGCCGCCATGTCGCTGCCCACGAAGACCATCAGTACGAAGGCCAGTACGAAGACGTTGAGCAAATAATGCGGTACCAGTTCCCGCTTAATGATGTAGTACAGCCACATACCCGCCGAGAAGCCGATGGTCGCTCCGAACAACACGATCTTGAAGAAGGTCGTGAAAGCCTCCAGCGTATAGTCCGCCCCGTGGTTCGCCGAGCGGATGAACTCGAAAACCAGCACGGCGACCAGCGCGCCGATGGGGTCGATCAGGATGCCCTCCCATTTCAGTACCGTAGCGACGTTGCGATTGAGCGGGATATTTTGCAGGATGGGCGCGATCACCGTCGGCCCGGTCACGATGATGAGGCCCGCGAACAGAAAACTGATGCTCCAATCCAGCCCCATGATATAGTGCGCCGCCAGCCCCGCCCCGATGAAAGTGATGAGGCTCCCCAGCGAGATCAGGCGCAGGATGGTGCGCTGCGTCTCCTTCACCTCCCGGAAGTTCAGCGTCAGCCCCCCTTCGAACAGGATGATGCCGATGGCCAGACTCACGAAATAAAACAACGATTTACCAGGGAAAAGGCCGGACGTGCCGTTGAAGATCGGGTTGATCAGCTTCGCGCCGTCTTCCGTCATTAGCGTCGACAGCGGGCCCACCAACAGGCCGGCCACGATCAGCGGCAGGATGGCCGGCACGCGAATGCGCCACGCCAGCCACTGGGCGAAGATTCCGAGAATGATGATTCCGGCTAATTCCTGCATCGGCGGTGGGGAAGGTGAAAATCTTTAGTGAAAGTCCGTGGGGTGGCCTACTGGCCCAACATCCCGCCCAAACCACCGGGTAACATGTCGTTCATCATGGAGCCGGCCTGGGAGGCTTCGTACTCGGCGGCTTTCTCCAGCGCGCGGTTGGTGGCCACTACGATCAAATCTTCGAGGCCCTCCGCGTCGTCGAGGTCGATCTCGGCGGTATTGATCTTTACGTTGGTGATTTCGCGGGCGCCCGTGCAGGTGACACTGACGGGGCCGGCTTCGGCGGTGAAGGACTGGGCCGCCAGCTGCTTTTGCATCTGGTCCTGCATCTCCTGCATCTGGCTCATCATATCTCCGAACATAGGGGTGTCGTTTAGTTGAACCTTATTAAGGATCGGGAGCCCCCTTTAGTTCGCCCCAACAAAAAGAATGGGGAAAACGGACCATGTCCATTTTCCCCATTTTCGTAAACAGCCCGTTGAAAAATAAAGCTACTAGTGAGAATAAAGTGAGGCTGTAGAATCTTTCATCATCAAAATTACTATCCAAACGAAGGGGGATGGGGGAACGCTGCCTGGGGATGAAAAAATTATCAGTCGAGGCGTTTCAGGCCTTCCAATACGGGTAAGGACCTCTGGTCCGAATGCTAGACGGCGGGTTGTGATAGCCCGTCTAGCATTCGGACCAGAGGTCCTCACCCGTGCTACCGCATAATTTCAGGCCTCGCATGATGACAAAGCTGGGCCTTTTCGACTACAGATTTACGCGGGATAAGCCCCCCGCAATACCCCCACATACATCTCCCGAGCCGCCTCCACCTCCCGCACCCAGATGAACTCATCCGCCGTGTGGCTGCGCGCGCTGTCGCCCGGGCCGAGTTTCAGCGTGGGGAAGGGCATCAACGCCTGGTCGCTCAGCGTCGGCGAGCCGTAGGTTTCGGCTTCGGGGCGTACGGCCAGCCCCGCGCGCACCAGCGGGTGGTCCGGGCCGATGCCGCTGGACTGCAAGCGCAGGCTGCGCGGCGTCAACTCCGCGTGGGCGCAGGCGGCTTGCAGTTCCGCCACCGCCTCCCCGTTGCGGTACGCCTCGTTGACCCGCAGGTCGATCAGGAAGGTCGCCCGGTCGGGCACCACGTTGTGCTGGGTGCCGGCGTTGAGGACGGTGACGTTGGCCGAGGTGGGGCCGAGCAGTTCGCTGGGCCGCGTAAAGACGTGCTTGCGGATGGCGCGGATATCGTCCAGCGCGAGGTAAAGCGCGTTGACGCCTTCCTTACGCGCCGCGTGCCCGCTGACGCCCCTCGCCTCCCCGTCGATGACCACCAGCCCCCGCTCGGCAACGGCCAGGTCGAGCAGCGTCGGCTCGCCAACAATGCCCGCGTCAATGGGGCCGAGCAGCGGCAGCAGCGCGGCGATGCCGTTCGGGCCGCTGATCTCCTCTTCCGCCGTGGCGGCCAGAATCAGGTTGCAGCCCAGCGTCGGGTCACTTTCCAGCTCCACAAAGGCGGAGATGAGGCTGACCAGCGCACCGCCCGCGTCGTTACTGCCCAATCCGTACAGCTTACCGTCAACGATATCCGGCGCGTGCGGGTCGCGGGTGTAACCGGCGGCGGGCTTTACGGTGTCGTGGTGGCTGTTGAGCAAGACGACGGGGCGGCCCGCCGTCCAGTTACGCGCCTTCAGCCAAACGTTGTTGAGGTGGCGTTGAGGGGCCAGACCGCGTATGCGGAGGAAGGCTTCGATCAGGTCGGCGGTAGCGTCTTCCTTACGGGAGAGAGAAGGGGTGGCGATGAGGGATTGGAGAAGTTCGACGTACATAACGTCAAAGATGCGAAGCCGCGAGGATTTTGCTACTCCAAGCGATGGTAAGTCACCGGAAAAGAGCCCGCCGCGAAGTTTTGCAGGTTCTCCGGGAGCTCCGTCTCCGTTTCGCTTTCGCACAGGTTGACCGAGATTTCACCCTTGATGGTGTTACGATCAATGAACCTACCAATGAAAATCACACCCCGGCACTGCCAACCATCCTGGCGATACCCTCCGGGAATTATGCTTCGCTTATCGTAAATGTTATCAATCACAACGGTATCGACGGGAATTGCGGGGTCACCAGGATAGACTAATACGCCTATGCTCGACAAGACTGTATTAATCGTTAGCGAACTTCTATTGTAAGTCGCTCCGGATATCACATGATTAATAGGATCTCCATTTCGCCAAACCATATCAAACGGCTCCTCGTCGAAATGAACGATCGTAGTGTCCAGCAGATTAGGGTAGCGGTCATAGGTGACAAAATTGGCCCCGTCCGTATCCTGTACGCAAAACCCACGAGCGATGGAGATAGCGCCTTCGGGGCAGAGACAGAAACCATTATCGCAGTCCGCGATACCCGGGCAATGATTTGAGAGGCATTCATCCCCTTCGGTGGGCCTTAACTGCTCGTCATCGCAGCCATTACAGCCGACCAGAGAGATAGAGAATAAAACGAAAAGAATGAGGAATCTGGTCATTGGATTATTATTTTTTTGGTTAGCACTTCGCCTCCTTGAGTCTGAATGCTTAGCAAATAAAGAGCAGCGGGAAGGTTACCAGTGTCGATGGAAATTCCCTGGCCAACAGCAAACTGCTCCGACTTTAGTTGCTTACCGGCAAGGTCATACAGAAAAAACCTGTTGCTAAGCGTAGGGTCATCCGTAAATGTTCGACGATCCGTAACCAGAATTTGATTATTTTTACAGTACTAATATACCCACATGGGTGAATTGCTAGCTAAGCAAAAGCAAATATTAAGATTATTTACGTGAAACAAACACACCCTAACACTTAAAATATAAAATAATAACATGTATATACATTTAGTGTTTAGCCATAAAGGCACTTTATCAAATCGGTTGGTGTGTGCATATTAGCCATAGGCCAGTCGTCCACCCAATCCTTTCAGCCCGACGCAGTCGGATGGAAGTTGGTCGGAGGATTACCGTCCATCCTTACTTTTAATACCCGGCCAAAAATACTACGGTATTCTCATCGCTCTTTTCTCGGCTCGTCCAGTAATTTAATGACCGCCTCCACGTCGTCATTCGGGATGGTCATACTCAGCGTATAGTGTGCGATCTTCCAGCCGTTCACCCCGTCGCGCTTAACGACGGCGGTGCCCCGGCAGGGGCCCATCCAGGTGTGCAGCATTTCGTCCCAGTAGGCAACTTGCCGGTCGGGGTCATAGAAGACGTGTCGTTCGGTGGCGTTGAAATTCCAGGCTTTGCCCCGGGCGAAATAGGGCGCGGCGAAGCCCATGAACTCGGCCTTCGTCCAGTGCTCGGTTTTGTCCGTGCCGATGTAGATCGCGTCGTCGGCCAGGCTGCCGAAGAAAACGGCGGAGTCGGACTGGGCGGCGGCGCGGTGCCAGCGGGTAGCCAGCGAGTCGATGGCGGAGCGGGGTGATTCGGGGCTAACGGGCGTGCAGTCGCCGGGCGCGTCGCGGCGGGTATCGGTGACGTGCAGCACCCGCCAGCGGCCGCCCTCGCCGTCTTTCACCAGCTGAAAAGCGTTGACGCCGCAGTGGTGCAACTCGCCTTTGTACATGAACACATAAGGCGTCCACGCGCTGGCCAGGTGGCCGTCGGTGCGCACCTCGGTGTAGTGTTGTTTCTCGACCCAGTCGCCGGCCCCGGCGTTTTGCATACCCGCAAACCAGCTATCGAGGTTACCGCTCGACAGCACCGTTTCCCCGTCCGGTTTCGTGACGACGGAGTGCAGCGTTGCGTCGGGGTGGAAGTACGTCCGCAGGCCGGTCGTATCGCCGGCTTCCATGGCGGAAAAGGTGGCGGCGATACTTTTTTGCGGGCTCTCCTGGGCGCGGACGCGGGTGCAGAGGAGGGTGAGAAGGAGCAGGGGGAGGTAGCGCATGGGAAGGTGGTTAAGGTTTTACATTGTCTTCGATCCATTCCGGCCCTCTATGCTGATGAAAGATTTGAATGACAACAACTTTCAGAACGTCTTCTTTAACGGTAAAGACAATTTTATAATCTTTGGTGAGCGCGCGACGGTAAACAACCCCATCCGTAATTATTTCTTAAAATTCTTGGTGAGATTCCGGGAAAGTCTTGAGTTTATTTACTGTGTTAACTATCTCAAGTCGGACTTTTGCCGCATAGCTGGAGGATGAAAAACGCTTGAGATCATTAACAATCTTTCGGATACTCGCGCTTGCACGAGGGGTAATCTGTATTTTGTACTTCTTCATCCTGGAAACTCTTCTTCGAGTTCACGAGCGAAGCCTTCAAAATCAATGAACAATTCCGGCTTACTTAAGTCTTCAGCAAATTGCGCTTTTGCAACACTGGCACTTACTGCAACTCCATCAGCGTCATAACCAATAATTGGATCATTTTCTTCGGATTTACTCAGGGCTTCTTTTGGTTTTGGAAATTGGTTGGACACTGCCTCCATTACAGCCTCTACTATCCGCAAATAGCGCTCATCAGCAGTTTGAATTTGCTGGATCAACGAAGTTCTAAGTTGCTCGGCTCCCATAAAATTTGATTTAGGATTGAAACTGGTCTAAAGATAACGCACTTGCTCAAAACGAAGTTGCTACCGGGATGAGGCCGCAGGGCAATCGCAAGGTCGGTAGCCGGTTGTGTACGCTCGGCGGCCGAGGTCGACAATCACGCGGAGCGAGATTGGAGAGCTCGTTCGCCGAGCGTACACAACCGGCGGGGTCGAGTCCAGACCACTCGGCGGACGAGCTGATTCGATTTCGCTGCGCTCACTCGAATCACCTCGGCCGACGAGTGATCTCGCGATTGCCCTGGACAAGGCCCGCTACAGCAACACTTGCCCAAACAACATAAACCTTACTTTTACCCCCGGAGCCGGCGAAGCCGGACAAAAGCCATTCCCGATGTCGACCCCGCCCCCTCTGACCTACCGCCACAAGACCAAAAAAGCCACCCAACTCGCCCTCTTCGAGCAGCTCCTCCGCCCGCGGCTGATCGAGGAGAAGATGCTCAAGCAACTGCGCCAGGGCATCATTTCCAAGTGGTTCGCCGGCATCGGGCAGGAGGCGATCAGCGTGGGCTGCGCGGCGGCCCTGCACGATGATGAGTACATCTTCACCATGCACCGCAATCTCGGGGTGTTCACTACGCGGGAGGTGCCGCTGGAACGGCTGTTCGCCCAGTGGCAAAGCAAGCCGGGTGGTTTCACGAACGGGCGCGACCGGAGTTTCCACTTCGGTAGCCGGGAACACCGGATCGTGGGAATGATCAGCCACCTCGGCCCGCAACTGAGCCTGGCGGCGGGCGTGGCCCTGCGGCATAAGCTGACCGGGGAGAAAAAGGTGAGCCTGGCCTTCACCGGCGACGGCGGCACGAGTCAGGGGGAGTTCCACGAGGCGCTGAACACGGCCGCCGTGTGGCAGCTGCCCGTCATCTTCGTGGTGGAGAACAACGGCTGGGGCCTCTCCACGCCAGTCAGCGAGCAGTACGCCTGCAAGACCCTGGCCGACCGGGGCGCGGGCTACGGCATGCGCTCCCTGACCATCGACGGGAACAACATCCTGGAAGTCTACGAAACGGTGGCTAAACTGGCCGAAGAACTACGCGACAAGCCCGAGCCCGTCCTGCTCGAATGCCTCACCTACCGCGTGCGGGGTCACGAAGAGGCGAGCGGCGTGAAGTACGTCCCCAAAGCGGAGATCGCGGCGTGGACGGCCCGCGACCCGCTCAACAACTTCGCCGACCACCTCATCGCCAAAAAGTGGCTGACGGCCGCCGACCGCAAGGCCCTCGAACGGAAAATTAAAGGGGAGATCGACGCCGGGCTCAAGGCTGCCGGCGCGATGCCCGAAACGACGGGTGACCGACAACGGGAGCTCGACGCCATGTACGCCCCCGTTCCCACGTCGGCACCCGCGACCCCGCCCACCTCCACTACGGAAATGCGCCTCATCGATGCCATTTCCGACGGACTGCGCGAAGGGATGCGCGCCCACGACGACCTCGTGCTGATGGGGCAGGACATCGCGGACTACGGCGGCGTCTTCAAGATCACCGACGGTTTCCTGGCCGAGTTCGGGGCCGGGCGCGTGCGCAACACGCCGCTGTGCGAAAGCGCCATCGTCGGCATCGGGCTGGGCCTGAGTATTGCGGGCGGTAAGGCGATGGTGGAGATGCAGTTCGGCGATTTCGTCACCTGCGCCTTCAACCAGATCGTCAACAACCTCGCCAATCTCCACTACCGCTGGGGGCAGAACGCGGACGTGACCGTGCGCCTGCCCGTCGGTGGCGGCGTCGGCGCGGGGCCGTACCACAGCCAGACGATGGAAGCCTGGTTCACCTCCGTTCCCGGCCTGAAAATCGTTTACCCTTCCAATCCCGCCGACGCCAAGGGCCGGCTCCTCGCCGCCCTGGC
>Ga0115031_1003936_pt1 | contig 10990 bp, 5 predicted proteins | sample Maine_Asex4_meta_FD_87301 | JGI IMG/M metagenome (GOLD analysis project Ga0115031, IMG submission 87301) | Marine algal microbial communities from Maine, USA - Maine_Asex4_metaG | ecosystem: Host-associated > Algae > Red algae > Unclassified | place: Maine, USA | collected 2015-01-05 | reverse complement strand
TCTGCAAAGAATTCTTTTACCTTATCTTTATGAATCATCATTTCCTTATAGGTATACTTACCTGTTTTAGGGTCTTTGATGCTTTTGACAACTTTCACAAAATCTCGTCCGGAACCAGCATTTGCTGCTCTTTTTCCTACCCGTGAGTTTTTCGAAACTTTAGCCATGATAAATAGAAGATTTAATGTTTCTTAATTAAGAGATTATTCAACTCAAATGTAAGGGTTATTTGAGTTAAATGCTATTTTTAATAAGGACGAATTTGTGAAAAGTTAAACAAACTTCGTCTTACTTAATTTCTCGGTGTAAAGTAACCTTTTTCATGACAGAATTGTACTTTTTAAGTTCCAATCTATCTGGCGTGTTCTTTCTATTCTTTTGAGTGATATATCTAGAAGTACCTGGTAATCCTGATGCTTTATGCTCTGTACACTCTAAAATAACTTGGATTCTATTTCCTTTAGATTTCTTAGCCATCGCTACTTAATTGATAAATTATATAATAGGATTTATTCTGAAATATTGTCTGTTACCACACACTATTTTGAATAAGAGCTACTAGCAAATTATTTAGTTAATTTAAAACCAATGTCAACGCCTTGCTTCTCTAGCTTTTGTAAGTATTCATAAATACCTAGTTTATTGATATTTCGCATCGCTTTAGTAGATAACTTTAGTGTTACCCATTTCTCTAATTCTGGAATGAAATATCTCTTTGACTGGATATTAGGAATAAAACGACGCTTCGTTTTTCTATTCGAGTGAGAAACGTTGTTCCCTGTGATTGGTCGCTTTCCTGTTAATTGACAAACTTTAGACATAATATTTGGTCTTTAGTCTTTGGTCTTTGGTCTTTAGCCACCAAAGACTAAAAACTAATTCCTAAAGACTATAATTTAGTGACTCCGACAGGACTCGAACCTGTAACCTCCTGATTCGTAGTCAGGGACTCTATCCAGTTAAGCTACGGAGCCTATTGATAATTAGCTAATTATCAATTATTTATTTTGAAATGGCATGCAAAAAAACATAGCTTCCCAAAATTGAGTGCAAAGATACTGAAAATATTGTAAATTCTAAATAAAATATTTGTAAAAAAAGATAAAAATTGGTTGAAATTGTTATTCTTTCTTCTTTTTCCGCTTCAAAGGCATCCACAAACCCAAAGTAAGTTGTAAACTTTCCGTAAAGGAAGACCTTGCTACTTCTTGGCTAATATTATAAATCCCCAAATTATATCTTGCAGTTAGCGCCATTTTAATGCCTTGGGCGATTGTTTTTTCTACACTAGCACCCGCATTTAAAGCTAAATCGAAACGATTGAGATTTGCGGTAGCAAAAGAAATAGGTTCCTTTCTACTAGAGCGAAAATCCTGAGCGAAAGAAAAAGAGTTGATACCTATTGCATAAGCAGGGGTAAATCCTGCAAGCAAGCTTATCTGGTACTGCTTATCCTTCATTAATAAGATTTTTGCTAAGATGGGTATTTTAAAATAATACAAGATGTTGTGATAGGTCCGCTGTTCTTCGGGACGAAAAACAGATAGTAAACTGCCTTCTGTTGCAAAAAGAAGTTCGGGTTGTAAGCGAACTAACTCATTGAGTTTAAATTCTAAAGGTATACCGAACGCTAGACCTAGCAAATCTCCTCGTTTAACAAGCTCTGTTGGCTCAATATTGAAATTTAGACGAGTTTTAGATTGGCTAATTCCTGCCGCAAAGCCGATATAAGATTGTGCTTGTAGTAGGTATGGTAAGTAGAGTAGTAGAGCTAATAATAAAAATCGGTTTTGCATAGATCATGGATTTGCTTCCAAAACGCTTAAATCTAGCAAAATAATTTCCTACCTGAAATTTTAACAAATTTTAGATAAAGTTTTATATTTAAAAACTAATTTCTTTGATAATTATGGACAAGTTTATCTAATCGGTTGACAGTTTTAACTTCAAAATCAATCTCAAATTCAAACCGTGACGTAACTAGACGTTTGGGATAACGTCACGGTTTGAATTTGAGATTGATTTTGGTTTTGAAGTTGATTTAAAACTATCTCTTTTCTCGCTTCCCTATTCTAAAAAGTATATTACTTCATCAAGTTTAATTCCCCCTTTATAACTTCAGAAGTACCATCTTTAAAAGTAATATCTGCGAAATACACATATATATCAGAAATCATCACTCTTCCATTAAAAGTACCATCCCATCCAGACTCTGTTGTATTCGGAACATAATCTCCTGTGGATTGGTATACTTTTTCACCCCAACGATTAAAGACTTGTAGCGAATTAACACTGGCTACACTGATGCCTGTGAAAATATTGAAATAATCATTAATACCGTCATTATTAGGGCTAAACGCAGTGGGCGTATAGATTCTGTCTGATTTGGCAATAAAAACGATGATGGTTGCTTCTTTCGAGCAACCATTATCATCGCTTAGTATAAGTGTGTAAGTAGTGGTTTGCGTAGGATTAACAATCGGATTGGGACAATCGGTACAGCTCAAACTTTCGTTTGCTGCCCATTTAAAATTGACATCAGAAGTAGCATTGTATAATACTTCTATTTCCATCTCGTCTCCCAATTCTAGAATGTTGGTTTCTGGCACTTCCAGTGATAAACCAGAAGATTTTGGTAAATCAACGGTTGTACTAGTCGTACAACCCATTTCATCCATTGCTGTTATTGTATAAGATTCTCCAGTTGGAACGGTGAATCTATTGGTCGTTGAGAAATTTTCGTTATCTAAGGCATATTGTAGCCTGCCTTGAGCATTAGAAACATCCTCTATCGTAATCGTTCCTTCAGCGGCATCCTCACAAGATTCTATGCCTGTAATTCTTGCGCTTAGTGTTAATTCTTCTGGTTCATTTACCGTAACTGTCTTTACTTGATCGCATAAACCACTTGGTTCAGAAATAGTAACGGAATAAGTGCCAGGAGCAAGGTCTGATAGCGTAGACGCTGAATTGGTAATACCATTGCCTTCCCATTGGTAGGTATAGGCCTCTGGGTTGGCGACATTGACTGTTATACCGCCATCGTTTCTACCTAAGCAACTAACATTTCTAAGTGCTATATCTGCATTGATGCCTCCTTCTACACCGACAATAGCTTGTTGTACATTGGTACAACCATTATCATCTGTAATGGTAACTTGATAAGTGTCTGGGCTCAAACCTTCAATTTCTGATACATTCGTCATGCCATTACTCCATTCATAAGAGTAAGTGCCTGTCGCATCTTCTGGAAAGGTTACGGCTACTCTACCATTGGTAGTGCCTCCACAGGGTATATCTGTGGCTCTTAATTGTGGGTTTAGAAAGTAGGTTTCACCATCTTGAACTTCCTCTACTAAGTTTAAGGTTCGACCGACATTATCAATTAAGGTAATCTCATAAATACCTGGATCTGCATTATCAATTAAGGTGTAAGGACCCTCAATAAGCGCAATATCCATGCTATCACTTATACCAGTTGCAGTATTAGTCCAAAAGGCTCTATAAGGTGGTGTGCCAGGGGCACTTAACCGTATCTCTATTCTGCTAATTAAAGTCTTGGTACAAAGCGTTCCTTGTCCTGTTGGAGGAGTCGCATCTGTTGTTTCTTCTTCTTCTTCCTCCATTTCTTCTTCTTCCATTTCCTCTTCCTCCATTTCCTCTTCCTCTTCCATTTCTTCTTCTACTTCTTCCTCCCCTGGACAACTTGCACAACAAATGTCAGTTCCATCATATACATTGATTGGTCCAAAAGCTAAAATCGTAAAAAGATTACCAATATTGACACTTCTAGAATTGGGCGGTAAGAAAGGGTCTGTCTCATTATCAACAATATCTAAGCTACCCAAGCATTCTACCCCATTTTCAAAAGTAAATAGCAGTATTTCTACATTTTCCTCATAGACAATATCCTGCATAGGGCTACCCAATGGAATAGATACATAAGAAAACCCAGGGTTTTCTGTAGGATTTTCTATAGTAGCAACGTCGACACCATTCCAATTGCCTGTAATACTTTGAAAATTGGTAATTTCTAGTCCACCCGTAGGGGCAACAATAGAAATTTGTGCGCTATTAGTTGTGCTTAAGGGAGGAGCCCGACTAAAATTGGGAGTGACATAAAACTCATACGTTTTTTGGTCTTCTGATAAAGATAATCTCCCTCTAATTTGGCCAGTAAGAAAAGTGCTCAATAATAACGCACATAAAATGATTATTAGATGCTTATCTATATACATTATGGTGCCTATTTAGTAGAGTTGTTTATTTGTTTAGAATGTTCATTTGTTTAATGCACTCTATACCAATATTTTACAAATAGTTATTATGAAAATAAATTTTGCTACTCTACTTTGTTATGATTTTTTTAAGAAAGAAAGTGGGGTTGAGAAAGTTGTTTATTCGTTTAAAAAGTTTTTTTTATAAACAGCTTTATCAATCTACTTTTTATTGGGGAGCTTTTGAATTAACAATGAACAATGAATAATTAACAATTAACTAGACTTTAATTAGGCGTTGTACATGTAGAACGTCTAATTAAAGTCTAGTTAACTGTTAATTATTCATTGTTCATTGTTTACCGTATCATTTCTACATATCCAGATCGAATTTCTTGCTTTCCATTCACGGTCGCTTTTGCTTTTAGAATATAGAAATAAATACCATCAGGAAGTAATATATTGTCATAAGAACCGTCCCAGTCGTTGGTATAATTTTCTTTTCGATAGACTCGATTGCCCCAACGATTGAATATTTCCAAGCTATTTTCTGGATAGCTGTCAAGATTTTTAATCGTAAAAACATCGTTCATACCATCGCCATTAGGGCTAAAGCCAGTATAAACTTCTAAATCAGAGGAGGTAGTTTCTACTAATACATAAGTCGTATCGCATAAGGAAGGGCTACAAACGACTAGGCAGAATGAATCTTTGCCTACAAAATCTGTATTAGGAGTATAGTTGAAACAGTAATTTTCTTGGAGTAATAGAAAACCGTTTTTAGGGGTTCCGCAGTCATCTATACTTATAGAATCAATGATCGTGCTAGAATTGGTCAAACACTGATTCATTAGAGTAGTATTTACAGTAGTTGACAATTTTAAAGTATCTAGTGGTCTAGTGTTATCTACTACGTCCATGCTATCTCCTGGCATTTCTTCTTCCACTACGGCATCATTTATTTTAATAATTAAGGAATCTTCACATCGCATGACCGTATCTCGAAGCAAGAATACTTGTGTGCCGCTACCTTCAAAAATTAAACTTTGGAAATTACTGCTCATCGTACTGAGCTGTAATTCTAAAGTGGTATTAGAAGCACTTTGAATAATTAATGGACCATATTGATTATCGCCAGAGATACCCGTAAAACCTAAATCTTCTACTATAATCCAATTGGTTAATTGGTCAAATTCATTTAGCCTATTAACTAATGTCTGTATATCCGTAAATTGGAAATCCTGCAAAGTATCGCCATTAACTATCCATTGTCTTAAAGTGTAAGGAGCCAATCCTAAATCTGCTATATTAAGCGAATAGAAGATAGAACCTTCCATACATTCTCCAAAGGTCATTTCATAGCTAATTCCCTCTTTAATAAAATCAAATTCCGCTAAATCTACCTCTGAAATTGGAATACATAGCACCGCCATACTATCTTCTATAACTGCTCGCAAAGTATCCAAACCATTGAACAATCCACAGGAAGGTAGTGCTTCACAGGTTCTAGTTCGAACCTGTATGTCTCCTACTACATTACATCCGCCTACGCCTGTCAACGTAATGGCATAATTGCTAGTATCTTGGCTAGTAACTGCTTTAAAGCTAAATAGGGAATCCTGAATAACTGCATCAATAAAATCTCCACCTTCAATTTTAAAGTCACTAATCGTTTCACTAATAGATAAGCGTATTGTTTTATCTTCTACATCGCAGAAGGTACGGTCAGCAAGCCCTGCAATAATGCTTAAAGCAGCTGGTTCAGCCAATTCAATAGGATTGTTTTGATAAGCAATCAAACAAGTGTCTCCTTCGATTCTAGTCACTACTTCATAAGTACCTGCTGCTAGGCTATCAAAAAAGGCCTGCTTACTCCAAGTCGTGCCATTATTAATACTATATTCTATCACTAAAGAAGTATCTGCTACCGACATTATCATAATGCTTCCTAGTGTTTCCTTGCAAGCACTAGGATGAGTGATGGCAACATTCTCTATGGTTACCCCATTTTCACCTCTTAATTCAACAGGGTCTGGCCAACGTGCTTTGCAATCGGTGTTACTTTGCGTAACGACTACTTGATAAGTGCCTTGAGCTAGATTATTGAATTGTGTACTATCTTGAAAGGTTTGACCATTGTTGATACTGTAGCTTACTCCTTCCAATGTTGTTGCTAATTGGATAGTGATAAATCCATCTTCTTTACAATCGGTAGGTGGATTGAATAAAACATTATTGATTATTGGACCATTTTCTACGGTTACGGCTATTGTATCTGAAGATATACAACCACTTGGAGTCGTATTCGTAATTATATAACTGCTAGAAGTATCAGGACTAACTGTTATGTTTTTGCAAGTATCACAGCTAATACTATCTGTTGTCGTCCATTGATAAAGACCGCTACCACCGAGGGGACTTAAAGAAATAGAGTCTCCAGAACATATACTTAAATCGTCAACCAAACTAACTTTTGGACAAATATTAATAATAGTGGTGTCACATACCATTGCCGTATCACAATGGATGACGCAAACAAATTCGGAGTCATCAAAAGTCGCCCTAGGTTCTATATCTATACAACCACTATTGTCTCTAGTAGTAACTATTAAATTCCCTGCTAAAGTACAAGAAAAAGCGGCACCTATTGGTTGTATATCAATTAAAGAATCTAGACAAATACTCGTTCTAGCATCTATAGGAATGCTAATGACTGCTGTGTCTCTAACAATATCTTCTAACTCTGGTCCTTCTTCTTCCTCTTCTCCTGTATCTGTGGAATCTACCATCATCGTATCCATAGGGATGGAGATAGAGTCCATAGGAATAGAGTCCATCATAGTCGTATCTATAGCCATAGAATCGATGGGTACTACTGTATTTCCACAATCGGTAATATTGACGCTACCAATACAAAGCTCCGTACCGCTGCCGCCCAATCCAGATATAGTCAATTGCTGACTTACATTGGCATTTGCACTATTAGGCGGGAAAAAAGGATCAGTTGCATTGTCCATTAATAAAACTGGTTTCTCTCCACAAGAGCCAGAATTTTTGAAAGAGAAAAGTGGAATTTTTGCCCCCTTTTCATATCTAATATTTTGAGTGCCTCTGGTGTCTAGGCCAAAAGATAGATAATCGAAGGTGGGTGCTTCTGCTGGAGCATTGGTTCGAGAATTAGGAGAAAAAACAACGCCATCAATAAGATTTGTAAATTCTGTTATTTCAAAGTCTCCAGTAGGAACTTTTAAAGTGATTTGAGCAGTAGAGGTAATATTGAAGGGTGGGGCAAAACTAGTATCTGATAAAATAGAGATAGTAAAGACGCTATCTGTCGCTTCCAATAAATAAGCAAAGGAACAAGTCACATCTGAAGGAAACGTACCATTCGACCAATCAAAGTCTGTTATGGATCCTTCTGGACCCTCCTCATCTTCTTCCTCCTCACCCATTCCTGCGCCGCTATCACCCCCTTCCCCTTCTTCTTCACTCACTATGTCTACGATTACATAAGTAGTGTCACATAAAGAAGGACTACAAAGGACTAGGCAAAAAGAATCTTGCCCTATGAAATCCATACTTGGAGAATAAGTGAAACAACTATTATCATGTAGTAATAAAAAACCGTTAGTCGGAATATTACATTCTTCAATTGTAAAAGCAGCAGCAGCAAGTGTGGTAGAATCTACTAAACATTGCTCTAAAAAGGTAGTGTTAACAAGTGCTGATAATCTTAGCGTATCTAGTATATTTGGATTAATTGTACCATCATCTGTACAACCTTCTGCCCGAATAGTAATAGGTTCTAAGTCGTCTATACATTCTGCCCCGTCTGCGGAAATCAATACTTGATAAGTACCCGCTGGAAGATTTTTAAAACTTCCTACGTCTGACACCCAATTTTCTCCATCGTCAATGGTAAATCTCAAGGTCCCATCAGAAATTACATTGACCGCTTCTATCAAAATAGACCCTGTTGCTGTATCACAGTCTGTTGTCGTAACAATTATTTGTGTTACCTCTGCTACAATGGGTGACATTAATATTTCTATCCCATGTTCTGCAAAATTTAGCCCTAAATTATCTCTAACTTGTATATTATACGAGACTCCTGATTGTAAGCCTGTTATAATATTATTATCAAGCCAAGTGATACCTCCATCAACACTGTACTGTAGAATATTTCCATCTTGATGCGTAGCTGTTATTTCAATACTGCCATCTGTTAAGCCACAGTCGGAAGGGTTATTTGTTATTACTTCTCCAATGCTAATGATATCTTGCGTTACCGTTGTATCCACAGGTGTTTCCGAGCCTAAACAGTTAGCTACTGTACCATACACACCCGAAAAGGCATTGATAAAACCAGCGCCCAAAACAGAAATTTGATTGCCTATATTAAGGTTTTGAGAATTAGGAGGGAAGAAAGGATCATCGGTTGTGACAAATTCCAAAGCACCTGTACACGTTCCCGTATTTTTAAAGGAAAATAATTCAACTTCTTCACCAGCAACATAAGGAATATCTGTTGTTCCACTTTGTAAGGTAAACATTAGATAATCTTTACTCGGATTTTCATCTGGGGCAAGAATCGTCGTTCCACTACTCCAGAGGCCCCTAATATTTGTTACACCATCTACTTGTAAACCACCAGTAGGCGTGACAAAAGTAATTTGTGCATTATTGGTTGTATTCAGTGGTAGCGCATAGGAAGCATCTGGTGTTAATTTTACCACATAGGTAGAATCATCAGGTTGCAACTCAACAGTGAGTTGGACTTGTGCAGATAAGATTCCTTGAAAAAGGAGTATGTGTAAACAGAATAGAAGAATAAGTTTTCTCATGACTTTAGCATTGTAGTAGCGTTGCGGCTAAAATCATTTGAAAAAGCAGGCATGTAGAAAGTGTGAAACTTAACTATGAAAATAGGACTTTCCCTAAAGGAAAAATCAATAGTTTATTGAATAAATGTGGTAAGTAAAAATTGAGAACATAAGGCAAGTTGCAAAAATATTGCCAAAAAATGAAGGCAGTTTATAGTGGTAACTTGTGAATTGTTCGTTTTTAGGGGTTAATAAATCGAGTATATACATTTTTTTACTACTAAAATGAACAACTAATAACTTAGAGTGGCATGAAATTTGGAAGATTAAGCATTGTCTATCATCCCCTTATTTTCCTCCCTTATATTTACGATTAACTCCCTTTTGATATTAACTACTGACTTACATTTTTTATGAATGATGCGCTCAAACACTTTAATAATAAATTTTCCAACCTGTTTTATAATAGAATACTCTTTTAAAAGTGTTTTTTATTCCCGTAATCTTTCAATCTAATAGTTCAAAAGTGACTTGATAGTTTTACTTTAAAGTCTGGTACTAGTTAATTAAAAAAGGAAAAAGTAGACTGTTATTATTATTTATATTTATTAAATATTAGATGTATAATTTTTTTGATAATCAATAAGTAGTAATAAGTTGTCAAAACAAGAACCCCCCTAAACAATAAGGCAAGAAAAGTAATCTGGTTTTTATATCTGCACGGAGAAAAACCATTTGGAAAAGCTTCACAGCATTTTAGTAAGTGTTTTTTGTAGTGGTAAAATTGAGAACACAATAATATCTGTTGTGCAGGTAAAAGCAGTTGAAATTAATTATTGTTATCTGTATGATCAAAAATATATTATGGAGACTGTTTAAAGATTTTTAATTTAAAAATAAATATTCGTCACTAATTCGTTGAAACTGTAAACTTACAGTTTGAGCTTTATATTGTTCCAGAAACTTAGGAAGAAGAATATGCTAAAAGTAAACAATTAAAACACTTCTTCCTTTTTAAACAAGGTTTATTGAATAGACCAAGTTCAGCTAATTTTTTGCTTACAAAAAGAACGCTGTGCTTTACTACTGGAGCAAATGATATAAGTGATAGAAATAAATACAATGGGAGAAACAAAGAAGCATTAAATGGCAAATTTCTACTTGAATTCTAATAATGAGTAGCTACAATAAATATAGTAATACTATTACTAATATATAATAACAATGTTCTTTCGTTTGTAGACTTGTTTCCCTTCCATACATAGTATTCCCCTTTTTTGATGACTTAATTTTTTGTTCTAACAGCACTGCGCTGTTAAGAACTGACCTACTTATGCACAAACATTACCAATGGTATCTATCGGTGATGGTTAATTACTTTCTTTTAACTAAAATCAAGTACTCATCAATGAAAGAATTTTTACGCTATTACAAAACATTGTTACTCTTACCTGTAGCCTTGTTTTTATCTTATTCCAGCATTGCCCAAGTCGGCAAAACGCTCGAATTCAAGATTCAGCTACACGAGCCAGATGAGGCTACGGGAGAAAATAGCTGGGGGGTATATGTTAAACCAGCATCAGGTTTTGTAGATAATAGTAATGGAGCCTTTACTGCCTCAGGGCAAGTAAGTATTTTAATGGATGTAGCGCAAGCTGGTATTCGAAATATTGAAAGTGTTAATGGAAATTGGAATACTGCTTATGATTCTGTAGTTGGACCTACCGAAAATACTTTAACTGCCTATTACTTTGTAGGCTTAAATGATGAAGGAGAGGGGATTCCTCTCGAAGACGGAATGGAAACTTTGCTATTCACCTTTCAAACAGCAATAGACTGTCCTGATAGGTTGGAATTAATTAATAATGATACGGATGCTTTTAACGTTATACCGAACTCCGAAGATAATAACCCGGGTATGGATTTAGCGGTATTTAATACAAATACTGG
>Ga0115031_1003934_pt1 | contig 10991 bp, 12 predicted proteins | sample Maine_Asex4_meta_FD_87301 | JGI IMG/M metagenome (GOLD analysis project Ga0115031, IMG submission 87301) | Marine algal microbial communities from Maine, USA - Maine_Asex4_metaG | ecosystem: Host-associated > Algae > Red algae > Unclassified | place: Maine, USA | collected 2015-01-05 | reverse complement strand
CCCCTAATTCCCGAGTCAAGCGGGGGTCATCACGGGGAGTGGATCGGGGGGAGCAGTTTTGCCGCCTTCCCCCCACCCCCCCCCCATGGCCCCCACCCCCCCCCCCCCCCAAACCCCAATCAAGCTGGGCTCATCACAGCGCATAGAGTGTCGTGAGCACAGTCGCCATCTCCTACCCATCGCCCACCCATCGACCCTCATTCCCCCAGACAGCAAATTTCTACAGAGGCCACCCTCGGAGAATGTCGAAAATACCTTGAACCTCAAAGTCGAAGGAGGAGAATGGTTTCACAACGCAATGAAGGGCATAGAAGGGGATACTTCGGAGAAGCTCGACACCTGGGGGGGTTGCTGCAGAATTATATATGGATCTGGAAGACTCGAGTGATGCACTGAGCTAGAGCCATGCAAAACCAGGTTTAAGAAACACAGCACAGTCACAGCACGCTGCAACAAGGTCAAGAGCAGCAAAGCCAACTGGGAAATGTACAGCTCAGCGACTTCATTGATGACGCACGAAGGGATGAGTGAGAAGAACCTCTGACAAGAAAGAGACTACGTGCATCGTCCCCGTCCGCCCACCCGCCCACCAACTGCCGGCTCCTCCACAGATGTGCGCACCCATTCAATGCAGCGTGACTCTTGAGCGCACAGGAAGAAAAATGACCGTTGACGTACTCAGGCCAAACCACGTCCGGCGAGACCCAACTTGAAGTAAGAGAACGTCTGAGAGAACCTCGTGGAGAGATGCAGCGGGTGGCGGTGTACATAAAGTACAAAGTGGCACGCACCGCCAACGTCGGTGTGGATTGTTAGTGCCAACTGTGGTGCCCAGTGTGGTGGCGTGCACTCATGCGTGCTGGTTTGATGCAATGGAATGCAGGTGCGACCGTTGGCCAGGCAGCTGGCGTCTATACACAGTTCGGACCACGGCGTCCCTAAACCGGCACTGATCGTGTCTGATGCGGTGCGATCATCGGCCTGACGGAGCCGCAGAAAGCGCCTTGCTCTCCTTCCCGAGTCGGCTTCAGAACGGTCGTGTCGGATTGCTTGCATATTCAACCGGGCTACTGTTGGACAGGAGGCAGGCTTCAAAGTGCACCACCGTGCTCTACAAGCGAACAATGACTGTACCAGGCCAGAGGACGGGAAAAAATGCTTCAGCTACGGTCCTTGACGCAAATCTGGAGCAAGAATACTCCTCTGAAGGATAGAGTTTTCGGATCTTATGAAAGGAAACAGCAGAAGACAGATCTCAGACGGCGCTGAGGAGAGCGCTCTTTTGATTTTGTCATGTGCTGCTGATTTTTTCGTTCTTCTTGTCCTTTTTGTCCTGAACTTGAATGACAAGCTGAATTGATGCTGTCCTTGGCGATTTCCGAGCCAATCCCCTTCGAAACTAGAAACGGGCTGCAGGCGGCGCTCAGGCGGCGCCGCCGTGCCGACGTGCGGAAGTTGCCGACGACCGCAGCCACTGAGGTGTCACCCGCCCCCTGCTACTCCTGCGCCACCACCCCGCATCGCGCTGGTGGTGCGAAATGAAAACATGCGTTTTCAACCCCCAATGAAACAAAAGCGTTCTCTTGATGGCCCAATCCGCGGGGCTAGTCCCCAGCCGAATGTCATCCCAGACATTGGGCCGGGGGCAAACCCGGCGCAAGCGTGCGTCCTGCGGCGCACCACCGAGCCCGTCGTCCGGCTCTTGCGTCTTAGCGCACCCGTCTCGCCCCTCCTCTCCAAAGTCGGCACAGGTGCCTGCCCCGCGCGCGTGCCCGTTTCGCCCCTATTCCACAGAGCAGATGCATGCAGGTCCACGAAGTGTCCTCGCGCTTTTACCCTCACGTGGCGCGGCGCTTTAGGTGTTGCGTGACAGGTCCAGTCTGGCACCTTTAGCGGACCGCATGCGGCGCGGGTCGCCCCGCGCCGAGCGGTCGCGCATCCGCGTGGATGACAGGTGGCTTGGCGCCGCCAGTCAGTAGTTCATACAAACAACTCGAACCAGCGACTGTTCTGCAGTGCTCGTGCTCGTACCCTTCTCCGAGATATGTATACATGAGAATAAAATGGCATGTGGCGCTGTCGGCAGCCGAGTGTGCGAGATTCCAGGCACGCCGCACCATCCGCCCGTCGACGCCACGGCCATGCCGCTACGCGTCGTGTCCCCGCGCATGAGTTGCGGACGGCGTTTAGTGGCCCAGAAGACTGCAATGTTAGCCATGTAGGCGGTAGCGGACGCGGCTACGGCGGCGTGGAGAGGCAAGCATTTGTCCGCCCCGCTCTGGTGCCGCCGCAGCAGCGAGACACTTTCACCACGGCTGCGGTGCATGAGCACCTTTTTCATAAGCTCCTCCCTGGCGGCGAGCGCGGCCCCCCCGCACACAAAGCCTCTGGCCGGTTCTCTGCAGCAGGGCGGCAGCTGGCGCCGCCGCCCCTTTACTGAATGGGGCCACGCAGCGGAGCGGCAGTATGCAGCGTCCCTTTGTCGGCCTGCTGGGGCCGACGAAGCTCCTGTAAAAAGCGACGCAGTCCAGCTTACCATCGACTCGGTGCAGAATCGATGATCCAAGCAGACGGTCCGGCACGTCCCTGCCGCCCTTGGTACAGGCGCCGTGATGAGATCGAGACCGTCACCTTGTGGATACTCACTCTAGGTCAGTTGCCATGGTCATACTGCCGTGCGAGTGGGTACTATATGGCCACGTGCATCACTCAACACCAATTGAGAAAAAATGAAGCGACATAATTGGCGCAGATGCGGCTGTTCGTATAAGGTCTTGAGCGATGTGGGCCAACCATTTGGGCTGTTAAAGACCGTAAGGTATGGGAAGGTGGCCACAACGAGTAGACGAGACGGCGAGAAAGTGCGCGCTCACGGATGAGTGCAAACCGAGAGGAGGGCCCCCGATCACCGCGCCGGATCAGCAGTTTGTGGTCCAGACCACGGTAAATCGGCTGGATCTGCGATGTTACGGGCACGTAGCGCCTACAGCACGGCCTCAACCCTCGCCACCCCGACCGCCTCGGCTCTGCTTGAACATGCAAGGCCCCTGGATAGCATAATATGCGCCTTCCTCTGGGCTTTCTGTCCGTATGTTTTCACCCCCTTTGCAGTTGAAAGTTTGTAGCAGCGCCCAAGTAGAGAGAAAAAGCAGTAGAAAGACGGGAAAATGAGCTGGAATCGACGATTCCTGTGATCCAGTTTTGTATCGCTGATCTAGAGCTGAGCGAGGGACAGTACTGTCGCACTGGTCTGTAATCAATAGCCTGATCCATGCTTTATCACGGTAGCTGCGACAGGATTTCTTCCTGTCGCTGCTGGTCGGTCAGCAATCCGGCTGCCGCCACCTCGGCCACCACCGCCCCGCCTGCCCCCTCCCCGCCCGCCCTGACAACGCCTACCCCCGCCCGCTCTCCCCCTGTTATGCCCCCGCCCGGCCTGTCCCGGTACCGCCAACCTCAGCAACGTCACCACTTCCGGCGCTGGCACGAGCAGCGAGTCGCTTGCGCCGCATGGCCTCGTTCTGGCGATGGTAGTGTAAGCTGCGAGATACAAGAGCACACGTACCCCAGCCTGCATCGCACGAAGCCAGTCGACTCTCACGCTCCCCCAAGTAGTCAACAGCAAGACGTACCCGTGACGGTGGCTGCATTTTCCAGAGGCAGCTTCGAGCCCAAAATGTTGCTGATGGCAAAACGGACGCCATGGCGCATATGTCGCCAGTCGACGTCAGAATTACAGAGCGCATCGTGGCTGTACACGTTTTTCAAAGCCATGATGCACCGAGGTAGCAACTCAGCGCGGTCCCCACCCCGGTCCAACCCCCACTGCGCAGACATGAGTAGGCTGCCAGAACGCTCATATCTCCCTGTTGTAGAATCAACCAGACCTGCTGCCATAGCGTCACGTCGGTCTGGGCTTGGCTCTCTTCGGGCCATAGCAGATGCAGCCGCCCGCGAAGGGGCAGGTCGGGGAGGAGGAGAACGGGCAGACCCGACGCGCACTGCTGCACGTGGCGAAGGAGGAGGAAGAATAGATCCCGGAAGCGCTGCTGATGGCGGAGAAGGACGGGGCTGAGAAGATTCAGAGTGCACTGTCTTCTGAGATGGTGGCGGTGGGGGGGGGTGGGGAAAGAGGCGACCGCTCTCGTGGCCGCCACAAGACTTGGAAATCCACAACTAAGATAATAAAAAGGAAACAGAGGAGCACAAGATACGAAATTCGCGGGCCCCCAGGCAATGAAGAAAGGACAATATACTTTTGTCTGAAAAACATCTCGTGGATCGGAATAGCGCCCTCGGAGTCGCGCGAGAGCGACCAAGCGCAGCCGTGTCACACTAGCTCACGATTGGCAGTGCCGCTCAACAACCCACCATCCACATTGCCGGTCCCGTCGGTGCGACCAAGTGGAGCAGCGTGCGGACTTCGCCCCCACGACGACGCACGTGCAGGTATGGTGAGGGATCCACAAAAGACAGCGAATGCAAAGTGGAGAGCGTCTGACGAAGAAGACGAAAAAAGTGGCGTGGTGGATCCGACGGTCGGCACGTAGCCGTCATTGGCGCAGGCCGCGACGCCAATCTTTTCACACTTTCGCATCTCTCCAGCATAAAGTCAAAAATCTGACAAGCATATGTGGAACTGACTACACTGCGTGGGGTTCTGTTCGAAAGCCCTCCTATTTGCGAAAGCCAATGACAGTGAAGATCCGAGGCAACGCATCCAAGATAGACGGAGATTACAGAGGTGCGACCAGTCTGTAATACAAGTAATCATGTATTTCGGGGCGATTCCATCTTGTGGCCGCCGTGATCCAGTCCACCACTATTTCTCACTAGCCCTGCACTGGGGCATCTATGCCTCGGCAGATTGACCCGCCCATAGTGCTGATCTGTCCCCTACTGGCTGCTTTCCTTCTTCCCTGGTGCTCTGGCGAACCACCCCCCCCCCTCCCTGCTCCTCTGTCTCTTTCTTCCGAAGGCATCCTGCCCGCTTTGATCATGTTCTATTCCAGCTAGGGCCCTGTCCCAGCGCATGTACACTTTTCAGTAGGCCTCCCTCCTGGCCGCCAGCGATACGTGCTTCGACTAGTACGAAACAAGCACGCATTATCGCTCGTGACCGCAACGTTCCCTACAAATCAAGACTGCGTGCTGGGAGCGCACGTACGAAGTGCCCGTGACTGCTTCGATAGCCAAGCCGTCGACGTACCGCAGCCATGCTCTCAGAGACTCGCAACAGTCCGTGTCTCGGCACTTTTCAGGCTGGCCATAGGTACGTCGGCGATCAGCCGACGAAGCGACACACTCGATCCGCGCGAAAGCCATTAATTTGCCGGCCACGAACTTGACCGCGTAGTGATGCACTGCGCTAAAGACTGCGACAACTGCCTCTTCCATCGCCCCGCCGCGGCTACAGCGCTTGACGGAGGACTTCTCGCGGACGGGGTGGTTGCCGCGACTTACACGCCGTGGCCCCTTAACGGAGCCCGGAACTTGTCCTCGTGCGAGCTTCGAGCCGAAGTACTTCTTGGGCATGATTTGGTCAGGAATGTCAGTAACTGCTACCAGCGACAGTACTTCGCGCAACCGCTGCAGCGGCATGCAAATCAACGGGCCAGGAGAATGTCTCGGTGGGTGCCGCCGCACACCAGGCTGGTCGGTGCTTGCGATCTCATTGACCCCATCATGCAAAGCCCGTACACCTTGCGCAAACCTGCCAATGGCCTCCGCCCACTCTCGTGGGGTGTGTGCGTCGGCATCGTTCATGATGAGCTTCGCCTCGTTCATGTACGTGATGTCGTGCACCAGCGACGCGTATGGTTCGATGTGCGACCCGATAAGGTCAGGCAGAGTACCAATGACGCGCTAAATTGGGAACTTCCTGCAGGACTAGGCCGGCCCAACCGTTCGCAAGTTCGGGGTTGTCTCCAGCAAGGAGACCACCGGCAAACGACACAATTCGAGCCGCTCTGGTTGCCCGGCGTAGACGTACTTGTAGAAGTCGGCGCAGAAGTTCTTTATGTTCCGCTCGACTTTCGGGTCGCTCTCCAGGCCCGTCTTTTCGAGGGTGCTCGAGAGTCTTCTCTTACGGCTCGGGGCAGTAACTATCCCGACGGGGACAGCCGACTTGCTGAATGGGTGTCAGCACTCCTTGCTCGATCCTGAAAGCGCATGCCGATCTCTCTGGCGGTTCTGCAGATCAAGGCGCATCGAATTGCGGACGACCTCAACTTGACGACCTTTTCCGCATCCAATGGGTTTCTACAGCACTGGGCCCGCCGGCACGATTATGTGAACGTTGCGCCTCACGGGGCGGCACAGCACGGTAAAAATCATGTCACCCTCTAAGCCGCACGACCGTCAATTCCAGCCTCTTGCGCGGATCCGTTGGCGGTTCGCACGCCCAACCGAGAGCCTGCAGATAGCCTTGTTTGCGCATTGGAACGTCCTTCTCTTGTCGACATTGGAAATTATGACATGGTACCAGAGCTCCCCTCACGAGCAAAGATGGACATGAAATTTTTGTCATACGAGGTACGTGGCGCGAGGAAACCAGCATGATTTCATATAATTTGAACAATATTCTGGCGGCATCTTTCTGCACGGACCTTCAGAACTGATAACCTTGAGTTGGCTTCCGACACAAAATCTGTTGCGAGGTGCGCTGTCCAACACGACTCGGTCTCCGTCTGCACGCCACCTGCACAGAATTCACTCGTGCCTGTGTGTGACTACTGCAAGCATGTGCCAAACGCGTGTCGAGGCATGCGGGAAAGTGAATGGAGTCTTGTAATCCTCAGAACACCCACTGGCGCAGATTTCCATCTGGAACCTGCAATTCAAGCTGTCATTCAGAGGAAACCCAGTCATCCTTCCAACAGAGGCGCATGTCCCATGGTCGTGAGGCCTGGCATGCCGAAAAGTGCCCGAGTGTGGACAAAACCTGGTCAGAACGTGAGATCTCCTGGTGGTGCTGTGCGGGACGCTGAACGGGGACTGCGCGAGGTGGTGAGAAGCGATCCAGATCGAGCCGACCAGTATTGCTGGCCGTACAGGTATGCAGCTCGAATCTGCTGAGCTCTGGCTGCATGACGTACAGAATCAAGCAAAAAAAGAGAGCTAAGGTGCTGGTGTAAGCCAATCACGACGCTCGGCCATGCCAGAAAATGCAAGGTACGACCTGGTTGTGCACAACTTCTGTTTCTGTGACTGCAGGTCGTGCAATTTATCGGTATAGTGCAAAGAGGAACATGCACAGGATCTATCCATTCCATTGAGAATGTGGGCAGACTTCATTCATCGTTTGTGTTGCCGACAGCAGAATTTATATTTGTTTTTTTGCATTCTCAAAGACACCGTGCACATAAAACCCTTGGTGACAATACGCAATGCTTTGTGGAACCCCACAGCCATGGTTTCCGAAGTTCTAATCTTCTCGTTCAAGAATGCAGGAACATAAGCTTCCTGTAGCACATCATCGATGCCAGGGCCGCCATGGCCTCTTCGGAAAGCACAGCGGTAGCGACACTCTGCATGCTTCTGGGGGATATATCAGTCCGTACGGGGCCATTGAGGCCACATTGCAGAGCGACCTGCAGTGATTCGCACGCAATTTCTCCCGGAATACGCGGATTGGAGTAACGTGGTTGAGACCTTGCTTTGCATGTTCATCAGCCGCTGTGGAGGAGGCGGATGGGCGCATGGCACGCATAAGGGAGCAGACAGCCGGAGCTGCCCCGGACTTGATCTACAATGTCGGCGAAACGGGTCTTCTATACCGTTGTCTTCCTTCGCGGTCGTACGTGTCCGGATTGGACCGAGGTGTCGTGAGGTGTAGCAAGGCTATTCGGAGTAAGGACCGCGTCACTCTCACACTTTGCTGCAACGCTCCCGGATCCCACAAGCTTCCAATCACAATGATTTGCAAGGCGGCCAACCCCATGTGCTTCAATGGCGACCAAAACCGGTGTTCGCTTCCCTACTTTTCGCAGCGCTCGGCCTGGACGGACGGCCATGTTCTCAAGACACGGTTCTTCGAGGTGTTTGTGCCTGGCCTGGGGCCGCAGACGGCCAGTCACGTGTTTCTTATCCTCGACAACCTCAGCTGCTGCTTCGAGATTGGTCACCCCCAAGTAATCATAATCGAGCTGTCGCCCAGTCGTACGGCGCGCTACAAGCCCCTAGACAAAAGAATCATAGCAGCAACCAAGCGCCGTTACAAGACGCCGTACTGGGGACGCGCAGCCGCTAGCCTATTTCGACTGATTGCATCTGGTGACCCTAACCCTCGAGTTCCTAGGGGTGGAGGACTCGACCAGGGCGGGCAGGCTCACCTGCTGGACGCTGCCCGCATGGTGAAAGAGGAGTGGGCGCAGATTACGCCGGTGCAGATTGCCAACTGCTGGCTGTCGGCAGAGGTGCTGCCAGCCAAGGCTGATGCCGAGATTCGACGACCGCTGCATGGGGATCTACTTGTAGCTGACAGCGTCCTTACGGACGTGTCAGAGGTGGTCTCTCTGTTGGCAAATACTGGTTTGGCCGACAACTTTGTGGGGGTGTCGGAGGAAGAGAGAAGCCGAGCGGTGGAGAGGTGGTTTGTTGTCGAGGATGACGTGAGCACCATCGCCAAGGAGGTCGATATGATTCTCGCAGGAGAGGACGAAGACTATGTAGCGTAGCTTAAGTGCTTTTTTTTCTGCCGATTGTTTGATGGCGCTGTTGGCAACCACCGTCTCTGTAAGCCTTCGCATCTCTTGCTTGGAGCGCGTCGGCTTTGAGTCGGTGCAAGTAGTGAAGAGACCACAACCGGGCGATCCCGTCGTTGTCGTGAAAGTGCGGTTGTATTGCGCCCAATCTTGCAGTGACACACCCCAAATGATGATCTAAGTGTGAACTCGAAACCGGTTACTATAAAGTGGCCTCGCGTCTCATAGTCGAATACACACTGAATCGGTTCACATTGGCGTGTCCAGTAGTTCTTGTGAAAGGCTCTTGCACAAGCTTCGCTATCACCCCACCATGCCACTGGGGGGGGGCTTCTATTGATTAATATATTGAACAATCAAAAGCACCTGGACGAAGTATTCAACTGTGGCCATCCCTGGTTGTTGTCATGCAGCCATCAGTCTCGCAGGACCAGAGGTGTTATTAGAATCATTTCTGGGCTCGAGTGAATTATTATAATCAACCCCTGGATTTTAAATCGTATGGGGCGATTTTTATTGATTATAATCATTGGCTATGATTATCATCATTGGACACTTTTAAGACAGAGCAGAAGTACGCATAAGTATGAAAAGAGTCTGATCAAGTCGACATTAGACGTGAGAAGCCAACTTACTATTGCTGATCCCCAAATTCTGTCCTCATCGATCAGGAACGGTTCCTGGACGTACGGTTCTTCTAGAACTGGCCATCCATTGGTCAAAAGTACTTGCGAACAGCCGGTAAGCACGAATCAGAGACGTTCTATTGGCTCTCCAACGGCCAGTTTCGTGCAGATTCAAGATTCTTCTTTTTCTTGAGATTTTTTTCTGTTCCAGTCCGTGTCAGAGGGGCAACGGGCCCGCAATCGTTGCGATATCGAGATTTTTCGGGGGATACGCAGAAAAGTGCAGAAAAACGAATGTGCGATCGGGGGCCGTACGGGCACATTCTGTAAAGATCGGGCCCGGTATGCACTGCTGTCCGACTGATCGACCAATCGCATGTCTCCATTTCTTGCTGTTCTACTACCGTTCCGGGGCGATGAGGACAGAATTGGGGGATCCACTCTACGCGTCCTGTGCAAAGCTACGAGTGTGACTACGGCGTAGGGTCGTGCATCACGCCCCTTTTTGGGGGCGGGGTGGGCGATGCACGCCTAATCACGCCCTTCTGCACGCCCCCCTCTTCACGCCCCTAATGTAGCCCCCAGGTTTTGGCACTTACTTGATAAGCGATTCAAAGTACCCAATATTCTTGCAATTTGGATGGTTTAAAGGACCACAAAAATGCCAAAAAACATGAAGGAAACAGCTGCATGCGATACTACACTCTCTTGGCCTCTGCCAATCTGCGTCAAAGATGCTTTGCAGCATCACGGGACGTCGGCTCGCCTAGCCTCCACCGGCCGCCCCACCGCCCGCTGTCCCACCCATCTCACAGCGCACAAAGCCAGAGCAGATGGTCATCAAATCATTCTCGGTCGTGGCCGCGGGGGCATCCTCGTCGCCGGGACGACCGAAGTCCGGTCCAAGGACGCCGGCGCCAACCATGGCGCATCGGGCGACCTCCTCGTTCAGGAGGCGCGTAGCTCGCCGCCGGCACCCCTCCATCACTGCCGTCGGCCTGGTCGTTGCCGGCGCGCGATGCGTCGCATTCAACGTCCTCATTCGCGCCCGTGTCAAGGAGCCCCTCTGCGTCCTCCCTGGCTGATGACGGCAGATGGCCGTTGCTGTGCCATTCCGCACAGATGGCGTCCGCGCATCATGGCGTCGAGCACTTTTTTTGTGGGCGCACGACGGAAAAATGGTTCCCGCTCCTCATGGCGTCGAGCACCTTGTTTGTGGACGCTCGGCGGAGCAGTAAGACACCGCGCCCTGAGAAAGTAACGAAGGTGGCACGGAACTGCACCGAAAAATATTCGGTGGACTGGCGCCCCAAGAGCGCATTTGAAATGATGTACTTTTTTTTATCAAGCACGCCCCAATCAAGCCCCTAAACTTCTGGGCGTGCAGGGCGTGACACGCCCAAAACACGTGAAATTGCACGCCCCAGGCGAGCAATTTAGCACGCCCCGGGCGTGTTGCACAACCCTACTACACGCCCAGTTAGCAGTGGGTGGTTTGTCGCATAGGCAAATGACGTCCTCTGGTTGGCTACGGTGGCAATTTTACCTCGTTCATTGGCCGAAGTAGCTGATGTCAGGACATTTCCGCGCCGAGTGGCTCCATGGCGCGGGCTTTCAAAGATTCCACAATCCACCACTGCTGAAGACCGGTTCTGGGGGG
>Ga0115031_1003929_pt1 | contig 10997 bp, 8 predicted proteins | sample Maine_Asex4_meta_FD_87301 | JGI IMG/M metagenome (GOLD analysis project Ga0115031, IMG submission 87301) | Marine algal microbial communities from Maine, USA - Maine_Asex4_metaG | ecosystem: Host-associated > Algae > Red algae > Unclassified | place: Maine, USA | collected 2015-01-05 | reverse complement strand
TTGCGCTGACCGTTTTGTTTTATATAAAAATCTAATAAAAAAGGGCGATCATCGGCACCCGTTAATTGTATGTTTCGTAGTATATTCATAACATCATTTATATTTTCTCAAAAATAGGAATATTAAAATATAAAGCAAAATGAATTGAGTGTGTAACAAATCAGTGGATTTATAATATGTTTTACACAAAAAACATTCGAAACACAGAAGCGTTGGCTTGCTTGTATATGGAGCAGCGTAGGCATTTAGAGCATAGGCAAATTTATACAAGCTAGAATTTTGCCGCATCGGTGGTCCGATTCCTTTTTTTCGAGCGCACGGGCGCCCCCGTGAAAAAGGAAGGCCTGCCTGGCGAAGGCAACACAACACGTGAAGTAACATATCAGTTTGCCACTAATATGTTACATACTCAAATGAATTGGGCAACTATCAAAGGTATATTTTAGGTCAAAATTTCGTAGTCCCGAATTCGTATTAACTTTACAGCTCAACTCTATAACCAAAATCATGAAAGCGACCATTAACCACAAAGACAAAGAGTACACCATAGATTTAAGCAAACCCATTGACATATCTATGCCCTTGGCACCAGGTATGGACAATCCCAATTGCTTTTATGCGCCTTTTTTAGACATCAGCCCTGTAAAAACAGATGATTTTATTGGAGATACCCAACAAGGTGGCATCGTAAACTTCATGAATGTACGAGTCAATCCACATGGAAATGGAACGCATACCGAATGTGTCGGACACATCAGCAAGGAGCGTTTTATTCTAGACCATTGCTTAAAAAGCTTTTTCTTTAAAGCACACTTGGTCTCTGTTTATCCAACCAAATTAGAGAATGGTGATCGAGTGATTACCCTCGATAGTATTCGTATGTTATTGGGCGACACCAAAGAGCAAGATTTTGGAAAAGCCATCATTATTCGTACGCTGCCAAACGATGAAGGAAAGCTTTCTCGCCAATATTCGGGAACCAATCCGCCTTATGTCGATCATCTGGCAATGAAGTATTTGGTAGAACTGGGCTTTGAACACTTTCTTATAGATTTACCATCGGTCGATCGAGAAAAGGACGAAGGCAAATTTCTTTCTCACAAAGCTTTTTGGCAATATCCGTATGATGTACGAAAGGGATGTACCATTAGTGAACTCATTTATGTTCCCGATGATGTAAAGGATGGTGATTATTTTCTAGACATTCTCATCACCAGTTTACAAATGGATGCATCACCTAGTAAACCAGTTCTGTTCAAAATTACATAGATACGTTTCACTGAAACGTCTTAACACAATAGGTGAAACATTTTAATAAAAAAAAGTTTCTCTAAAACATCTTTATACAAGAGTAAAGAACAAAATTTATTCACCCAACCAACCATCGATAATTGACTTCCAATAAACTAAAATTTGCTGCCAGTAATATGGCATTTTTGGTGTTGGTCAATTTATTGATAAAACCTTTTTGGATTTTTGGTATTGAGTTAAAGGTTCAAAATTTATTGGGTGCAACCGTTTATGGAAATTATTTTGCGCTCTATAATTTTGTGGTGTTATTTATGGTATTGCTCGACTTGGGCATTAATAATTTTAACAATAGAGCCGTTTCGCAAAATCCCAGCAGACTTGCGCCTAATTTCTCAAATTTCTTTTCCTTAAAAATCATCATTGCTGTTCTCTATGTCGTTTTATTATTGCTAATAGGACAAGGCATAGGATACAACTCACAACAATTAAAACTATTGATGTGGCTGATGGCTGCTCAGGTTTTACTCTCTTTTGTTCAATTTTTTCGATCCAACTTGGGTGCGCTTCAATGGTTCAAAAAAGACAGTCTTATTTCTATCTTGGATAAAAGTCTGATGATTCTTTTTTGTGCAGTATTGATTTGGGGTGGATTGGTCAATTTCAACATTCTTCATTTTATTCAAGCTCAAACACTGGCTTATCTGTTGGCAGCGATTGGTGGTTTTCTATTAATAAAAAAACGAATTATTCCGTTTAAAATAAACCTTCAGTCTTCAAGCCTTCTTTCCTTACTCAAACAAACCTATCCCTATGCATTGATTACGCTATTGATGAGTTTTTACAATCGACTCGATGGGGTTATGTTGGAAAGGTTGCTTGCCGATGAAGGAACGCAAGCGGGAGTATATGCAGCAGCTTTTAGACTATTAGATGCTTTTAACCAAGTTGGCTTACTAAGTGGAACCATTCTATTGCCCGTTTTTGCCAAAATGATTCAAAACAAAGAAAATGTTGCTCGTCTTGCTACTATTTTTGGGGTGATTGCCATCACTGGCGCTACGATTATAGCTTTGGGGTCTTGGATGTACCGATTTGAAATTATGGATTGGTTGTATATTGAGTCTACTGTTGAATACGGTAAAGTATTCGGTGTCCTTATGTTGTCCTTTATTGGCATTGCTTCTATGTATATTTTTGGTACACTCCTATTGGCAAACGGCTCCTTAAAAATGTTAAATTGGATTGCTTTTATTGGTTTACTATTAAATTTAGGGTTAAATTTTTATCTAATTCCCCACTTTTATGCATACGGAGCAGCCCTTGCGACCTTAGTTACACAGAGCTTTGTGGCACTCGCTCAGGTTTTAACAGTATTTTTTATTTTCTATAAAAAAGGGTGACAGTTTAGACATTACACATTCTAAATGTCCGCATACAATAAAAAAAATAATTTGTGTTGCAACCTATTAGTCGCTTTTAAGCGTCTTATTGACGACTTATTAAAACCAGAACAAACTAAATATATAATTTTATGAAGTTAAAATCTATTTTTTGCGCCACACTCTTTTTGTTAGGGTCAATGGCTGCTACAGCGCAACTCGAATTCGGGTTAACAGCAGGGGCAAATTTATCTACTTGGGATTATACCTCTGAAGAATTTGGTGAAGATTTCTTTACAGAAGTACAAAACACAGGTTTAGGTGAAGGATTGGGTGAAACCAGTTACCTACCTGGTTTCCACGCTGGTATTTATGCCATCTTCGAATTTGGTCCGTTAACATTAATGCCAGAAGTATTATATTCTCAAAAAGGAAGTTCTAAAACTGGTATCTTACCTGACGGTAGCGATATCCAAGCTAGAGCACACTATTTGACAGTTCCTCTTTTAATAGGACTTGAGCCATTTGATGGTTTCAATATTCAAGTAGGACCTACTTTTGGACTATTAGTGCAAGATATGAAGTTAACGGGTAAAGACTACGATGTTAGTTCGGATTTATATGAAACGAACGATATTGGAGCAACTGTTGGCTTGATGTATGACTGGGATGGTCCAGGATTTGCAAGCATCAGATACACACACGGATTAACACCACTATTCAAATATGATCTTGAACCCAACGATATTGTTATCCAAAATAGAAACCTTTGGTTGTCTGTTGGATTCCCGATTATCTTTAGAGGTGAAAAGACTGGTGATTCTTACGATTAATGCTATGGCAACTTTAATTAGTTGTTTCTACCTATAGACAAAGTTGAGTTGTTTGGTTGTAAAGCCAAATGGCTCAACTTTTTTTATTTTTCTGCGTCTTGTGGGTTATCTATCAATTTAAAAAAAGACCGAATCTGACTAAATATGTCTCGAAATCCCGAAGTCCCAAAATCTCGAAATCCTTTAAACATTCTCCTCACCGATTTTTACGGCGGTATGGCTGGATCAACGATGAGTGTGTCTTATCTTGCAAAGGGCTTAACAGAAAACGGACATAATGTAACCGTTGTTTGCCCAAAAAACAGTGTTTTAGAAGAACTATTAAAAAATACAAAGGTCGCAATAGAGGCTTGGAAAATAAAAGGGAAGCTCGACCTAAATACGGCTAAAAAAATCAAACAACTGGTTGTAGACAAACAGATTCAATTGGTAGATGTTCAGGCAAGTAAAGACCGCTATGTGGTCGCTTGGGCACATTGGTTTTATGGACTAAAAATCCCCATTGTTTATACCAGACGACAAGATCCTAAAAGCTCATTGGGTTCATTACAAAGAAAATTTTACGTAGCATCTTCTGATAAAATCAAAGTCATCAGCCACGGCTTAAAAGACATTTTTATAAAAAAGGGCTACCCTACAGAACACCTATCCGTCATTCACAATGGCATTGACCCCAAACGCTATACGCAATGGAGTACACAAGAAGTACTGACTTATAAAAAACAATTTGACATTCAAGAACACGAAGTGTTAATAGGAGCAGTTTCCAGATTAAAAGAACAAACCCAAATATTGGAAGCAGTCAAGCAATTGGACAATCTCAATATAGTATTGCTCTTTGCTGGAATAAAAACAGGAATCCTAGACGACTTCGCCAATAAAATAGGATTAACCAACCGCATTGTCTATGCAGGTATGGTTTCCAATGATAAGGTCTTGAATATTTATCATCTACTACACATCAACATTCTTGCCTCCACTATGGACGGCTTTGGGCTGGTCCTTTTAGAAGCAATGGCAATGGAATGTCCTGTAATAGGAACACGCTTTGGTGGGATTAAAGATGTCATTGTTCACGGTGAAAATGGGTTTCTCTTTAATGACAAAGACATCAATACGCTTACTGCACAAATCCAGCAATTACTAAACGACAATAATTTAAGAAGGTTGTTTATTGAAAACGGTAAAAAAACAGCTTTCCAAACGTTTACCCTCAACCAAACCATTCAAAAGCACATTCAGTTTTACCAGAATATGATTACTGAATATAAAATCTAGATGCTAACTACTAGATTTGAGATTTGAGATTTGAGATTTGAGACGCTAGACTCAATTTCGCTAAAACCTCTTGGGTTTTTAGCGATTTGCTTAAACTTCAAAATCTCATATCTCATATCTCATATCTAATATCTAATATCTCATAGTAAGATCTAGGTGTTTAATAAGCAACAGTCTAAAAAGAGGTAGTGTTCCGAAAAGTGTGCTCTACTCGATGCACAAAGCTTGATGCTCAATGTTCACCTGTTTTGCGACACACTTTTCTGAATACTCTCTAAAAAGACATCTCGGCAAAAACAACACTCAAAAAACTAGTGTATACTTCAAAATCTTTATAGCCCAACGAACGAATTTCTTTGGTGTAGGCATCAAAATTACCCTCTGGAGATTTTCCCGAAGGCAAACAAATGTAACGAGTCTCCGCTTTCCGCTTTCCATTACCCATCAAAGAAGCCTGAATACGATCAATTTTCATTTCAATTAACAAAGCAGCCGGGCGAGCACTTCCACTCCTTTGTACACCATAAGCCTTCATTTCATAGTTGGCTGGTTCATTTTTGTATTTTTCTATATATTTTTTTGAAGAAATTTCTTTTAGCCCAAACCCTTCCTTGACGGCTTCCCCCTTGTACTCTTTGGCAAAAAAGGCATACTCATTATCGGAAATTGGGTCTACAGCAGCAGAATTCATTTGACTATTTTGACAGCCAATCGTCAAAAGAGAGAACATTATTAGACAGGTAAAGAAGAAGCGAATTTTCATATCAATTATTTGTTGGATATTTGTGGAAGAAAAGATTTCTTGATACAAAGAAAAGAAAAAAACTTATCTAATAAACTGATTACATAAATTGATTGTATAAATAAATAAAAAATGTTGGAAGAGAAAGATGAAAGTTGGTCTGAGACCACCAAAAAGGAGCAAACGACCATTCAAGCTATAGAAAATGGACCGTTTATTGTAAAAGGGACTGTTACGATTATTGACAAAGATGGAAACGAAAAGGTGAAGTCTCCAAAATTTGGCTTGTGTCGTTGTGGGGCTTCGGGCAATCAACCATTTTGTGACGGAAGTCATAAAAATGTAGCGCACTCGTAAAAATACTTTTTAAATTGGGTTCTTTGATTTTTTTGTTAAATCAAATAAATTAAGTTCTTATATTTGAAAATATTGTTGACAAAAAGGAGTGATTCATAGATTTTAGAAAACATTTTCTAGGAATCTCTCTTTTTTCTAAACGAAATCATAAAATTTAACGTTTAAGGTAAAGGAAAGCACTTTCTTAAAGCTTTGAAAAACAAAATTTACACACACCCTATATGAAAATTACATTTATGTGGGGACTTTAAAAAAAACAAAAAGAACATATCTTTTAGGATTAAAAAAAACAGACTTTTACGTAATCTCTGATATTACAACAGACACACAGTTTTATTCACATAGCTAAGACTGTTTTAAATAAAATCCTACTTTGCCATCTGGCCCTCTTAGATGCGTTTTTGACGTTTCGCTTTTAATTAAAAAGACAGTATAAATTTGGTTATAAAATCATTTATATTTAACCAAAATCGATAAATAATTGAAACAATCAACAACTCCTAAAATCGAATACCGCTTTTAATAAAAAAACGAGAAAAGGTTTATTAAATAGAAACCATAAAGTCTCTTATTAAATATGATTTTTTTCTTATAGGTTTTAAAAAAACAAAAAGGAAAAAATTTAATGAGCAATACAAAAAAAGTAGTCACTAAAATTGACTACATTATAGATGCAACCAATGTTTGTAATTGGCACATAGCCAATCAAACCAGAAAAAGCGATAAGAACGAGTTCAACGCCAATGTTTCTTTGGATACTTTATTAAAAATGGTCGTTACCCTACTCGATCATCGCAAGACCTTCCAATGTATTTTTGATGCCAATACGGCTTACAATCTTCCCGAAGAAGAACGCTCCATCTACAATCATTTACTCAACGATTATAAGGACTATTTCTATCAGGTTACTGGTGGTATTAGGGCTGATTCATTTGTTTTGTCTATTGCCAGCAACTATGATTCAAGGGTCATCAGCAACGATAATTTCTCGGATTACCAATCTTCTTATCCTTGGATTAAAAGAGAGCACCGCCCACAGCGATTGTTCAAAGGAGGTATTCCATTAATTGTAGGAATCAAACATTTGGTTATTCCAGATCTAAAAATAAATACCCCCATCAATCAGCCTAGTTCGGAATTGTTTCACGAACTAAAGAAAAAATTGGGATTTGGCGACCAACGCCATACGGGACTAATCAAGGATTTTGAGGCACAAAAAGGAGTGGGTTTTATAGAAACAGAAACAGGTGAATTGGTTTATTTCAAGCGTTCTAGTGTAAAACTAAATGTGGGCGATGAGGTTGATTTTTTAATAAAATTAAACAACGACAAAACCTATGCTGCCGACATAGCCATATCCAAACTGTTTAGCAGTCAGCCAACAGAAGAAAAAAACATTCGTCTGTGGGAAGGTGATGAAATCAATAGTGGTACCGTAGAATGGTTCAACGATTCCAATGGCTTTGGTGTAATCAGTGAAGAAGGCAAAGAACAAACGGTTTTCTTTTTCAGAACAGGCTATTTAGAAGAAGGTCTTCCTCGCCAAGGTCAGGAAGTTGTTTTTGAACGAAAAGTAAATAAAAAAGGTCCCTATGCTGTAAATATTAAGGCTGGAAATCCAAAAGATTTTATCCTTAAAAAAGAATTACTCAGCGACTCCGATGATTTGGGAAGTAGCAAAGAATTTGGAAAACTCAAAAAAGAATTTGACTTCGTTCAAAAAAGATTGGAGCTGATTTTACCTGTTGCTCAATTTCACGAAAACGAATACATTAAAGGGTATATCAAAGAATACCAAAATGGTAAAGGTGCTGTTGGTATAGATGACAATCCAGATGTGAGCTATTCATTTACAAAATCGGGGATTGCACACAAACAGGAAAAGAGCATTAGCAAAGGAGTCAATGTGTTGTTTAAAGTGGGTATTGGCAAACGAAGTATCAAAGCACATCAAATAAAGAAAGACGATCAAGAACGTCCTGCTAGGGTTGTAAAAGCGGACAACAATAAGAAAGAGGCGGTTCCTGCTCCATCGAAGAACAATAATAATAATAGCAAAAGTAACAACAACAACAATCAACCGGCTAAGAACGAGCAAAAGGCAGCCAATAATAAGAAACAGCACAACGAGAAACAGAAGAACAATAACCCTAATACTAAAAAGACGACGCCAGAGACTACTGCTAAGAACAACAATAAAAACCAGTCCAAGTCTAAAACCAATAATCCTGATAAACCTACTTCTACTCAGAAAGAAACGCCCAAAACGGCTAAGGGTAAGAAGCAAAACAACAACAGCAAAAAGCCAATGAAGCCTACTGCTGATCGTGGGTTTAATTCTCAAAAGATGGTGTATTGGGCAAGAGACAAAAAGGGAGATGATTTTGTAATCATTTTACGCCTGATTGATAAGGAGAATAAAATGGAAAGATGGATCATCAGAGAAGACCAAATAAAAGATGAAAACCTTCGTCGTCTATTCGATAGCCGTCTTAAGTTTACAGAAGAAGACATTCCTAATAAAGCCAAAAGTAGGCTGCTTTCGTTTTCTAATAAAAACTTAACGCCTTCTAGCTTTACAACCAACCAAAAAAGCTTTTTATCAAAGTCTTGGAAAAATTGGGAAGGACAAGTGGCCAAACGTGCTAATTTTGAAGAAATGAAAGCCGAAATTATTAGTTTACACGAAAAGGTAAAATCGGCTACGTTCTTTGATGGAAGCATTGAATCCGAAATTGTAAGACTTCGAGACAAAGTTTTGGACTATCAACAAGCTGATAAAACAAGCAAACAGCAAAGTGCTAAATTGAGAAATGCCCTGAGTAAATGCTTTGAAGCTTTAAAGAATAAAAGAAGAAAAAATAAAATTCGTTAATCGATACAACGCAACGCTTAATAAAGCTGTCTACTTATATAGTTGATAGTTGATAGTTGATAGTTGATAGTTGATAGGTGATAGGTGATAGGTGATAAAAGTGAAACGTACTGCTTTGATCTTTGCTATTCGATGTTTTACAACAATCAAAGAGTCTCATATCTTATGTCTAACAGCTAGTTGTCTATCGTTTTAAAGATTACGAATTATGAAATTTGGAACCAAAGCCATTCACGCTGGTTTACAACCCGATCCTTCTACTGGAGCAATAATGACGCCTATTTATCAAACGTCTACTTATGTTCAAAAAGCGCCAGGAGACCATCAAGGTTATGAGTATGCACGTACTAAAAACCCAACTAGGTCGGCTCTAGAAGCCAATTTGGCTGCGCTCGAGAATGGAAACTACGGTGTGTGTTTCGCTAGTGGAATGGCCGCTATTGACAGTCTTGCCAAATTATTAAAACCTGGCGACCACGTCGTTTCTACCAACGATTTATATGGAGGAACTTATCGTCTTTTTACCAAGGTTTTTCAAAAGTATGGTATTGATTTTGATTTTGTAGATATGCAAGATCCAGAAAATGTTGCCAAGGTTGTTTCTAGTAAAACAAGAATGGTTTGGGTTGAAACACCAACCAATCCAATGGTCAATATTATCGATATTGCTGCGGTTGCTAAAATCGCTAAAAAAGCAGGCGCTTGGACGGTCGTAGACAACACTTTTGCCACACCCTATTTGCAACAACCATTGGATTTGGGTGCAGATTTTGTAACACATTCCGCAACCAAATATTTAGGTGGTCATTCCGACACAGTTCTTGGAGCAGTCGTTTGTAAAGACAAAGAGTTGGCCGACCAACTTTATTTTATTCAAAATGCAACAGGGGGTATTTCTGGTCCAATGGATAGCTTTTTGGTTCTTAGAGGAATCAAAACCTTGCATGTTCGAATGAAACAGCATTGTCAAAATGCTCAAGCCATTGTCGATTTTTTAGAAAACCACTCAGCGGTTGACAAAGTAAATTATCCTGGTCTTAGCAATCACAAAGGACACGAAATAGCAAAGAAGCAAATGAGAGATTTTGGTGGCATGCTTTCGTTCTCGCTAAAAAACGACACCATTGAAGCCGCTCATTTAATGATGACTCAAACCAAGTTGTTCTCATTAGCAGAATCGCTCGGTGGTGTGGAATCGCTTATTGGACATCCTGCCTCTATGACACACGCATCTATTCCTTTAGAAGAAAGACTAAAAACGGGTGTAACGAACTCTTTGATTCGTGTCAGTGTTGGTATTGAAGATGAAGAAGACTTGATTGCCGATTTGAAAAACGCTCTTGAAAAAGTTGAAGCAATGGCACTAACAACAACTCATTAAATTATATAAAATATTCCACTAAAACTTCCGTTCTTTTAACTACTTAGGTTTCATAAGAGCTTGTTGGAACTTTTGTGTTTAAAATATATTTAATTTCAACTACTTTGAAATATCAATTGTAGTAACTTTAGATTTCATAAATAGTTGGAAGTAATTGTGTTTTAATATCTCGACATCAAATAATATCGATGTCAAGTTAAAATGGTACTTTTATTTATATTTTCTGGGTGCAACTTCGTCTACTTTTTCTAATCATTTAAAATCCTTTCTGTCGCTTAATGACTCCTAAAAATGAGACTCCATCTGTTTTCAGTTCTTGGAAACTGTTACTCCCCATAACATTGGGTTTTGGAGTTGTTGTATGGTTGCTTTGTAAAGAGTTTGATGCAGACAGTTACGCCAAAATTGTGTGGAGAGGGGAAACTTTTTTCTTCTTAGCCATTGCTGTTTTGCTAACCGCTGTTAGAATTTGGGCATATTGTTGGAGAATGCGTACACTCACCAACGAAGAGTTATCGTGGAAACAGGTTTTTCAAATTGTTGGTCTTTGGGAATTTGGCTCTGCTGTCACCCCTTCTATGGTTGGAGGCACAACTGTCGGATTGTTTTTGCTTTATAGATCTGGAATGAAATTGGGCAAAGCGGCGGCAATTATTTTTGCAACCGTATTGATCGACAGTCTCTTCTTTCTAGCAACCCTTATTCTTTTTTGGCTGTGGTATGGCAACTATGTTTTGTCCTCTGATTTCCCTCCTGGAAGTACTTCTGGCTTACTTGGAGACAATCCTTGGATGTATGCGTTTGTTGCTGCATTTTGGCTGATGTGTAGCTATACATTACTCATTGGTCTGGGGCTGTTTGTCGTTCCCAATGGCGTAAGGCGTTTACTTGAAGATTTGAG
>Ga0115031_1003925_pt1 | contig 11004 bp, 8 predicted proteins | sample Maine_Asex4_meta_FD_87301 | JGI IMG/M metagenome (GOLD analysis project Ga0115031, IMG submission 87301) | Marine algal microbial communities from Maine, USA - Maine_Asex4_metaG | ecosystem: Host-associated > Algae > Red algae > Unclassified | place: Maine, USA | collected 2015-01-05 | reverse complement strand
TTTGCTTTCTGAAATTTATTGTTGAACTGTTGAATTGATTTCTTTACCTCTATCATTTGACCCACCCAATTATCAAGATTAGCTCATTTGATATTTATATAATCTTCGTGACTATCAAATTCATTAAACTATTCAAGTAGAATAAAATTCGTTACCGTTTTCTTTAAATGATAAATGGTTGTTCTGAAAAATCTATTCATATACATTTTCAAAATCAACAGGACCAGTACCTCGTAGCAAAGCGCTAAGTTCTGCTTGATCAATGCTTAACTTATCCTTGATCTGTTCCATTGCATTTACAAATGCTCTTGCATGAGCTAGCCGAGCAGCTCCGTCAAACTTGTATAATGTAATTTTTGCTTTACCTTCACCTATCGCAGAATATCTACCTATGATAAAGTTCTCTGCATCTCTGATCTCAAGGATAACTTCTAGCTCATCCGTTAGTATGTTAAACGGATATCCGAATAAATTGGCAATGCCTAAGGATGCTGTCGATACAGCTGCATTGATCCAACTGCCAGATGAATTGCCAAATCCTACCTTACACACAGCAGAGCCATATATCTTTCCGGTGGATTGAGAGATGTTATCCCTTACTTCTTTTTCAAATAAGTGGACAGCATCGTAGGCTTTGGTCTCATTAGATGTTGATCTACCTCTAGTTACTCCATTAAAGATCGAGAAGTCGTCAGTTATACGTATGGCTGATCCAGAATTAGATTCATAATAATCTGGATATGCAGTCTGGAAACTGTGGTAATCAAATATGGGTTCAAGTGCTGGAAGTGGACTTGCAATGGCCGTACCTTGTGGAAAATCACTGACTTTCAATGTATGACATGAAGAGAGTAGTACCAGTGACAGAATTCCTAGAGTAAAGCTTTGTTTCATATGCTTAGGATTTTAAGTGAAAAGAAATTGTTTCTACTTAAGGTAGCAGTAAGCATCAGAACTTTAAAGGTCATTAAGAATGACTTAACACCAAAGACTAGGTATTTGGAAAAGATTAACTGGTTTTTAAAGAATAAACGGGAACTCTTTAGGAAATTACTAACATTAGATTAGGCTAAAAGTCTGTATCTGCTTCTTCTAATTGTAATGGTTTAATCCAAATATTACGGTACAAAACGTCATGCCCTTCCGCTTGTAATTTTAGTCCTCCAGGCCTGTCTGTGATTCCTTTGCCTTCATCATTGTCGCCGTCTAGTCCTGAGTATAGGCCTCCCCAGACTTGTGCTATCTCATGATTTACATGCGCCTTTACGCCATTGAAGTAAACGGTTGCTAGCGGTTGCTCAGATAATTTCCCATCTACAAATCTTGCTGCTCTGAAGTTCACATCATAACTATTCCATTCTCCTAGTCCATTGTAAGCAAAGTAGGGTGACTCTGATTCATTGATCATAGCGGCTAGTCCATGAGAAGTGGAGTCGCCATCGAGCACTTGTATCTCATATCTGTTTTGTAAGTAGACACCTGAGTTACCACCCTCGTGTTCGATCAAGAATTCTATGTGTAATCGGAAGTCTGTAAATTTTTCTTTGGTCACTACATCTGCTTGCCCATACTTACCACCTGCAGCACTCGGGTCATTAGTGTTCATCGCAGTACCTTTTCCTTTTGGATCTTGCTGAATCTTCCATTTGATAGGAAGGCTAGCTTTTAGTCTTGGACCTTCCCAGTAAGTCCATTTTTCGTCTAGCATTTCTTTGCTACCATCGAATAGCATGGTCGCTCCTTCTATCGGTGGTACGCCTACACCTACATTCTCGTTGGGTGTCTGGATGACCGAGCTGAATAATTGAGCTGTGGAGACAGCTTCTTTTTCTGAATGTGCTTCTTCTGTTGTTGCTTGTTTGCAGGAGAATACCATAAAGGTAAATATGCAGAGTAAAAGGAAATGTTTCATTGTTTAAATTTTGATTTAAAATAAGAACAATTCTAATAATAAGCTTAAGGTTTTAGTCCTTATATAGCTGGGGCATATAGATATTATAAAGAATTTGATTCAGTCATCACCGACAAAGTATTTAACTTTTTTGTGACCTTCTTCGAGATAATTCCATATCAACTTATTGAAGATAGGGTAGTATTCTAATTTGCTTATTAGCTCTAGGAGAGAAGATAGATCAGGTATTGATTCCTCTTCGCCCAAAAAATAATACCCCTTGTAATATCCATCTTGCACAAGGATCAAACATTTTTCTGTACGAGTCCTTCCTTGTTCCGTGATCACAAAGTCTTTTTGAAACCTTCCTTTCAAGGACTCATTTAGTTCGAGCATTCTGTCTTGATAATCTTCTACAGATTCATATAGACATGATCCATTACAATGACAGGCATACTTTTCTCCATGCTCAGTACGAGCCATGCAGAGTTCCATTTCCATGATCGTATTTAGTAAATGTTCTTTACCAAATCGTGCTTTCGAATAATCAAACAGCCTTTCTGCTTTAGCTAAGTTAGCTTTAGTGTTTTTGAGAATTTCGAGATAAGGAAAGCCTTCATTGTCAGTTGTTTTTCCCAGAAAATATTGGAAGTCTTTACGCCGCATAGCTTTGTTGATCTCAGGCTGTAGTTCTTTTATTTCTTTTGCTTCTAGTAATAAGGCTGCAAATTCATTCCCTGTTTCTTCGAAGGTTATCGAGTCTACTGACCGATTGATCTTTGCGGCTTTAGCTGTGATCTTGTTGAAGTGCTGAAAGACCCTCGACTTGATATTCTTAGCCTTACCTATATAGACAACTCGTCCATCCTTATTGTAGAAGTAGTACACACCTGGCGTCTCAGGTAAGTGATGCAGTCCTTCGATACTGATGCCTTTGGGTAGTTGCGATTCTTTGATACCCAGATTTATCATGTCTTTTATTTCCTCATCATTCATTTTATCCTGGAGGATGGTGGTAAATATTTCGGCTGTGGCCACTGTGTCATCTAGGGCTCTATGGCGATTATTGACAGAGATACCAAAGTGCCTGATAAGATTACCTAGAGAATAAGAATCAAGCCCTGGAAAAGCTCGACGAGTCAGCTTGACAGTGCAGAGTTGCCTTTTAGTAAATGTAAATCCTAACTGCTGAAACTCCTCCTTGATAAAGCTGTAATCAAATCGAACATTGTGAGCAACGAATATGGTTTTCTCCAATATCTCAATGATATCCTTGGCTACCTCGTAGAACTTAGGAGCATCCCTGACCATGTCATTAGTGATACCGGTGATCCTTGTAATTTCTGAAGGGATAGATCGCTCTGGATTAATAAGCGTATCAAATTGATCAATAACCTTAGTCCCATCATGTATTAAAATAGCTATCTCTGTGATCTTATCTCTGCGAGGCATTCCCCCCGTAGTTTCGACATCTATTATTGCATATTTTCTTTTTGTAGCCATTCTGGGTTACACTTGCTTTTCTTACTTCAGTTAAGAAAATGAAAATAATACATTAAAATTAGTTTTAATGCGAATATGTTGTAAAACGACACATAGACCTAAGTGAGTTCTGTTTAAGCTAGCCCTGAGGTTTGCTTAGGCCTTTTCTCCATAGACGATCTTTAAATTGTTGATTTTAGAAACAAGATTAAATTCAATATCGAGTATAATATATCATCATTAGTACTGAAGGATCTTGCTTTTATCACAATAGTCCCATCTATAGGTATAGGTGCTTTATAAATTGGTGATTCTGTAATTATCTTGTGGTACTGTGAAATCTATATCACGTTCCTAGAAAATGTACTTTTCAATAGTTGTTTGAGCAAGGAGAATAATAAAACTGCATAGCAGATATATTGACACAAAATTTCCTAATAAAATGAACGTTCTCTGTTAGTATAACTATCCAACTTATCAGTTAATTTAAAGTGATGATTAATCCAAATAGCTATCTAAGTAATTATTATAAAGAAAGTAGTTTTTTCTTTAAGCTAGCAGACTATTTAAACCATAGTGTTTTCATGATTTTAGCTTTGCTAATAATTTTCGGTTCTTGTAAAGAGAATATAGAAGAAAATTTTAGTACGAATAATTTTGGTGCAGGAAGTACGATAGAGACGGACTATGTAGGTATAGTACCAGCTGCGGATAGAATAGCAGTGTATGCCCCATTACTTCGATCAAAAAAGGTAGGCCTTGTCGTTAACCAAACTAGCGCAGTTGGTGATAGACATTTATTAGATTCATTACTGTCGCTGGAAGTCGATGTGGCTAAGGTATACACACCCGAACATGGCTTTACGGGGACTGCCGATGCGGGCGAAAAAATAGCTGATAGCAAACGAGCGAATATTCCAATTGTCTCCCTCTATGGAAAAAAGAAGAAGCCATCTCCGGAGGATCTTGCAGGTATAGATATTTTGGTCTTTGATATACAAGATGTAGGAGTGAGGTTTTATACTTATATCTCAACCTTACATTATATCATGGAAGCAGCTGCAGAAAATCATATTCCGTTGATAGTCCTAGACAGACCTAACCCAAATGGATTTTATGTAGATGGGCCTATTTTGGAATCCGCTTTTAAGTCTTTCGTAGGGATGCATCCCGTACCAGTGGTTTATGGTATGTCGATAGGAGAGTATGCGACGATGATCAATGGTGAAGGATGGTTAGAAGGAGGACAAACTTGTGATCTCAAAGTCATAGAATGTAAGTACTATGATCACACCATGACTTATGATTTGCCTATCAAGCCATCACCTAATTTGCCCAATCTAAGATCTATCTTATTATACCCTTCTTTATGTTTTTTCGAAGGAACCACAGTAAGTGTAGGTAGAGGGACTGATCAGCAGTTTCAATTGTTTGGCCATCCTGCACTGAAGGATAAAATGCCCTACAAATTTACTCCAGTAAGTAAGCCTGGTGCTAAGTCACCAAAGCATATGGGTAAAGAATGTTATGGTATGGAATTTCACCATATGGATAGTTCTACCTTGCATAATGATAAGCGATTACAGTTAGGATTTTTACTGAGAATGTACAAGGAAGTGACTGCCACGGGTGAAGATTTCTTTTTGGTAAATAATAATTTCTTCGATAAGCTCGCAGGGAGTGAAAGTTTGAAGAAGATGATATCTCAAGGTTTTTCTGAGGAAGAGATCGTCGCTAGTTGGCAAGATGACCTAGAAAAGTTTAAACAGGTCAGAGCAAAGTATTTGCTGTATGATGATTTCAAATGATGAATCATAGCAGTTATCCAAATGAAATTATTATCGTATTTGAATATTAAAGAATAAGGAATCTCAAACTCGAAGTCTTTCTGATAATGATTTTGATAATGATTTTGATAATGATATAAATAAGCACGTAGCTAGATTCATATATTACGTTACATTTAATATATCTTTGTTATCATTAAGATTTTTATCATATTCAATTGTAATTATCGCTACTAAAAAACTCATACCATTCTCCGTATTTAATCGACGAGAAGATGTCAACCGAATATCTGAAGTTCATTTTGATCTAGTAGTCATAGGAGGAGGAGTTACCGGTTGTGGTATCGCTTTGGACGCGGCTTCTCGTGGCTTAAAGACCTTGCTTGTCGAGAAGGAAGACTTTGCGTCTGGTACATCAAGCAAGTCAACCAAATTAATTCATGGTGGTTTGCGATATCTAAAACAATTTGAAATTGGGCTAGTAAAGGAAACTGGTACAGAGCGAGCTATTGTACACGACCTTGCACCTCACCTAGTGCATCCAGAGAAGATGCTGCTACCAATAGTCAAAGATGGGACATTTGGTAAGTTGTCAGCTAGTTTTGCGATCATGGTATATGATTTTTTGGCTGGAGTAGAAGGAGATGATAAAAGGAAAACCCTATCTCTCAAACAAACTAAAGAAGCAGAGCCTTTGCTTTCTGATGATCTACTGAAGAGTGGTATAAAATATTCTGAATATAGAACGGATGATGCAAGACTTACCATTGAATTGGCCAAATCAGCTAGACGGTATGGCGCTGAGGCATTTAATTATGCAGAAGCAAAAGACTTTATCTATGAAGAAGGAAAGGTAGTAGGCGTAGATTGTTATGACCATTTGAATAATGTTTCCTTCAAAGTCAAAGCTACGCACGTAGTTTCTGCAGCAGGACCATGGGTAGATACTTTGCGTAAGAAGGACGGCTCGCAAAAAGGTAAATCACTACACTTGACCAAAGGTGTACATATCGTATTGCCGCGAGAAAAATTACCACTAAGACAATCTGTTTATTTTGATGCTTTTGATGGTCGTATGATCTTTGCTATTCCTCGTGGTATCGTGACTTATCTAGGTACATCTGATACCAACTATAGTGATAGTCTTGATAGAGTAGTCAGTACGATCGAAGATGCGAAGTATCTACTATCAACGGTCAATAAGATATTCCCATCAGTAGACCTGAAGGTAGAGGATGTCATATCTAGTTGGGCAGGGTTAAGACCACTGATCCATGAAGATGGTAAGTCGCCATCAGAGCTATCAAGGAAAGATGAGATCTTTATCTCTGATAGTGGTCTGATATCGATTGCGGGAGGTAAGTTAACCGGTTACAGAAAAATGGCGGAGCGCGTAGTAGATAAAGTTATGAAGAAGATGCCTAATATGAAATTTACTCCTTGTAAAACAAAGAGTATTAAATTAACTGCAGATCCTTTCGTTAACTATCGATCAGTAAAAGAATATATAGAGAAGCTATACGAGGAAATGAAGACTCTTGGATTCGAAAAACACGATGCATGGTATCTGACTACGACTTATGGTAAAGGTGCAAATTCAATTTTAGACAGATTAATAGAAGATAATAATCCGGACAGAGAAGCTGGGCTTATAGATGCCGAGTTATGGTATAATCTAATGTATGAATCGGTAGCAACGCCTGTGGACTTTTTTGCAAGGCGTACAGGGAGGATATATTTTGATGTGGAGAGTGTCAAGAAACATATGGAGCGTGTAGCTGAAGAGATACAAAATACCTTCTCCTGGAACTCTGATACCTTATCTGATATCCATGAAGAATTGGAAGACATGCTCGAGGATGCTACTATATTTTATGACTCAGAAACGGTGTCCTAAAAAAAAGGCTGCCCATAGGACAGCCTGCTAATCAAGATATGATCAATTGGGGTTACTATATAAATTTCCAACCTTTTCTGTAAGGTCTACCTACGAACTGGTTAGCTTCTTTAAAATTGGTGATCTCCATTTTCTCTCCGTCCCATAGTAATTTTTTTCTACCGTAATATTCACGCCCTCCATTAGCTAGGTCTTTAGCAAGGGTATAACTTCTTATCGCTAAGTTACCCATGAGGACAGTCTCCGTCATCGGTCCTGAGTAGTCAAATGAAGAAGTCAAGGCCTTGTGCTCCGTGCTATGAAATCCGGCCTTACATGCAGCTTGCCAAGCATATTGATGACCTGACTCTGGCATATGCTTATACTTATTTACACTCTCAAAGTTCTTATCCATCTCTACAAGTGTACCATCGTTAAGGTACATCTTAGGTACCATGCCGTAGGTACCACTAGTGAGTACACCTTTATCTCCGATCATGATTATTCCATTGGCACTATTATTATCACCTATCGGATGATCTGCAGGAATGATATCTGGGTGGAATGGACGGATACCTCCATCTGACCAAGTGAATTTTATCTTAGATGCATTATTATCTGTCGCATTAAAACCTAGCTGGACACTACTGCTCGGAGGGCAGCCTCCTGGAATGTGCTCAGGTGACCAGTCTCTCGTAAATACCTGACCTACGCTACATTCTACTTCTGTTGGATAGCCTAAATGCAACATTCTAAATGGAATATCCATCAAATGACAGCCCATATCTCCCAATGCACCAGTTCCAAAATTCCACCATCCTCTCCATTTAAATGTATGGTAGAGTGGGTGATAGTGTACTTTTTCTGCAGGGCCGATATATAGATCCCAATCTGATTCGCTCAAGTGATCAGGCAGAGGCGTTCCTGCTGGAGGTTCTTTGATTCCTTGTGGCCATACAGGTCTGTTAGTCCATACATTTACAGTATGTACATCGCCTATGTGTCCTTCGGCAAACCACTTAGCTAGTTGCTCTTGACCTGGATGAGATGCTCCTTGGTTACCCATCTGAGTGACGACCTTGTGTTCTCGAGCTGCTTCTGTGAGTTTTCTAGCTTCGTATATATTATGCGTAAGAGGCTTTTGTACATAGACATGCATACCTCGCTGTATAGCCATGTTAGCAGCGATACCATGTATGTGATCTGGTGTAGATATCGTGACCGCATCTATCTCATCACTCATTTCATCTAGCATTATTCTAAAATCCTTATAGAACTTTGCCTTAGGGAATCGCTCCATATTTTTTGCTGCATTCTTAGTATCTATATCTGCAAGGGCGACTACATTATTCTCGCCATCAGCATATGAGTTCCAAAGGTCGGAGGTACCTTTCCCTCCAGCTCCAATTGCAGCTAGATTAAGCTTATCACTTGGGGCTGTGTAGCCTTTGCCACCTAGTACGTGTCGAGGGACGATCATGAAGCCTGCTGCCCCTGCAGAAGCTTCTTTTATAAACCCTCTTCTATTTTTTTTCTTCTTGTTTTTCATCTACTATGTTTTACTACCCGTAAAATAGTCTACATCGATTGAAATATCAAATAAGCATTGGAGATAAAGCGTATAGAAAGGTGATTTTATAGTCTTATTCTTACCTGAGCTTTGAATTGAGTTCTGGTATTGCCACTGATAAGGTCATTTCCTGACCCTATAGTTTCTCGATCTAAGTACATCGTTTGGGCTGCTCTTAATTCGAATGTAAACGTAGGATTATATCTATATTTCAGGTTAGCATAATATCGCCATCCTTGATCAGCATAAAATGGAACGAAGAATTCATATTGTAGATCTGACTCGTAAGTATATATTCTAGTATCAAAGCCTGGAGTATCAAAATAGGCTAATCTAGCATTTGCAGATAGTTTAGATCCGGACGGAGTGAGTATTACATCTTGGTATAATAAATAGCCAAGGTCATTTTGAGTCTCTTCTTGATAACGAGCTAGTTCTACTCTTGTTCTTAATCTTAGACTTTCACTGATCGTGTAACTTAGGTTAGCTCTCAGCTTTTCGAGTTTTATAGGGACTAGTTTATCTATCTTGAATTCTGGGTTGGCAGAGTTTTGTTGTTTCTGTTCGTATTTATATTGAATATAAAAGTTGAATTTCCTTCGCACATTATATTCTATTTTTGCCAGATATTCTTTCCCTTTAGACGGGCCGTCACTCCTGAATCTTACCCATGGATGTGACCACTGATCCGCATAAGCGCTTATGGTAAGTCCTCTTGCAGGTTTTAATTTTAGTCCTATGTATAGTCCATTTTCATTATTAGTACCCGTAGTCTCTCCGAATGAATTAGAAAATAAGGATTGATAATCCTTAGCGTAGTTTCTGTAAAGAATGGAGAGGTCGGCCATCCTATCTAGTCCTATCAGTACTCCATGCAGATGCGCGATCGCATCATTATCACTCATAGCTGCTTCTCCAAAGAAATTAAGATTGCGATATCTATAGGTATAATCTACACTCTGATTAACTAACTTATCTCCTCTAAATCTAAATTGATTATTAAGATTATTCCGCCGTTCGAATAGCTGGTCAAACTTACTGTATAGCAAATTGTAGTTAAGCTTGAATCCTCGATTTGCATACCCGATCTTTCCACCTACGGCCATCTCGTTAACCGTATTTATTTTATTTCTTTCATTGATACTTCTATGTAGCCCATTGTTAAGTATGGAAGTAAAAAACTCAAACCCATCACTATTCACAACTAAACTTTGATTTGCATCTATATTCTTTCTCGATCCGAAAACAGTCATGTTAACTCTATCGCTCATCTGCAAGGTCAAACCAACCCCTCGATAAAAATTTGTTTCGTTCAATGAAGTATAGCTTTTTAATGTACGGCCTCCTTTCTTAATAGCCATTACATAAGCACTTTTACCTCCGCCAAAATCATTGTGTAGTATCAATCCTTGACCAAGGCTTACCGTGAAATCTCCGACTACAAGATCCTGGACCCTATCATTTATCTCTCTCAAGTGAAAGTGCGCTGAGTAAAAGTCAAAACCCTTTTGTTCATTAGTAAATATTGGTTCACCTTCATCTTTTTCCATACTGACTCCGAACTTGAGTTTGTTAGCATATCTCATTTGATATCTTCCGTAGAGTCGACTTGGGTTACCTAGGTATCTACTATTCTCACTTGCATCATCTGTATATCCTCTTTGAGTTTCGAGTACTTGTCTCCATTTTGTATAGATGGTATGATCAGAGGCTTTGACCATTTCCTTGAGGCTCACTTTGTAGATCCTATTATTTCCTACCGTGATGAATGGTCTTATATGTTTTATATCAGCTAAGCTTAAACTTGGAATCGATTGCAGCTCGTGAATGGCGATAAAGTCTCCGAACTTCTCTCGGTGAGCAAGTATCTCATTTATTTGTATCGCATTTAGGATATAGAGTTTTTTCAGATCTTCGTATGTCACCTTATTGAGATCCATAGGATGTTCAGCGAGATAACTTAATTCTTCAAATATGAAAGCGAAATCAAACTCTCCATCACTCTCGATGGCTTGGATAAAGTTCTCTATCAGATCTTCTTGCTCATCACTGATCTCTTGCTGCGCAATTAGCATAGGAGCAAATAGAAAGAGAATCAAGATTGAATAGTACTTCAAAGCGAGGTGGTATCTATTCTGTAAAGGTATCAAATTAGGGAGATGAATTCGATAAAATTAGCGGGCCTGTTTGTATCTTTAGAAGGATGCTTTATTTCATTGGGATAACAATCTTAAAATTATTAATTAACTGATATACAGTTGGTTAGATGGTAATCATTCAATTTGGATATAACATTTTTATCTTTATTCAGATTATAAAAAAAAGTGATTTATTGTATTTTTGGGGATATTTAAAACTAAAAATTAAACTAATTCCCTATGGCAGAAGCAGTAAGATA
>Ga0115031_1003921_pt1 | contig 11011 bp, 8 predicted proteins | sample Maine_Asex4_meta_FD_87301 | JGI IMG/M metagenome (GOLD analysis project Ga0115031, IMG submission 87301) | Marine algal microbial communities from Maine, USA - Maine_Asex4_metaG | ecosystem: Host-associated > Algae > Red algae > Unclassified | place: Maine, USA | collected 2015-01-05 | reverse complement strand
CGGCGCCCGTCTCCTCCTGCACCTTCGCGAAGGTCGCTTCGCGCGAGGAGGTGGACGGCTCGCATTCCACGATGGTCGCACCGTAGCCGCGCATCGCGTCCTTCTTGGCCTGGGGGGCCGTTCGCGGGATGACGACCGAGACGGGGATGCCCCGGCGACCGGCGGCGTAGCTGAGGGACAATCCGTGATTGCCCGACGAATGGGTCGCGACGCCCTTTTCGGCCTGCGCGTCGGACAGGCCGAACACGGCGTTGGAGGCCCCGCGCACCTTGAACGCGCCCGCCTTCTGGAAATTCTCGCACTTGAAGAACATCGTCGCGCCGGTCAGATCGTCGAGATATTCCGAGGTCAGGATCGGTGTGCGGTGGATATGCGGCGCGATCCGCTCATGCGCCGCGATCACGTCGTCATAGGTGGGAAGGTCGAGGTCCTGCATCGGTCAAGCCGCCTTTTCTAGCGCCGTTTTCGGTTTCGTCGTTCGATAGTATTCCTGCGCCGCCGCGACGCCGGAGCCAAGCGTAATCGGATAGCCCTGGTCCTTCATCGCCATTTCGATGGCCGCCAGACCCGACAACGCCATCACATCCGTCAGCGACCCCAGATGCCCGATGCGAAACGCCTTGCCCGCCATTTCGCCCAGCCCCACGCCGAAGGACACGCCGTAATCGTCGAAGGCCAGACCGGTCAGCGCGTCGCTGTCGAAGCCGTCGGGAACGTAGATGGCGCTGACCGTGTCGGAGTAAAGCTCCGGCGATCTGGCGCACAGCGTCAGCCCCCAGGCCGACACCGCCCGGCGGACCCCTTCGGCGATACGGTGGTGGCGGGCGAAGACGTTGTCCAGCCCCTCGGCGAACAGCATGTCGAGGCTTTCGCGTAATCCGTTCATCAACTGGACGATGGGGGTGTACGGATAGCCCCCCTTCGCATTCGCCGCCATCATGTCGCGAAAGTCGAAGAAGCAGCGCGGGCAGGTCGCGCCATCCATCGCCGCGACCGCCTTTTCGCTGACCCCGACGATGGCCAGACCGGTGGTCAGCATGAACCCCTTCTGCGAGCCGGACACCGCCAGATCGACGCCCCACTCGTCCATGCGGAAATCCATCGAGGCCAGCGAACTGACGCAATCGACGTAGAGCATGGCGGGGTGACCGCACGCATCCATCGCGGCGCGCACGGCGGCGATATCGCTGACGACGCCGGTGGCCGTCTCGTTATGGGTGACGAGGACCGCCTTGATCGCATGATCCGTATCGGCGGCCAGCGCGGCGGCATAGCGGTCGGCGGGCGCGCCCTCGCCCCACTCGCATTCCAGCACCTCGACATCGAGGCCGTGGCGTCGGCACAGGTCGATCCAGCGGTGCGAGAACATGCCGAAGCGGGCGACGAGAACACGATCCCCGGGGGAGAGCGTATTGGTGACCGCCGCCTCCCACCCGCCCGTGCCGCTGGACGGAAAGGTGACGACCGTGCCGGTCGTCGTCCTGAACACCTTCTTCAGGTCTTCGAGCAGGGGGTGGAGGACATCGACGAAATCCGGCGCGCGGTGGTCGAAGGTCGGCACGTTCATGGCGTGGCGCAGGCGGTCGGGGATATTGGTCGGGCCGGGAATGAAGACCGGGTTCTGGTCGCTCATGGCGCATCCTCCTGTGTTCGTTTGACAGGAAGATACAGTGCCGGTTCGATTTTTCAATTTTTGCGAAAACTATTTTCAAAATATGGATAAATAGGCTAAGTACCTTTCATCGATTGCACTTTCGAATTTTTCAGTTCGCCGGTGCCGCAATCTACACTGTTCTATCGGAAGCGATCGGAGGGTCGGGATGGCAGAGGCCGAACCCAGGAAACGTCCCCGGGGTCGCCCCCGGGGCAGCGGCTCGGCGGGGGATACGTCGGGGGGCACGGTACAGGCGCTCGACCGGGGGATGATCCTGCTGTCCGCCCTTGCGCGCGACGGCAAGGGCAGCCTGTCCGACGTCGCCGGACGGGTCGCGATGCCGCCCTCCTCCGCCTATCGCCTGCTGACCACGATGCAGGCGCACGGTATCGTCGCGTTCGACGAGACGGCACAGGAATGGATGATCGGGGTCGAGGCGTTCCGGATCGGGCGCGCCTTCGTCCACCGGGTCAGCGTGATGGAGGCGGCGCGCGAACCGATGCGCCATCTGATGCGCGCGACCGGCGAGACGTCGAATCTGGCCATCGCGGATGCGGGCAGTGTCGTCTTCATGAGCCAGGTGGAATCGCTCAATCCCGTCCGCGCCTTCTTTCACCCCGGCACGCGCGGGCCGCTGCATGCGTCGGGGATCGGCAAGGCCCTGCTCGCGGAGATGGGCGAGGCGGCGGTGGCGGATATCGTCGCGCGGAGCGGGTTGGAGGGCTTCACCCCGCGCACCCTGACGACCCGCGCGCGCCTGTCCGACGATCTGGCGCGGACGCGGCGGCGCGGATGGGCCTATGACGACGAGGAACGGTACAGCGGCATGCGCTGCATCGCCGCGCCGATCTTCGACACCTATGGCGAGGCGGTGGCGGGGGTCTCCGTCTCCGGCCCCACGGTGCGATTCCCGGATGCGGGCGTGGCGGAGGTCGCCGCGCGGGTGCGCGAGGCGGCGGCGGCGATCACGGATCTGATCGGGGGGAGGATGCCGGTGCGGGGATGATCCCGGTCACCCCGGGCCGCTCCGTCCCCGGCATAAGACCCCGGCACAAGACCCAGGACTCGATATGCGTTGCACCGACCGTCGAGGCCCCAGGTCGCCGACCGGGGCAGAGCGCCTTTCCTCAACCGACCTTCCCCGATATCCACGTCGCGAAATCGTAGTTCGGGCGCTCCAGATGCGACAGGTGGCCGGGGTCGGACAGGCCGGAGCGCAGGCCCTTGTACACCCGCTCGGTACAGCCCCTGTCCTCGTCGTTCACCTCGTCCAGCAGGGTCTTCACCGTCTCGAAATGCGCCTGCGCTTCGGGGTCGGCGGCGAAGTCGGGGGACAATCCGCCGCCATAGACGATCTTCACGTGCTCCGGCCCGTCGGGATGCAGCGACAGGTACCAGAAATACCCCGGGGTCAGCGTGATCATCAGCGCCGGATAGATCGTCAGCAGATACGTCGTCCGCCGCCGCTGCTCCCCCACCAGCCGCGTATTGTCGGGATGCGCGCAGCTTATCGCGAAGTCGGGGTCCTTGAGAATCCAGTGGTGGTTGAAGGCGGGGTGACTGGGCGGGCATTCCATCTCTTCGAGTTTCGTGAACCCGCCGATGGTCGCGCCGTGGCAGACCGGCAGGTGATAGCTCTCCATGAAGTTCTCGGCCAGCACCTTCCAGTTCGTGTTCCAGCGATGCTCCTCGCGGAAGGTCTGGCGGTAGTCCTCCATTCCGAAATCGCCGACGAGGGTTTCGATTTCGGCCAGTTGCCCGGCCAGCGGTTCGGCATCGGGGTTCAGGCTGACCATGATCCAGCCGAGCCATTCCTCGACCCGGACCTGCGGCAGGCGGTATCCCGACTTCTCGAACCCCGCATTGTGCATCATCGCGGGCGCGCCGCGCAGGGTGCCGTCGAGGTTGTAGGTCCAGCCGTGATAGGGACAGGTAATCGCGCGCGTGCACCCCTCCCCCGTCAGCAGGGTCGACATGCGGTGCAGGCAGACATTGGATTGCGCGCGCAGATGCCCTTCCGAATCGCGCAGTACCATGATCGGCTGCCCGGCCAGTTCGTAGGTGATGTAGTCGCCCGGTTTCGCCAGCCCGTCGCCCCGCCCGACACAGACCCATTCGCGGCGAAAGATCGATTCGATCTCCTGCGCGCAGAACGCCTCGGAGGTATAGACGCTGCGCGGCATCGCCCTGGCCTCCGCGAACGGGCGGGCGATATTGGCGCGCAACTCGGCGGCGGGGTCGAGGGCGTGGTCGTGGTGGCTCATGGCACTGCACCTTGCTCGGGCGGACGCATGACGCTCCGCGCAAACAACGCTGAAATCAAGCGAAATCATGCCCTGGGCGGCGCATGTAATAACGGGGTGAAAACGCCGTCCCGCGCGTCCGGCGAGCAATACTCCCAAGTCGTTTACCGATTTTGTCGCCCACGCGACATTGATTGTCGTGTGCGTACTTCCCATGTAACCGGTTCTTCGGGGCCATGCCCCGTCATCTGGAGTATCCGACCATGAACAAGCGCGATTTTCTCAAGGGAACCGCCGCCCTCTCCCTGACCCCCGCGATCCTGCCCGGCCTCGGGAATGCGACCGCCGCCGCCGCGCCTGCCGCGAAGCCGGCCGCCGCGATCCCCACGCCCAGCTATGTCTACGACAGTGCGCGCCGGGTGATGCGCTTCTATCGCGGCGATCCGACTACGCAGCACATGTTCGCCTATCTCGCGCGCAGCTAGAAAGGCGCGCCGTGCTGCATCCGGCCATCCGGGTGCGGCATCGTCCGGCGGGACGGGATTAAAAACGCTTTCCCTCTGCGGCGCAGCATGAAATAGGAGGGCGGCAACGCTCACCCCACTTGCCGGAGCCTGCACCCCATGACGATCCGCGAAGCCCTCACCTTCGACGATGTCCTCCTCGTCCCCGCCGAAAGCGCGATCATCCCAGCCCAGGCCGATACGCGCACCCGGGTGACGAAGGAAATCTCGCTCAATATCCCCCTCCTCTCCTCCGCCATGGATACCGTGACCGAATACGACATGGCCATCGCGATGGCGCAGGCCGGGGGCATGGGCGTCATCCACCGCAATCTGGATATCGAGGAACAGGCGGCGCAGGTGGGCCGGGTCAAGCGGTTCGAGCAGGGGGTGGTCTACGACCCCGTGACCCTGACACCGGACCAGACCATCGCCGATGCCCGCGCATTGCAGGAGGAACGCCGCATCACCGGCTTTCCCGTGGTCGACCCGTCGACGCGCCGCCTGCTGGGCATCCTGACCAACCGCGACATGCGCTTTGCCGACGATGCCGCCACGCCCGTCTCCGCGCTGATGACCTCCGAGAACCTCGCCACGATCCAGGAGCCGATCGACCATGCCGAGGCCAAGGCGATGCTTCAGGCCCGGCGGATCGAGAAACTGATCATCGTGGATGGCGGGGGGCGCTGCGTCGGCCTGCTGACCGTCAAGGATATCGAGAAATCCAAGCTCAACCCCAATGCGTGCAAGGATGTTGCCGGTCGCCTGCGGGTCGCCGCCGCCTCGTCCGTGGGCGACGAGGGGTTCGCCCGCTCCAGCGCGCTGATCGACGCGGGCGTGGACCTGCTGGTGATCGACACGGCGCACGGGCATTCGAAGATGGTTTCCGAAGCCGTCGAGCGGGTGAAGGCGCGCTCGAATGCCGTGCAGGTCGTCGCGGGCAATGTCGCCACCGCCGCCGCCACCCGCGCACTCATCGCCGCCGGAGCCGATGCGGTAAAGGTCGGTATCGGTCCCGGTTCGATCTGCACCACCCGCATCGTCGCGGGCGTCGGCGTGCCGCAACTGACCGCATTGATGGACTGCGCCGGGGCCGCCGCCGAGACGGATACGCCGATCATCGCCGACGGGGGTATCAAGTTCTCCGGCGATCTGGCAAAGGCCATCGCGGCGGGGGCGCATTGCGCCATGGTCGGCTCGATGCTGGCGGGGACCGAGGAAAGCCCCGGGGAAACCTTCACCTATCAGGGGCGCGCGTACAAATCCTATCGCGGCATGGGATCGGTCGGGGCCATGGCGCGGGGGTCGGCGGACCGCTATTTCCAGAAGGAAGTGCGCGACACGATGAAGCTGGTCCCCGAGGGGATCGAGGGGCAGGTGCCGTTCAAGGGCACGGTCGGCAACGTGCTGCACCAACTCGTCGGGGGGTTGCGCGCGGCGATGGGCTATACCGGTCAGGGCACCATCGACGAGATGCGCTCGAATGCCGAATTCGTGCGGATCACGAATGCGGGCCTGCGCGAGAGCCATGCCCATGACGTCACCATTACCCGCGAATCGCCCAACTACCGGATGGCATGATGAGCACCGCCGCCATCGTCCTCGTCTGGGCCGCCTTCGCGCAGGTTCTGCTCACCTTCTGGGCGATCATCCGCATGGGGATGGCGCGGGTCGCCGTGATCCGGTCGGGCGCGCTGACGATGGCCGATATCGCGCTCGATTCGCGGGGCTGGCCCGAGCATGTCCAGAAATTTCAGGCGAATACGTCCAACCAGTTCGAGACGCCGATCCTGTTCTTCGCGGGCATCGCCATCGCGCTGGGGGCGGGGGCGGCGAGCGCGTGGGTCGCGCTGTTCGCGTGGCTGTATGTCGCCAGCCGCCTGGCCCATCGGCGTATCCATGTCGGGTCGAACGACGTGGCGCAGCGGTTTCGCGCCTATCTCATGGGCCTGTTCGCGCTCGCGGCCCTGTGGATCGCGCTGATGGCCGGCGTGTCGATGCCGTGACCCCCGCCGCCCGCCTCGCCGCCGCTGCCGCCCTTCTCGATACGCTCGACCCGGCCCGCCCGGTGGAACCGCAACTCAAGGCATGGGGGCGCGCCAATCGCTATGCGGGGTCCAGGGATCGCCGCGCGATTGCGGATCGGGTCTATACCGTGCTGCGCCGGTGGCGGAGTTCGGCCCTCGCGGGCGGGGGCGAGGATGGCCGGGCGCGGGTGCTGGGGTCGCTGGTGCAGGCCGACGGACTGGAGGTGGCGCAGATCGAGCCAATGTGCAGCGGCGGATACGGCCTCGCCCCCCTGACCGGTGCCGAGCGCGCGGCGCTGTCCGCTCCCCCCGACCGGCCGAGCGAGGCGGCCCGGCTGGACTGGCCCGAATGGTTGTGGGATGCGGCGCGCGCGGTCCTCGGTGACGATACCGCGTGCGAACTCGACGCCCTGCGCCAGCGCGCGCCCGTGGATCTGCGGGTGAACACGCTGAAGGCAACCGTGGGAGAGGCGCTCGATGCCCTGCGCGAAGACGGCCTTGCACCCGAGCGCACGCCCCACCCCCTCGCCCTGCGCCTGCCCCCCGGCGCGCCGGTGCTGACCTCCCGCGCCTGGCGCGACGGGATGGTCGAGTTGCAGGATGCCGGCTCGCAGGCGGTCGCGGAGATGACCGGTGCGCAGCCGGGCGAGACGGTGCTCGACTACTGCGCGGGCGGGGGCGGCAAGACGCTGGCGCTTGCGGCGGCGATGGCGAACCGGGGGCGACTGCTCGCCCATGATCTCGACGCGGCCCGCATGGCCGATTTGCCGCAGCGGGCGCGCCGGGCGGGGGTGACCTGCCTGACCCTCGCCGACCGCCGAACGCTCGATGGCCTGCCCGGGCGATGCGACCGGGTGCTGGTGGATGCGCCCTGTTCCGGGTCCGGATCGTGGCGGCGCGATCCGGCGGGGAAGTGGCGGCTGACACCCGACACCCTCGCGGCCCTGACCCGGATGCAGGACGGCGCGCTCGACGCGGCGGCGCGGTATGTGCGGCCCGGCGGCACGCTGACCTACGCGACCTGCTCGATCCTGACGGAGGAGAACGAGGCGCGGGTAGCAGCGTTTCTGGGCCGCCATCCGGACTATGCCGCCGGACCGACCCTGCGCCTGCATCCCGCCCGGGACGGGTGCGACGGCTTCTTCGCCGCCCGGCTGACTTTAACAGCGTGTTAAGTCCGATTACCTATGCAATAACGACGTATAGGATCGGGAGTACCGAATGATCGCGATGGACGCCGCCCTGATTTCCGACCTGATCGGACATGCCCCGGCCGGAATCAACCTTGCCGCGCTGGCCCTGTTCACCCGGGCCGGGCGCGACAAGCCGGTTTCCGACGTGCCGGATTTCACGATTCTGGAGAATACCCCTTCCGCGTTCTTCCTGACCGATGCCCTCGGCGTCGTGGTCGAGCATAACGAGGCCGCCCGCGCGCTGGCCACCAGCATCGGCAGCCGCATCACCGGCGGGGCGAAGATGCGCACGCTGCTGGGCAACGATTCGGGTGCCGATTCCGCCATCTACCGCGCCATGCGCCGGGCCGCGAACGAGGGCAATACCTTCGAGGTCTTCGGCGTGACCATGGCGGGCATCCCCTCCGATGCCCATGTCGAGATCACGCGGCAGGAGAACCCGCGCTACTTCCTGTGGTCGATCGCCATTACCCGCAAGGTGCAGGAGATCGAGGAACAGAGCGCCCTGCCCTTCGACATGTCCGATGCGCCCATCGCCTGCTTCAACGCCGATACCGAGGGGCGCATTCTCGACATGAACCCGGTGATGCGCCAGCTCGTCGGGCTGGATGCGGAGGTGCCGGAGGGCGAGCACATCACCGTGAACGACCTGTTCGGCGGCCATGGCGACGACCTGATGATGCCCGTGGCCGAGGGGACCGACACGCTCGAAAAACGCGGCATGCTGCTGACGCGATCCGGCGAGCGCGAACCCGTGCGCGTGATCCAGAAAATTCGCGGCGGCGATGTCGCGGGCGGCCTGATCCAGGCCTTCGTCATCCCCAGCCGCCGACGCTCTCTCAGCGAAGCGGGCGACGACGTGCGCCGCCTCGTGCGGTTGCTCGACGATGCCCCCGTCGCCGTCGCCGTCACCGATTTCGACGGTCTGGTGCTGGAGGCGAACGACCGCCTCGCCAGCATGTCGGGCGGGGCCGCACGGGTCGGGGCCGAGATTTCGCTGGCCGTGCGCCTCGACGACCGCGACGACGTGAACCAGCGGCTGAAGGCCGTCGCCAACGGGGCCGCCCCCAGAAGCCCCCTCGACATCAAGCTGACCGGCGAAGCGCGCAAGGAGCACGAGGCCCAGTTCCACGCCCACCGGATCGACACCGACAAGGGCGAGATGCTGCTCGCCTACGTGATGGATGTCAGCGCGCAGAAGGTCGTCGAGCGCAAGCTGGCGCAGGCCGACAAGATGCAGTCGGTCGGGCAGTTGGCGGGCGGCATCGCCCATGACGTCAACAACGTGCTGACCGCGATCCGGGGTCACTGCGACCTGCTGATGCTGCGCCACCACGAGGGCGACCCCGATTTCGACCACCTGTACCAGATCCAGGGCCAGACGGTGCGCGCCGCCGCCACCATCAGCCACCTGCTCGCCTTCTCGCGCCGCCAGACGATGCGCCGCCAGATCACGCAACTGTCCGAGACGCTGGACGAAATGCGGTTCCTGCTGAAGCCCTACATCACCGAGCGCATCACCTTCCGCTCGCACCATGCCCGGGATCTGGGCCTCGTGCGCATCGACCGCAACGAATTCCACCGCGTCATCATGAACCTCGCCGTCAATGCCTGCGATGCCATGCAGGGCGGCGGCACGCTGATGGTGACGACCCGCAATGTCGAACCGGAGGAAGTCGCCGAATTCGGCTACGAGCCGATCCCCAAGGGGAACTGGGTGATGACCGAGATGACCGATACCGGCACCGGTATCTCCAAGGCCGATCAGGAAAGCATCTTCGAGCCGTTCTTCACCACCAAACCGACCGGCAAGGGCACGGGTCTGGGCCTGTCGACCGTCTACGGCATCATCAAGCAGATGGAAGGCTTCATCTACTGCGAGAGCGAGCTGGGCAAGGGCACCACCTTCCGCATCTTCCTGCCCCGCTATCTCGGCCCCGTCGAAGCGGAGGCGGATACGACCAAGAAGGACGCGATCACCCCGCGCGACCTCAGCGGTACCGGCCGCGTGCTGCTGGTCGAGGACGAGGATTCGGTGCGAAGCTTCGCCGCCAAGGCCCTGGAACTGCGCGGCTATACCGTCACCGCTGCCGCCAGCGGTCAGGAAGCGATCGATGTGGTGATGGAGAACCCCGAAGCCATCGATCTGGTCGTCTCCGACGTCGTGATGCCCGAGATGACCGGGCCGGAGATGATGCGCGTGGTGCGCAAGCTGCGCCCGGAAATCCAGTTCATCTTCATTTCCGGCTATGCCGAGGATGCCTTCCGCGAGGAGATGATGGATGACGAGCAGTTCCACTTCCTCGCAAAACCCTTCTCGCTCAAGGATCTGGCCGTGAAGGTGAAGAAAGCGTTCCAGAGCTGATCCCCCCGCAGCCGTCCCTTGCGGCCATCCGCGCGACGACATAATGTTGCGTGGCAACGCATGAGGGACGAACGATGAGCGATAGCGGTGATCTCGACGGCTGGAAGGCGCAGGCGCAAAAGGAACTCAAGGACCGTCCGCTCGACGATCTGACATGGCAGACGCCCGAAGGCATCGCGATCAAGCCGCTCTATACCGCCGACGACCTGCGCGGCGACGAGGCGGTATCGATGCCGGGCCAGCCCCCGTACCTGCGCGGCCCCAAGGCGACGATGTATGCGGGCCGCCCGTGGACCATCCGCCAGTATGCGGGATTCTCGACCGCCGAGGAATCGAACGCCTTCTATCGGAAAGCCCTCGAAAGCGGGCAGCGCGGCCTCTCCGTCGCCTTCGATCTGGCCACCCATCGCGGCTATGACAGCGACCACCCGCGCGTGATCGGCGATGTGGGCAAGGCCGGGGTCGCCATCGATTCGGTCGAGGACATGAAGATCCTGTTCGACGGGATTCCGCTTGGCGAAATGTCGGTTTCCATGACCATGAACGGGGCCGTCATCCCCGTGTTGGCCAGCTTCATCGTCGCGGGCGAGGAACAGGGCGTGCCGGTCGAGAAGCTGTCCGGCACCATCCAGAACGACATTCTCAAGGAGTTCATGGTCCGCAACACCTATATCTATCCGCCCGAGGCGTCGATGCGGATCGTGTCGAACATCATCCGCTATACCGCCGAGAACATGCCGAAATTCAACTCCATCTCCATCTCCGGCTATCATATGCAGGAGGCGGGATCGACGCTGGTACAGGAACTGGCCTTCACCATCGCCGACGGGCGCGAATACGTCCGCACGGCCATCGCCAACGGCATGGATGTCGACGCCTTCGCCCCGCGCCTGTCCTTCTTCTTCGCCATCGGCATGAATTTCTTCATGGAGGCTGCCAAGCTGCGCGCCGCGCGCGTGCTGTGGTCGATGGTGATGGACGAATTCCAGCCATCGAGGCCCCAATCCTCGATGCTGCGCACCCATT
>Ga0115031_1003916_pt1 | contig 11021 bp, 7 predicted proteins | sample Maine_Asex4_meta_FD_87301 | JGI IMG/M metagenome (GOLD analysis project Ga0115031, IMG submission 87301) | Marine algal microbial communities from Maine, USA - Maine_Asex4_metaG | ecosystem: Host-associated > Algae > Red algae > Unclassified | place: Maine, USA | collected 2015-01-05 | reverse complement strand
GACACGTATTATATTAAAACGGGTTCGCTTCCTGCCAATGAGAGGGCCTGTAGAATACTCCAAGGGCCCTGAATAGGTTGCGCGTGCCGTATTTCGGCTCCGATTAGGACATGCGCGCTCTATTCTGACACCAGGACTATCGAATCCAGATGGACTTACCAAAATTCACGGAAGTGGGTTCACGTTCCTTAGGGCACGGTCACATTGACACGCACCTTCCTGTGGCCTATTAAGCGAATTTAGACACGTTTCATCAATAATACAGACACGTTGTGATAGCCCGACATTGGTGTCCTTGCTCTTAAGTTCTGTGTGGGACACACCCAGATCCTGGGAGACCTCTTCTCGGCGTTCCAGCGTCTCACACCAACGGGGGGGGAATGTGGCTGGAACAGGACAGGAAGGCCGGTTCCCATAACACAACTGCTCAAAACCGTGATTAGCCCTCAGCTGCAGAGCGCAGTGCATGATCAGTCTACGCGTGCGACCAATCCGGCCGCCGTAGTCGGCCGCAAATGAACCACCAGCAGGCAATATCGCACAGTCAGGCAGAGGACAAGGGGACACAAGTGGCACAGGATGGGTCCCTCGGTTCTGTCCCCGAGTGCACCTGGTAGAGGCACACCTTGCTGTCACCTCGGGCAAGACGACAGCCTCGCTCTTGATGGTCTATGTTGCACGGAGAGATCGCCGTCGGCTGGGGTCAGCACGTCGGCAGTGTCTCAACGTCGCCTGACCTGCAAGCGCACCAGCGGACCCCCTTGGTGGAGCGCCACGTGGCGTACGATGGTTTTGACAATTATCGAGGCGAATTATTTATAATATACCGCATTCATGCTAATCATGGATGGTTTCTCCGAAAATGCTCATCCCTGGCTGGGATTGTCCTGAGCGAGACCCTGGTTCCAAGCCACTGTATGTAAACCAAGCGACGCGAGGACCCACCGGACGTTGATCGTCCTCGAAACGAAATGTGGACGACCGTCTTCGTCTGTTATTCTTTACTTTTCCTTAGCGCAGCGAGGTGGGACCGAAACGCACCGACAGACAAGCGTGATTGCACCTCGTCAGCAACGTAGGCACGACCAAGCGTGTGGCAAGGTAGGCGGAATACTCGCAAGAACGACTCCCGCCCGTACCATGGATACAGTACTCTTGCAGGGTGCTCACGCAGTGTTGGGTTGCTCGTGTGCTTGCTCTTGTATTTTTGACTCTTCTTTGCAATCATCGCCAGGGTTCCCTTCCCCCCACTATGCTCCCGTTCAGAAGCTCTCCGAGTCGGCAAACGGCCGCGCCTGCTCCCGCAACACGTCCCCATCCTCGGCTGGCATCGAAGCAGCGGCCAGTCGCCGCCGGCGCCGGATGACTCCCCCAACGACAGCGCCCACCAACACCAAGCTGACGACAACGACAGCCAGGCCCGTGCCAGCGACGCGCCAAAAGTTGGACGCAAAACCCGCTGCCGCGCACAGGCAGCTGGCGCCCGCGCAAGACGGATAGGGCACCGAGGCGGCAAGACCGCCCGAGTCGCCCCCCGCCGCCCCCGGCCGCAACCCGCACGCCTTGTTCGTGTAGTGCCATGCGCAGCCACGGAGCGAGGCGCACGCACGACAGCCGCCGTCTTCACCGGCGTCCTTACACTTGGCCGCTGACGCGACCGGTGCGCGCGGGGCGGCTTCTGGTGATGACGAGTCCACGCCAAATGCCTGTGCGTCAGGCGCGGAGGTCGACGTGGGCTTGAAGCCCTTCGCGTCGTCAGCGACGGCACTGCTGACGCAGTCCCCCTTGGAGAGAGCGAAGCCGAGCTTCTTGGCCTTGCGGTCGTAGATGGTGATGTATTTCTCCATAACGACGTTGCCGCCAATCCAGTCGATGCCCCCAGACATGCTGTCCAGCGCCATAAAGCCGACGCAGCGGGACGACTTGGACGGGTAGTCGACCATGTACTCGCGGCTGGTCAGCTCAATGACGAAGTCGTTCTCCAGCGGGAAGCGCAGCGTCGGCAACTTGTCAAGCTCCTCGTCCGATATGCGTACACAGTGGGCAGGGCGGAACCAGCTCTTCTTCTCACACAGACCGGGCAAGTCGTCACAGTAGTACTTCTGCATGTGCGCCACAAACTTCTTCCAGTAGTGTTGCGAGAAGACAATCAGGGTTGTGCCCGAATCCATGATGCCCTTGTGAAGGCGCGGCAGCTCGTCCGCATCCCGGTCGCCGATGCGCAGCGGACCAGTCACCTTGAAGGGATAGTAGCTCGGCGGGGAACCAAGCGCCATCGGCACCCATACCGGGTCGGCCTTGGCCATTGTGGTGTCGTGGCCGCCGAGCACAAGCTTCCCGCCCGTGCCCGTGATGCACATCGAAAAGACGTCGTCAATCTTGAGGTGGCGGACCATGGCGTCAAACGTCGGCTCGACGCACGACGGGTTGCACGCAAGTTTGGGCCACGCCATCCCGAGGATGCCGTCCACTGTCGACCGCTCAAAGTCTGGCGAGTCCTTAAGGATGCCCCCAAAAACCACCGGGAAGGTAATGTTGTTGCCCCACGTCAGGTTGTCAAGGACCAGCTCCCCCGACGCGCCTGAGCCGTCGCCAAAACTCAGGTGGAAGCCGCAGTTCTCCTTGTTAATCTTGGAGCAACACGCGTCGGTCGAGGAGCACTTCCCGCATAAAAAGGGGTTACAACTTCTGGGCGTGCACTCATCCCCGTCACACGGCACCGGCCGGCCGACGGAACCAGTGCTCTTGGCCAGCGAGTACCGCATATCTCCGTGGCGACACGTCTCACACTCCTCCATCGGCACCGCGAGCGTCGTGCTGCCCGTATCAATCTGGACGCGCACGGTTTGGCCGCCCAGCTGCACCTCCGCATAATACTCCCCGACGGCGACGATGCCGCCCTTGAGCTCCACCATGTCGAGGCGGGACGTCCATCGGGCGGCTGTGCCGGGCAGCGCGTCGGCGTCAACCTCTGTCGGCGCCACCCGCTCGTGGATGCGCACAACTGACGGGAAGCCGCGGTGGAAGCCGGGTCGCGCCTTGCGCGGCGCGTTGGCGCCGAGCGCCACGACCAGCGGCGCAGCCGGAGGCGGACGCCCAGCTGCCGCAGCCTCGGCCAGCCGCACAGCCGGGACTGGCAAGCGAGCGGGGGCGGGCAAGCCGCCAGCTGTACACGCTCCGTCAGCCCCGCCGCCCGCTAATGCACACGCGGGTGCCGGGCGCCCCCCAGACGACTCGACGGCGCCGCAACACAAAGTGGCCAGCGCCGCCAGCCCTGCGGCCGACGTCGCGGCCACGAGCAGCAGCAACGGCCGGCGCGCCCGGCACGACCCCGCAGCTTGGGTCACCCAGCCCAACTTTGTAGGCATTCGTTGCGACCGCGTCCACAGCCGGGCGCCCCCGCACAACGCGCCAGCGGGGTCGGCTACCCTAGAGAGTGCCATGACCAGCGTCCACGTAGCAGACGTGGCCGACGGCGAGCGACCGGAACCGCCGATGCAAGCAGAAACGCTGCGGTGATTGTGATGTTGGTCGTGATCGTGATGGATGGCACAGGCGTCCTTGTTCCCGGCGCGCACTGCCGGTCAAACCTGGCGGACCGGTCCCACCTGGCAGACCGCGGTTGTCGGTGGTGGTGGTCGGTCGCGCACCTGGCCCGGTGCCGGTGCGGCGTGCACAAGCGGCGTCAGCAATGCTGTCAGCGTGACAACGCCTTTGTAACCAATCACAGGACGGTGTGGCCGAAGAACTTGGTCGTCCTCAATGAAAGTGGCCCTCATTAAGTTGCGACGACATGATGACGAGGATCCCAGTGCTCCACCCACTTGACAGAACTTGCGGGAAAGGGAGGCTTCCATCGTTGCTACAAACGTCTTCCTCAGCTGCTTCCCTTCATTCCTGGGGACCTGAACAATACAGTTGATAGCCAGCGCCCACTATGTACCCGTGGAATGGCAACGCTAGCGGCAGGCCCGCGCGCACCAGACGCTTTCAGGTTTGACAGGGAAGGTGCCCTCAAGGGCACATTGGAAGTGAGCGACGCTGCTCGAACAAGAAGCGTCGTCGAAGAGTCTGCTAGGGTAGTCGAGCTGCGGCAGCCGATCAACTGGTGCCCAACCAGCGCGACGCTCATCCCCGTGCAACTTGCTCTTGCAAGCCCCGCCGCCGCCGCTGTCCCCATTGGTTCTTTTCATCCCCAGGCCATGGCCGCTTGCCGCTACCGTTGCCGGTAGCAGCTGCACCCGCCAATGAGGCGAGCATCGGAACACAGCGGCTTCTTGTGGGGGCCGTTGCGGGCTCTGGGGCTTCTATGGGCCTCTCGAGGTCGTGTTCTGCTCAATCTCTCCGCTCGATGGCTAGCAACCCCGACACGCCGGTGTAGAGCGACTGTGTTTCCTTTTGACACCCCTGAGATCACAGACTGCAGGCAACTGCGCGAGATGGTGTCGCGTTCATGTTGCAGCACTGCAGAGCACATAAGAGCGATGGCGAGTTCAATGAAAAAAAAACGCCGATTGAGTACAAAAAACTCTCAAAAGAAAGAAAACTAGACTGTGTTCGCCGCGTTGGCCTTCACGGTCTGCTTGACAAGCGAGCCAACCGTCCGGAAGAGCAGCTTGACGTCCTCTACGGGGTTGACAGTCGTCACTGTCTTGTACAGGTAGCTGTCGAAGGTCACACGCTGCACGTACTCGTCGTCGCAAAGCTCCACGAACGACTCCTTCGTCTTGTCGTTCTTGTAGAAGACCGACTGCAGGATGTCGAGCGCCTTATAGGTGGCCCAGTACTTCCGGTCAAAGTCCTTGATGTACGAGTTTTTGATGTCGGCCTCAGTCGGGGTGCGCTGGCCCTTGTTGCTGAGGGCAACCAGGGCCTCACCGGCCATCCGCCCGCTCTTCGCTGCGAAGTAGATGCCCTCACCCGACGCCTTGGTGACGTAACCAGCGGCGTCGCCGATAAGGGACACGCGGCCGACGCAGCGACGCGGCCGCGGGTGCTCGGGGATGGGGTGGGCCTCAATCTTGATGATCTTGCCGCCGGCCAGCTTGTCAGCAGCCCGTGTCCGGATCGCCTGCTGGTACTTCTTGATGCTCGGGCGGTCAATGACGGTGCCCGTGCCGACGCCAACGTGATCGTACTTGGGGAACACCCACGCGTAGAAGTCGGGGCTGACGTCGTCCCCAACATACATCTCGGCCAGCTCCTCATAGTACTCCATTTGCGCAGCGGGCAGCTTGATGCGCTCTTGGAAGGCAATGGCGTACTGGTAGTCACCAGCGTCAATGGCCTTGGCGACACGCGAGTTGGCGCCATCCGCGCCAATGATGTAGTCGACCTCCAGGGTCTTGCCCTGGGCGCCACCCTTCGTGCTCTCCGCGTAATCCGAGTAGGAAATCACGTAGGGCTCCGACGAGTTGACGTCAGACGGGATCTTGATGTCCGTCACGAGGCCATTGATCGGCGTGGCGCCGAGCGAGATGGCGCGGTCCCGCAGGTACCCGTCAAGGATCTCGCGGCGGGTCATGCCAATGTACTCGTGTGGCTTGAGCGTCGCACCAATCTGTGACACCTTGTTGGAGGGGGAGATCATGGCCATCTTGCGCACCTTGCGGTCAATGATCTCCTCAGGCAGGGAAAACTCGTCGACCATGCACAGGGGGATGGCACCACCGCAAGGCTTGGCGTTGTCCATCTTCCGCTCAAAGAGGTGCACATCAATGCCCGCCTTCGCCAGCTCCTCGGCACAGCATGAGCCGGCGGGGCCACCGCCGACAACCGCTACCCTCAGCTTCATCGACAGCACCGGCGACTGGGCCTTCGATGCGGGCGACGTTTGCGACACCGAGGTGCCAAAGAAGGACGCGCGGCCGGACGAGGTGACGGGGGCGGCCATCGCCGCCGGCCGCACAGCCGCCGTCGACCGCACCGACCGGCGCTGGCCGACACGCGGCACGGCCGTGCAACCCGCAACAAATGCCATGGTGCGGGGGGAGGGGGGCCGGGGAGACGGGGGGAGCGCGACGGGCGAGAGGGAGACAACGGTGATGATGGGGAGTGCGGGGGAAGCGGCGAGGTTGGGTAGGGGATGGGTGCTGCGACTGGAAGCGATGTGAACGCTAACGAGCACGCACGGGAATGATGTACCAGTCTCACCCCCCTCCAGGGCACCCCCTGATGCAGAAGGCGGAATGGGAGCTGGGATCTGGTGCCCCCCGGCCAGCGAATGGGCCGCCACGCCGCGCGCCCCCGCTGCCCGACCAGAGTCACGCATCCAGCTCCGCTCACGGCCGTGGGGGACGCCCTGAGGGCTGTCTCCGGACGCCCCCTCCAATTGCTCCAGCAGACGCCCTGGAAGGGAAAACAACGCAGGTCCACGTCCCGCCAGCACCAACGACTCCGGCACGGGCCACCAAACCCGCTGCCAGACCGGGCGGCGGGCGGGAGACGGCTTCGAGCTCCGAGGTCGCGCTCTCCAACGCTGCTGATTGGGCAGTTTCTGAAGCAGTTAACGTCGACGAGATATTTTCTCAAACCGTGGCCAGGCCGCCCGCGACAGATCCATCGTGGCCCAGCTCGCTCCACATGATGTGGATCGAGCTGGGCCACGATGAATCTGTACATGAGGTGCACAAAACCATGCAGACTGCTCAATTTTGCCGGTCTGAGCTGGAACAGAACGCAATCAGGACAGAATCCTATTGGCCCGCAGTAGTTATCCGGCTAAATGGATGGCCGGGAGTCTGTCTTGAGTACCGTATGTTCCGGCCCAGACCGGCAAAATTGAGCAGACTGCAAATAGGAGATCAATATTTTGACTGCCCTATATTGGGAGCGGAGGAGTGCCTTCCAGCGACCACAGCGCCCCAGTGAAGTCATTTTAGCAGCAGACTCTCAACGACGCTAAAATGGTAGTACATCCTGAACAGCAACCGGGCTGGACCAATCCCTTTGGATGGGTTTCCGGTATCTGCTGAAACACTCAGAAGGCAGACGGGATTCTGTCTTGACTCGAGCCAGTGACCAATGATCATCAAGAATGGAGACTGGTGGTTGAAAGTGGCACACCGGAGTCATTTGGATCTCCGCAGCACTTGGTCATCGGTTCTTCCTTTAAGCCTGTTTTTGTATTGAATGCCCATGCATTTGTCAACAGCACGATTCAAATCTTGCTCAGATACGTTCGGCCTTTCCGTTCGAGGCGCCGCCGTGCCCAGCCCATCGCCGCGGCCGATTCTGCGCCGAGGTCGCTGCAAGAGACCCCCACATCGGCAACCGCCTCCCGCCACCCTCCCCACCGTGGCTTTGACCTCCCCACCCCTCCGGCGCCGCACGGCTGGCAGCCCCGGCGAGCGCAACGCGCCACATTCGGCCTGTGCCGTCGGCGTGGCTGTCCTAGTTTCGTCCGACCCTATCCGGCCTGCCGCAGCAGCATCCCGACTGCGGCTCACCGGTCAGCCCGCCGGCCCGCCGGACCACCTTGCCGGCCGTCGTGCGAGCTCCGGCCGCCCACGCCCGCCGCTTGGGTTGTGGCTGTCTTGTATGCTGCTGCCTTGGCCTGCTCATCATTCTCATCCTCCAGACGGCTCGTTGCGGCCCCCACCTGGTCCTGTCTACACCCCTTGGTTTCACCCCCAGGCGCGAGCAACATGCACCTGCGGGGCTCCCCCCCCGTCGCTGCCGTCGCCCCACCCCGAGTCACGCGCCCTGGCTTCCACGTGCCCCCTCCCTTGGCGTCTGCCGTCGCCGCTGTCCTGTCGGCCCTGACTGCCCCCGCCTTGGTGTCTCCTGCTGGTGGCCCTTCCGCTGCCGCCGCCACCGCCTCGGCGGCGGGCGTGGCGACCCGCCGCCACCTGCTCACGCTTGCCGCCTCATCAGTCGCCGCCGCGGCGCTGCTGCCTGCGCCGCCCGCGTTGGCGGTGGAGTCTTTCTCGCTGCCCGGCTCGGCCAAGGGCACCAAACGCGACGGCGGTTACCGTCGGTGTCTGAGCGGCTGCCTCGCTCGGTGCATGGCGCCGCCCAGGGACGGAGGGGGAGCCAAGGAGCGCTCCGTGTGCGTCGTCGAGTGCAAGGACGAGTGCGCCGAGACGGAGGAGCAGCTGTGATCTGTTTGGGCGAGCGAGGCGACGGGTACCGAGCGACGGTTTTTGAGTTGGCGGGGACAAATGTACATGCGTCGTGGCGATTCTGAGTCTGTTTTGTCGGCCAAGGACCGCTGGGGACTCGCGTACGTCCCCCTGCCGGGGCGCCATTTCAGCCGAGCAGGATGAGTACAGCACGACGCGACAGTCTTGAAGAAAAAAAAAGAAAGGATCACCCAAGCATGACACATGCAAATAGACCGGCATGCACAGGCTTTGTCCCTAACCCAAAGGGAGCACCCGCAGCCGCCGGCGCCCTCTGGTGACCAAGAAAATGCCAGCCGGGTTGCCCTCAACCGCAACAACAAAAAAGGCCCCACACGGTAACAGCCATGGTGGAAGCAGCAGCGACGACAGCACCTCACGGGGGCGGCGGCGGGGGCCTCGTAAGATACGACGGACCGCGCGCCGGCAGCGGTGGCGCCAACCCGTCAACGGCCGTCAGTAGTTCTTCCACGTCGAGTACTTGCGTGGCGTGTCTTCCGGCAGAGGCTGCAGGTAGCTGGGGAGCGGGTTCGTCTTCTCCTGCGCCTCAGCTGCGGACAAGACGGCCTTCTCAATCTTGAGGGCCTTGGCCTTGAGCTGCGCGGCGGAAGCACCCTTGCGGGCCTCGATGGCGGCCTTCTTCAGCGCTTCAATGCCACCAATCTTCGCGGCCGCGTTGGCATCGTCCGAGAAAGACGAGACCCCCAGAGTCGACTGCTTGGCCTTCTCGTACGCCGAGTACTTGTACCTAAGAGTAGCGGGCCAGACGGACATAGAGCAGATGGACACGCCAGCGGCCAAGAGGGCAAAGTGTGTACAAACAAATCAGCACAACAGACACAACAGACACCACGAGAAGGGTTAGCAGGCCGCCGTTAAAAAACCAAACGACTCGAGTCGAACCTGGCCACTGGAGGGATGACACACAGACGGACGTGGATCGTCCCATCCGGCGCACGTGATCGCCCCGCAGCAGAAAGTCCCACCCACGTGCCGCGCCCGCAAAAGTGCCACGCGTGGCATGGTGGTGGGCCTGGCCATCCTCGATCCACCTCGCGCGCACTGCGCATCCCAAGGCTGCTGACCCCGCAGGGGTCGATGCATCCACTCCCGCTGGGACCGTGCGCACACGCGACTGACGCGCCCTGTCCCCCTCCCGACTTGCCCGCACGCCCGCTTCAACGTACCCTGGCTCACCGTAGGTCGGCGCCGCGACCCCAACCTGATCCTGGCGCCCAATACCCGCCCTCTCTGGCGCCGACTTGAGCAGATCCTCCCTCAACAGGCCAAGCCCCCGGGCAGCCGGCTTCTTGGCCGCATTGAGCACGTCGTCCACCGCATCTTCCACCGCGTCCGCTGCCTTACCCGCCGCCTTCTTCACGTTGGTCGGAGTGGCCGCCTGTACCGCCTTGCCCGCGCCCTTTGCGGCCGACTTCGCAGCATCACCCACATCCGAAGCCGCGCTCTTAATGCTCGACGCGGTACTCTTGGCCGTCGGCTCCACGTACCCCGCGTCGCCCGGCTGCAGCCGCATGAATGTCTCCTCGGCAGCGTTCTCAACCTTGCCGGCCGCGTTCTTAGTGGCCGTCGCTGCCTTCGCAACGGTCGCGTCGGCCTTGCTCGACGCCTTCGCGGCAAACTGATTGACAGCCGTTTTGGCCTTCGGCGCCGCGGCCTTCGCCTTGGCGGCGCCCTTCTTGCCCCCAAAGCTCGGCAGCTTGAGGCCAAACGGCAGGCCGCCGCCCTCGTTCTTATCGGCCATCATCCGGGGGGCCACCACCACCGCCGCGCGCCGCGGAGGGGTGACTGATAAGGCCGCCACGCCGGCGGTCCGCCGCAGGGGCAGGGGGGGACCGGCCACAAAGGCCGACGGGAGCGCCATGGCGGGGCAACGACGGGGGGCGGGGAAGCGCAGGGAAGAGCCGGTACCGTGTTGCTGCGGCGGAAAATGGGGGGGTCCACGAGTGGCGGCAAGAGTCGGTCGGGGGGACGGGGGTGGGCGGCGGGACGGGTGGGGGGACAGGCGGCGGTGGCGGGAACGTGGGCGGACGGGTTCGTCCCGACGCCCAGCTGGGAGCGCGATCACTGGTGGTGGGGCGGCGGGACCGAGGGCAGGCGGCACGCGAAACAGGGGGCCACTGGGTCCACTCAGATGCGTTCGCTTCAGGTGTGAGGCAGGTCTATGGTTGGCCTCGGCCCACAGGTGATCTCGCGCTGACCTCAGATAACTAAACTATTTGTGGTATATATGACTGAAGGCGCGTTCGCGAAAACACCCTGGCCTGGGAACTTGAAAATGACCAAACTGAATAAGATAAGTTCACCGCACGTCGCAACCACAACCCACTTGCTCGTCAACCCCTCCCGCCACCCCCCCCTTTCCACCCATGCCGTTCATCAAGGCCGGCCCATTACCCCCCATACCTCGAGTGACAGCAGGCCGTCCTCCCTCCCAATACGCCCGAGCTCCCCGACCGCCAGGGCGACCGCGTCGGCGCGCAAGGGCGTCGGTAGGAACCCGCGACACCCGCTGGCGGTCCCGCGCCAGTGGCCTAACGACGAAGGGTGGCGGCGGCGGCGGCGGGGCCGCGGGGCCGCCGCCGCCGCCACCGCCGCCGCCGCCACCGTGTCCACGACGACCCCCGTCACCGCCGCCGTCACGCCCGCCGCCGCGTCGACGGGCGCGCTGCCGACGGGGGCCACGGCAGCGTCGACCTCTGCCTCCACGCCTGCGGCGGCGGCGACGGGCGCGGGCGCGCCCGCAACGGATCCCGCAAGGAGCGTATCCGCAGGGACGATGGCGACCCCGGGCGGTGGCGGCGGTGCCGACGCAGCGGCGGAAGGCGCGGCCCCAACCGTCGCCGGCGCCCCCACCGCCGACCCCACCGCCGCCGCCGG
>Ga0115031_1003911_pt1 | contig 11031 bp, 10 predicted proteins | sample Maine_Asex4_meta_FD_87301 | JGI IMG/M metagenome (GOLD analysis project Ga0115031, IMG submission 87301) | Marine algal microbial communities from Maine, USA - Maine_Asex4_metaG | ecosystem: Host-associated > Algae > Red algae > Unclassified | place: Maine, USA | collected 2015-01-05 | reverse complement strand
AAGGAACGCTGAATAAATAAACTTACAAATTTAAATTCAAGTTCAAGTTCAAGTTCAAGTTCAAGTTCAAGTTCAAGTTCAAGTTCAAGTTCAAGTTCAAATTCAAGTTCAAGTTCAAATTCAACCCGACACGTAGACTAGACGTGGCATAACGTCTAGTCTACGTGTCGGGTTGAACTTGAACTTGAACTTGAATTTGAATTTGAATTTGAATTTGAATTTGAATTTGAGCTTGAGCTTGAATTTGTAAGTTTATTTATTTTTCATTCCTAAGTAATGCGTTTTTGATTATTTTTAATCCCTGATTCGAATTTTTAATAATCAATAATCTCAACCTAAGAGAGCTAATCAATCAATAATCAACGATTACTTTTTGATAAGCTGGCAAATCCATTAATTGTTTTGTCGTCAGAATTTTACTAGGCACAAAATCAGCAGTTTGTAAGAATGCTTCATACCAATTTACATCATGCCACTGGCCTTGCTTAAATCCAATCTTTTGATAAGTACCTACTAACTTAAAGCCTAAACTTTGATGAAAGTGTGTACTGGCAGGATTGGGTTGTACAATTCCTGCCAAGGCATTCGAAAAGCCTTGTATTTTTAATAATGCTAAAAGTACTTGATATAATTTTTTAGCAATTCCCTGTCTTTGATAAGCTGCTTTAACATACACAGAAACTTCTCGATTCCATTGATAGGCTGCTCTACCCCTATGTGGACTCGCATAAGCATAACCTACCACTATATTATTGACTTGATAAATTAGCCAAGGTGCTTCTGCAAGGTATTTTTGTAGTCTTTTTGCAAAGTCTTTTTCGGTAGGAACAATCATTTCGAAGGAGGCATTGCTATTCTGAATGTACGGTGCATAAATGGCGAGTATCGCAGCAGCGTCTTCAGGTGTTGCCATTCTTATAGAACTCATATAATTGAATTTATTACTAGATTGGATAGCTTTTTTTAGAGGGAGGGAATTTGATTTGATTTTTTATGAAAAATCAAATCAAATTCCCTCCCTCTAAAGAACCTATTTTATGCCAAATATACTTTTTGTCTGCTTTTTTAGACAGAAAAAACTATACTTTCTTAGCGTATTAATGTAGAATTATCTAGACACTTAAATAGTGTAATTAACAAAAGAAAGAGTATTTGAACAAGTAATAACTTTCGTGTATTTTTGAAACCTATTATCTTTACTCCTAAAAAACGATAAATTTGTCTTTGTTTCACAACTAATATATCGAAGAAAAAATAAAAGGAACATTTTATTTTTAAAGAACCCTCTCCATCAAGGTTTTATATAATCAAAAATGACGATTTAATTTTAGTTCGTTACTATGGTATGATTGTGGAATAAAAAACAAGAGTTAGCGTTACAAACTCACAAGAACAAATATTACTCACTATAAAAACACATACAGTTGTACACAGAAGTACATTATCCTTTACGAAAAATTCCCCCTAGAAAATTAGATGAATACCTAGCAGAGGGTTGGTTTAGAATGGGGCAGACTATATTTACTTGCTGGTTTTTATTTATGGAACGTGGGTTCTATTCTGCGATTTGGATTAGACAAGACTTAGAAAATTTTTCTTTTAAGAAGCGTTCTAGAAAATTGATGAATCGAAATGGCCGTGCCTTTACTTATAAAATAGGTAGTGCGGTAATTGATAGACCCAAAGAAATACTTTATCAAAAACATCGAGTACGTTTTAATAGCGGTGGTGTTTATAGAAGTTTACGTCAATCTTTGTTGAGCGGCGCAAGTTTTTCAATATATGATACCCGACAAATTGAAATATATGATGGAGATAAGCTAATTGCTGCAAGTTTTTTTGATGTTGGTTTAGAAAGTGTTGCAAGTATTAGTGGTATTTTTGATCCTGCTTATGGTCAACATAGTTTAGGTTTTTATACGATGTTGCTGGAAATGCAATTTTCACTAGATCAAGGAAAGCGGTATTATTATCCGGGGTACATTGTGCCAGGGAATTCTCGCTTTGATTATAAAGCTAGAATTGGTGCAGTAGATTACTACAATTTATATACGAAGAAGTGGTATCCGCTAGATGATATGGACGTACAGCAAATTCCTTCTAGCTTATTGCGAGGAAAATTAAATACGCTCAAGTTTTATTTAGACAAAAAAGGAATAGAAAGCGAAATCTTTTATTTCCCACCTTATGAATCTGCGGGGATTGACCCACTTCTGGAAGATTTGCTAAAACATCCTATGTATTTAAGGTGTGTATCTACTAAATTCAGGCACTTTGATTTATTTGCGGTTTATGATTTAGTGGAACAAAAATATCAATTGGGTATCTATTATAATTTAGATGACTTTTCTGATTGGATGGCCAATAAAGATGCGCAGGAAGGTGGTCCTTTTTCTTATAGTATTTATATGCTTGGCGAGGTTATTTCTGAACAGGAAATGCCTAAAAGTATGGCAGAGGATGTTTTTGAGTTTATTCATGGGAATTAAAAGAAGTCAGAAGTCAGACCGAAAAATGAATTTTTCTGTCAGAAGTCAGATGTATGACGTGTTCCTAGACGTTAACGACTACGTCCTATTTGCGTCTAGGAACACGTCATACATCTGACTTCTGACAGAAAAATTTATTTTTCGGTCTGACTTCTGACTTCTATTTTCTGGCTTCTTTCCTTTTGTTTATACTGTAAGAGCTATTTTTGTAGCAATAACTGTATCTTTAAAAAGATATTATGTGTGAGGATTTGAATGTTAGGTGTCAGATTGAAAACAGACACCTTATTCTTAACACCTGAGTAGGTAAACATACTTAATTTAATGAAAGATTCCACCACGGTATTAGTAGTAGACGATGAACAGGATATTTTAGAGTTTTTGCAATATAATTTGGAAAAAGAAGGTTTTATTGTCGCTACAGCGAATGATGGGAAATCTGCCATTAAAGAAGCCTACAAAGTGAATCCAGAATTAATTATCTTGGATATAATGATGCCTGAAATGGATGGTGTAGAAGTTTGTAGGCAATTGCGTTCTGATAAATTTTTCAGCCAAACAATTATTGCTTTTTTGACGGCACGAGATGAAGACTATTCTCAGATTGCAGCCTTAGATGTAGGAGGGGATGATTACATAACAAAGCCAATTCGTCCTCGCTTATTAATTAGTCGAGTCAAAGCATTATTAAGAAGGACAGAACGGTTAAAAGAGGAACAATCTGCTAATATTGTTGAAGTAGCAGACTTGCTAATTGATAAGGAGAAAATTTTAGTTACTAGAGGTGATGAGCAAATTGAACTCGCTAAAAAGGAGTTTGAGCTATTACTTTTACTGTCTTCTAAACCTGGAAAAGTATTTGCAAGACAAGAAATTTTCAATAAAGTCTGGGGAACGGATGTCATTGTTGGGAATAGAACCATAGACGTACATATCCGAAAGTTAAGAGAAAAATTGGGCAGTACTTATATTAAGACCTTAAAAGGAATTGGTTACAAATTTGAATTTTAGATTCAGAGGCTTTTAATTTAAAATTTCTCTATTTTTCCTATCCTAATGTTTCCATACATCTATGTATAAAAATCTAACGCCTCGGCAGATAGCACTTTATACGGCTTTAGTGATTACAAGTGTTATAAGTTTGTTGTTACTAATAGCTCTTTATTTACCTCTTAATTGGGGATGGATCAGATTGCCTGTTACTATCATCCTTGCCTTCCTTACCTCTTATTTTGCCATTCTCTTCTTTGTTCAGAAATATATCTACCGAAAGATTAAACTGATTTATAAAAATATCCATAACTTTAAGTTGAGTTCTAAGGAAAAGAAAAATATTATGGATCTCGATACGGACTTTATTGATGTAGTGGAACAAGAAGTGGCGGTTTGGTCAAAAGAACGACAAGAAGAGATAGATACTTTGAAAGAAATGGAGACCTATCGTAGAGAATACCTTGGCAATGTTTCTCATGAACTAAAAACGCCAATTTTTAATATTCAAGGGTTTGTTCATACTTTATTGGATGGGGGGATTTATGATAATAATATTAACATGAAATACCTTCAACGGGCTGCCAAAAATATTGAGCGATTAAACACGATTGTGATAGATTTAGAAGCGATTAATAAGTTGGAATCGGGGCAGTTGATGTTAGATATGCAAGTTTTTTGGTTAAAAGATTTGGTGGAAGAAGTAGTTGAAGATTTAGAGATAAAAGCAAAGGAAAGAAATATTAAGCTGGTTTTTAAAGAAGGGGCTGCACAGAATTTTCGAGTTAGAGCAGATAGAGAGAGTATTCGACAGATACTTATTAACTTAATAGAAAACTCTATTAAATATGGCAATGACGATGGACATACTAAGATAAGTTTCTATGATATGGATGCTCGTATTTTAGTAGAAATAGCGGATAATGGAATCAGTATAGCACAAGAACATATTAACCATGTATTTGATAGATTTTATAGAGTTGATAAAAGTCGTTCTAGGGCGATTGATGGTTCTGGTTTGGGCTTGTCTATTGTGAAACATATCATAGAAGCGCATAAGCAAACGATTAATGTGCGAAGTTCACTGCAAACAGGGTCTACTTTTAATTTTACTTTGGAAAAAGCGTAATTTTGAATGATGAATCTGCACCCCCATTCAAAATTTATCATCCAAAATTCAAAATTCCACCACACAAACCACATAAATGCTAAAAGCAATTAATATTTATAAGTCCTACGGGACCGTGAATGTTTTAAAGGGGGTGAATGTAATGATTAATAAAGGAGAGATTGTTTCAATTGTAGGGAAATCGGGGGCTGGTAAAAGCACCTTGTTACATATTTTAGGAACTTTAGATCAAGCGGATAAAGGGCAGGTTTTATTTAATGAAAAAGATATTTCTAGATTAAAATCCAAGGAATTAGCACAATTTAGGAATGAACATATTGGCTTTATTTTTCAATTTCATCATTTATTACCAGAGTTTACAGCCTTAGAGAATGTTTGTATCCCTGGCATTATTCAGAAAAGACCAATTGATAAAGTAGAAAAAAGAGCGAGTGAATTGTTGGACTATCTCGGCTTATCTGACCGTTTAACCCATAAGCCAAGTCAATTATCGGGGGGAGAACAGCAGCGAGTGGCGGTTGCAAGGGCGCTCATCAATCAGCCTGCCTTGATTTTTGCAGATGAACCGACTGGTAATTTAGATACAGCATCCTCAGAAGAATTACATCAATTGCTTTTCCAATTAAGGGATGATTTCCAACAAACCTTCGTTATCGTTACGCACAACGAAACGCTCGCCGATATGAGTGATCGCAAAATAGAAATGCAAGATGGATTATTAGCTAATTGAGAATTGAAAATGGAGAATTCTTGAAACACAAAAGGAACAAAAGGGCACAAAAGAATTGCACAAAAGTTTTTTGTATTTTATGAAGTACCTAAGTTGTGACAGCATACAAAGGAAGAAAAATTCAAATTATAGGCCAATGAATAATTTCTAAAAAAACTTTTGTGAAATTCTTTTGTGCCCTTTTATTCCTTTTGTGTTTCAAGAATTCTCCATTTTCAATTCTCCATTCGTTTTAAAATTCGCTTGTGAAATGGAATTGGACATCGGGAAAATTCTCTTGCGCCATTTTTAACGTCCATGCAGATTCTGCCAAGAATACCCAATTTCCATCTTTATCTTTAGCCATATCTCGTTTTCTACGGCTCAAAAATTCGTTTAGTTTAGTGCTATCCTCGCAACTGACCCAGCAAGCTTTGTGTAAATTAATGGGTTCATAAGCACAGGAAGCACCATATTCATGCTTCAACCGATATTGTATTACATCGAATTGTAAGGCTCCTACTGTACCTATAATTTTGCGATTCCCTACCTCTTTTGTAAATAATTGGGCAACGCCTTCATCCATTAATTGATTCAAACCCTTCGCTAATTGCTTAGACTTCATTGGATCTTGGTTGAGTACAAACCTAAATTGCTCAGGAGAGAAACTTGGAATACCTTTAAAATGTAGTTCTTCTCCCTCCGTCAGTGCATCGCCAATTTTGAAATTACCACTATCATACAAACCAACTACATCACCGGGATAAGCTTCCTCTACTATCGACTTTTTCTCTGCCATGAAACTAGTCGGGTTAGAAAATTTCATTTTTTTCTGATTGCGCACATGCAGATAATTCGTGTTACGTAAAAAAGTACCAGAGCAAACTCGAAGAAAGGCAATCCTATCTCTATGTCTAGGATCCATATTGGCATGGATCTTAAATACAAAACCTGAAAATTTATCTTCTTTAGGATTAACCTGTCGTTCTTCCGTGATACGGGGTAGGGGATTGGGGGCAATATCTACAAAGCAATCTAATAATTCTTTAACGCCGAAATTATTAATCGCACTACCAAAAAAAACAGGGGATAAAACACCCTCCAAATAATCCTCTTTTTCAAAATCTGGATAGACCTCATTAATCATTGCTATTTCCTCTCGCAACTTATTAGCTGCCCGTTCCCCAACTTGCTTATCCAACTCCTCATTACTTAAATCTGTAATTTCTATAGATTCCCCCGTTTGTTTACTATGCGGTCGGAACAAGACTAATTTTTTTTCATAAATATTGTAAACACCCTGAAAATCCTGCCCCATACCGACTGGCCAACTCAGTGGTCTAACCAACAAACCCAGCTTACTTTCCAATTCATCTACCAAGTCAAAGGCATCTTTTCCCTCTCTATCTAATTTATTAATAAAAACGATAATAGGCGTATCTCGCATCCGACAAACCTTTACCAGTTTTTCTGTTTGCGTCTCGACTCCTTTGGCTACATCAATCACTACAATGACGCTATCAACAGCCGTTAAAGTTCTAAAAGTATCCTCTTGGAAATCTTGGTGACCGGGCGTATCTAAAATATTGATTTTCTTACCTCTATAATCAAATGCCATCACGGAAGTAGCGACAGAGATACCTCTTTGTCGTTCAATATCCATAAAATCAGAGGTGGCACTTTTCTTAATTTTATTAGATTTGACAGCACCTGCCGTTTGTATAGCTCCACCAAAAAGTAGCAATTTTTCGGTTAGCGTAGTCTTACCCGCATCGGGGTGAGAGATAATGCCAAAGGTCTTTCTGCGTTCAATCTCTTCTAAAAAACTCATATTTTTTTACCTCTTTGAGTAAGGTTGTGTATTTGTTTAGCTTGTTTATTTGTTTAATGGAGACTAAACAAATACATAGGCTAAACAAATGCACAACTAAGTATTGACTAAAAAAGATTGCAAAGGTAAGGTTTTCCTATATTCTGCTGACTCTAAGTAAGGCTGTTTATTTGTTTAGCCTATTTATTTGTTTAATAGGCTAAGTAGTATCTTGGATAGATTTTTTTAGAGGGGATGAATTTGATTGATTTTTTACAAAAAAACCAATCAAATTCACTCCCTCTAAAAAAGCCTTTTGTCAAATATACTTTTTACCTGCTCTTTTAGATAGGAAAAAAACTACACTTTCTTAGCGTCTTAATGTAGAACTAAGTAAAGAAAGTATTTTGAAAAAATAGAAAATTCAAGCATTTTTGCTTCAAAACGGCTTATTAGAACAACTATGGAATTAGAAATTAAAGACTTAGCCACCTTAAAAACGGTAGTACCTGTACTCCTAGAACAGGCAGGTACTCGAAAAATATGGTGCTTTTATGGGGAAGTAGGGGCAGGTAAGACGACACTGATTAAAGAAATTGGTGCTATTTTAGGTGTAAAAGAAGGGATGACAAGTCCAACTTACTCTTTAGTGAATGAATATGAGTATGTAAATCAACAAACAAATAGGCTGGCAGCTATTTATCATCTCGATTTGTATCGACTGAATAGCTTAGAAGAAGCACTAGATATTGGTATCGAGGAGTATTTAGAAGCAAATACCTACTGTTTTATAGAATGGCCAGCATTAATCGAATCTATCTTGCCAGAAGAGGTACTTAAAATTAGTATTACGATAGGTGACGATTCGATTCGGAAAATTGTACTTTTGTAAACATGGAGAAGAAAAAAATACCTATTCCTGACAGTTTGATTAAAGGTTCTTACCATCCACAAGAAGAAATGCTGGAGGTGATAAAAAAACCTGTAAAAATAACAATTGGTATTCCCAAGGAAATACGCTTGCAAGAGAATAGAGTAGCTTTAGTGCCTGCTTCCATAGCAGGTTTAGTAGCAGAAGGTCATCGAGTAATCGTAGAGAAGGGGGCTGGGGAGAAGACCAATTATTCAGACCACCGTTTTTCAGAAGCAGGTGCGGAAATTGCTTATAGCAAGGAACAGGTATTTAAGTCGAGTATATTACTTAAAGTTGCTCCGCCTACGCTGGAAGAGATAGATTTGATGCACCCAGGACAGGTACTTATCTCTCCCTTGCAAATACCTGTTCTTCCGCCAACTTATATAGAGAAATTAATGCGAAAGCGAGTAGTTTCTCTTGCTATGGAGTATATCAAAGATGAATATGGTATTTTTCCCATAGTGCGAACCATGAGTGAACTGGCAGGTATTACGGCGATAATGACTGCTTCGGAACTAATGGCGAACCCTAAAAGTGGTAAGGGCGTTTTGCTAGGTTCTGTTTCAGGCGTGCCTCCTGCAAAAGTGGTGATTATAGGGGCTGGTGTTGTAGCGGAGTATGCCATTAGGGCGGCTTTGGGTTTAGGTGCAGAGATTCGGGTGTTTGACAATAATATCTCTAAATTAATGCGAATTCAAAGTCTAGTGGGTCGGCCATTGAATACATCTTCTTTAAATTATTTACAATTAACCAAAGAATTATTATCCGCAGATGTAGTGATTGGTGCCATTCACTCTACTTCTGGTAGGGCTCCGGTAATCATAAGTGAAGAATTGGTAGCAGAAATGAAACCTGGAGCGGTAATTATAGATGTAAGTATTGACCAAGGAGGTTGTTTTGCTACTTCTAGAGTAACTTCTCATGATAAGCCAACTTTTATCAAACACGATGTGATTCATTATTGTGTGCCAAATATTGCCTCAAAAGTATCTCGTACAGCTTCTATTGCTATTAGTAATATTTTAACGCCTTTGATACAAAAAGCAGGAGATACTGGCAGTATTGAACGTTTATTATTTGATAACCCCGGTTTAAGACATGGCGTGTATACTTATAAAGGCTGTCTGACTAATAAATATTTAGGAAAACGATTTGGCGTTAAATACACAGATTTAGATTTATTAATGACTTCTGAATTATAAGTTGATTTGCTCCCGCTGAAAAACGATTTAAGACTACCGCTTACTGAGGGCTAAAATATTTATTCTACACAAGATTAATTCTGAAATTGAAAATAGAAATCTAATTTCTGATAATAAAATGGTCTGACTTGTATTATTATTCTTCATTTCTTTATTAATCCTTACTTGTTTATTTCCAGCATCTTCTAGGATTGCCTATGCAGAAACTTTTTATTAAATGCTTATTAGGTAGTGTCATGGTAATAGTCTTATTAATATTTATTATTTGGCTATGCAATTTTTGGGTAGAACAATCTACCCGAAAACAAGTATATAGTGATGCCGCTACTATTCCAACTAACCCCGTCGGATTAGTACTAGGGACTAGTAAATATCTGGTTGGAGGCGTTGAGAATCCTTATTTTACTAACCGTATTAAGGCAGCTGTTTTATTATATAAAGAAAGAAAAATTAAACATATTTTGGTGAGTGGGGATAATAGATTAAAAGAATATAATGAGCCAAGATATATGTTAAAAGCTCTGATAGCACAAGGTATTCCTGAAAAAGACATTACCATGGATTTTGCAGGTTTTCGCACTTTAGATTCTGTCGTTCGGAGTAAAGAGGTATTTGGGCAGTCTAGTATCACCATTATTTCTCAAAAATTTCATAATCAAAGAGCTTTATTTCTTGCCAATCACCGAGCTGTGCAAGCAGTAGGATTCAATGCAAAAGATGTTCCCTTAACACGCAGTTTAAAAACTCGACTTAGAGAACCTTTAGCAAGATGTAAAGCAGTATTAGATATCTTAGTTCTCAATAAACAGCCTAAATTTTTGGGCGAAAAAGTAATAATTAAGCATAAGGATTGAAGAATTTGAAGGATTATTGAATGCTATTCAGTCCTTCAAGCCCTCTATCCTTCAATCAAATTTATACAATATGAAAAGAAAGAAAATTGTAGCAGGTAATTGGAAAATGAATAAAACTTTTCAGGAAGGAATTCAATTAGCAGATGCTATTGTTACACAAATGCCCCTGACAGATGTTACAGTCATTCTTGGAACGCCAGCAATTCACTTAAAAGAAGTAGGAAATAGAGTTAAATATTTTTCTGGTATTCATATTGCTGCTCAAAATTGCCATGCGGAAAAGCGTGGTGCTTTTACTGGTGAGATATCAACAGAGATGATTGATTCTATTGGAGCAGAATATGTAATTATTGGTCACTCCGAAAGACGAGAATACTTTCAGGAGACAAATGATTTATTGGCGAAGAAAGTGGATGCTGTTTTGAAACAGGGACTTATTCCTATATTTTGTTGTGGAGAATCTTTGGAGATTAGAGAAAAAAATAAGCATAAGAAATATGTGAAAAAGCAATTACAGGAAGGACTATTTCATCTAAAAGCGAAGAAATTTAGTAAAGTAGTTATCGCTTATGAACCTATCTGGGCGATAGGTACTGGTGTAACTGCATCTCCTGAACAAGCTCAGGAAATGCACAAGTTTATCCGTAAGCAAGTCGCTGATCAATATAGCAAGAAAGTAGCAGATAAAACAAGTATTCTATACGGTGGAAGTGTAAAACCTGCCAATGCTAAGGAATTATTTGGGCAGGCAGATGTAGATGGTGGACTAGTCGGTGGTGCTTCCCTTAAAGCGAATGACTTTATTGAGATTATTTCTGCGTTTTAGCTATTTAGTGTAAATGAGAAATGTTTATTTGTTGATATTGTTTATTTGTTTAGCAGCGTGCCTAGTAAACAAATAAACAATATCAACAAATAAACATTTCTCATTT
>Ga0115031_1003908_pt1 | contig 11034 bp, 6 predicted proteins | sample Maine_Asex4_meta_FD_87301 | JGI IMG/M metagenome (GOLD analysis project Ga0115031, IMG submission 87301) | Marine algal microbial communities from Maine, USA - Maine_Asex4_metaG | ecosystem: Host-associated > Algae > Red algae > Unclassified | place: Maine, USA | collected 2015-01-05 | reverse complement strand
AGTTGAAGTTGAAGTTGATTTTTGAAGTTTTCATTTTTATTTTTAAAGTTGAAGTTGAAGTTGAAGTTTGAAGTTTGAAGTTTGAAGTTTTCATTTTCATTTTCAAAGTTGAAGTTTGAAGTTTGAAGTTGAAGTTGAAAAGTTTAAACCCCTTTCCTAGTTCTTTTTTTCAACTGAGCAATTCTATGGTTATAATACACCCTTAATTCATCCACAAACGTCAACGGATTTTCATACTCTACAATGACAGTATATATATGATTGTTTTTTGCCGAATCAACAGCATTTTCCAATCGTTCTTTTTCTTGCTGCAAATAATCGCCTTTAGAAGAAACAGTTATTTTAGAAGCATCGTCACCAAGAAGGATTTTTGTGTTCCCCTTAAATATATGTGCATGGTATGCTTGAAGCGTTTCTAGACTTCCCATTTTATAAATTTCTATAAGTCGGCTCGTAACCTCCGTAGCGATTTCCGTTTCATTTTCATTTATAGAAAATTTATCTGGATGAACGTGTAATATTGCTTCTCTATATAATCGTTTCCTCTCTTTTTGTTCCTCCGGTATAACATCACTTTTTTTCTTTTTAGGAACAACCAATAATGACTTAGGCTCCTTATAGTTTTTACCACGTTTTTTTTGCTCCAATCGCTTTGCTTTCTTTGCCTTTTTGATTTGCTTATACAAAACAAACAACTCCTGTGCTTCTACAATCAAATGACCAATGTGCGAACGAAGCAATGCCTCAAAAGCCTGAATTTCACCCTGAATTTCACCCAACTCTTGTTCGAGCATTTGAATCTGATCAAGCAATGTTTGCCGATCAATCTGATTAGCAATAGGAAGTCTTTTTTTATTCATAAAACAGTATTGGTTTAAAACATACTCAAAAGTTTTTTGAAAGCAACAAGTCAAGGCATTCTATTAATCACCCATCACCCATCAAAGATCACCCATCAACGATCAATGATCACCCATCAGCCCCCTAAACCCTCCAACAATTCCTTAGTCGTTTTACCCAAAACAGGATGCCTAAAATTGGGTGCAATATCCAAGAGTGGAATCAAGACAAAAAGGCGTTTGTGTAAAAGAGGGTGGGGAACGATGAGATTGGGCGCAACAATCACCAAATCACCATAATACAGAATGTCCAGATCAATGGTCCGCTCGCCCCAATGACGTTTGCGTTCCCGCTTTAAAATAAGCTCAATGCTTAATGCCGCTTCGAGCAATGCTTCCGCAGACATCCTTGTTTCAAAAGACAACACCATATTCAAAAAAGCAGGCTGGTCGGTGACGCCCCAAGGCGGTGTTTCATAAATATTAGACGATAAAATGGGCGTTTCCGCAAATTCTTCTAATAATTTTACCGCTTCCGCTAGATTTTTTTTTCGATCTCCCAGATTACTACCCAAAGATAAAATCACTTTATGTATATTTGCTTCCATGAAAAGTTAGATGTAGGATAGAAAATTACTGATTATAACGGATTGCATTGATGGTCTAAAAATAGTGATAAAATCTAATCATACCGCCCCTCGGCTACGCTCGGGGCTCGGACTTAGGGCACTGAGCGTAGTCGAAGTGTCCGATTTTAGGTAAAAAATAGCTAATATTAATTCATCAACGCAATCCATTATTATCAGGAAAATTAATATTGACAATATAGCAAATTTGAGGAATACTTGATGTTTATAGTAAGCAAAAATGCGTTCCTTTTGAAACTAATAACTTATAAATATGCTTTACTAAAAATAAAGTCCCAATCGGACAGTCGCACTGATCTCGATATCCTATAATCTCGAATTCACATAAAATATAAGCTTTTTTAAGAAACCTATTTTTAGTTCAAATGGTTCTTTAAAAGTACAATGTTTATTAACCTTCTAAGGTTGCTAAATTTTAAACTAAGAACCAAACACTTAATAACAAAAACCCATGAAAAGATTTTTTGGCTATATAGTTGCCACCATAATTGGTATTTCTCTTTTTTTTGTAGGACTGTTCCTATTCTTTATGGTCGTTGGTGCAGCAATGTCTGGTAAAGAAGAAGTCAGCATTTCACCCAATTCCATTCTTTATGCAGATTTTAAAACACCTATAAAAGAACAAGGTACTAAAAACCCACTAGCGGATTTGGACTTACCCATTCCACTTGGTGGCAGTGCTTCTACAATGGGGCTGAACAACATCGTCGATGCTTTTGAGAAAGCCAAAACAGACGACAACATCAAAGGATTGTATTTGGATTTGGGTGGAATATCGGCAGGTTGGACGCAAATAGAAGACATCCGAAACGCCATCTTAGATTTTAAAGAAAGTGGAAAATTTGTAACGGCTTACGGTGAGGTCTATACGCAAAAGGCTTATTATCTGGCTTCTATTGCCGATGAAGTTTATATGCATCCGTCGGGTTCTATTTTATTAAAAGGATTTGGAGGTGAATTGACCTTTTTTAAAGGGATGTTGGACAAACTCGAAATCGAGCCTGAAATCGTTTATGTAGGTAAGTATAAAAGTGCTACAGAGCCTTTCCGTTTTACCCAAATGTCGGATGAGAATAGAGAGCAAGTAAAAACGTTTCTGACCGATATTTATGACGTTATTTTAACCAATTTGGCGGAAGCCAGAAATCTTCCTAGGGAAACTGTTCACGACATCATCAATGAGTTAAAGGTTCGTTTGCCGGAACAAGCAGTCGAGCACAAAATGATTGATCAGTTGTCTTATGAAAGTGCTGTTTTTGATATACTTAGAGAAAAAACGGGATTGGAAGAAGACGACAAACTCAAATTTACAACGCTTGGTAAATACATTGATGCGGGCGTTAAAGACGACAGCCGTTCTAAAAACAAAGTAGCGGTGGTTTATGCCGAAGGTAGCATTGTCGATGGTATGGGCGATGGTGAAAATATTGCTTCGGAGCGTTATGCTAAAATTTTGAGAAAAATTCAGCGTGATAAAAAAGTAAAGGCGGTTGTTTTAAGGGTAAACTCTGGTGGCGGAAGTGCTTTGGCGTCTGATGTAATCTGGGACGAAATCAACCAAATCAAAGAAATGGGCATTCCCGTTTATACTTCTATGGGCGATGTGGCTGCTTCGGGTGGTTACTATATTGCAGCAAATTCCGATAAAATTTATGCGCAGGAAAACACCATCACAGGTTCTATTGGCGTCTTTGGTTTGTTGGCTGATGCCGATAAGTTTTACGAAAACAAACTGGGTATTACCTTCGATACCGTAAAAGTGACCAAGTTCTCGGATTTTCCAACTTCTCCTTTGATGACCAATAATTTTACCGCAGCAGAAAGAAATATTGTACAGGATGTTATTGATAAAATTTATGCGGACTTTTTAATAAAAGTGGGAGACGGTCGAGATATGGATACCAGTGCGGTTCATGAAATAGCACAAGGTCGTGTTTGGACGGGTAAAAGAGCCAAAACCTTGGGCTTGGTTGATGAATTGGGCAGCTTAGATGCAGCCATTGCCGATATTACAGGTGTTGCAGGAATCGCCGACGATTATCGTTTGTCGGAATACCCCAAACAAAAAGATCCTTTTGAGGAGTTCTTAACACAATTACAAGGTGGAGGCGGTGACGAAGAAGTCGCTCGTCGTATGCTTAGAAAAAAACTAGGACATCACTTTGCTTATCTGGAAGAAATAGAGAAATTAATAGAAATGCATCCTTACCAAATGAGAATGCCGTTTTACATAAATATGGACTAAATTATATTGAGTGAGAGGTGATGGATGAGAAAATATACTTGTCCATCACCTATCACCTATCACCTATCACCCCTGAAAACAATGGCAAGAGTAAAGATAAGAACGACCCAAAATATAGACCTTGAATACGAGACGGCAAATGTTGGGCTTCGCATTGGTGCGTACTTTATTGATTTCTTTATTTTCTTGGCTGTAATGGGCATCTATGCCTTCTTTACTTATCTTTCTTTTGAAATATTTGACATCAAAGGAGAGGCTTTTTTGTGGTTTTGGGGAATCATTGGTTTGCTGTTGTTTATGGTCTCCTACGTATTTTACGACTTACTCTGTGAAACCTTGATACATGGCCAAAGTATTGGGAAAAAGGCATTGAAAATCAAAGTGGTCAAACTGGATGGTTCCCAACCTACTTTGGGTGATTATACCTTGCGTTGGTTGTTGAGAGCTGTCGATTTTCAATTGGTCTCGGCAATTCTAGGTACAACACTGATTGCATTTACAGAGCAAAACCAACGTCTTGGCGATATGGCTGCTGGTACAACGGTGATTTCACTAAAAGAACCACCTAAATTTGAGCAAACCATTTTTGTTGAGACTGAAAAAGAACCAGATTACGAAGTTCAATATCCACAGGTAAGTAGGTTAACAGATGCCGATATTCAGTTAATTAAACAAATTTTAACCGAATCTAAAAAGACCGATAATTCAGATATTATCTTGAAGTTAAGTAGCAAAATGAAAGATGTTTTGGGCATAGAACCCCGACACGCTCCTCGTCCTTTTATAGAAGCCCTCTTAAAAGACTACAACTATCTCAACAACGATTTTGATGATGGAACGGAGATGTTTTAGACCGCCTACGGCTTTTTTTTAGGACCATTCGCTTTGCTCATTTTTGGACCGCCTACGGCTTTTTCACGTTGAGGCTATTATTTTAGGCAATTCCCATCACCCCTCTTCATTCCTCAGATTCCTTCTAGCCTTCTCTTCCAGCTTCTCATAAAAGTGATCTGTATGATAAATACGAGGACGTTCTAAGAATTGCTTCATCGCCTTTTTCCTTCCTCTTTTGTAGAGAAAACCTGGGTAACGCTGGTATTCTTTCCTTATTTGTTGGGTATACAATAGGTAAGCCTCGCTTGATTTGCTTAAAATTTCCAGATCCAAGTCAATCAATAGTTTGTTTTCCATTCCTTTGACCAAAGGCTGGTGTTTTTGAGTAGAAACGATCAATTGATAACAGAGCATTTGGTCTTCGTTTGAAATATTCAGTCGTTGAAGTCTTTCGACAGCCAGATCGGCACTTCTTTCCTCATTTTTAGGATTTCTTGAGACATCATATATGACATCGTGGTAAAAAATAGCCCATTTTAGGATGGATGGCTTGTTTAATTCAAAAGCATGTTCATTTGCTGCCCAAACAGCAAACATATTTTCAAGATGGGTTAAATTGTGGTAAAAACGGTGTTTCTCTTGATGAAAACCAAGCAATTCTTGCCAGTATTCCGTTAATAATTGTTCATCTTGTGAAAATTGATGGAACAGTTTTTGGAAAATAATATGTAATTTTTCTTGATTCATAATAAAAAGAAAGATAAAGTATTTTACGAAAATGAAAAAGCTTATTTTTGTTGTTTCGTATTCATTCAAATTTGTGTCCTTATTAGACCAAGTACAACAATGATGAATGCCCAATTTAATTTAATTATCGCTTTTATGAAAAAGTTCTTTCTAGGAATTCTTGTATTGTTTTTGTTATTTGTTGGCGTATTGGTTGCCGCTCCTTTCTTTTTTAAAGATCAGATTGTTGATGTCGCTAAAAAAGCCATCAATGAACAAATAAATGGCGAAGCCGATTTTAAAGATGTCAGTCTTTCTCTAATTAGGAGTTTTCCCGATTTTGAGCTGACTTTAAAGGAGTTGAAAATAACCAACGCTGCTCCATTTGAGGGAACGACTCTTGCCGAAATTGAGCAGTTCAAGGTGGTCACACACTGGAGAACATTGCTCAATCAAGACAATCCCGAAATCAAGGAGATTTCATTGGTAAAACCCAAAATAAACATCAAAGTACTCAAAGATGGGAAAGCCAATTGGGACATTATGAAGGCGAGCGAGCCAACTGCTGAATCTACCGAAACAGTGGACTTTAAATGGAGTATCAACGAATATTCTGTGAAAAAAGGAAGCTTTGTCTACGACGATTTGTCAACGGGTACTTATGCGCAATTAGAGGACCTCAATCACGTCGGTAAGGGTGATTTTACGCTTGAAACATTTCTGTTGGACACCAAAACGGAGATTGGACAAGTATTGGTCAAATATGGAGGAGTGCCTTATTTGAGTAAAGTAGAAGCGGAAGCGGATGCAGTAATTTTTATGGATATGGGTAAAATGTTGTTTACGCTCAAGGAAAATAAAATGCGCTTCAATGATTTGCATGCCATCTTGGAAGGTAGTGTTGGCTTGCCCGAGAATGGTATTGATTATGACTTAAAAATGAGCAGTCCTGATACCAATATCAAGCATTTATTGTCTTTGCTACCCAGTGTTTATACCGATGATTTTAGGAAAATAAAAACGGAGGGAACAATGGCAATGAATGGTTCGGTAAAAGGTCTTCAAACAGACGATTCCTATCCTGCTTTTGATTTTCATATTGAAGCAAAAGATGGATTGTTTAAATATCCAGGTAGAGACGAGCAATTGGAAAAAATCAATGTTTTAATGGACATCAAACACCCTCAGGGTGGATTGGATGCAACCACGGTTAATATTCCTAATTTTGAGTTCTCTATACAAGATCAACCTGTGAAAATTACGGCTAATATTGCGCACCCAATGACCGATCCGTTGTTCAATTTTACTACTTTTGGACAGTTGGATTTGGCTCGCTTTTCAGAAGCTTATCCGACAGAAGAACTGGAAAAAGCGACTGGGCAGTTGAATATGGATATCAAAGGCGGAGGTCGTATGTCTGATTTTGAAAAAGAAAATTATCGAGCAATTAATTTAGATGGAGCATTTTTATTGGAGAATGCTTTGTTTAAAATAAAAGATATGCCCGATGAAATTTCATTTAATAAAATAAAAGCCAACATCAGCCCACAAAAAATATTTTTGGCTGATTTAGATGGAAAAGTAGGCAAGTCTGATTTCCAAGGAAACGGCAGTGTTCGCCATTTTCTCGATTATTATTTTGGCGAAGGTACTTTGGAAGGAACGGTGAATGTCTCTTCTAATTATTTTAATGTAAATCAATTTATGACTTCCGATACCATTGTTTCTGATACAGCGGAAGCGGTGGCAATGACTTATGTTGAGGTTCCTGAGAACATTAATTTTACGCTTAATTTCTCTGCTGATGAAACGCTCTACGACGACATCAATATGAAGACTGTATCTGGGGCTCTTTTGGTAAAAGACGAATCTATTACTTTTGATAAAGTGCAAGGAGCCATTTTTAATGGAAACATTGTTTTAGATGGCGTTTATTCGACCAAAGGAGATGGCAAGCCGAGCTTTGATTTTAACAATCAACTCCAAAACATCAACATCAAAGAGGCATTGACGTATTTGAATACCTTGCAATTGTTGGCACCATTACTCAACTATGTAGAAGGTGATTTAACGACCAGTATAGGATTAAATGGCTTGTTGGGTGAAAATTTATTACCCGTACCAATGTCTATGTCAGGGAAAGGATCCTTGCGACTAATTGAGGGTTCTTTAAAAGAATTTTTACCATTGGATAAAATAGCAAGTACTTTAGAAATAAAGAGTCTGGAAAAATTAACGTCACTTAATACCCGTTCTTATTTTGAGTTTCAAGAGGGGAGGGTCGAAGTAAAACCTTTTACCCTAAAAAGAGAAGGACTAGAAATGACCATTGCTGGATTTCACGGTTTTGACCAGTCGCTGAATTATTCAATAGATGCTTTAATTCCTAGAAATAAATTGGGAAGTAAAGTAAATTCCCTCATTGATGGATTGACGCAGAATGCCATTGTGAAGGATATGAAAATTAAATTACCCGATATGGTTCCTGTTAGTTTAGCGTTGACTGGAACAGTGAAAAATCCAGTCATCACTGCCGATTATAGTAAGGTGTTGGGTGATGGTAAAAATTTATTACAAGACCAGTTGACCAAAGCAGCCGACAGTTTAAAAGCTTTGGGACAAGCCAAGGTTGATGAGTTGGTCGATAAAGGAACGGCTGTAAAAGACAGTTTGGTTCGGGTGGGACAAGCCAAAAAAGACAGCCTCGTCCAATTGGCACAAGCCAAAAAAGACAATTTGGAAAAGTTGGCAAAAGCCAAAAAAGACAGTGCGCAAGCTGCCATTAAAGCCAGAGCCGATTCCATAGTTGAAGCGCAAAAAGCTGCGGCAAAAGCAAAAGCAGAAGAGGCGATTAAAGACAATTTACCCATTGATAAGGAAAAAGCCAAAGACAAGTTAAAAGACTTATTTGGCAAGCCATAACGGGTAGCCGCTATAACCCAACAATAACCAAAGCCGAACAGAGCCGCCAAATTTCACGCCTCCATAAATCACCAATAACTCATTTTTGTAGAGTCATAGAGATGCAAGATGTTGTATTTCTACGTCTCTACAGCAGTGTGTAAACAATAATAAAAACATGAAAAAATTCTTCGAGAAACTGGACAGTAAAGGTCGTATGGATCGTTATTGGGAAATAGAATTAGACGATTATTCATTAGAAGTGAAAACCAGATATGGTCAAAACTCTTACTGGCAAATGGATTTTATTGATGGCGGAAGGACTTCAAAAAAAACATTTCCGACCATTGAAAAGGCCCAAAAGGAATTCGATAAAAAGATAGCGGCGAAACTAAAAAGTGGATACGAAGCTTCAAATATTAAATATCCGCTAACCGTTAAAAATAAGATTGAAAAGGCTAAGTCAAACAAACTCAAATCCTTAGAGATAACTGCCTATTCAGATATTTGCCTAGAGAAAGTTTGTGAGCTGACTCATTTAGAAACGTTGAAAGTGCGATTGATAAATTTAGGTGTAATGAGTCTGCCTGCTTCGATAGGCAATATGAAAAATTTAAAGTCGCTAAATGTCCTAAATGGCGAACTCAGTCTGCCTGTTGAAATTGGTGATTTGAGTAATTTAAAAACCCTCTCTCTAGTCGGTATCGGATTGAAAACCGTTCCTCCAGAAATTGGCAAGCTAACCAATCTAGAAGATTTGCAAATCGGAAGCAATGGTCTTAACTTTTTATCAACAGAAATTGGAAATCTAAGTAAGTTGAAAAAATTAAGCATCAATAATAATAATTTGAGCACTTTGCCAAAATCTTTTGGAAATTTAAAAAACTTAGAAGAACTGTTTTTAACGGCAAACCCTTTTACTTCTTTGCCAGATGAGTTGAAAAATCTTACCAAAATAACTAAGCTGGATTTTAGAAGCTCTCAAATGAAGCAAATTCCAATAGCTGTTTTCGGAATGTCAAACTTAATAGATTTGAATTTTACGAATTGTCAATTAACAAGCATTCCACCTGAAATTAAAAAATTACAAAAATTACAAAGTCTTAATCTTGCCACTTGGTATGGAAATATACACAATCAAATTTCTTCTTTACCTGATGAGTTATTTGAGTTGAAAGAGTTGCGTGTCTTAAACTTATCTAATAATCAATTAACAAGTATTCCTAAAAAAATCACCCAACTTTCTAAGTTGACAAATTTGCAGATTGGAGGAAATCCCATTCAAGGAGTAGAACCAAAAGTGTTAAATGGCAGAATACCTGAGAATTTTTATGAAGCAATGGGTTGGGTGAAAAAAGATGCAGGCGAGGAAATCGATCAGTATGTGACCCAAGCCGAAATAGACCAGATTCGACTTGATTATAATGATCGACTTAGTTCGTTGGAAAAAGAGATGAAACAACGGGCTTATAATTTACCCAATTTTCCAGAAAAATTCATTTCATTCTTGAAATTTGAGACCCATATAAAACCTAAGATTACAACCGATTCTTTTAATATTTTACATAATTTGTATGAAGTAATGGCTCCTTATAAGGAATGGACCGCTTTGGAGGAGCGTATTATGATTTATATCACTAGTGAGGATAATTGGCAGGTCGATCATTTCAATAGATACAACAGTCGGACCACTAAAGTTGGTTTGTATGAAACCTTTACTCGTTGGTATAATAAGCAAATAAGAGACCAAGTAGAACCTCCTTTAAAAGATATGTTGGATTTATTGGAGAGTAAAGGATGTGATCGGGAAATTGCTCTAAAACTAATCTTTAAAGATGCTGATACCTTGATTCATCATCAGAATAGAAAAACAACCTTAGCTGATTTTATTATTGAAGAATTTAATAAAAATCCTAAAAAGTTTGTCGACAATTTACCTAAAAAGTATACCTCTGAAATACCGATTGTCAGTACATTGATTTTACATAATAGAAAAGCTTTTGACCCCTATTTGGAACCCTATCTGTTTGATCGTTTTTTGGATGAAAAAGGAAACCCACTTAAAAAAGGACAACATATTGATTATAACCAAGTGCTATTAAAATCCATTTGTGAAACCGATGCCAATAAATATGAATCCTTAATCATTAAAGCTGCAAAAACGACCAATGACATAAATGGTTATGGTAAAATGGCTAAATTGTTGGATAAGTATTATGGAGACAAACACAACGACCTAATTAAAGAATTGTTAAGTAAAATTGTTAATTATTCAAAAGCCTTTGGTCGCCAAAGTAACTTTAGATTGAAAATGGTTCAAGAATTAAAAAACTGGGATTATGCTGAAGGTTTGGCTTTGTGGGCGATACGAAAATTTGGGGATGGTTCTAAAGAGATTGTAGCGAATATTGAGAAGAAAAGCCGCCCAAAAATTGCCATCTTAACCTATTATGTCAACCATTTTGGGAAAGATGTTTTAGGAACAGCATTTGAGTATTTAGATAAGCATCCCTTGTATGAGCCAAAGAAACTGTTAAATCTAATAAGTGAGTTTGATCATACAGACCAATACGATCGCATATGGGAATTATTGATAGATGCCAAAGTGAAGGCTGGAAATGCTACTTCGGTTTATGCTGCTCACCTTAATAAAATATTAGGAGAGAAAGCGATTCCCAAAGCCAATGAATTACTTGATGGGAAAACAGTGGGCGAGCGTTGGGGTGCCGTAAATTTATTAAAATCCATAAACACAGACAAAACCAAGAAATTACTGAGTGCAATAGTTGATACAGAAACCAATGATGAAATCCGAGATTATTTGGTCAATTACTTATATACT
>Ga0115031_1003905_pt1 | contig 11035 bp, 17 predicted proteins | sample Maine_Asex4_meta_FD_87301 | JGI IMG/M metagenome (GOLD analysis project Ga0115031, IMG submission 87301) | Marine algal microbial communities from Maine, USA - Maine_Asex4_metaG | ecosystem: Host-associated > Algae > Red algae > Unclassified | place: Maine, USA | collected 2015-01-05 | reverse complement strand
CCGGGGGGGGGGGGGGGGGGGGGGGGGGGGGGGGGGGGGGTGACGCGGATTGGTAGCATGGTCAGCAACGGGGGTGCCCTGGAAGCTATCATGGATTGCCATTTGCAAAAATAATGAAACAAAAACGGAGCTGTGACCAGAAAAACACAAAAAAGGAGGCAACCGAGAACAGAAAGACAAAAATCCAAGATCACAAGCTTGAGTCGAAACTGCTACATCCTGCAGGTTTGGTAAAGCAAGACACGCCCTACTGTCCACGGGCTTTGTCCGCGTATGCATTCAACCAATTGACAATCGCCAGACGCACGTCGCCAACACTCGCTCCGTCGGACCCGCCGAGTAAGCCTTATTGGGGCACGTCCGCGCGAAGGCGAGCGTGCACTGTCCAAAAAAGGCGCGACCGCACCATCCAAGAGAGCGGGTGCACCAGTGATCCGGTTCAAGTGCGCCCGTTCAATACAGTAAATGGCCAGTCGGTCGGGGGGACGTGGGATCGGTTCCGGGAAAGATTGGTCGCGGCGCGATCCTCGGTTCCAGGTGCATCGCGGCGTGTGGCGCGGAGAGTGAAGGGTGGAAACGATCCTCGCGGGGCGAGGGGTGGGAAATCTTCGTGTGAAGGGGAAGCAGGGACGCTGCAAGAGACGTCTGTGTGTCAAAGAGCCCGCGGCGCCAGCCGCGACATATCTACGACGTTACCCGTGCGGCGCGACGTGGGGCTGTCGCCTGTGGGTTGGGAGGAGCTGGAACACCTCCAAGATGCCGAGGCGTTTCTTTGTGACGCGCCCATGTTTTGATTGAGCGAGACCGGGCTTGTCCTGGGTCAACCTTCTTGCTGATTAGTGCGGTCAACCGTGTCCTTGAGGTTCGCCCCGCGGACCTGCCTTCTACGAGCATCGAATAATGGAGGCAGTTGTGGTCAAGACTAAGAAGGTGACAACAGTGGAGGTGGTGGTTAAGGTGCCGGAGGTGACGGTGCTCAATGAGACGGAGGCGACGAGAAAGAGGCAGGACGAACGGCGGTTGTCGAGAGGCCTCTTGTGGATGTGCTTGAATATCTTCGTGCGGGTGCGCGAGCGGGAGTCTTCTGTAACCTGAAGCTCTGTGGTAGCTCTGCACAAGCGGTGTTAAGGAGAGTGAAGAGGCCTCGTGGTGAGGATGTACATGCCACGCGTGCGTGGCTATATATTGTGCGGGGAGGAGTGACGGCCTACGCCGTGTGAATCAATTATGCCCGGACACTTTCCAAAGCACGAGTGCATGGAAAGGATGATGTGCCTGTCTCCGTCCACGCCTCCGTCTCCGCGACGCCATCCACCGCCCTTGTGGAGGCCGCAATAAAGAGGGCGCAAGCGCAGCGAAGAGTCTCTGCGCGTTTCACCTGTGGCCCACTCTACACGGCGGGAGCATGTGCACGTGTTTGTGACCAAATCGCAACGTATTTCCTGCGCACACACGTGATATGACATCGGCCGTCTTGACGGCACACGAGAAATATTGAACACGACAAGCTGGAAACTTGGATTCTGAAAGTGGTAGATCACGTCACACTCCGTCACGAGGCACGTTGCCGGAGCTGGTGGCACACGCTTGTCCAATCATTCATGCGGTGTTGTCGGCGGCCCAAACGGGAGTTTCTTTTCCAAGCACGTTCGCATCTGCGAGATATAAAAAAGGTTTCTCGCACACGTGAACGTGCTCGGCCCAAAAGGGCCCAATCAGGCTGTTTTGGCTGCGTGTGTGTTTTTTCACCCCCACGCGCTCGGTCAGGGCGAGGAGGGCGGGATGAGTTGACGGAGGGGGCTTTGCTCGCTACAACCCTGCTGTCCCTGCCTGCACTGTGCTTCGCTTTCTTCTTCGCGCTCGTTTTGTTCGATATCCCATCTCGCGTTTCTCACGATACCTCTGCACCCTCCGCACATATACGAGCATTGAAATGCCTTGGCAGTGCTCTTTATAGCAACATCCTGCCTGCCGTCACTTCAGGTCACTTTGCAGCTTTTTTTGTGCCTTGCGTCTCGTCGCACGTTTTCTCTTTGGCCTCTTCTGTGCTCCAACCCGCTTGCCCGTCCGACTTTCTGTGTGTGCTTTGTAGCTGGCTACCGGCCACCGAATGTGACACGTGTTCCGTTCCTCAATTGTGTCAATCTTGGTCAAGGTGAGGGTGGGGGTGGATAAATCTGAGTGGGAAACAGACGCGCGGAAACGCTGCGCATCCGCACCACGCCCCAGTCGCCGTGCGCACGTTGGAGTTGGAATGTTCTGACGAGGAGCAAGACAGGGTGACGCGTGATGCGCTGTCATTGGGGCTAGAGATTTCCAAAGACAAAGAGAACACTGAGGCCTCTAAGTACTATCATGTTTGTGGTAGAACAGACCACCAGAGAGGGGGAACGGCATTGTCAGCTAAGCGCAACGGCCCCAAAAGCCACCTCCAACTCAGCCACCGCGACGCCGGCAGCGGTCCCCGTATCTGCCACAACCATCCCCGAAACCGCACCGCCGCCAACCACGAAGCGCACTCCGTGAGCGCTGGCCGGCTGAAAGCCGTCGCCCTTCGTGTCGTCGACCTTTTCCTGCTCGCCATTGCGGTCAGCGGCGTCGTGCCCTTCCATAAAGCCGTCGGCGTCGGCGGCGGAACGGCCTCTGCCGTGGCAGTGGCGATCGCGCCGACGCCGCCCCCGCCCCCCCCACTACCAGGACCACCGATTCTGCCAACGCAGTGGCGCCAAGCAGGCCGCTCTTGGCGTCGCCGTTGCCTCGCCGTTCGCCGTCGCCGTCGCCCTCGCTGTGCACCCCGATTATGCCGCGACGGGGACGGCGGCCGGAACAACAAAACGCTCGTACTGGCCGCGGCCGGCGCAGGCGACGAGAACGCCCGATAACACGGCGTCGGAGGCGCCGTGCGACAGCACGCGCGATATCGCTGCGGCAGCGATCTCGTCGCCGCCGCCGCGGCGCCGCCACGGCCGTCACCACGGCGACCAACCTTCAGGTAGCCACAAGGCCGCAAAACGCGGCCGCGGCCGCCCTGACCGCTGGCAACATCGCAGACAACGGGCCGCCGCCGCGCGCGACGTCCACCTCGTCATCGTCTCCCAGCTTTCCGTCGTCGCCGTGGACGTGGACGTCGGCGGCGGCACGGTCGGCGCCGCCGTCGGTGTGCTGCCGGTGGCGGTTGTGACCGCCCAAAAGAAACGGCAGGTTTGTCGTCGGTTGTGTCGGGCGACGGTGATGGCGCCGCCGAGGTGGCGGCGATCGCGCTGCCGCTTGAATCGGCCGAACCATCTCCACAGAAAGCGGTCCATATCCGCTCCACCGGCCACGGCTCCCCCGGCAGCGCCACCCCCCCCGCCACAGCGATGCCACCGACCATGACGTGCACCGCGTCCGTGTCACGGCCGTCCCGTGCCATGCCGACGCCAGCTGCCCACGCATCGCTGTCATTTGCCGCCAGCCGCATTGCCCCCGGCGTCCTCGCTGTGGTTCTCGCCGCCGTCCCGCCCCTCGCCGTCATCATCGGCGTCGTCGCGCCCACTTGATCATTCCAAACGCCTCCCTATTCGCGACAACAACCGCGGCCACCCCGGACACCGCGACAACAACCACTGCCGCTCTGCCGCCGATCGCCCCGCCATGGATGCGGCTGCTCTCGTGCGGCTCGCCCGCGCCATCGGCGTCTGTGTGGTCTGTTGAGGCGGCGGCGCCTGTAGCGGTGGCACGGACGGTGTCATCATCGCGGCGACGTTGGTCGCCGTATTAAAAAAAAGAGAGGCAAAGAAGGTTTCGGCGACGACGCCCCACCACGAACGAGCGGCCGTTGTGGGGGCCATAGCGTAGCCGTCGCCGTTGCGGGCCATATCGGCCCGGCTGCCACAGCCGTCACAGCGACCATGCCGCCGCCGACCGTGGTAACGACGTCGTTTTATTCGTCTTGCTCTCCCTTGTCGCCGATCACGGTGACTTCGCTGCCACCTCGGCAGCGACGACGGGAAGGCGACCGCGCCCTCTTTGCTGGTAGTTGTTTCAGCCGCGGCTGTTGCGGGGACAAACAAGTCGTGGAAGCCGCGGCGGCCGCAAAAGAGAAACAGAGAGGCAAACCACCAGCAACCACCAGCAATGAACAACCACGGCCGCAACAGTGGCCACCCCGACCACCGTCACGACCCCTGCCGCACCGCGTCGTCGAGGTGTCCCCGCCGCCCGCTGTACCAGACCACAGGCTTGCCGGTCGCTTTCATAAGCACGACCGCCGCCCCGCCAACGCCGACCGAGTTGCAAGCGCGCGTGCGCGTCAGGCGCGACGTGAAGTTGGCGTCGGGTGGTCCTTATTCAATTGCGACAGGACTGCCGTCGTCTTGCTGGTTCCCGAGCCGTACCGCTGCTTCAAAAACAAAACGACGCCCGCCACCCACATTGCGCTGCCATGACTCGCGTACTCGACCTTGAACGCGCGGTCGAGCACCGCGCGCTCCAAATAGAGGTTGGATAGGCGCTTGTTCGCCGCCCCCTGCAGCCGCTAGCGGTCGCCGAACAGCTTCTCCAGGTCCCAAATGGCCACGCGGCCGTCCACCCCGACCACGTACCCGTCGAGTGCCAACTCCGAGTTGAGCCCGTGCCCCATGGGCAGGAGTTGCACGTACTCGACCGACGACTCCAACACTGGCAAGCAGGAAAGCTCGCCGGCCGCCTGCAGAGTCTGCACGGGCTCTCGGTCGACCGTCAGCCGCGCCGGTACGCGCGCCGACCATGGTGGCGCCACAGGGAGCATTGCCGCCACCGAAAGGCTATTCAACAACCGCGCTGACAAGGGTGCAGAGGGGGGCGGGTGTGGCGCGCGTACCAGCTCCTGCCGCACCAGCTCCCGCGCGCGGGAGTTTCGCAGCACGTCCTCCGTGACGAGCCGCGCGAGCAACTCGCGCATTTGCCGCAGGTCCCCCTCCACCACATCGAAGCGCGTATCCAGGTGCGACGGCGCATCGCCCGCTGTGGCGGAGCCGTGCGCTAGCACCCTGCTCAGCCCGCACACCCATGTGCTGCTTCACAGCCACGACGCCCTCGTCCATCTTATGAGATAGGCGCCGCTCCATGTCCTTACTCTCGGCTGCGCTCGCCACTTCCGTGGTCTCCAGCGCGACTCGGACGGCCGTGGCCAGCGAGGGTAGTACCTGCTGCACAGCGCTGGCGGCCGTGTCGCCCGCAGCCGCGAGTGCTCGCGCCATCGTCACGCGGTAAGATGTAGAAGTGGGGTTGTTGAGCAGGGGATGGTGTTGAAGGAATGACGTGAAGGGGATACTGGTCGAGGCCAGCCGGGCGGCTTACGTCTGGAGATGCACAGACCGGCACCACCGCACCAGCGAGAAGAAATCCCGCAGCGCCTCTTCCTTCGCCCTGTGGTCCTACGATACGCGCTCGCCCAGCGCCTTCTCTGCGTCCTTCAACCAGGGGCAGAGGGCGTCCTGCAGCGCCTGGGGCACAGAGACATTCAGGCGGGGGGTATAGGACGACGGACAGTCGGCTGGACGCCCCGACAGCGCGCTTGCCATGGCCGGGTTGGGGATGGCAGCCTCGTAGGTGCCGCCGCCAATCATCGCCGACCACAAGCCGTGCTCCTTGATGACGCTCTATACGTCGCCCCGCTGCTTGCCCATCTGCGCTGCCGCGCGGCGGCCGAGGTGGGTCTTGGCGGCTCATTCGGGCACCCCTTGGGCCATCAGCACCTTGCCGAGGCGGTCTTTGTGGTATCAGTAGCTCATTGCCTAAAGGTGGTCGCCGTTCGGGCCGGGCACGACCAGGCACCGCTGCAACTCGCGGAAGCCAACGTCCGTGCCCGCCTCCCGAAAGTGCGCCGACTTGACGCCGGCCGCGATGAGCGCCTCGTCGTTGGGCATGAAGACGGGCGCAAAGACGACGGTCGGCGTCGACGCGTCGGCGCGCGGCCGAGGGCACCAGAAAAACAGCGCGTCCGCGATGGCCCCCACCGGACACACCCACGGATCCACGTGTGGCAACGCGCCGATGCACCGCACCACCCCCTCAGTCATTTCGGGCGCCGAAATCTGCGTGCAAAGCACCTTGGGCTCCTCCCGCCCGGCCGCCGCGAACGTTCCCGTAAGCTGGTGCAGGGCAAAGTCTCTCCACGCCACATCACGTGGCGTGGCCCCGCGCGCCTCGAGGGCAAACTGCATCGTGAAGACTGTGCTGAGCATCGACTCCTTGCGAAAGTTCAGCGCCGTCGTCGGCTCCAGCAGAAGGGCTTTGTTGAGCACACGCCCCCTCTCGTTCGACACAGTCGCGTCCCACTTTCTCAGCGCTTTGGCCACCCCCGCCGCATTCTCCTGCAGCATCCGGTCCCTCTTGCGGCGCCCCACCACGACGACGGCCGGGTGGAAGCAGCCGGCCGAGTAGAACTCGTCTTCCGCCCAACTCTTACAGCACGAGCACGTGGCCGTGCGCCACAATAGATTGAACAGGTGTGCGACCTTGGCCAGCGCGTTGGGATTTCCCTGCAACACATGGTGACTTACCAGCTTGCCGGAGCCCCCCGCGTCGCCCGCTTCACCCGCGCCGCCCACATGTCCCACGCCGGACGCGCCGCCCACGACCCGCGCGCCGGCCCCACGGCTCACGCCGCCCACGCCGCCCACGCCCCTCGCGCCGCCCACCCTGCCGTACCAGACGCGCCAACTGCGCCGCCCGCCACCGCAGGGCGAGAACTTCTGCGGGCGCCCGCCCTCCGTGCGTCGCCACCAGCCAGGGGTGCCGCGCCGCGTCGTCGCCAAGCGGTTTTTCGCACCACCGGCGCCCCTCCCGGCGCCCGACGTTGATCCAGCGGCGTGGTGCTTCGCAGTGTGCGACTAGGAAGAGAAGGAGAGGGAGTAGCAGACCCCGCAATAGGGACCGCCAAGGTTGTTGTGGCCGTTCTGGGGGGCCCGCCAGCGGGGGGGGGAACATACCGCAGGCCCCCAGCGCTCGCCCCACTACGTCCCAATTGCGGTAATCTGCCGCGTGCTGCCACAGCAGCCGTCCCTGAAGCGGTCCCCCGCCCACTTCCCGAAGGTGCCCGCCATTCTCTCTTTCCCGGGGACCCTCCGCCTGGCGGCAGCCAGCCCCCCCCCCGCCTCGGACGCTTGGCCCTGTGTTGAAACGCAGTGGGGATACGGGATGGGGGACCACGGTGAAGCGGTTGAGTGGCTTGAGCTTGTGTGTATGTGTGCGAACGTGCTTTGTTGGTTGTCTCTCCAAAGCGCCCCTCTTCCAAGCAAGGGCACTCCTCAAGAAGTCCAAGTCGGAGCACTCAAGCCCACCACGCCGCTGAAGCAGCTCGCCCGCGCACGCGCCCGCTCACACTCTAAATCAAAGCGCTCACCAAATTAAAGCATCAAGGATCAAAGAAAAGCCCACGAAAATCAAAGCATCAGAAGCGCAAGATCAGAAAATGTGAAATCGCAAAAGTTTCACTCAAAATCGCACGGGTACAAATGTCGAATGCACCAGCGGTCACCAAACCGCGAGGAATTCGCATGGGTAGCCTAGTGGGTAGTAGGGCTCCCACTTTCATTGGGCGAGACCTTCGGGTCGCGTCCGGAAGTCGGGGGTTGGAACCTTGTCAATACCTGTTTTCTTGAATTTTGCTTTTTGACAGCAGCAGGGCTTACATCAGCGTTGAGCATGACGTTCCAACACCACGGGCACCTCCGCTTCGTCGTCCTCCTGCTCCACGGCATCGTCGCTGCTGCTGCACAGGCCCCCCCCGTCGCTCTCGCTTCTTGCGCTCGCGTGTGAGGTGGTCGTCGCCCGTCGCCGCCGTTGCGCCGACCGTACAGAGCGGGCGATGCGGCGCGTCGCCTCGGCCTCGAGGTAGCTGACGACCACGTGGCGGATCAGTGGCAACAGGGTGGTGGTCATGTTGGCGGCGCCCCACGTGAAAAAGATGTCGATGTACCCTACGTAGGTCGTCCTCATGGTAGTCTTGGCGCCGCCGTGTATGGCGCTGACGGTGTGCTTCTGATAGTCGTTGGACATGGCTTTGTGCACGGTCTTCACCAGATCGTGGGCGCCCCGCTTCGCCCCTTGCAGCGCCTGAATCACCACCAGCCTCGTACATGCCTTGTCGAATCGGAATTCGGAGCAGTAGTTGGCCGCAACAACGCCCCCAATGTGTCCGCCATGCAGGTGAGCGGCACGTGGCAACGCCAGCTCACGCGGAGCGCCAGCACCCCGCGCGCGCACAGGGGTGCCCGTTCGGGCAGCAGGCTCTGGTTGGGCTGCCATGGGCGTCGGGAGAGTAGAATCAAGCGGCGGAGGTGCTCAAAAAGCGCAGTGCTTGGTGCGGGGAGCGGGAGAGGGGGGCGGGGAGGGAGACGACCGCCCGTGCCGACACCGGCGCCGAGCTGGCGACGGCCGCGCGCAGATGAGCGCGGCAGTCCATGCGCAGGCGCGTTCCGCTGCCACACTTGACGGCGCTCTGCGCGCCACGGCACTGCAACCTCAAAATACCTCCGCTGCATAGTCCGGAAGAAAAACAGGCACAGTGAAGGAGAGGAAGAACGCAAAAAACGTTACAAAAACAAGTCTCCCGTGTACGGTATCTACGTTATTCACTATCGAAGAGGGCGCTTCCGCGGTTGACGAAACGGCACTTGCAGCGCGCACACGCCTCAGCGCTGTTCAAACAGCGGCAGCTTGCGGTCTGCCACTGCCACCTCGCTTCCATCAGCGTCCCTGCGCTTCGCCCCGCTGGACCAGAAGGCCCGCTCTCCACACGACCCGATATACGCAGTCCCGTAGCCCGACGCGGCGCGACGAGCTCGTCTGCTGGAAACGTAGATGTCATCCACGCTTGCAGCCAGAGTGTGTCTGTGCGCCGGCCTGTCTTTGCTGTCCACCCTGTCCGGCAGAGCCACTCAAACTCGGGTGGGGGTCGGGCCCGACACCCCGTTGCTGGGGAGACGGGGAAAGCCCCGCGGTTCTCCGTGACCGCGCGGCCGGGGCCACCCATGACGCTCGCGCGCGCTCGCGCCGGTCATGGTCACCACCGCGGGCGAGAGTCTGACGGCGCGTCCGACACATACCGGAAGCGGCCATGCGGGCGCCGTTTGGCGCCATGGAATTCAGGTGGACCCCCATCCGCACATTCGAGTGACATACCCAGACCGCCAAGCCCGTCCCTGTGTGAATTTTCTTCGTCTCGCTGTCACCAGCCTGATAGGGGTCCAGACGGATCCGGAAGCAGTGCGACTGCCGAACCTGCGCGGATCTGACACCCCCAAATGTCCGTCGACGGTGGGATATGTCCTTCCGCCTTCTCCTCTTTGCATTCAGGATATGCGTCCTCGGCGAGTATCCGAAGTGGATACAGATATAATGCGTAGACGTATTTCTCCAAGATATATCCATGACATCCTCTGCGGCAGACGCGGTGGTGCCTGTGCCAACCACTTGATGTGGCACGCTTCTCGCTGTCAATTTTGCTATTTCTGTTGCGGCAGAAGGCACAACGCCAGCCGCGCTCGCACACAATCGAGCACTTCTCCCATCGAGTCGAAGAAGACGTTCCGCCCCAGACCGTGCCACCGCTCAAGGCGACGCCTCCTGAGGTGCAGTCGCTGGGGACGACGGACCACAAGGAGCGGCCGCTTTGGACAACGCATCCCAAGGAGCTGCCGCTTCAGACAGCGCCTCGAGCGGGGCACGCATCCATTACGCCGGCGTTCCCGAAAACGTAGTCGCCTCTGACCGGGCCGTCTCCATTGGCATTGGTCGCTCCTGCCGCGTCGGCGGTCAATGTCAAGCGTGCGTCGAAAAATACCCAGAAGGAGATGCCACAGCCACGTGCAGCCGACCTGCCCCCGCCGCACACCTCGCCGCCTTCCTCGCCAGAACCGGAGACGCTACGGTCTTTGGAGAGAATTGCTCCTGGTGAGGTGGGGTCGCAGGTCGCATGCCAACGCGCGGCTGAACAGGCACTCTTGGGGATCGCCTCGGCAGCGGCATGTTGACCTGCGCTCGGGAATTCCATTGGAGCTATACTTACACGCGGGCTTTTCGTGACTCAAGCTCGTGTACTTGTTGGCATTCCATTGTGTATGACTTGTACTTGTTTGTACTTGATTTGTGTAGCTCTTGGTGAGCTCCCCCCTTCTCGTGATGAGCTCGGGGGGGATTGTGCGTGGCGTGGTGACTGGATTGTGCGGCGGTGGGCGGCTTACCACCGGGGAGGCGCATGCTCCGCTTTAAGAGGTGCGCCACAGGCCCTGCACACGCGGAGAGTGGAAGTGCCTGGGGGAGCACTGAGAGAGGGTCGTCTCTGGGACAGGCAGAGGGGTCGCCTGGGGTATATCAGGCGGTCCTAGTGGGCCCAACGCCGCCATCCAAGTAAACCAACGCATCCACCTATCTACCTCCCGCTTCACAGGTTACGGGCCCAGCTGTCGCTGATAGTCATCGTCGTCTTCCCTGCGGTCGCTGGTCGGACGACATTGCTCGAGTTGCGGTGTGTTCCGGCGTCGCGCGGGCCGATACCGCCGTCGACGTCGTCAGTGCGGTGCTTGGTCGCGCCGCTGTCGTCAACATGTCGGACTACGGCCGCCTTAGCGGACCACGGTTTGCGCAGCTGGACGACGATTTCAAGGTGTGGGCGGCGTACCAGCGTGCGCAGCTAAAGAAACAGAAGCTGTGGACGGCCGTCGTGACGGACCGCCCTGCTTTTGGTTCGGACGACAAGAAGTCCGACCCGGAGGTCGAAGCGTGGGACGCCATGAATGAGGCGGCGCTGGCGACCATCCAGATGTCGGTCAAGCCCGTGCATTTCAACACGGTCACGTCGGTTGACACGGCCAAGGCGGCGTGGGACGCGCTCAAAGTCATGTTCGAGGCACGTGACAACTCGCAGCTGCTGCGGCTCATGGACGACCTGAGCAGCCTGAAGAAGGGCGACGACGAAAACATCATCAAGTTTGCGTCGCGCGCCAAGATGATCCGGGACGAGCTTGCCATGCTCGGAAACCCGGTGGACGACAACACGCTCGCACTGCGT
>Ga0115031_1003904_pt1 | contig 11035 bp, 15 predicted proteins | sample Maine_Asex4_meta_FD_87301 | JGI IMG/M metagenome (GOLD analysis project Ga0115031, IMG submission 87301) | Marine algal microbial communities from Maine, USA - Maine_Asex4_metaG | ecosystem: Host-associated > Algae > Red algae > Unclassified | place: Maine, USA | collected 2015-01-05 | reverse complement strand
GGGGGCTGGGATCGACGGCGGCGATGCGGAAGGGGGGGGAGGACAAAGGCTGGGGACAGAGGTAAGGAAACGTTTGCGAGGGGCTGACTGCCGTCGCGCATGGCACAGTGCCCTCACTTTATTGCGATCGGCGGCCTGCCCTGGCTCTCTCAGAGTCCTCATGTCTTGGTTGGGCAGTTCTGCACTGGGGGGTGGTGCCAGCCAATCAGCGGTCAACTTGCGCTGCAAGATTGCCGGCGATCTGCACGAGATCCTGCATCTCAATCGAACTTGCACGCCGAGGCCAGTCTGCTGCATTTCTCACGACCGCCTGCTGACAGTGATCTCGCCTGAGTGCTCTGGGGACGCGGCCGCTCCTGAAATCGTCAAATTACGTCATTACAGTGAGGCACAAGCCTGGGACTTCGCCGTGTGAGCTGGATTGTCGTTGTCTTTGCCATGCGACGTGACACCCCACGAGAACAATTGTGTCGCCAGATCTCTGACCTGCCATTCCAAGTCGTGGGCTGCGATTCGTGTAACGAACCACACTGTGTCGCGCCCGAATCGCCTTAAAGTAACCAGATAAGCGCGATGGCGGAACCGCCGACGGTGGCGCGCATTTGTATGCAGCAAATCCACGCGCTCCGGCATGCTCGATGGCTGCAGCGCCAGCGCAGTGGCACGCACCCGACGATGAGTGTCACGCCTCGCGCCCTGGAGACGGGCGGCTGCATGTAATTGCCGGCCCTTGGGAGCAGCACATCGGTAATCTTGATGGACAGGGTGGCGTACTCGGCACCGTGCACGGGTGCGCTGGCAGAGACGACGGAACTAGACGGAGACCGGGACCTACATGTACTCCTAGACTGAATGCTAACGACGTGTCGTCCCGTGATGAGGTACCCGCGCCTGCCCTTAACACAGTGCCTGAGCCTCGTTCTGCTCGCCGTGCGGAGCTTAAGACGACTGATGGTGTCGGCAGGTCGGGACCCACCTCAGACACAACCATATCTTGACTGGGCGACTGCCACTGCAGTGTTGGAGGCTCCACTGTTTCCTGTCACAGAGCCTGATCAGTCTGCTCGGCAGCGCAGGTGCAAGTCTATGGCTCCTTCGACGCGCTCGCCTTCAAGCAGAATAAGTCGCCCACTACACGTCCTCGATGCTAACAACACGTCGCACAAAAAGCGGCGGACGTTGCCAGCGAAAGGACATGAGGACTCAGAGCTGCCCATTTCGTCGACGTCTGGCAGCGTTTGTCAGAAGCCGCGGTTCGGGTCCTTGAAGTCGATGCAAGAGTGGCACAGGCGCGTGGGCTCGAATTGGAATTGATGCTCGTGCTGCTCGCCCGGTGAGTGCCGACGACGGACGTCCTGAAGCCACTCATAACGTACGTACAGGACCAATGCTGCCGCCTCGTTGTCTTGCTGCTCCCCTGGACCCACCATTTAGGCTTCCACCGGGCGCTGTCGGAAGATCGGTTCTTGTGTCAGAGGACCTCGTCGGGGAATCAGCGGGGACCTATTTGTCCGGGTGGACCCAGGCGCTTGTCGATGCGCTGCTGATGTGGTTGCAGAGCAAGGTATCGAACAGGGCCTTGCCCAAGTATGCCACAGCAGTTCTGAGCTCGTTTTGGTCGGACGTCTTTTGCTACAGGCGCCCCGACTCGCGGTATTTATCCACGCATGGCGTTGAAACAAGCGGTAGAACGATGGACGCTTCCAGGGCGCTAGTTTTCGCCGGTGGATGACGCACAAGGACACCGGTCGTGCCCAGTCTTGAGGGCAACGAGTGGGTTGCGCTCGTCATGCTGTGACTTCTCGAGGCTCTCAACAGCCACATGCTCGAAGCCAGGAAGTGCCGCACGGGTACGCAGCAGCGAGCACCACAGCCAGCTCTCCTCGGGATACTCGCTGACCCGGCGTCTTGGGACGCGAGTCTCCGTAGCAAATCCGTGCGGCGGCTGCAAGACGTTGTAACGGTTGCGTCGTGCCTCGGGCACGGGCTGCCCACGACAACGGCGTCTTTGCAGTCGGAGGGCACGTTCTTCGGACGCTGCTCACCTCCATTGACAATGGTGGTGGGGCTCGGGAAACGGATCTGAATTTGACTGGCGCCACGACACTAGCGCATGTCTTCTTTGTACGATTTGCTGCAAAAGAGCTCTAGGTCGCTCTCGTGCACGGAGGCAGGGAGGAATTGGATGGTGTGTTGACCGCACGGGAGTATGCGGGAGTACATGCCCGGCCTTCTCCTTGCTCATCGCCACGGGCTCGCATCGACCGTACAGACAATTCAGGGGTACTCGTTGCTCGGTTGGTGCGGCTCGTCCAGACACCGCAAGGAAGAGCACGATTCGCTCGCGGACCACGTACGTCACGGCGACAACGGTCAGGGACGAGGTCGTGGTGCAAGTCGCCGGGCCACCGCTGCGGATCCTGGCCGTGAGATGTGCCGCAGCCTCCTCGACGGGGCGGGCAACAACCGCGGTCACGACGACAATAACGATGGGCAGGGAAAGCACTATTGGGACGAATGTACGGTTGGCGGTGGGGGACGACGCGTAGACAGTGCCAACAATGCTGAGTCGGACGAAGCTTCTGGCATTCGCAGCCATGATGGCCACGGACACGGCTCTGCTGGCGCGCGCAGAAGGAGCTCCGCCCGCGGAAGGGGTGGTTCTTATCGTGAGCGGCTGCAACGCGCCGATGACGCAAATGTCGACTCTGACAGGAACAGGGCTGGGACGCTGGCGAGCCACTTCGTTGCAAGTCGCTCTCCTCGTGTGACGCGGGGACTAGCCAGACAGCCCCGCACCGGTGGTGAGACAGTCGTTTCGTCCAGCACGCCTTCTAAGAGCAGGGAAGTGTACGTCATGACAGAGATGACAAAGCTTCTGGCGCGCCCGGGCCGAGTGGACGTGGTTCATCATCGTTTGCAGCACGCACTCAAATGCCACCGTCACGCCGCGCTCGCCCCGGTCGACTGCCATCGGGTAGAAGCAACCCCCGACGCTGTCAGGCGAGCCTGGACAGTTACAGCAGCACGGATATATTCTAGGACGCTCCGCAGCACGAACAAGATGTCCGTCGCGGTCGTTGAGGCAACCGCAAGAAGGAATGGGAGGTTCGCCTCCAGCGGCCTGCCTTCTCTCCATCGGCGTTCCGCATAGACCTAGAGAACAGCGTGTTGACATAGCCCCTAAAAGATGACAGCGCCACTAAGGTGCTAAGAATTTCTAACGCAGTCTTAGCTCTGGAAACGATCCCGTCCAAGACAGTAGGCGCAGTGTTCAGGAGCACGACGCAGTCGGCCATTGAAAACGTTGTGCCACCCATCTTTTCCGGCTCAAAAGCGGACAGGACGGTGTTGGGGGGCACATGGGTCGCAGCTGCTCGCATACGTTCCAGGAAGAGATCCCTCTGGGAGAATGGGAGGTACGTCGACGTCGAGTCCAGAAGCCGGGGAGCACGTCCATACAGAAGGAGATGTGATTGGGCTGATCTAACGTGCTCGTGAACATCGAACGACCCGGGACCTCGAGCGCCAGCAAGCAGTCTCACATGATTGCCCTCATTTTTATATATGCCGTTCTCGTGGAGAGCAACCTTCTTAGCCGCATCGGACGACATCGAGGAGCCGGCGATGGTTGACTCAATCACTTGGGTACGCTCTTAAATGCGAGCGTACCTCACATCCCGCACATCAAAAACATGAGCGCTGTTCATCGCGTGGTCCTGGCGCACTCTGCTTGTCATCTGGCTGACCATGTCGCAGCTAGTACTGGGTGCCATCCCGGGCGCTCCGACAGTGCTGTAAAACTTTGCAGCCATGGGAAAGTCAAAAATGCCTATGCATGGAAACACGTGCACGGTTACATCCTGCTTGGAGAAGGCATCATGCACAACTACTCCTGTTGTCGAAAGCATTAGAAGATCCTCCAAAATTCGCAACACGAGTAGCCGAGCGTCCGCCCCAGGTGGAGGGTAAAACAGAGGGCGAACAGAGTACTGGCTGTCCTTCAGACAAAAGGAGGAGTGCGACCCGTAGTGCCCCTCTGTGCCTCCTCTGCGACGCTGTAAAATTCCGTACTCGTCCGCAAATCATGTAGCGTACAAGACGTGCTGGTCCTTCGCCGGCATTTGTTCAGCGACTTCTACCGGAGACGAACTCAGCGTGATTTGCGTAGCCGAGCAGAGTTCTAGCCAGCTGCCTTCCGCAGCGTCGGTTCCGGGACTCATACACTTGATGTACACTGCACAATCCCGAGTAAAGCGTATGGCGCAGGAGCCATACACAGCAAAGCAGGCCTTTATGTAAGGCGGTGACCGAGACGTGGAGCACAACGACAAGGAGGAAGTGAAGTCTCCTACCCGAAGGGACGTCGGTATGGCGTACTCTTCTTCTGACAGAGTAACGTCACCTTCTTCAGCAATACCTGTGCTCTCATGTGCCTCCATGTGTTCGACTGCCGACGTACACAGCGTCATGGTGCACCTGAACTTGTATAAGTCGCCGTTGAGGTGGAAACCACGACGAAAGTTGAAGTGTGACGGATCCCGAGCCGCCAGGGTCTGAAAAGTTTCTTCCTGTCTTTCTTTAGAGCCGAGCGCTGATTCCCCGACGTCATGAAACAGAATAACGGTGACAGGGTCTGCAAAGTCCCTGACGACGTGAGCAGAAAAAGGGACATAGCCGTCTCGAGCATCTGGCAGCTTTTGCATTGTCTTTCCCTTCCCGACAAGCAGGGTCCTGCTTGTTCGCTGCCAGCGCACGGTAGCGGTTCGCTCCAATACAGCGGCGCCGACCCTGGCCAAACGCCATCTCGATGGCCACTGCTCGGATCCGCACAAGGCGCTCTCCACCTCACGCATCCTGTCGTACTGCCGCACCGTGAGGCGGCCCTTGCCAAAGAGACAGCCGTAGCAATGTAGCTTAATACTAGACTTAAAAATGCCTTCTACGTCTTCTTCTTCGGTCAGGCCGCACCTCTCAATGTATGAGCTGCTGGAAGAGACCATTTCCATGTTCACCGCGTCACCCTCATCTGAGATTGACAGAGGTTTGGCAACGGGGCTGTCATCCGGATACCCCGCGGACTCCTGCCGACCGCTTTGGAAAGCCTCAGGCGCCTGAGTTCCAGCCGCCGGTAACGTGCGCCAGCTTTGGGCGCAACTTTGGCGGTCAGGCCCAATAGGGTGCGAGGCAGTGTCGTCTGTGCGTAGTGAACGCGGCACCGGGAGCATGTCATCCTCCTCGAATCGAAAGTACGGGAACGCTCGGGGCCCGCGCTTACGTCGTTAGCGGCTCGTCATGACTGCCGCTCAGTGCAGAGCTGCAGATGCGACGTGCCGCAGCTCCTCTGCCGTCCCGCGGGCGACGAGGCGTTCGAAGTGATTTCGGTCCCAGCTGCGCCGCGTGCACCTCGTAGCGAGCTGCAGGAAAGAGAGGAAGTAACCGCTCGAAGTAGACCCCGTGCCCAAAGAATTGTGGCCCTCGTGCTTGAGCACCTGTTCCATGCCCCAAGTGCAACAGCGCACTTGACATGGTGACCATCGTCAACATACGCGCAAAGAGCATCCGCGGGCCCGCCATGGTGTTCCCTTCTCAGAAAATCAGTTGGATGTCCTCAGACAGGAGACAGGGTCTGTTCTGGGAATTGCCTGGCGGACAATCTAAAAACGTGATCAACAACGATCCGCAGGACAGCCTGTCAAACAATTCTAGAGATGAACGCCATCCAACTGTGTCAGGAGCCCAGAAGTATTGCGTAATTATTTCTGCCATACTGTTCCGCAAGCAACTGGAGGATCAGCGTCTGCAAAGTGGGGCGCAAGCTGGTTTTCTGGAATGGCGCCGGTACCCACAAATTTCGAATTGCCTCCAAACGCGTCGAGAACAGGATGAAATGGCATGTACTAGGCCGTATTCAACCCCCCTCCACACAGCAAAACTTCCAATATAGTATGGAAACGGTATTTGCGTTTTAGTCCGCGGCGCACCACTGCACTCCCGCAGTACAGACAAGAACTGCGTCCAAGACATGACACGTAGACCTCTGTGACAGCAAAATTGTGGTTCTTTCTGAGCGACGAGCGTGTCCTACGTGACGTTGCCTGGATCAATTACGCTGCTGGGAAAGTGGTGGTGTATCAGGGTTAACACCCATGTTCGCGGCGGCGCGACGAGCGGCACGTGCTGGGGTTACCGTCGTCGGTGCCGTGTGGCGCCAGCTTCGTCGGGGGTTTGCTACCCCGGCGACAAGGTGACAGCCGTGACGCGGTCCCGTGGTGACGAGGGGATGCGCACCCCGCGGCAGGTTCACACCGTGCCTTTCGCGGGTGGACGGCGGTTGACGACATGGGGTGTCCCCGTATCATCATGCTCGCGCACAGGTTTAGGCCTGACGGCAATACTCGAGTAGGGGCGCTCTACCTCGAGGTGGGCAACCGCAAGGTTGGGTTGTGCTATGGTGCGGGGGGGAGGGGGGGAGCGAGCGGGGCGGCCGAAGGCGACGTGCCCGGTGGCGGCGGCGGCGACACAATGGCGGCAAGGCGGGCGACGCGGGCGGCGCGCCCGGTGGCGGCGGCGGCGCGCCACGGCGGCAAGGCGCAAGGGCGGCAAGGGCGGCAAGGTCGGAAAGGTCGGCAACGCGGCCGGCGCGGCCGGTGGCAAGGCGCAAGGGCGGCAAGGGCGGCAAGACCGGCGGTGCGGGCGGCGCGCCCTGTGGCAGAACGCAAGGGTGGAAAAGCCGGCGACGCGGGCGGCGCGCCCGGCGGCTGAGCGCAAGAGTGGCAACTCCGGTGACGCGGGCGGCGCTCCCGGTTGCAGAGCGCCACGGCGGCAAGGCCGGCGACAAGGGTTAACACCCGGGTGACTGAACATCATGGTCGACCCCGCCGCTATGGCGGTAGACGGCGGCAATGCGAACGGCGAGGTGCACGTGGCTCACGCCGTTGCGGGAAAGGGACCCGCAGTGGATCGCTCCGCGGACCCTGACATGTTACATCAGCTTCAGCCTTGCGGCTTGCATCACGCGCACGTGGACCCTTTCGTGGTTGTCGACGGTATGCCGGTCATCGCGGACCAGAGTCTCTATGACGCTTGCGTTCGCAACCGCGCTCGCGCGCACACACGAGGTGTTCACGCACGATTCGAGGCCCTGCCGGGGTTCGTAGACGTGTTTTCAGAGCAGGGGATACCAAACCACGTTGGTGACCGCGTGGTCGAGGTCCATGGGGACCCGTCCTTCGGGAACCAAGGGCCTCAGCGCCGTGTCTACGAGGTCCAGTCGTTCTGCAACGAGGGCGTTCACTTCCAAGTGACTTTGCACCCGTTCCACCGCTTGGTGTAGACCAACGCGCTGCTGTTTCTCGTGCGTCACAATGGACCAACACCAGTTTGTACGCTACCACCAAACGCGCATGTTTCGAGTACCAAGTACGTTTTTCAACAGATCCGAGGGATGCAAATCCCACACCATTGGCCATGTTCGCCTGCCGCTTCCTTCATCGATATGATGATTAACATGAAGCGGAGAAGTGGACAACATCATGTCGCACGACAAACATCAACCAAATGGCACCTAGAGGCCCGTCGTCAAAGAGCGCCCGAGGAAGACGGCCTTTCGGCAATTGCGGAACAAGCGACAGAACGTGTCGGCTGCCGCCCCGAAGGTCTCGATCACGCCGTGTGGGATAATCACGGTTGCTTCCTCTGTGGTGGTCACCAGGCGTCAAACGACTGAGTCCAAGTGCTGTATCAGGGGTACGAGAATCCCGTTGGGGAGCACTGGTACCGAGGGATCGGTTTCGATCAGTGTGGCTTGCGCGGACTTTGGCCACACATGTGTGTACGGACCGTACTTACGGTTCAGCCGAGGGAAATGCCGCAAGACAAGTTGGGGGTCATACGCAAAGTTGCGCGTCATGGAGGTCAGAGTCGACTTCAGCCACATGCAATGACTTACTTCCTGAATTGCGGTGTTGGTACTTACGTCCGCCCACGAGACGTTGGCATGGATACCTCCGTCACTGGTGACATGGACATGTTAGATAGTGGGTATCCACGTGGCGTCCATGACGACGTCTGACCGCGGCGCCGCCGTCACGCTCGCGCTCGTCGCGTCGGGGGTGGGGCTGCTCGCGGTCGTCGCCACCCTCTGGATCGGCTCCCTGCTCCTCGCCGGCGCCGGCGACGGCGGCAGCGTCCATGACGGCAGTTCTACATGAAATGGGGCCCTTGGTCCGATAGGATCCAGTTCGGGGGCCCGTAGTTAGACACCCACGCGTCGATGATGGCTGATGCCACGTACGTGGCCGTAATTCGTCGAAAGGCGACACACTTGGTAAGCTTGGCGAAGTGGACGGTAGTATCTCAGATGAAGCGATTGCCCTTCTTTGAGGCTGGTATGGGCCCAAAGATGTCAACGGACACTTCCGTGAGAGGCTCAGTAGCCGGGAACTGCATCAGGGGCGTGGTATGTCGCCGTAAGGCGAGGCGGTTTTGAGCACAAGTCGTGCTTTGGGTGATGGTGGTCTGGATGTCCGTTACCATCGAAGGCTAGTCATATGCCTTTTGCATGGTGTGATACATCCGGTTCATACCAGGATGGGCGGCCACGGTTGCTCGGTGCTCGAGCGTCAAGACGAGATTGCGTAACGACTTCGGTATAACCTATTGGTTGCCGTAAGACGTCGGGCGATACAGAGCGTGATGCTCGTTGCGAAAGACGGCCTTGGCCGTTCCGTGATCCACGCGAGTGGACATCTCGACACAGTAGTCGTCCGTTTGCTGTGCTTCGACAACGTCGTCGAGCTCCACCGGTTCGGGTGTGTTGGTACCCGTGTATCTCCCCGTCCTGAAGCCGTTGGCCGTCTCGGTCAATGCCAGGCAAGGTATTGCTGATCCCCGAATTTTGTCCTGGTGGACAGAGACTGACTGGCGGACCGACTCTCTCCATCAATCAGATGCGCCCCTGGGACTGACTTGGTGCTCCTGATTGCTTACATGTGCCCATGCAGCCTGGAAATCAACATCAGCTCCTCTTCTGTTCTGCACTTCTGGCGAGAAGACAGTAGAAAATCTCAAGATCTCGCGTTGGCAGCTGTGCCAACAAAAGCGGATCAAGCGGCAACAAACAGTGAGTTCTGCTCGATGCAAGGTCCTGGCACAGGATGAGGGCTTTCTATTGGCTTCGATGCCTTCTTACTGTCGTTTTAAACCAATAGAGTGCTCATATTCAGAGTCAGTCTCTGTCTCTGTCCCCCAGGACAAAAATCGGAGATCAGCAGAATATCATCATGGATGTCTTCTGTCGGCGCCATTGTAGAGGCACGCGAAAGGAAGTCGGGCAACTGATGCGATGCACCAGGTTTTCAATCCATATCGAATGTGTATTCGGGAAGGCGAAGTCGCCATCGCATCAAGCGTCCGCTTGAGTCGGTCGTGCTGTAGATCCAGCTTAATGCTTAGTGATCCGTTCGGATGGAGAACCGTTGCCCATCCAGGAAGAGCCTCGGTTGGAGGACAGCCCACAAGCCGCCGAGGTATTCGCGCTCCGTGGTGGAGGAGTTTTGCTCTGCAGCAGTGAGTCCTCGGCTTCAATATCCGACAGGATGAAGCAGCTCGCCCGGTTCCTCCTGGAGGAGGGTACACCCGACTTGGTCGGCATATGCGTCAACGTCGACGAAGAGCTTCCGGTTGGCCTTTGGCAAGGACAGTACCGGTGAGCACAACAGTGCGTTGCGAAGTTCTTCGAATGCGGCGACGGCCACGTCCGTCGGTGGTGGTAGATCCGGTGGGATCTCGGCCCTAGTCAGGGCGTTCAGGGGCTTCGCTCGTTTGGCAAAGTCCTTGACAAAACGTCAATAGACGCTTCACATTCCCAAGAAGCTTTTCAGCTGGGTCTTTGTCGTGGGAAACTTGGCATGCTTGAGAGCATCATCGTTCTTGTTTTGCACGTGCAGTTGCTCTGGGCGGACAATGTGTACAAGGTACTTGGCTTCGTCGGAGAACCATGTGCTCTTTTCCAAGTTCAGGGTACCCCCGGCTTCGCTGAGGCGGTGCAGAACCATGTCAACGTCCTTGACGTGTTGTTCCGCGTTCGCGGAGAAGACGATGACATCGTCTAAGCAGACGAGGCATATCTGCCACTTTAAGCGCGAGAGGATAATATCCAATGCACGCTGGAAGGTTGCACGTGCGTTCGTCAAGCCAAAAGGCATTGATAACCAGTTGTATATACCACAGTGCGTTTTGAACGCCGTCTGCTCTTGGTCGTCCTTGCGTAAGAGCACTTGCCAGTACCCCGCGGTGCAGTCGAGAGACATAACACAGCTGGGCATCTCCCAAGGAGTCAAGGAAGTCCATTATTTGAGGAGAGGGATAAGCATCCTTCTTGGTGATGTTGTTCAGCCGACGATAGTCGAGATAGAATCGGTCTTTGCCGTTCTTCTTTGGTACGATGACCACATGGCTCGCCAAAGCACTGTGGCTACGTGCCATGACGTTGAGCTTCAACATCTTGTTGATCTGATCTGATATTATCTGCCATTCGAACGGCCCGGTCCGGTAGGGTTGAGCCCGTATGGGCAGAGCGCCTGGAGGGGTGAAGATGGCGTGCTCCGTAGCACGGATGAAGGTAAGGGTTCCATCCCACATAGACGAATTCGTCTTAAGCATGTCGCGAATCTGCTTGTGCAGGTACTCGGGAGCCTCACTGAGGTCAAGGTCCGCAAGTGGTTCACGACTGATGTCGGCCGATGAAGTATCGGTTCCATCCTTTGGACTTTCATCATCCCAGACGGCGGACAACATCGGCCCTTGGTAGGGTTCCGCAAACCCCAAGGTTGAGTTCTTGCGAACGATGAATTGGTCCTTGCCGAAGTTGCATAACTTGACTAAGAAGGGTTCGTCAGGTTTGACGATGGCTAGTGTCCATTCTACTGACCGCCTCATTTGAGCCTCTCAGGCTCATTTGAGCCTATTTTTGATGCCTCTCTGTGACCAGGTTCCGGCCTCGGCTGCTCTTTCTGAGAATAGATCTGGACTC
>Ga0115031_1003902_pt1 | contig 11038 bp, 15 predicted proteins | sample Maine_Asex4_meta_FD_87301 | JGI IMG/M metagenome (GOLD analysis project Ga0115031, IMG submission 87301) | Marine algal microbial communities from Maine, USA - Maine_Asex4_metaG | ecosystem: Host-associated > Algae > Red algae > Unclassified | place: Maine, USA | collected 2015-01-05 | reverse complement strand
GCATGGGGGGGGGGGGGGGGCGGACGCGGGCGCACCGCGCGCCACGGGGGGGGGCCAGATGCGCTGGTCGATTGACAAAATCAATAACGAGATTCCTTCGGTTCCGGGCGCATCCCCGACATTGGCGCTGGCAATCAGGACCGATTGGGGCCACACTGCACAGCGGCCCGACATCAAAGATCTCCGGGTCGGGGTGCCGAATCGGACCTCACTGTCGTCGAAGACAGCTCAACGGCCCCAGACCGAACGGATCGGTCCCCACGTCGCCGCACCGAATCCGCCACCACGATGTGCCCGCGCGGTGGACGCTGCTGCCGTCCCCGTCGACGCCACCGTCGTCGCGCCCACCACCATGGCGCCGCTTTGCCCAGGCGTGCGTCTCCCTCGGGCGGAGCGGCATTGTGCACCCTTGCGCGCGCTTCCGTCGCACCCGGCACTGCTGAGTGGTTGCTGTCGGCGTTTGAGCTGTTGCCGGTATGTTCATTGCCGCCCTTCTCTCGTGTACTTTCCAATACCCGCCTCACGCGATTCCCTATTGTTTCCCCTGAGTGTCCAGCGTTCTCCCCGGAGTTGCCATGAGCTCCCCGCCTTTTGTCGGTGTCGGGTGGTCATTGTATGCTGCGACTGAGGGCGCACTGCCGTGCGGCAGGTCACTGTTCCGATAGTGCCTCGCGGTACGCGCTGGTGCGCTTTCTCTGCCCGATCCCTGCAGCTTGCTGACGGCTCTGTCATACTGTTTGCTTGTTCGTTTACTGGTGCATAGCATTGTGATTGGTTTTGCAGACGATGGAGGTCGGTGCCGGGGCCATGCCCACGGACCCCAACGAGGAGTACTTGCAGTTTTTCCGGTCGCTCGGCATCATGGACAATTCGAAGGTGGCCTTCCTCGCACGGATGCTGCAGGCCTTCTACAACATGGCCATCAAGTTGGACGAGCACCTGGCGCCCACAGGAGCCGTCTTGCACGCGGCCGTTAGTCGCATGTGCCAGGACGACATCCCCATGGACGCCCCGCAACATCGGTGAATCCGCATTCAAGACAGACTGGGCTTCTTCTCTGACGGGGAGGACCATGGCAGTCGGGTCATCAACATGGGGCTGGCGTTTGCTGACCGGAACGAGGAGCTGGAGGCGCTCTCCGAGGCCAACACGCTTCAGTTGGAGAACCTGCGCATTGCCGCGACTCGCGCCAACCGCGCTCCTGTAACTGCTGTCGGTCTTAGAAACAGGGAAGCAAGCTTGGCAACTCATGGCGACTACAAGGTGGCGGAGGGTGACGCCGATCCAGTCGCCGAGCACGATGGCGACGACGGTGGCGGCAGCCTCATCCCAGAGGGCAGTTTGGTCCTGCGTCAGGATCGACCGTTTGGTGCCTCTTGAGAAGATGCCACTGGGGAGGTTGATGCTGGCGGCTGCGACGCTGATGGGCTGCCCAACTAGGGCGGCCTTGTCGTCGATCGCCGCAATCGACGCCCGCCTGACGTCACCACGGACGACCCCACAGATGCGTCGCTGGTCGAGGTTGCTGGTGACGCAGCCAAGAAGACCGAGGTCAAGAGCCAACCTATAGTCATGCCTTCAACGGAAGCGGTGGTCGCTGTCAAGGCTGTGCTTGAGAAGATGCTAGTGCGATCGGACTGCAAGGATGTGCTCCGCAAGATACTGCTGGACGGGCTAGTGACGCTGACCCGCTTGCACAGTGGCGAAAGCACCAACCCGGGCATCATCTCGGCAACCGACGCGGAGCCGGACTGGTCTTTTGTTCGAAACCTCTTCACACGATGGTGGCCATCCTGGAGCCTCCCGCGCTGCGCCGCGCCCGTCCTGCCCGTGGCTGGGACCGCCGCGTTCGCGTTGCACCCGACGCGGACGACGTGCTCGTCCAAGTGGATCGTCACGGTCAACATGAGCAGTATCAACCCCGTCATCGACCGGTGGGCGGTGAAGGCGCTCCGGTACTTCAAGTTCCACAACCTGGACAAAACTATCGACGTCGTCCACATTGCCTCGTCCCTCAAGCCCCTGCTTGCAGCCACTATTGCCTGCTTGCTCCTCGTGGGCACTTGGGAGCCCTCGTTTTGCTTCATCCGGACGCAGATGGCGTCCGACGGTCGTGCACCTGTTGTTAGCATGGTGCCACTTGAGGCGGCGGCCTGCCACAACTTTGAGACGGCCGGTCTGGCAGACGCCGTCGCACTGTTGCTGGCACTCAAGGATGGTGGCGGCGCTGAGGCGGTCGACAGTGGAACGTCGGCGGCGCCGCCTGCACGCCGAAGCAGCGAGCTTCTTGCTGAGCGTCTAGCGGAGGTTGACGTTCTCCTTGCGGCTGACAAGGCCAAGAACGCCACCCTCCGTCGCGCCTACCGCAAGGACGTTCGCCATCGTGGGGGGCCACCGGTGCATGACGAAGCCCATGCCGCAGCAGACCAAGCCGACGCGCCACCACCGCCGGCGGCGCCTACCGCAGAGCCGCTTGCAGCGCCACCAGCAGCACTGTCGGCTTCCCAGCGTCCTGCACGACCAGTGCGCAGTCGCTCCAAGCGCCCACCACCTAGCACAAAGACGGCAGCTGAGCCCAGAAGCGTGGCTCACAAGAAGCCGAGGGGTGACCCGCCCGCGGATTGTGGAGCATTGAGCACGAGCCAAGTCACGGCACCTCCGTCTTCTGCAGAGGGACTCGCTCCTGTCGAGGACAGAGCAACGAGAGAGGGGGTGCCTGTCTCGCTGCCGAGGGCCGCTGGTCTACCTGCACCGTGTGCATCCATGGGTGTGAACATGCATCTGGGACTCTCATCACATGGATCCAGTGTGCCCCACCGTGATGTTTCTTTTGTGCCTCCGTCCGTGACCTCTGCCGATGGTTCTCTTTCTGTCACGCCGTCTTTATCCCTCGATAGCATGGTTGCTGGTACTGACGGGGCACCTGCACCCCGCACCTTGCCAAGTGCCCGCTCAATTTCCCGCTCTTCCCCGTTTGTGTCTCGCACTCCTTTGCCGCTTACCTCTGGCGCTGGCTTGAAACCCCTCGATGGTGACGCAGACGTGCCCGCCTTGGACGATGAGGACGAGGATGGATCGGCGGGACCTTACTGAGCATGAAGTAAACTGTACTATTTTATTGCCCTACCTTGGTTCCGTTTGTTGACCAGAGCCCTGTGGCTCGTTGCTGATAGGGAACATTTTCGGATGGACGGTGATAAGGCTACTACCGGCTGACTGACGGCGGTCCGAGCCCACGCATCTTGGACCGGTGGTGGCCAGAGGGACGTATGCAGTCTTGGAAGCGAGACTGGCAGAGGCTTGGGGGCGGCAGGAAAGGAACAACGGCATCACTCGTTTGAAAAATAGCTACAAACGTGAGCTAGCATGGTACAGCTGCAGCACATCACGGTTAGCAACTAAGAGGCTCCAACAAAAGGAGCGCACATGCATGCGCCTCTTGTCGGGCCCCCGACTCATGGCGGCCAAGACCATACCCGCCCCGAAAGCCTGCCCCACGTCCAGTACGGCCTCTGACAAAGTCAAGCTCTGCGAGCGGTGCACAGTGATTCCCCAGCCAAGCACAAAAGGAACCTGAAAACGCACAGCAACGGCACCAGAGCAAGACAAAATGCGCGACTCAAACTCAACAGGAGGACAAAGCACCTCGACCCAGTCGGCACCAGCATCCCGCACCCCCTAGACGCCGCGGCGCGTCGTCGCCATAACCTGATGGTCGGCAAAGTGCACGACCCGGTCGCCGTTCTCCTCATAGTCAACCAGGTTGCCAATGCTCCCGTGAAAGAGATCAAGTGCCAGTAACTAGTTGGAGATGAGCATCACGCAGGCGCCACGACAGTGGGGCACTCGCGGGGGAGCCACACAATTAATCAAAGCTGCGGCGATGGTGTCCGAGGAGATGGCATCCAAGTTGGGAACACGCACCGTGCGGTCGCGATTGTGATCCTCCTTCACACGGTCCACGGCAATCAAGTCGGGAAGCCGCTTGTCCGGGCACAACCGCCTCAAACACGTCGCGAAGTGAGCGACAACGTCTTTGTGTGGAGGCATGAGGTGCAACACCTCACACTCGAGCGCCTCGTTTGCCTCATCGGAGACCGTCCACTCGTCCATGAGCGCTTGCACAGCTGCGGTACACCGTCCAAGTCGCGCGTCGTGAAGAGCGGCGACGAATTCCGGCTGGCCGTGACGATGCACGTGGGTCAGCTCCAGGAACGCCGCCCCAAACACGGTCGTCCAGCACGACGCGGTGAACGCCATCTTGCCGAACGGGGGGCACAGCTGCAAGAAATCTCCAAACGCGTACAACACGACCGGCGCCGCGCTGGCCGGGCGCGACTGCCGCAGTAGCTGGTACATCACGTCCATGTTTTCCGCCGACACCATCGAGATGTCGTCGATCCGGAGGACCTGAACCTTGGCCAGTCGGCGGGCGATGGGCGCCCACCGGTCCAGCGCCAGAAGACGAGCAGCTTCTTGAAGACCGTCGGAGCACATCATCTTGTCGTCCTTTACAAACCCGAAACAGGAGTGGTAAGCGACGCCCTTGGCCGTCTTGGCGTCGCTTCCTGTAGGAGCGACAGTCACTACCGCCCTGTCGCCGATCGTCCGACTACGCAAAAAGCACGAGAAGGCCCGCAGGAAGGACGACTTGCCGACGCCGGGTCCACCAGTGACGAACGTGCTGTGCGCGCGCTTACATAACCTCCCATAGACTGCCGTCCAGGACTGCTCCGCCGCTTACCGAGAGAGGGGGCCCTTGTGCGGTGGACCGTCGCTGCCGACGGGGTTGGCACTTGTTCCTGCCACGTCGCGTACCAGCCGGTGCGCACCTGCAACTGCAGCGCCGCCGCCGCCACCGCCAAGGCGTGCATCGTACCCATGCTACGAAACGACAAGTTGAGAGCAGAGAGCGGCCGCGTCAGGGTCCTTGGCTGTCGCACGACGCTGAGCCGCGATGACGGCGCCGCGACGGAGCGCCTCCTCCATGTTCACGTTCTCCCGCGACGCAGCGGAGTCCGCTACCATCTTCTGGATGCTTCCAAAGGTAAACATGAGCTGACACCCATCAGGGCTAGCATTTGCAGGGTTAAGAGAAGCAGCTGGCCCGTCCTCTGCGTCGCACACACGCGAGCGCTTAACGCCAACATGGACTGACCGCGGCATCGCATCCACCGTCGAGCCGCGCGAGCAGCTACTGCTACCGTGCCGCGTACCCGAGTCGTGCGAGTGATGACCAGACCCGCAACGCCCAGAGAATGGAGCGCTGCTCCCGGGTGGTGCCCGGTCAGGCGGTTGCGGCCTTGACCCCGACGCCATGGAGCCACCCTGTCGACCAGGCCCACGATTTGGACCGCGTCCGCCGACAGCCCCAGAGGCCGCACCGGTTGTCGGTGGCATCCGGTCGGAGCGCACGTCAAGCGAGCCGTGGGAGCCCTTGAACTGCATCGTTGATGTGACCGGCCGGCCCGGCGTTCTCGACAATGACGACGAAATCTCGTCGAACCGCGCTCGGGTCGACGAGGACGATGCAACCGGAGCAGCCACTCTCGACCACGCAGCGGGCGACCGTGCTGAAGCCAGCGGCGACTCGATCCGTGATGGGTGCGTGGGTTCCGGTCGTGACGGCTGCATGGCGGCAGGTGCAAACGGGGCCGTAGTTTTCCCAAGCAGCTCAAGCAACGTCACAGGAGCGTCGCTGGCCAACCACATGTAGGCGTCAGGGGCGGAGGCGAAGCGGGCAGCAACACAAAAAGAAGACGCCGACGCTTGTAGCATCTGCACCGCTCCGCCAACACCCGAAGTATCCATCTCGAAGCAAGCGCGTGTACCCCGGCCGACCACAACGAGCCAGACCGAGGAGCCCCGTCCTGGCGAGCGAGGACGGGATGGCCCGCCGGCCATGCCACTCATCACAGCAGCAATCGCGGCAGGGTCCGTTAGCCAACACATGGCCGGCTCGGATGAAGAAAAGGAGCAGCAGGCAAGGACGCTACCTCGCTCCAGGGAAAGCAGCTGCTGGGCAATGCTGCCGTCATCGGAGGCCCGGAGGAGGATGGAGGTCAGGGGCGTGATGACCGCAAGCACCAAACGAGAGCCCACCGCTCCAGGAGTAGGTGGCATCTCCACCAGATAACAGGCGGAAGAAGACCGGTACCGCCCGTCGACTCTTGCTACCCCACGACCCAAAATAGACGACCACGGCCGGGTAGAGCAGGACCAGGGGCGGGAAATGCCTGACGGCAGAGCGGGAGGGGACGATAAGGACAAACACGCTAGCGTGTGTGGGAGGGGGAGTGGGGAGTAGGGGGAAGCACCTACAAGGCGCGAACGCAACCAGCGAAACGAAAAGCGCCACTATGCTCCTCAAGCACACACAAGTGCCACCGAACAGCACGGGGCGAAGCCGGTGCCCAAGATGGACCAGTACGCCTGCAGAGGTCAGCGTACTCGGAAAAATGCGGCTGCCAGCTGCCCGACGGTGCGGTTGATCGGGCGCGCACGCGGCCCGATCTGGGCGGGTGATCGGGGAGCATTGGGCCGCACAGTGGTGGCGAAGGGGGCTACCGTATCTAGATGGACATATTTTCCTGAGCACAACCAACAACACTTCGGACAAACATCGAATCAGACACCCATTTAGAACCGTTCTTGCAGGATGCACAAGAAAATGATGGCGCAGTCAAAAATGGGATGACAGTAGTGCCAAGCGTCATCTGCAAAGGTGCGAACATCAAAGGCCGATCCGCCCACGAACATGAAGCGCCTTCCGCTGGGTTTCGTCTGACAATTTTGAAATACCAGTTCGACTTAGACTTTCATTTCCCTGAGAGAATACTTTTAGGACGGTCCACTTTGTTCCCAGGAGATAGCTTTTCCTGTATTTTGAACAGCTGACTAGGTCAGGCCCCGACACGAGGTGGACAACCTGCCCCGTATACCGCATCGGTCCGCGGAGACAGGAATGCCGCCCAACCTATTACCTCGTCAGGAATTGGTCATTTCACTCATATCGTCCGGGTCGGAGGAACTCGCTGGATATTCTACAGCCCGTGATATCCATGAGGCATATCGCCCACTTTCAGATCTTTTCAACGCGCTGTGAGGGCCCTGGAGGTGCTGTTGTTAAAACGCAGTGAGGATAGGGGATGAGGGACCACGGTGAAGTGGTTGAGTGGTTTGAGCTTGTGTGTATGAGTGCGAACGTGCTTTGTTGGTTATCACTCCAAAGCGCCCCACTTCCCATCAAGGGCACTCCTCAAGTAGTCCAAGTCGGAGCACTCAAGCCCACCACGCAGCCCAAGCAGCTCGCCCGCGCACGCGCCCGCCCACACTCAAAATCAAAACGCTCACCAAATCAAAGCATCAGGGATCAAAGCAAAGCCCATGCAAATCAAAGCATCTGAAGCGCAAGAAAAAAAATGTGAAATCGCAAAACTTTCACTCAAAATCGCACGGGTACAAATGTCGAATGCACCAGCGGTCACCAAACCGCGAGGAAGTCGCATGGGTAGGCTAAGGGGAAGTAAGGGTTTTTCATTGGGCGTGACCTTCGGGTCGCGTCCGGGAGTCGGGGGTTCGAGCCCTGTCAATACCTGGTTTCTTGAACTTTGCTTTTTACAGCAGCAGAGCTTACAGCGGCGTTGAGCATGACGTTCCAACAGCTGTCTGCTCTGGTTCGTTTCGTTGTGGGTGCGATATTGTTCAGAAAGAGACAGTCTTTCTTTTCCGATTCTACTGGGCCGATCCAAAAACGGATAGGGATATGGGTTTGTGACCTAGTGACCTAGGGTTAGACCCCCGTACGTGTATCGATACGGGCGATGCAGGCTTCGCAGCAGCCGATTCCAGGCTCCACGGCACGGGAGGCTCCTGTTTCCTATATATGTGCCGCCTCTCACCGAGGTGGTGCCCCGCGTGCGACCTGTTGTCGCGCCGGCCCCTGCAGTCTCCACCAGCCGGCCCGCTCAGCCGCACTAGTCCACCACCAGTGGCCGCGTTCCTACCCGCTTCACTCCGGTATTGGAGCGGACTCAGGACCTGCCCGACTGACGCTGGTTTCTTTTCGGTGGCTGCTCATTGTCTCGCCGCCCGCGCCGGCAACCGCTGATCTCACCACACCCAATGCCGCAATCATGCAAAAGTACACAAACAGTACCTTAGCTTTGTCAAAGGAGCGGACCGCCCGCGTGCAGCAGTAAACACGCATGGTCAGAAAGAAGGAAGCTATGAAAAGCAATAGTAGGTCCTGGTTTCATAACGATGATTCTGACGCTCCACACTCCGGCCACCCAGGCGTTCTACCCATACCAGCCCATGCCTCGTACACAGTGGGGGCGTCGATGGGCGATCATCCGGGAGCAGATCCCTCGGAAATCTGCCAACATACCCGAAGTCCCCCGTCCAAGATATAGACCTGTCAAGTTTCCAGCGTGGTGGCGGGCTGTGGGCGGTCACTGGAATCAAGGAGACCTAGCCTCGTCGAGACTGTCCTTCGTTGACGGGCAGTTCGTTACCTGTGATATGGCGACACTGCTGATGGTTCCCAGTGGAGCCGAAGCTCCATCTGTCTGGTCACCTGTCGCCCCGGATTCCAATCTGGGGTCCCACGCTCTATCGCCTTACGCGCATGGCCCACCGGCTGCAGAGATCGAAGAGATGGGCAGAGCAACGCACGCTGAACTAGCCTGCCACAACTGGCCGAGCTCCCTCCCGTCCCTTTTCGCGGTCGGGGCTGACCCAGTAGCTGCCCACCTGGCGCTCTTTCGTTTTCAGTGACGGCGCACAGTCCCGTCGCGCGCTCTGCCCATCACTGTCCTGGCGGCACCCCAAGTGTCACCCACGCTGTCCGACTGGCGCCTGATTATTGGCAGCGGAACGGATACGGTTAGCTGCCCGCTCGGTACACCAGGCCACTGTATCAAAGAAAACAGGACGTCTCTGCTGTTTGCGTACGAGCGCACCGAACTCATGTTGGAGCGGACACGCAGGGCCAGACAGATAGAGCTGATAGGGAGGGACAGTGTATATTGACTGTACCCGCGCGCCACACTGCAGTCAATCAGATTCTAGCCACCCAAGCCCGCCACCCACACAAGCATCTGCGCCCCCTACTCCTCTACGGCTGCATCGGCCAACGCAACAACAGGGACGCGGGCGCACGCATCGGCCGCGGTCAAGCTGTCAACGTAAAGAGCAACACCAATACGCTGTCGCAGTACAGACATGTCAGCTTGCGCAAGGCTTAGCGGTGCACCCAGCGCAAAGCAGTCGGCAGCAGCCATTACAAACACACCACAGCTCCCGCCATCACTTTGCTGGGGCAAGCCCACGTCCATCACACCCGCCCAATCGTCAATCTCCCACCCATCGACAACGTCGCCCCCCAGCCGAGCAGCAACCTCGTCACGCGACCAGCGGTGCACGACCAGGGGCGTATGAATCTGCCAATTTTCGAACCACTCGGATATTCTCAACACCAACATTTTTTGAATCGGATAAGAGTTTTGCCGCAACTTCTTGAATATGAATAGGATTTGTATCCGCGGACGAGAAAAGAAGGATAGGAATAAGAGTACGGATTCTATTCAGAATAAATCAGATTCTTATACAAGTATGTCCGACAGGTCATACTTGCGAGGTACGCTGCCAAGAAATATCACAGAGCGGGTTGCGGTGCAAGTTCTGAACGCGACCCACACGAGATCATGGCCAGCAGATACCTCGCGACAGTGAATGCTAGGCCAGGGGCATGGACTGCGGTATCCATCTTGGTACAGTGTTTCTGCAATGCTGGGCACCCTTTGTGTCACGAGAGTAGCCTCGGGTCTTCGTACAGAAGACAGCTCGATCGGCCATCACGGTACCGCAAAGCTGTCCTGTTACCAGGAACCGTGCCCAAGAAAGGATGTCACAGAATGGAGAAAGACTGTATGTCGGTTAGTCTCAAGTCTTGAGACTCGTCCTAATGTTTGTGGGCCTCGCATGAGCCGCCGCGCGCGACGCGAGAGGGGTCTCGCCACGCTCGACACACGTCTTCACAAGCGACGATTGGCCCTGAGTTGGCTCACTCCTGTTCAGCACTTTTCGAACATAGACATGCGTTCATTGTCCCGACTTCGAGCGTTCTGAAGCGCCTCTCAAGAGACGTCTTGTGAGGTAGTTGTATGCCTGCATCCCACGAGTGCTAAGTCATTGGACTTGCGTTTATCCACTTCGGAGCCATTAAATGGGCTGCACCATTCAGATAAGAGTATGTAAAATCGGCCTCGTTCTTTTTGAATATGAGTATATCCGAGTACAGTGCATTCTCGTTATAACGTCCACCCTGATTCACATAAATCTGCCAGATTGAAGTTTAAAGTCGCTTGTATCCGATTCGCTGAAGAGATTTGAAGCCTTCGAACTATGCTGCGGAGGTTCGGATTTCGAGGCTTCTTTTCAGTCTTGTCGCGTGCGATTGGACCGTGAAGGGCGTTGTCACGATCAAAATTAATTATCTGGCAACGTCCCCCACTGCCACAGCGCCTTTTCTCGATCAGAATTCTGAGACCGTTACCTGTCGGCTCACTCCGTCCTCACATTGTCTGATATGAAGCCGAACTGTCCCACACCACCGGGCCCCGCACCACCAAGTTTGGAACTGCCAGAGGCGGTCCGCTCCAGAAGCCATGGCTTTTGAACAGCATCTGGGGCCTCAATTCGTTAGCCATCGCGCATATGATCTACGTCAACTTCGGTTTTGTTTCGCAGAAGTCTCTTGTATCCGTGGACGTTATATTGTTGATCCCCCAATTCTGTCCTCATCGACCAGGAACGGTTCCTGGCGGTACGGTTCATGTGGAACTGGCCATCTATTGGTTAAACGCAGCGGTTAACAGCTGCTCAGCACGAATCTGAGATGTCCTATTGGCTTTCCCACCGCCACTTCCGTGCAGAACCGAGATCCTTCTTTTTCTTGAGATTTTCTTCCGATCCCTTCCGTGTCAAGGGAGCAACCGGCCCGCAATCGTTGGGATATCGAGATTTTCTGGGAGAT
>Ga0115031_1003899_pt1 | contig 11041 bp, 13 predicted proteins | sample Maine_Asex4_meta_FD_87301 | JGI IMG/M metagenome (GOLD analysis project Ga0115031, IMG submission 87301) | Marine algal microbial communities from Maine, USA - Maine_Asex4_metaG | ecosystem: Host-associated > Algae > Red algae > Unclassified | place: Maine, USA | collected 2015-01-05 | reverse complement strand
GGCGCCGCGGCGGCGGCCGCGGTTCGCGCGCCCGCAGGCGACAGGCGCCCCGCGCCGGGCGGCGCCGCGGCGGCCGACGGCGGCGGCGACTCGGCGGCGGTGTCTCGGCGCGGCCGGCCGCCGTCTGGCGACGGCAGGGCGACGGTGGCCGTGGCCGGCGGCAAGGTGGCGGGCTGCACCGGAGGCGCGGCGGCGGCGGAGGGCATGCGCAGTTACAGACAGATACAGGCAGTTTCGGCAGTCACGGGGGGCTACTAGGGATGCCGAGTAGAGGGCAAGAAATGGTAACACCCCAGCGCACCCCTGCCCCGGAATCTGGCACGCCCGCAATTCGGCCAACCGGCCTGCGACACTCGGCCGCCCCTCAGCCACCCACGGCCACCCACGAGCCACCCCGAAGTGAGATTTTCTCAAGCCCCCATTTTGCTCGGGCCCTGGCCCGACCGATTTTGAACCCCGTTTGAACGACCCAATTACCAAATATCTGCGCCCTTCGCTCATTTAGACAACCGCCAACACTGACAGCCGACCCCCTTCGCGCGCGCTCGGGGTCCCGGCTCGACCGCGCGAGGGGTGCTGCACAACCGCACGCGCCGCACACTCATTCGCCTGCGGCACGCGACGCGCTGTCGCGTCGCCAGTTTAGGCACGCTGAGACCTGTGCTCCCAAGCCTTTGGAGGCGTTGTCCCCAGGATATTTCTCCGCCCAGTGCCAATGCGGTGGCCTTGAGGGCCTGCAGGACGCAACTGTGGAGGCTTCGGCCGCCTGACGGCCACCCACCGTTCTGGCCGCTCGCGGGCGCGCTGCCGCCCCGTCTGTGCCTGGAGGCGGTTGCTCGCGTGTGCCCGCGTTTTTTGAACGCCACCACCAGCGCGGCCGCGCCAACGCCTCGGGAGATACCGCCAAGCTGTCGCCCTCGTTCCGCCCCACCCGTTCACCCTTCCCTTTTCCCGCTCGCCACTTACCGCGCGCGCGTGGGTGGCTTGTCTGGCGTCATGGAGCTCTCTCGGCCGCCGACGTCGGCCCACCTAGCCATCACCGCGGCTCGGTCCGCGGCGTCCCGTCGGCCTCACCCGCACCCACGGGGGGCCGGGCCGCCCGCATCTCGTTCGTTCCGCTCCTGTTCCCAGCCACCGGCCTCGTTGCTTCTTTTTGTCATTTAATCCTCCCCCTTTCCGCACCCCCCCGCTCCCACGGAGCCGCCTTCACTTTCTGCCCCCTACCGCGCCTCCATCACTCATTGTGACTCCCCCTTGTCTTGCCCCTCCGCCCTCCCATCCCTCACCCCCCGGCGGCGACGGCGACCGACTGTCTCTTCTTGGCTGCCCGTCACCCTACCATCCCCGCGGCCCGCCGAGTCTTCACCCTCGTCGGGCCGGACGCCGCGTCTCCTGCGGATCTGCGTGGGCACCTACTCCGCTCCTGGACCCTGCGGCTCAAGATGTTTGAGACCAAGGACGCCGCCGACCTGTGGGCGGCGGAGGGCGCCGATGCTGGTGCGTTGCCATCCTCCCTGTCGTCACCCACTCCCTCCCCCCATTCTTTTGAGGAGGGGTCCCTTTTGCGGACCGTCTCCGCGGCGGGGGAGGCCATGTACGACCTTGCCGACTGCTCCAGCGCGTCGTCTTTCTTCGTCGCCATCGGAGCTGCCACGTACTCAGCGGGGGTTCGGGCGCAGGGGGTCGCGCTGACACGAGGGGGCATCCCAGACCAACCCCCCGACGTGCGCAAGCGGCGCCGACTGGAGGCCGCGGCGCACGGCGCGCAAGCAGCTACCCACGCGTGCGCAACTGTCAACCTGCCGGCTACGGCGCCCGCCGGCCTAAGCGCGGGGAGGGGCGCCACGCTTTCCTCTTTTCCCGCTGTCGGTGAAGCGGTTTCATTGGGCAAGCGCGGCCCGTCGCGGCCCCTGGTGTCGTGGTCCTACTCCGGAGCGGGCCGCACGACAAAGGGCGGCAAGGACAAAGACCGCTCGCCCCGGCTCCACGTCGCCACCCCCCCCACTGACGTCGCCGTGCCGTTAGAAATGAGCGGCGCCGCGTTGCGGACGTATGAGCTCTTGGCGGGCGGCACCAGCGTCTTCTTGACTGGGCCACCCGGGTGCGGCAAGACCTACGTGGCCAACAGGGTCATCGGCGCCTTGCGCGACGCGGGGCAGGTGGTCGCTGCCTGTGGCAGCTCGAGGGTGGCGGCGGCGCTGGTGGGCGGTATCACCGTGCACTCGTGGGCTGGTTTTTGCAACGGAGACGCAGACGTGGCGTCCCCGCTAGACGTGATCTTGCGCAAAGTCATCCCGCTGTCAGCCAAGACGCGCATGTGTACCGCTATGGCTTTGGTCGTGGACGAGGTTGGCACGTTGTCCGCCGCTTTCCTCACGCGGCTCGACCTGGTGCTGCGCGCGGTTCGCCGCCGGGCGACGCCGTTTGGAAGGCTGACGGTGCTATTCGTCGGGGACTTCTTACAGCTTGCGCCCCCTAAGGGGCAGTTCGCGTTTCTGAGTGACGTCTGGGGGCTCGTCTTCTCTGATCTAGCCCTCGTTTTGGCGACGAACTGGCGGCACGTGCGGGACGATGGCCTACTAGGGCTCCTGTTGCGTTTGCGCGCGGGCACCCGCACGAGCGCCGACATGGTGGTGCTGGCATCCCGGCGGTCTCTCTGCCCTCCGCCACATGTTCTGTGGCTTTTTTGCCACATCCAGGACAAGCTGCCAAGAACGAGGACGAGCTGCAGCGCCTGCCTGGGAAGCTGGTCAGGTTTGAGGCGACGGACAAGGCGGTGGCGTCCTACTTGACCGGCTCTAAGGCGTCGGCGCTGCTAGACACGACTGTCAAGTACGTGCGCGTGTTGTGCTTGCGGGTGGGGGCGATGGTGGCGGTGCCGACTGGGTGTCTTGCTGCACAAGGGGTTCCTTGCGGCTCGCGTGGTGTTGTGCTTTCCTTTTTTATGGTGGGTGCGCGTGTATTTCCGCGCGTGTGCTTCTCTTTGGCGTCTGGGGGCACCAAGACGGTGGTTGTGCTGCCCGCGACGGCCCACGCCGTCGCGTTGGACGGTTGGAGCAGGGCGGCCACGCGGACGCAGGTGCCTCTGGTGCTTGCCTGGGCGGCCACGATCCACGCCGCCCAAGGCTGGACGCTTCCTGAGGTAGCGGTGGACCTGAGCAAGGCCTTTGCCGCAGGCCAAGCTCTATCTGGTCTTTCTCGAACCCCCACGCTCGAGGGCCTCCACCTCGTCGGGTTTGATGAGTCCAAGATCATAGTTGATGGCGTCGCTCTTGCGTTCCATGAGGGCCTACATGCGTACGAATAAACATTGTCTTGTTTTCCTTTTTCTGCTTCTCTTGTCTTAGTACGTCAACTGCAGCTTCCTTTATGGCGGGGTGTGCCCATGTGCCGTTCGCAGTCCGGGAATCTGACCCTCCTTTCCCTGTCCTTCAAGAGCTATATGACCTTGACTCCAATTTGTTCTCTGGAGTTGTACGACTCGCTTAAATTCTGTTAAGTGCAAATTCCCTGTGTCAACCCGGATAAGCTTCAATGTCTGGGCGACAGCCGTGTCTGGAACGGGATATTTGGCGCGCACGTCAGGCGCGCTTTTCAGCCATCCAGTCGGCCCGGCCACCAGACAGCCTCCGAGAGGCCACCGGCACCTGCAACGCCTGTGCGGGCCATCTGCCCACATTCGATCCGCCTCCCGTCTCCCGCCCAGACTGCCAGCCGCCAGCGTCGCCCGCTTCTACTGTCCGAACCCCCGTTGCCCTACCGCATGCAACTACCGCTCTCTCCCCTTTTTTTGCCGAGCACTCTTCCGCGTCTGCTCTTCCCCCTTGATTCTCTCTACTCCGTGGCTTTGGTTTTTCCCCCCTGCGTGCGCGCCCCACTGCTGGTCCGACGGGAGAGGCCTCTGCCTTCGCCGGTATGGTCCCGCCGGCGCTACCCAACCTCTCGCCACCGCCCTTGCCAGCAGCGATGGAGGCAAGGTTGCACGCTCTGGGCGCGACGGTTGCCTCTGCCGCGGCGCCGTCACCATCGGCGACTGCGCCGGCGGCCACGGCTTGTGCGACCACGGCGGGGAACGGCCAGCCGCCACTGTCGCCGTTGATGCAGCAGCTGCTGTTACGTGACATCACCATTGTGTAACAGGCGGAGTAGGACCACGCGTCGCTGCAGCGCCTGGCGACCGAGGACGCGGTGCGTGGCGTGCCGCGACAGCGGCGGTCGTCGCCGGCACCTACGACCGAGCTTCCGTCTACCTTTGCGCCCCTCCCGGCGCTGGACGCCCTGAAGGCGTATCGCTCGCTGTTCGTGAGCATGTGGATGCTGCGCATCGTCTTCACTTGGCCGCAGACGGCGTCCACGGCCAAGCGCCGCCGACTCAACTCGCTGGGCGTCGACTGCTCCAGAGCCGGTGACAAGACGGCCGTCGGCACCAACGCCATTGTCAACACCTGAGCGTCGCGCATCTGCACGGCTTGCGCCTTTGCAAACTTTGTCGGGGAGGTGCTCTGCGTGCGGCCTGGCGATCCAAGGCCGCCCAACGAGGAGATAGACCGCGGCGTGCAAACGTTATTCCGATGCATGACGGCCGGCACTCACCAGGTCATCACGCTCTTCCTCAAGTGCCGCCGCCTGGGGTACAAGGTCGCCGGCGGGAAAAAGGGAATCTCGGCCGTGACCCTGAAGGACTACACGTCGGGGCTGACATTCCTCTTCGGCGCCGCCAAGGTGGACGGGCACGGCGGCATAGAGAAGGTCGTCGTGGACTGTGCCGGCACGGCGTCGCCGTGGGGGCTGGAGGGCATCAACGAGCTCGAGGCAGAGCGGAAGTTGCGCGTGGATGCCGGCACGCACGTCGGCAACCTCATGTCGACGGACGACCTCAAGGACTTCCGCGGCGCCACCCAAAAGGACGCAAGGCACAGCGGTGAGCATTCCCTGAGCTCGGCGCCAGTGACGCCCGCGGTGATGGAGGCGCTCCACAACGAGCTCGTTGTGAAGCACGTGCCCGACATGAGCGCCACGGACAACCCCGTCGAGCAGACGATGAGGCGCACGCTTGCCACCTCTGCCACCTCGGGCAAAGACGACGCCGTCACGCCGCAATCTATCGTTCAGGCCGACTTCCTGACGTACATCTTCTACGTCTTCGCGTTTGTCACGATCGCCCGGCCTGTCTCGCTCATTCATCTTGCCTTCTGCGACATATCCTTGCCTGACCTGATGCTTGCCAACGAGCAAGAGTTCTTCAACAGGTACGTTCGACAATGGCTAGGCGGTATTTCGAACTGGTTCTTGGTGCGGGAGGCCCATGTGATGAGCTGTGTTTGTCTGTGCAGTTGCTGACGTCTGTTACGCTTGACTTGTGACCAACGCTTCTTTGTTGTTTGCCGTGTATTCTTTGCTGCAGGCACCAGCACTTTCGGTTCGTCAACATCCAGCTGCGCATCGTCAAGACCGGGACAAGCACGGTGGACGTAATGAGCGTGCGGATATTCAGCTACTTCTCGTCGGTCACGGCTAAGGACGTGGAGGAGCTGGGGTCGGACGCACACGTGCAGTGCCCAAGTGAGCACTTGAACGTGCCGCAGCTCTTCATGACGCTGCTGCTGTTCGCGTGCTCGGCGCCGGGGGTTGGGGTGGACATGGGGATGCTGCACGAGCAGCCGCTGTTCCCGAGCATGCTGGCTCGCAGCGTCTCGGGCGCCGTCTCGTTCTTCAAGCGGCGCTCCGAGACGGAGATCAACGCCCGCTTGATTGCGGACTTGGGTCGCATCGGCATGGCGTTCATGAACGGCAAGCGGGCGTGCCGCATGTACGGCTTTCGTCGTGGGGGGGCCCAGTTCTTACTTGACCTGACAGGCAAGTTCGAGCAGGTGATGCGGCTGGTTGGCTTGACGGTAACGTCGAGCTCCATCCTATCCTTCCTGACGGCAATGAATGGCCGCGGCACATTGCGGTCAACTCTGCGGTCGTTCCGCCGCGACGAGGTGATGCAGATCGTTGCCCAGTTTGCGTCGACCTACAGCCGCTGGACCGTCGGGGTGGTGAAGGGGGTGGTGCACCGGGCGATGGGCGAGACCGGGGAGGTAGACCACGCTGTGCTTGCTTCTCTTGAGGAGGAGAACGTGAAGGTCTTGTGCACTTTATTGACCGAGTATGTGTTAGAATTGAGAAACGGCAAAGAAGAAGACAATGGGAGGGAAGAAGAGTCGGTGGAAGAGGACTGTGGGGAGGATGGTGAAACTGAGGGTGGGGGCGATGAAGACAAGACGGACAGTGAGTAGCACAAAGAGTTTTTTTATTATTGACACTGTGACTACGAACGGAAGCATGCCGACGGTAGCATGCCATTTGGACTATGCTAAGGAAACGCGACCACCACGAGCACTGCGCTCAGCGGGGGCGGAAAATCCTGCTCTCAACACCAGCAAAGCCCCTTGTCCCGGCGTGTGCGAAAGCCTCCAGCACCGCCACAGCCCTGTAGTCATTAACGCCCCCCTCTGAATCGGAGGCCGGGGTGGCCAGACTCACCAGCGCCGCCGCTGCCCATTGCTGGCCGCCGTTACCTCGTGGGCGGCAGTGAAGAGCCCCACCACCGCCTCCGCCGCGCTTTGCGGGCACTCGCTCCAGAAGGGCGGAGAAAACAAGAGCCACCGGCGCTGCCACCGCCCATTGACGACGTCTGCTCTTTACGGGGCGTCGCCGAAAAGAACCACCAGCACAAGCGCCATTCCCTACCTCCATTCGTTGCCGCGCCAGCAGAGGCAAAGCGCGTCAAGAGATCAGGAGCCGCTGCCTGCCGCTGGGAGTGCCTCGCCTGGAGGCAGCGATGACCGCCGCAGTCGCCGCTGCTCGCCGCCAACGGATAGTTGCGGGTCGGCAGTGACGAACGCCACAGGCGCCGCCGCCGCTCAAGGTAGTCGACGTGGGCACTGCCCCCGCCGCTGCCCCTCCCCGAGGATCGCCGCTGGCCGGGCAACCGACGCGAGCGCCACGGGCCTTGCCGCCACCACTTGTGGACGACGAACACGCGCACGGAGTTCAACACAAGAACCACTAACGCCGCCGCAACCTCTTGCCGACGGTCGCTTCGTCGTGCGCGGCGTCCACGTGCACAACCAGCACCCCCGCCGCCCTTTGCCGCTGGCCGTTCCTGGCCGGGCGGTTGTGACGAGAGCCACCATTGCCACCACCGCCCCTCGCCGTCCGTCTTTGCCTCGTGGGCGGCGGCGATGATCCCCAGCACCGCCGCCGTCGAGCCTCGCCGCCACGTGTTCCCCGTGAGGCGGCGGTGATGAGCTCCACCAGCACCGCGGCCACTCCTTGCCGCTGATGTTCGCGTGCGCAGCGAAGGTGCACTGATCCGCCGGCACCGCCACCACGGTTGACGTCCTTCGTTGCGAACGGCTTCGGCGGCGACCCGCGGCACAGCCGCTGTCGCCGGCTCTTGCCGCCGCTCGTCGCTTCTTTGGCGGCGGCGACAGGCGTCACCAGCGCCACGGCCACCCCTCGTCTCGGGTCGCACCCCGTGAGGTGGTCACGATGAGCGCCACCAGCGCAGCCGCCACCCCTTGCCAACATTCGTATCTGCGGGGGGGTGGCGACGAACGCCACCAGCGCCGCCGCCGCCTCCGACCGTCAACAGAGCCGTGGTCGGTGGCAGCGACCAGCAACACCGCCGTCATCGCGACCACTTGCCACAGATCTCTGCTTCGTGGGTGGCGGCGACAAGCGCCACGAGCGCCACCGCCGCCAGTCGCCGCCGCTTGTTTCTCACTGGAAGGCGGCGACGAACGCCACCGGCGCCGCCGCCGCCCCTGGCCATCGGCGTTGCCGTAGTTGGCGGCGGCTACAAGAAGCACTGCCGCCACCGCCCTTGCCTCCTCTGGTCGTTGCTGAAGAGGAGGCGGCCACGAGCACCGCGATTGTCCGGCATGCCAGTTCCTTGATTGGGCCTGCCATCGAGAATGATCCGACGAAATCACATCTGCAAGATTCTTGATGAGTTTATTGATTGCGCCGGATGAAATGAGGCTGGGGGGACTGACTGTGCACAAGTCCACTTCACGCTCACTTCATTCAGCTGTTCTCACGCAGTTAATGATGCAAGCGCCATGTCGTTGTGAAGCCCATGACGTCAAGTATGGCCGCTCTTGGCCGCGAACAAAGCCGTTTCTCGTGCGGCAAGCAGCTAAATAGGATACAGGAGGCTTTCTTCTGGCGCACTCCCACCTGGAAGCGGGGACGAGAATAGCTCGTTCGAATCTGCTCGCGGTAGCCGTGGGTCGGGCTCCTATGCCGGCGGCACCTGTGATTGCGTCAGTTGTGCCTGTCCCGGCAGGTTTTGGTCCGATAGCGACAGAGGGGACCGAGGCCCGATGCGGTAGAGACGGCAGGCAGCAGAATCGCCACTCGACGGTGTCGAGCAGCCGCCCGTCGAGGCGGCCGACGAGGCCATCGGGGACAAGCTGTCACCGCCACCGCTGCCCACCGCGCAGCCGATTCCGAGCACAGCGCAGGCGCCATGCGGCAGCGGGCGGGTGCTGGTACCACAACTGGCACCGCGTAGCACGGTGAAGATTGTGCTACGAGCACCACGGTACCCTACTTGGCTGGGTGGCGAGTGCGAACAGCAGCGCCTCGGAACTTTGGCTCATCGGCCGCCTACTCCTACGAAGGACCTACAGTTGAATGCAAAGCCAGGTACCTGTCCATGAACATTTGTACAACAGCACAGCTACGCGTACTTTCGTCTAACGTTCTTTTGGGCTTCTGCTAGCAGCTCCTTGAAAGGTGATACAGACAGCATATGCTCTACGGTGCAGGCCTGAGCTGTCCGCCCGACCCTTGCGTGCAGCACGGCGCGCAGGGTGTTCGACCGTGCCTTGGTCGGCAGCCTGATGCAATGATTGGGAGGCAACCCGAGCGCGTCGGCCTCGCGAATGAGGGCGGCGGTGAGCGTCGTCCGCTGGTCGTCGTCGATGGTGACCCCGTGCATGTGCGCGAACGTCGCCTCCGCCGGCGCCTTGAACAGCCCCGGCACGACGCTGAACAGCCAGAAGAGCTCCTTAAGGTAGCGGTTGGCCTTGTTCTTGATGATACTCTTCATCTTGTCCGTCTTCTTAGAGTTGACGACCGCGACCTTGCCGCCGTCGCGCACCACCGCCTTTGTCCTCTCGACGCCCTCCTCGTAAAGCTGGTTACACGCAAATGAGCCAAAGAGCCCCTGGTGGTCGGCAGAGACGTGGCAGAGCCGCAGCATGTCCGTCAGCTGGAGAAAGAGCGGCTTGGCGTCCATCCGCTTCGTCATCATCTCTACCGATAGCGCCCAGTCGTGCACGAGCGGGCAGTAGAACGACACGACGGCACCAGATGGAGACGCGGCGGTGGGGGAGAAGGAGGAGACAGCAGGATCATCTCGCGTAGCCACCCGCCCCGACCCGACCGCAACGAGCCCACCTGTCCTCTGAGCTTGCCGCATGGATACCGCCCTTGACGGTGGACACGCCAACACCCCGCTGGGAGCAGCGTCGCTAGCTGCCACCTTGTTCAGCGCCACAAACGCGGCGTTGGCGCGGCCGTTGGCAGCAGCTTGCGACTGCGCGTGCGCCTCAAGCCGCCTCGATACGCCCTCAATGGCGCCATGGACAGCAGCTACTTGGTCCGCCGTGGCTACGGACGACAGCTTCTTGCTCACCTCGGCGTCCTCCTCAGCCATCGCCTCGACCATCTTCGCCGCGTAGATGGTCGAGGAGCGCCGGAATCGAGAGCCACCGCTGCCGGAATTGGGGTTGGGTGACTCCCCCGCCGATGCCGCGGGACTCGGTGGTGTTGTCGGTGTCAACGAGGACGGCCCCAGTGATGAGCACCGCCGCGGTTGGCGGAGTGAAGCGGAGTGCAGCGGTGGTCGGGCGGTGGGTGCGGTGAGTCGCGGGGTGGGGGAGGGAGACGGTGGGCAGGATTGTAGTTGGGGGGTGAGAGTGGAGCGGCTAGGCGGCAAGACAGCGGGTGTAGTAGAGGGCGGCGGGGAGACCAGTTCACCCCCTGCATCGGCGACACGACGGGCGGGAAAGAAGAGCAACGGCGGAGGAGGGGGGAGCCGACCGGCGGCCGACGGGTCGGACTGACCGTCCACGCCAGCGTCCGCGGGGTGGAACATGGCGGAATGGCAGGGTAAGAGCCGCCCACGGTACTCTTCGGCTTGTCGACGCACAAAAACCGCGGCAAAGAGCATGCGCGCCCCCCACACCGTCGACTAAGACGCGTTAAAGCGACGCAGGCCCGTCTTGAGCGACTGCACTGAGTCGGTGTCCCCAAACGCGATGGTCCGCTCGCGGCAGAGGTCCGGCAGCATTGGCTTAGTTGTAGAAGCATCGTCCAACAGCTGTTGAGGCACGGGCGGGATGAACGAGGCCCGCGGGTTGGCAGCACGCGGCCGCTTGGAGCCAACCCAGTCCGACACCCCGGTATGCAGCACTGCCTCGAGGTCGCCGATGGTGGCCGCCGGCCTCTTGCGCTTCTGCGCCGCCCCTCGGGCGACCACACCAGCCCTGCCGGCAACAAGAGCGGCGTCAGATGCCCGCGCCGCTCTTGAGCCTGCCGCCGCAGCGGCGCCCCGAGCGGCAAAAAGGACGGCGGCGGGAGAGGGAGGCAGCGCGACGACAGCTGCTGCAGAGGAAGCAGGCAGAACCCGGGCAGAGGCATCGGCCCGCGCCGCATCAGCACCGCCGCGGGCAACAACGGGATCAAGCAGCAGGGAGGAGGGGAGCAGCACAGGAGCAGCGCAAGGAGGGGGGGAGGCGCGAGGGTCGATTGGCGCGGGGGCACAAGGTGGCGGGCGGGCAGACGCGGGTGGCACAGCGGCAGTCCGGGCGGCGAGCGGGAACACGGCAACCCCAGTGTCGCTGGCCGCCAGCGCGGCCGCCGCACGACGAGTGGCCGCCACCAATGTATAATCAGCTGCTTGGCGCGCGGCCGCGCCCGCCAAGGGCGCGCCAGCAGGCGGAGGGCCCATGCGGCACTGGGGGGGGGGGGGGGGGGGGGG
>Ga0115031_1003894_pt1 | contig 11047 bp, 11 predicted proteins | sample Maine_Asex4_meta_FD_87301 | JGI IMG/M metagenome (GOLD analysis project Ga0115031, IMG submission 87301) | Marine algal microbial communities from Maine, USA - Maine_Asex4_metaG | ecosystem: Host-associated > Algae > Red algae > Unclassified | place: Maine, USA | collected 2015-01-05 | reverse complement strand
TTCCTGGAATGGGACATCATGACCCAGCCCACCTCGACCAAGATCGCCGAGAAGGTGCTCTCCCCCGTGCTCGGCAAAAGCATGGTCCTCTATGGCCACAAGCCAGCGTTACAGATGGTGCCAGGCACCATCTGTAACAGCGCCGAGGCTGCCCGATGAGCGCCGTCCCCGCACTCGATGGCGTCGCGACCGCCGACGAGATCCGCGAGACCGCCGAACATCTGGTCTCGCTCCAGCTTCCGAGCGGCATGATCCAGTGGTACCCCGGCGGCCACAGCGACCCGTGGAATCACATCGAGTCGGCCATGGCCCTCGACGTCGCAGGGCTACACAAGGAAGCCGAACACGCCTATGAGTGGCTCGCCGACATCCAGCGACCCGACGGCAGTTGGCACAACTACTACCTTCCCGACGGCTCGGTCGAAGACCCGAAACTCGACTCGAATGTGTGTGCCTACATCGCCACCGGCGTGTGGCATCACTGGCGCAGCACCTGGGACCGTGGCTTCGCTGAGAATCTCTGGCCGACCGTCGAACGTGCACTCGATTTCGTCCTCTCACTACGACGAGACGACGGCCTCCCGCTGTGGGCGGTCGAGCCCGACGGCCGACCGTGGGACTACGCACTCCTGACCGGCACTGCCAGCATCCAGCATGCACTGCGCTGTGGCGCTCATCTCGGCGAGGCAATCGGCTCGCCCCGCCCGGAATGGAGACGTGCTGCGGCAACGATGTGCGACGTGATCCGCACGAAGCCTGGGGCGTTCGAACCGAAGGCACGCTGGGCCATGGACTGGTACTACCCGGTCTTGACCGGCGCGCTCACCGGCGAACAGGCGACCGCACACATGGCCAAGGGATGGGATCGCTTCGTCATGGAGGGTCTTGGTGTGCGCTGTGTGGACGACGAGCCGTGGGTCACGGCCTCCGAGACTGCAGAATGCGCGCTCGCATACGCCGTCCTCGGCGACATGTCGACCGCCACTGATCTGTTGAGCTGGATCCGACCCCACCGCATCACCTCGACGTCGGGCGAACCGCTGACCGCCACGATCGACGCTGCCGCGCACGGGGCGTACTGGACGGGCATCGTGCATCCGACCGAGGACAAGCCCGGCACGGGTGAGCGAGTCCTGTTCCCGTTCGACGAGCACACCTCCTACACCGCCGCCGCCGTGATCCTCGCTGTCGACGCCATCGCCAAGACCACGCAGGCCGCTAACCTGTTCGTCGAACGCACAAGTCTCTTCTCCTGACCACTCACATCGGGGTCAGACACATCACAGCCGCTTGCCTATGCTCGGCCGATGGATTCGAAGTTGGTGCGTTCGATCTTCAGCGTCTGGAGCTGGATCGTGCTCGGCATCCTCGTCGTGGTGTTCACCCCCGTCGTCGCCCTGATCCGACTCGTCACCGCGCCGTTCGACAAGGGTGCGTACGCCGCGGGCTACGTGTTCCGCAAGCTGACGCCCATCCACTCGGCGCTCAGCCCGTTGTGGTCGTTCTCGACCTCGGGCTCGCTCCCCGACGACATGCGTCGCCCGTACGTGGCGGTCGCCAACCACGAGAGCTTCGTCGACATCTTGCTGATCTCGCACCTGCCGACCGAGTTCAAATGGCTCTCCAAGGCCGAGATCATGCGGATCCCCGTACTCGGTTGGATGATGCGCCTCGCCCGCGACATTCCAATCGAACGGGGTGACACCACCTCCGGCCGTGTGGCGCTCGACCAGGCTCGTGAGCGCCTCGGCACCGACGTCTCGGTGATGATCTTTCCCGAAGGCACCCGATCCAAGACCGGCGAGATGCGCAAGTTCCGAGCCGGGGCGTTCAAGCTTGCGATCGAGGGACAGCACCCGATCCTGCCGATGGCCGTCCACGGGACGCGCGACTGCCTCCGCAAGGACGATTGGCGCCTTGGCCGGGCCCGCGCCGAGGTACGCGTCCTCGAACCGATTCGGACCGTCGGTTTGACCGACGACGATCTGCCAGAACTGCGCGACCGTGTCCGTGCTGCGATCGAGGCCGGCCGCCAGGAACTGCGCGACGAGCACGGCTACAAACCGCCCGTCTACGACGCCGACGTCGCAATCGCCGCCGAAGCCGCTGATGCGAAGAAGAGCGGAGCCGACCGCTCCTGACAGCGACGTCGGCGCCGCAAGCAGCAACCAGCGAGGTTCTCACTGTGAGTTGCGGCCACAATGGGGTCATGTTGATCGAGCAGATTCGAACCGACCTGAACACCGCGACGAAAGCTCGCGACAGCGACCGCCAGCGCACACTGCGATCGATCATCGCTGCGGTCCAGGAAGCACAGGTCTCCGGCGACCAAGCCAAGCAACTCGACGACGACGGTGTGCTCGCAGTGCTCAAAGCACAGGTCAAGCGTCGCATCGACGCCGCCGAGGCCTTCGACGCCGGCAACGCTGGCGACCGTGCAGCAGCTGAGCGGGCGGAACAAGCAATCATCGAGGAGTATCTCCCCGCTGCACTCGACGACGACGAACTCACTGCAATCGTCGACGACGTCATGACCAGCAACGGGTTCTCGGCACAGGCCGACATGGGCAAGGCCATGAAAGCCGTCAACGCCGAGGTCGCCGGACGCGCCGACGGGCGACGCGTGGCCGAGCTCGTCAAGTCTCGCCTCGCGTGACCAGCACGTTCTCGCTGTCGCTGACCTGTCGAGCGCCGCGCACCAGCGCCTCGTTCCGGATGCTCTGAATGCAAGTCCCCCTCAGACTGCTGTCGGCCTTCAGGCCGTCCGTCGCGCCCGCTCTGCTCGTGGCGATCGGATCGAGCACCGTGGTCTTCATCTCGACGCCGTTCCTCCTGGCCGGCATCGCTGATCAGCGGGGCGTGTCGCTCGGCGTGGTCGGGTGGATTTCGACTACTCAGCTCCTCGGTTTCGTTGCGGCGTCGTGGGCAGCGGGACGCTGGTTGACGCCTGTTCGGTCGGTCTTCATCGCCGGTGCCGTGCTCGGCTGTCTGGCCAACCTGCTGTCGGCCGTCGCTCCGACACTGGTGGCACTGTCGGGTGCCCGTCTGCTCAGTGGCCTGTCGCTCGGCATGGCGGCGTGGTTCGGTTGGCAGGCTGCGTTCGGCGACGCCGAGAAGGTGGGTGACGTCGCAGTGATCGGACCGCTTGTGGGCGTGGTCACCCCTCCGGGAATCTCACTGCTGATCGAGACAGTCGGTGTCGATTGGCTCTTCGTCGTGCTTGCCGCGGTGACAGCAACCCCATTGCTCTTTGCGCGCAGCGTGCCACAATCGCTTCGTCGAGTCGAACGAGGCACGCGCAACCCGCCGACTCGGGCGGCCGCCGCCATTCTCGTGGCGCTCACGATGGTCACGCTCGGCGGGTCGTCGGTCTTCATCTATGCGGCCGTGATCGGCACCAAACTGAACGGGCTCGACCCGGTCGTTGTCTCACTGCTCTTCAGCGCGAACTCTGTGGTCGCCATCCCCGCTGCGAAGTGGAGCCGGAATCGCGGTCCCGCAGGGTTCTGGTACCTCTGCACCGCGGCGATGGCGATCCTGATGGCGAGCGTCCGCAACCCCTGGGTCTTCTCGTTCGGGGTGGTCACCTGGGGTTTCGTGTTCTTCATGGCCACCCCGGCAGCGTTCCAACTCCTCGCTTCTCGTTCCGCCTTCCCTGCCGAACGAGCCGGCGATGCGCAGGCCGTGATGGCGTTGGGTCGCGTGTTCGGACCGTTGATGGGCGGTGCGCTGATCGCCAGCGGGTCGAGCGTCGCACTCGGCTTCTGCGCAGCGGCGGTGATGGCGACCGCGTCGGTTGCGCTGCTGTACGTCGATCGACGGACCCTGCCGGTGATCGGTGCTCGGTTGTCATGACCGACCTCAACCGAGTCTTGGCAGCCAACCAATCGTTCTACGACGCACACGAGGCACGCGACATCAATGCGATGGCGACGATCTGGGAACGCAGCGATCGTGTGGTCTGCGTGCATCCCGGTTGGCCGATCCTGCGTGGCTGGGACGATGTGGTCCAGTCGTGGGCTGGCATCTTTCGCGGACCCGCCTCGAACCAGTTCATCCTGACCAACGAATCGGTGTCGATGAAAGGCGACGTGGCCTGGGTCAGCCTCGACGAAAACCTCGTAGACGCCACCGGGGCTGCGACCGTTGCTGCAACGAACCTATTCGTCCGAGATCACGAAGGCGAGTGGAAGCTGGTCACCCATCACGGTTCGCCGGTCATGAACCGATGAGTGCCGAGGCTGAGCTCACGGCTTGGTCGGCGCCGGCGATCAACCTGGCTGAGCATGCCGACAACGCCATCCACACCGACGACGGCGCGCAGGCTGCCGGGTTCCCGTCGGCCCTCGTCGCCGGCGTGACCGTCTACGCGTACATGACGCACGTGCCCGCATCGGCATGGGGTCTCGATTGGTTGTCTGCCGGTGGCGCTCACGTCAGGTTCCGTTCACCGGTCTTCGACGGCGACCCCGTCGACTACGTCCCGAATCCTGACGGCGTCGTCGAGGCCCGCGTGGGCGGCGTGGTCAAGTCCACGTGCAGCGTCTCCCGGATCGGTCAGCACCCCGAAGGGTGCACCGGCACAGGCGACCCGCTGGCGCCGATCTCTTTCGTCGCCGATGAATCGTGGGTCTCCTACGCGTCACGAGCGGGCGACGACCTGGCGATCTACGACGAACAACAGATCCTGCACCCGGTCAGCTGGATGCGCATCGCCAACCAGTTCTTTCACGAGCAGATCGTGACCGGACCCTGGATCCACGTGCGCAGCAACCTCGTCCACCATGGCGTTGCGGCAGTCGACGCCCAGATCGACGCGACCGCGCACCTGGTCGAGCGGTTCGACTCGCGTGCGGGCGAACGGGCGATTCTCGATGTGCGGATCTCGGCTGACGGGCGCCCGGTAGCGACCTACGAGCACGAGGCGATCATCTCCGTCGCCCGAAGCCCTGACGAATGAACCCAGACCGTTTGGCACCCGTCCCGGAGCGGATCAGCCGAGTGCGTTCCACACCCGTTCAGCGGTGACGGGGATGTCGACGTGGGTGACGCCGAGATGGCGGAGCGCATCGACGACGGCATTCTGCACCGCCGGCGTCGCGCCGATTGTACCTGACTCGCCGATGCCCTTGGCCCCGAGCGGGTTGCGTGGCGTCGGCGTCTCCTGCGCGATCCGTTCGAACGACGGCAACTCGGCTGCGGACACCAGGGCGTACTCGGCGAGGTTCGCTGTCTGGGGGTTGCCGTCGGCGTCGTAGACGAACTCTTCCATCAGCGCCTGGGCGATGCCGGAAGCAACACCGCCGTGCACCTGCCCTTCGACGAGCAACGGGTTGACCATCGTGCCGGCGTCGTCACATGCGATGTGGCGGAGCACGGTGACCTCTCCGGTGTCGCGGTCGACCTCGACGACGGACAGGTGGACGCCGAACGGGAACGTGGCGCCCGGCGGTTGGAAGTCGACCTCGGCGCGCAGCATCACGTCGGTCTCGTCGACGACGTGTGCGCCGATCTCGGCCCAGGATCGCCCGATTGCGGGGGTGCCAGCCACGGCGAACGTGCCGTTTTCGGTGTCGAGCACGATGTCGGCGACATCGGCTTCGAGGAGCTGCGCTGCGACCTCTTTGGCTCGCTCGACCACCGCTTCGGTGGCCTCCCAGACGGCACTGCCACCGACCTGCAGCGACTTGGATCCGCCGGTACCGCCACCGCGCGGCACCTCGGCGGTGTCGCCGTGGCGGACTTCGATGCGGTCGATGTCGATACCCGTCAGCTCGGCCGTGAGCTGCGCGAACGCTGTGTGGTGACCTTGGCCGTGCGACGACGAACCGGTCAACACGATCGCTGACCCGTCGGGCTGGATCTCGACGCTGCCGAACTCGGCGTTCGCCATCGGGTTCGCGATCTCGACGTAGGCCGCCCAGCCGAGGCCGAGCAGTTTGGCAGCCGGGTCGTCGCGGCGCGCCGTCTGCTCGGAGCGCAAGGCGTCGTAGTCGGCCGCAGCGATGACCGTGTCGAGGGCCTGTGCGTACTCACCGGTGTCCATTGCGGCACCCATCGGAGTGGTGAACGGGAAGTCGGCGGGGGCTATGAAGTTGCGACGCCGGACCTCGGCAGGGTCCATGTCGATTTCGAGGGCGAAGCGGTCGATCATCCGCTCGATGGCATGCGCTGCCTCGGGGCGACCCGCGCCGCGGTAGGCGCCCATCGGCACGGTGTTCGTGACCGCAGAATTGAACGAGTAGTCGACGTTCGCAATGTCGTAGACGCCGGTCGCCATCTGCTTGGTGATGAACGGGAGCACGGCACCGACGAGCGGGTAGGCGCCGCCATCCTGAGTCTCATGGACCTGGTAGTGGGTGATCTTGCCGTCGGCTGATCCGCCGATCGTCGCGTCGAACTCGCACCCCCGACCGTGGACGAGGCCGAGCATGCTCTCCCAGCGGGTCTCGGCCCAGCGCACCGGCCGGTCGAGTTGGCGAGCCACGAGCGACACGATGATGTCTTCGGGGTAGCCACCGTTCTTCGCACCGAATCCACCACCGACGTCAGGGCAGATGACGCGGACCTGGTCGGCGTCGACATCCATGGCCTTGGCGAGCGTGTCGCGAGTGCCGTGGGCGCCCTGGGTCGTCGCCCACTGTGTGAGGAACGGGCGCCCGTCGTCACCAGTCGACCATGCCGCCACCGTGGCGCGCGGTTCGAGCGGGCACGGAGCGAGGCGCTGGTTGCGGAAGGTGAGGTCGACCGTGACGTCGCAGTCGGCGAAGAAGGTGTCGTCGACCGCCGTGGGCTGAGCGAACGTGATGTTCGTGCCCGCATCAGGGAAGAGCAGTGTCTCGTCGCGTACGGCGTCGCGAGCCAACACGACGACGGGCAGCGGTTCGTCTTCGACAACGATCAGATCGATGGCATCCGCGCCTACGGCGGCCGTCGTCGACAACACGACAGCGACCGGCTCACCGACATAGCGCATCCGGTCGCTGGCCAGCCACGTCCGCGTCATGGTCTGGTTCAGCATCGGCATGCCCGGCGCCTGCGGACTGAGGTCGAGATCGGCAGCGGTGAACACCGCGACGACACCGTCGAGGGCGAGCGCCTCGCTGACATCGATCTCGATGATCTTGGCATGGGCCACGGCTGCCCGAACAAAGGTCGCGTAGAGCGCGTCGCTCGGCGCCAGGTCGTCGACGTACTTTCCGCCGACGGTGAGAAGTTCTGGGTCTTCTTTTCGGACGACCCGGGTACCGAGAATACTCATGGGCTGAACGTACCCTGCCGGTGCGAGTCTGGCGGTACCGACGCCGACGGTCGCAGTCAGCTCTCGACGAGTGCGGCGAGGCGGGCGAGTGACGCCTCGATGTTCGCCGGGTGCTTCTTCGGGTAGCCGGCGAGCTCGATGAACTTCGGGATCATGGACGTGGACCAATCGAAGGTCTCCGTGACCCGCGTCCGCTCGCCGCCATCGAGCGGCTCGAGTTCGTACCGCCAGCGGTGCTTGCCGAAGTGCGCCCACGCGATCAGCTGATTCTCTTCGAACTCGACGACGGTGTTACTGATTCGATACGGCAGCGGACCGAACTTCATGTCCATCCCGAACTCCGAGCCGAGTTCCAAGCGCTCGGGTCCCTTGCGGACATCGAGCACCATCCCCGAGCCGTCGAAGTCACCGTGGCGGGTGGGATCGGCGAGCACATCGAAGATCGCCTCCGGCGTTGCGTTCATCTCGCGGCTCACTGCCACCATCCGCTCGGCGTTCTGCTGCTGCTCGCTCATACGAGTCAACGTACCGGTCCGACCCGATCCCTCGCCTCCCCTGCCACGCTTCTCTGGACGGGCGCATGTACCCCGCGAAGTCGCCGCTGGCACACCGGATCGGTCGGATGGCTAGCTTCGACACATGGAGACTCTCGACCCGCTGGAAGCTGCGCTTGAAGCCGAGGCGTTCATCGCGTCCTGCCGGATCGACGGTGCTGACGGCCCGACCTGGTCACGCATCGCGGACGGCAGCGGCGCACACCGCCACACGCTGTACGACGGCAGTGCTGGCGTCGTGCTCTTCTACCTCGAACTCCATCGAGCAACGGGCGAACAGCAGCACCTCGACACCGCTGTCCGCGGTGGCGACCAGATCATCGCAACGCTCGGCGCCGCCGACGACGAGGCAGCGTCGATCGCGATTTACAGCGGGTTGCCCGGCTACGTCTTCGTCTTGAACGAAGTCGCCAAGGCGACCGGAACGGCCAGATTCCGTGACGCCGCCGTCGACCTCGTTCGACGGATGGCTGCAAGTTCACAACCGCTCGGTTCCGGGATCGGCTGGATCGAACCGATCCCGTTCTCCGACATCACCGGCATCACCGGCGAGCGAGAGGTCCTCGACTTGAGCATCGGCGCCGCCGGGGCCGGCATCGGCTTTCTGTACGCGCACCGCCACGGCCTCGACCCGCAGGCCCTGGACTGGGCCCGCCAGACCGCTGACCGTCTGATCGAGATGTCGGTCGACGGCGAGGGTGGTCCGAACTGGCTGATGATGGCCGACATGCCTTTCCCGTTCGACGCGCCGAACTTCGCTCATGGTGCAGCGGGCGTCGCCTACTTCCTCGCCGACCTGCATCGGGCCACCGGTGAGCAGCGATACCTCGATGTCGCGATCGATGCAGCTGGCTACGTCGAGGCGCATACCGTCGAAACCCACCCACCGAGCCAGGGGCATCTGGTCTGTCACACCGACCAGAATCCGGGTCTCTACTACCTCGGGGTGTGTCACGGCCCTCCCGGCACCGGCCGGCTGATGTTCCTGTTGCACGAGATCACCGGCGAGGATCGCTGGCTCGAGTGGCTCCATGCGAACATGCGCGGCCTGCTCGCCACAGGCGCACCCGAGCAGCGCAGCGATGGCCTCTGGAACAACCACGGGCAATGTTGCGGCGACGCGGGCATCGGCGACTACGCCTTGTTTCTCCATCGCACCACTGGCAATCCCGCATACCTCGATGTGGCCCGACGTACCGCCGCGGTCGTGCTCGACGCGAGCACGCTCGACGACGGCAAGCGGTCGTGGAGCCAAGCCGAGCACCGCTCGCGGCCTGACTTCGTCGAATCCCAGACCGGCTACATGCAGGGTGCTGCGGGCATCGCCAGCTTCTTGCTCCACCTCGCCACCAACGAGCAGGATCACGTCGCGAAGATCGCGCTGCCCGACACGCCGTTCACTGCCTGAACGCCAGCGGCGCGGACGCGAACTGCTCGGCCCACGATGCGAAGTGCCATGATCTTCTGATGCCCACGATCGAAGTGAACGACATCGAGCTCTGCTACGAGAGCTTCGGCCCGGATGACGCACCGCCGTTGCTGTTGGTGATGGGCCTCGGTGCCCAGATGACCCTGTGGAGTCCGGGCTTCGTTTCCGAGCTGCTCGACCGCGGTTTCCGAGTGATCCGCTTCGACAATCGGGACGTCGGGTTGTCGACGAAGTCCGGCGGTGTTGTGCCCGACGTGATGGCGCTCTACGCGAAGTCGATCGCTGGCGAGCCGGTCGACGCGCCGTACACGCTGACGACGATGGCGGCAGACGCTGTCGGCCTGCTCGATGCGCTCGACATTCCTGCGGCCCATGTGGTCGGCGCGTCGATGGGCGGGATGATCGTCCAGATGATGGCCATCGAGTATTCCGATCGCGTCCTGTCGATGACGAGCATCATGTCGACGACCGGTGCCAGCGACGTCGGTCAACCCGACCCCGCTGCAATCGGTGCGTTGCTAACTCCGGCACCAGCAGATCGCGACGGCGCCATCGCGTCGAACATCGCGACCTCGCGCATCATCTCCGGCTCGCTGTTCGACGAAGCCGAGGCCAAGTCACGTGCAGCCGAGGGCTATGACCGCTGTTTCCATCCGACCGGGCCAGCGTTCCAGATCGCTGCAATCGCTGCGACCGGTGACCGCACCGAACGGCTGGCCGATGTCAGCCTCCCCACGCTCGTGATCCACGGGCGCGAAGACTCCCTCATTGCCCTGTCCGGCGGGGAGGCCACCGCAGCAGCGGTACCCGGCGCCGACCTGCTGGTGTTCGGCAAGATGGGCCACGACATCCCCGAGCTGTACTGGTCACAGATCGCCGACGCCATCTTCGGCATCGCTGTTCGCGCCGACTGACGAGACGGCGACGATCCCGTGACCGAGAGCTGGATCGAAGCTGGATCGTCGCGGAGTCGTCGCGAGCGGACCCCACCGACAACAATCCACTCCATGACGCAATCCCCCAGTTTCGAAGACTTGGTCGCCTCGCGCCGCAGTACCCGTGGCTACAAGCCCGATCCGGTTTCGTTGGAGTTGATGACCGAGATCGTCGGGCTCGCCAAGCGTGCGCCATCGTCGATGAACACCCAGCCGTGGAACTTTCACGTCCTCACCGGCGCACCACTCGAACTGGTCCGCGAGGGCAACACGAACGCGATGATGTCGGGCGTTGCCGTCAACCGCGAGATCAAGACAGCCGACCACGGTTACCAGGGCCCGCATCGCGACCGCCAGATCGAGATCGCAGTGCAGCTGTTCGAGGCCATGGGCATCGAACGTGACGACAAAGAGCGACGTCAGGACTGGGTGATGCGCGGGTTCCGCCAGTTCGATGCGCCGGTGTCGGTCGTCATCACGATCGACAAGGACCTCGCGGATGACACGGTTGCTCACTTCGACTGCGGTGCTGCGACCTATGGCTTGGTGCTCGCAGCAACTTCGAAGGGCCTCGGTTGTGTGATCAACGGGCAGGGCATCATGCAGTCAGCCGTCGTCCGAGAGCATGCCAACATCCCCGAAGACGAAGTGATCATGACCTGCGTTGCCATGGGTTGGCCCAACGAGGACTTCGTCGCGAACGACGTGGTCTCGCGGCGCGTTGCTGTCGAAGAAGACGTGAGCTTCGTCGGCTTCGACGACTGACATGACCGCTGACTCGACGAGCAGCCGATGAGCACCGTGACCTGATGAGCGGCCTGACCTGATGAGCGGCCTGACCTGATGAGCGGCCTGACCTGATGAGCGG